>VYLE01000196.1_pt1 | contig 52598 bp, 42 predicted proteins | sample 5114391 | NCBI WGS metagenome assembly VYLE01 (sample SAMN12291771, study PRJNA351875) | freshwater metagenome | isolation source: freshwater lake | place: USA: Michigan, Kent Lake | collected 2013-08-15
GCCTGCTCGCGCCGCTGCTGCCGGGCTCGCAGCAGTAGCGGCGCCGCGCCCGCGACAGCGGCGCGCGCCGCAGCTGCCGTTGATCCATCCAAAACCGGCATCGATCGATACCAATTTCAACTTGGACACTCTGCCCCGCGCGCCTCTAGGAGTCGCATGAGGGACTATTCGAGTCCGACGGAGGTGGCTGCATTGGCTGTCTCGTGGTCATCGGCGAAATCGAGCCAACGCTACTCAAACGTTCCTCCTGGGCGCTCGGAATCGGAGCTGGACCAGGCAACTCAACGGCGGCTTCACGGCCGCCGTCTTTGTTTCGGAGCGGATCGATGCTAGAAGTGCCGGGGAAGCGCCTTATCCATCTAAGGCATGTATCGATGTTCGACCTCAACCAGCTCCGCTGTTTCGTCACGGTCGCGGAGGAATTGCATTTCGGCCGCGCCGCCGCACGGCTGAACATGACCCAGCCGCCGCTGTCGCGGCAGATCCAGGTGCTCGAACACATCATCGATGCGCCGCTCCTGGAGCGGACCAGCCGCTCGGTGCGGCTGACGCCCGCAGGCCGCAGCTTCCTGCCCGAAGCGCGGCGCATCCTCAAGCTGGCGGAGAGCGCCTCGCAGGTCGCTCGCCGTATCGCGCTCGGCAAGACCGGCTCGCTCAAGATCGGCTTCACGGCCGCGGCGGCCTATGGCTTCCTGCCCGAACTCGTCGCGGCCTGCCGCGCCCGGTTGCCGGAGGTCGATTTCTCGCTGAAGGAGATGGTGTCGGGCGACCAGTTCGAGGCGCTGACGTCGGGCCAGATCGACGCCGGCCTGCTCCGGCCGCCGATTGCGCGCCCCGAACTTGCCAGCCGGCGCGTCGTCGCCGAGCCGCTGCTGGCGGCCATCCCGAAGAAGCATCCGCTGGCCGGCGCCGACAGCGTCACCATCAAGGATTTCGACGACCAGCCCTTCGTGATGTATTCGCCCTATGAGAGCCGCTACTTCCACGATCTGCTGGTGGCGCTGTTCACCCGGGCCGACGTGCTGCCGCGCTACGTGCAGCATCTCAGCCAGATCCATTCGATCCTCGCCATGGTGCGCGCCGGCCTCGGCCTTGCCATCGTGCCTGCGGCGGCCGCGGGGCTGAAGATCTCCGACGTGCGGCTCCGGCCGCTCAAGCTGCGCACGCGCGTTCCGGTCGAACTGTTCATGGTGTGGCGGCGCGACGACGAGAATCCGCTGCTGTCGGCGCTGATCAAGATCGCAGGCGAATTGGCTTCCGCGGAGCCGACGGACGATTGATGCTCAATCCGCATCGGTCGATATAGGGTTTGGCTTGGACGCGTATCGACCCGTCTCCTAAACCACGGCGCATGGACGCGAAAGGCTTGCGTCCTCCACACCACGAGACCAGGGAGCAGCGCCCATGAGCAAGATGACCCCGCAGGAGATGGCCCGCAAGATCGGAGCCGGTCTCCTGTCCTTTCCCGTCACGCCGTTCCGGGCCGACTATTCCTTCGACGAGGCCACCTACCGCGCCAACATGGACTGGCTGTGCGGCCACGAGGTTGCCGGCCTGTTTGCGGCGGGCGGCACCGGCGAGTTCTTCTCGCTGACGCCGAACGAGGTTCCGCACGTCGTGAAGATCGCCGTGGAAGAGACCAAGGGCCGCGTGCCCGTGCTCGCCGGCACCGGCTACGGCACCGCCATCGCGCGCGAGATCGCCATCGGCGCCGAGAAGGCCGGTGCGGACGGATTGCTGCTGCTGCCGCCCTATCTCACCCATGCCGAGCAGGAGGGCCTTGCCGCCCATGTCGAGGCGGTGTGCGCCTCCGTGAAGATCGGCGTCATCGTCTACAACCGCGACAACGCCATCCTGCAGCCCGATACGCTCGCCCGCCTCGCCGAGCGCTGCCCGAACCTCGTCGGCTACAAGGACGGCATCGGCGACATCGAGTTGATGACCCGCGTCTACACCAAACTCGGCGACCGACTCACCTATATCGGCGGGCTGCCGACGGCGGAAACCTTTGCGCTGCCCTATCTCGACATGGGCGTGACGACCTATTCGTCCGCGGTGTTCAACTTCGTTCCGGAGTTCGCCACCAATTTCTACGCAGCCGTCCGCAAGCGCGACCATGAGACGATCCAGGCCGGCCTCAAGAATTTCATTCTGCCGCTGATCGCCATCCGCAACCGCAGGAAGGGCTATGCGGTCTCGATCATCAAGGCCGGCATGAAGATCATCGGCCGCGATTCCGGCCCGGTCCGTCCGCCGCTGACCGATCTCACGGAGCAGGAAATGGCGGAACTGACCGCGCTGGTGAAAAACCTGCCCGCCATTCGATCGACACGGCAGGCGGCAGAATAGACGCCAAGGAGGGAGGAGCGTATGGCTGAGACCGTGATTTCCGGCGCACCCATCGTCACATCGATGCAGGTGATCCCGGTCGCTGGCCGCGACAGCATGCTCCTCAATCTGAGCGGCGCACATGCGCCGTTCTTCACCCGCAACATCGTCATCCTCACCGACAATGCCGGCCACACCGGCGTCGGCGAGGTCCCCGGCGGGGAAACGATCAGGCAGACGCTCGAGGACGCGCGCGACCTCGTCATCGGCAGGACCGTCGGCGCGATGAACGACATCCTTGCCGATGTCAGACGCACCTTCGCGGATCGCGATGCCGGCGGGCGCGGCAAGCAGACCTTCGATCTGCGCGTCATGATCCATGCCGTCACGGCAATGGAGTCCGCCCTGCTCGACCTGCTGGGCCAGCATCTCGGACTCCCCGTCGCCGCCCTGCTCGGCGAGGGCCAGCAGCGCAAGAGCGTTGAGACGCTCGGCTATCTCTTCTTCGTCGGCGACAGGCGCAAATCGAAACTCGACTACACGACGGGCGAGAGGGGCAAGCCGGACTGGTTCGACCTCCGCCACCAGGAGGCCATGACACCGGACGCCGTGGTCCGGCTCGCGGAGGCCACCCAGGATCATTACGGCTTCGCGGATTTCAAGCTCAAGGGCGGCGTGCTCCGCGGCGAGCAGGAGATCGAGGCCGTCACCGCCATCGCGAGCCGCTTTCCAGGCGCACGCGTCACCCTCGATCCGAACGGCGCCTGGTCGCTCGATGAAGCCGTCCGCCTCTGCAAGGACATGCACGGCATTCTCGCCTATGCCGAAGATCCCTGCGGCGCGGAGGCCGGCTTCTCCGGCCGCGAGATCATGGCCGAGTTCCGCCGCGCCACGGGTCTGCCGACCGCCACCAACATGATCGCCACCGACTGGCGCCAGCTGTCCCATGCGTTACGCCTCGGCGCGGTGGACATTCCGCTGGCCGATCCCCATTTCTGGACGATGCAAGGCTCGGTGCGCGTGGCCCAGACCTGCCGCGACAATGGCTTGACCTGGGGCTCGCATTCCAACAACCATTTCGACATCTCGCTCGCCATGTTCACCCATGTCGGCGCCGCGGCCCCCGGCAGGGTCACCGCGATCGACACCCACTGGATATGGCAGGACGGCCAGGCGCTGACGAAGGAGCCGCTCCGGATCAAGGGCGGCAAGATCGCCGTGCCGGACCGTCCGGGACTCGGCGTCGAGATCGACCGCGCGGCCATCGAGGCGGCGCACGCGCTCTACAAGACCCACGGACTTGGCGCGCGCGACGACGCGCGCGCCATGCAGGACCTGATCCCCGGCTGGACCTTCGACGACAAGCGTCCCTGCCTCGTTCGATAAAAATACTCTGGAGGAAACTATGACTGCGATCCTGAAGAACTTCATCGGTGGCGAATGGGTCGACGGCTCCGGCGTCACGAGGAACATCAACCCGTCCAACACGAACGATGTCGTCGGCGAGTATGCCAAGGCCGACAGGGCGCAGACCGAGAAGGCGATCGCCGCCGCAAAGGCCGCCTTCCCGGCCTGGGCGCAATCGACCCCGCAGGCGCGCCATGATGCGCTCAACAAGATCTCCACAGAGATCCTCGCCCGCAAGGAAGAGCTCGGCCGCCTGCTGGCTCGCGAGGAAGGCAAGACATTGCCGGAGGGCATCGGCGAGGTCGCGCGGGCCGGCCAGATCTTCGCGTTCTTCGCCGGCGAGGCGCTGCGGCTGATCGGCGAGAAGGGCGCATCCGTGCGTCCCGGCCTCGACGTCGAGCTCACGCGGGAGCCGGTCGGCGTCATCGGCATGATCACGCCGTGGAATTTCCCGATCGCCATTCCCGCCTGGAAGATCGCGCCCGCGCTCTGCTACGGCAATACGGTGGTGTTCAAGCCCGCCGAACTCGTGCCGGGCTCGGCACATGCGCTGTCCGAAATCATCACGCGCTCCGGTCTTCCGGCCGGCGTGTTCAACCTCGTGGTCGGCTCGGGCTCGGTGGTCGGCCAGACCCTGCTCGAGCATCCCCATGTCGATGCGATCTCCTTCACCGGCTCGGTGCAGACGGGACGCAAGATCGCGCAGGCCTGCGTGCTGTCTAACCCGATGAAGAAATTCCAGCTGGAGATGGGCGGCAAGAATCCGCTGGTCGTGCTCGACGACGCCGACCTCAAGACCGCCGTCGAGGTTGCCGTCAACGGCGCCTATTTCTCGACGGGCCAGCGCTGCACCGCCTCGTCCCGCCTGATCGTCACCGAAGGAATTCACGACCGCTTCGTCGCGGCGATGGCCGAGCGGCTCAAGGGCCTGTCGGTGGACGATGCGCTCAAGCCGGGCGTGCATATCGGCCCGGTCGTCGACCAGAGCCAGCTCGACCAGGACCTGCGCTACATCAAGATCGGCCAGGACGAAGGCGCCAGGCTCACCTTCGGCGGCGAGTTGCTCGAGCGCGAGACGCCCGGCCACTACCTGCAGCCGGCGCTGTTCACCGAGGCCAGCAACACCATGCGCATCGCGCGCGAGGAGATCTTCGGTCCCGTGGCGGCCGTCATCCGCGCGAAAGACTATGACGAGGCGTTGGCGATTTCGAACGACACCGAGTTCGGCCTCGCCTCCGGCATCTGTACCTCGAGCCTGAAATACGCCTCGCACTACAAGCGCAACAGCGAGTCCGGAATGGTGATGGTCAATCTGCCGACCGCCGGCGTCGACTACCACGTGCCGTTCGGCGGCCGGAAAGGCTCGAGCTACGGCGCCCGCGAGCAGGGCTCCTATGCCCGCGAGTTCTATACGACGGTGAAGACGGCCTATACGTTTCCGGGATAATAGGTCGTGTAGGGTGGGCAAAGCGAAGCGTGCCCACCGCTTATGTTCATCTTGAAGCATGGTGGGCACGGCGCGTTGCGCCTTTGCCCACCCTGCGACTTCGGAGTAGCGCCCATGGACCAGGACGTCGCAGCGAAAGAGCAGCCGCGCTACATCAGGCTCAACGCGCGCGACAATGTCGCGATCGTGGTCAATGATTTCGGGCTTCCCGCCGGTACGCGGTTCGCGTGCGGGCTGACGCTGCGCGCCTTCGTGCCGCAGGGGCACAAGACCGCCCTGATCGATATTGCCGAAGGCGCACCGATCATCCGCTATGGCGAGGTGATCGGCCATGCTCTGTCTCCGATCCTCGCCGGCGAGTGGGTGGACGAGGCGCGCATCCGCATGCCGGAGGCCCCTGACCTCGACAAGCTGGAAATCGCCACCGCCGTTCCCGCTCCCCTGCCGCCGCTCGATGGCTTCACCTTCGAGGGCTATCGCAATTCAGACGGCTCGGTCGGCACCAAGAACATCCTCGGCATCTCCTCCTCCGTGCAATGCGTCAAGGGCACGATGGAATATGCGGTGAAGCGCATCCGCGCCGAGCTCCTGCCGAAATACCCCAATGTCGACGACGTCGTGCCGCTGACGCATGCCTATGGCTGTGGCGTCGCCATCACCGCGCCCGATGCGGTGGTGCCGATCCGCACGCTGCAGAACATCGCGCTCAACCCCAATTTCGGCGGCGAGATCCTGGTCGTCGGCCTCGGCTGCGAGAAGCTGGCGCCCGAGCGGCTGGTCCCCGAAGGCATCAGCGACGCCATCGTGCGCATGCAGGACGAGGCGTTCGACGGCTTCGGCGCGATCGTCGATGCGATCTTGACCCAGGCCGAGGCGCGGCTGAAGGTGCTCAACACCCGCGAGCGCGAGACCTGCCCGGCGTCCGATCTCGTCATCGGCCTGCAATGCGGCGGCAGCGACGCCTTTTCCGGCGTGACCGCCAATCCTGCCGTCGGCTTCGCTGCCGATCTTCTCGTGCGTGCCGGCGCCACGGTGATGTTCTCGGAAGTCACCGAGGTGCGCGACGCGATCCAGTTGCTCACCCGCCGCGCCATCAACCAAGATGTCGGCCGCGCGCTGGTGCGCGAGATGGAATGGTACGATTCCTATCTCGCCCGCGGCGGCGCCGACCGCAGCGCCAACACCACGCCCGGCAACAAGAAGGGGGGCCTCGCCAACATCGTGGAGAAGTCGCTGGGCTCGATCGTCAAGTCCGGCTCGTCCGCCATCACCGGCGTGCTCTCGCCCGGCGAGAAGGCGACGCAGAAGGGCATGCTGTTCGCGGCCACGCCGGCAAGCGACTTCATCTGCGGCACGCTGCAGCTCGCCTCCGGCATGACCCTGCAGGTCTTCACCACCGGCCGCGGGACGCCCTATGGCCTCGCCGCCGCGCCCGTGATCAAGGTCGCCACCCGCACCGAGCTCGCAAGGCGCTGGAAGGACCTGATCGATTTCGACGCAGGCGGGATCGCCACCGGCGAGAAGACCATCGAGGAGACCGGCTGGGACCTGTTCCGCCTGATCCTCGACGTCGCTTCCGGCCGCACCAAGCCGTGGTCGGACCGCTGGGGCATCCACAACGATCTCACGCTGTTCAATCCGGCGCCCGTGACGTAGGCGGCGCCGCGTTCAGCGCCTCACGTCATGCTGCCCGGCATGAAGCAGCGCACGCGCGGGTGGCCGTCAATATAGTGCTTCCACACCATGGTCCGGCCGACCCTGTTGGGCTCCGTGATCACGGCACCGTCCGGCACCACGACCCATTCGTCGTCGATGTGCACACGAAAATGCCCCTGCGCGGATTCCCAATCGACGTCGGCCACCACATAACCGTCGGCATCGGAACAGCACTGGCCGTATTCGCTGCGCAGGCTCTCGAACCATGGCTTGAGCGGCGAATTGGCGAAACGCCCGTCGTCCCGCGCCAGGGCCGAGGTCGCCAACAGCGCCGTCAGCCCCAGCAGCGTCACTGCACTCCATCCTGGAAATCTCATGTCGTCGTCCTGCGCTCGGATCACCGCCGCGAACGACCAGCCGCCATTCGCCGTCCGCAGATGCGGCGGCGCGGAGCACAGCGAGTCGCTCCCGGGCAGCTTTTGACGACAGCTATGCAAATCCGGAGCCAGCGCGCATTCCGGGGAACTACTGGCGTGGCCCGCAGCTCCAGCATTCAGGAACAGGCCAGCCGCTGATCGCGGAGAGGCGCAAGGGAACAGGCCGCAGACCGAGCGTGCTCACACTCGCTCTGGTATCGGCGAGAACGTGCAACGGCGAAGCCGTGCGCGGCCGGCGGAGAGCTACTGCTTCGGCGCCGGAGCCATCATCATGCCCCCGCCCTTCTTCGCCGGGGGCGCGGCGGGCGGCTTGGTCGCAGCGGCCTGCGCGGGGAGATATTTGGCGACGATGGCGGGATCGACCTGGGCGATGTTGGCATCGGGCAGGCGCGTCCAGGTCTCGTCCTTGCCGAGCAGAGCGATCCCGAGATAGCCGCGCAGGGTCAGCGTCTGGCCGTCCGGGCTGACCTTCATGTTGGCCTTCCAGATCTGGCCGTCCCGCGGGTTGAGCACGTTGCCGCCCTCGTATTTGAGGCCCTCGCGCTTCATGTTGCGCACGAAGGAAATGCCGAGCACGGGCGCGTTCTTGCGGTCGTCGGTGCACTTGGAGCACACCTCGTTCGGATCGTCGCCGGGGCGCGGGAAGGTCTTCGCGATGACGCCCTCGAAGATGCCGTTGCGGTCGATGAAGAGGAACCAGCCGACCGATTTGCCGTCCTCGACCTTTTGCCAGAGGCCGGCGGCCGTGGGCTCGGCCGTCTGGGCCGCTGACGGTGTCGCCGCTGCGACCGTCAGTGCCAGCGACAGAACAGAGAGCAGCCGAAAGCCGGAAAAGAGAGTCCGCATTATCTACACCTTGCTATACCGCGACTGGAATGATCGCAGACTAAGGCGATTTCACGAACGGTTCCAGCGCCAGAAACATGGGGCATCGCCTCACCCGTCCGCTGCCGTCAATTGACACCCAGCTTCTTCTGCAGGCTGGACGAGGAGGTCGTGTACTGGAACACGAGCCGCTTCTCCGGATAGACGTAGCGATGTGCTTTTTGCGACATCAGTGCGCCTTCATGGAAGCCGCACAGGATCAGCTTGATCTTGCCGGGATAGGTGTTGATGTCGCCGATGGCGAAGATGCCGGGCACGTTGGTCTCGAACGCCGAGGTCTCGACCGGCACCAGATTGTTCTCCAGCGCGATGCCCCAGTTCGCGACCGGGCCGAGCTTCATGGTCAGGCCGAAGAACGGCAGCAGGGTGTCGCACGAAATCTCGGTGACGGCGTTGTCGTTGCCCTTGATGGTCGCGCCGGTGAGCTTGCCGTCGGCGCCGGCGAGCGCGGTGACCTGGCCGAGCCGCAGATCCATCTTGCCGGACGCCACAAGCGCGCGCATCTGCTCGACGCTGTGGGGAGCCGCGCGAAACTCGTCGCGCCGGTGCAGCAGCGTGATGCGCTTGGCGAGCGGATGCAGGTTGAGCGTCCAGTCGAGCGCGGAATCGCCGCCGCCGACGATCAGCACGTTCTTGTCGCGGAACGTCTCCATCTTGCGCACCGCATAATGCACCGAGGTGCCCTCATAGGCCTCGATGCCCGGCACCGGGGGACGCTTCGGCTGGAACGAACCACCGCCCGCCGCGATCACCACCACCTTGCATTCGAACACCTTGCCGGCGTCGGTGGTGCAGCGAAACGCGGGATCGCCGATCTTCTCGACGGTCTCGACCATCTCCCCGAGATGGAAGGTCGGGTTGAACGGCTTGATCTGCTCCATCAGCGCGTCGGTCAGGCCCTGCCCCGACACCTGCGGAATGCCGGGAATGTCGTAGATCGGCTTCTCCGGATAGAGCTCGGCGCACTGGCCGCCGACCTTGTCGAGGATGTCGACGAAATGCGCCTTCATGTCGAGCAGGCCGAGTTCGAAGGCGGCGAACAGACCGCAGGGGCCGGCACCAATAATCAGAACGTCGGTTTTGATCGCGTCGCTCATGTCGTCTCTTTATCGGTCGTTATCGGTTGGACGGCGCCCGTCGGGCAGAGGTGACCCCGCCTGTCTAGCCAACGGGGATGGATCAGGGAAGGCATAAAAGCGGACGCGTCCCGCCGACGCCCCCACTTGCCGGGTCAGGATAACTGGGCTGTAACGGGCAAGGATATGACGGAGATCAATCGGTGAACGCACGAAGCCGCGATACGGCCCCGCGCCTGGAGGACTACCCTTTCCGCCTCAGCGACAATGTCCGGTTCGGCGATCTCGATCCGAACCAGCACGTCAACAATGCGGTCTACGCCACCTATTTCGAGACCGGCCGCGTCACGCTGATGAAGCTGCCGGAGTACGGGCTGACGCCGCCGGGCCTCGCCTGGATCATGGTGCGCCTCGACATGCATTTCCGGGCAGAGTTGCATTGGCCGAACAAGATCGAGCTCGGCCTCGGCGTGGTGAAGCTCGGGCGGACCTCGGTGACTTTTGAGCAGGTGGTGTTCTCGAACGACAGGTGCATCGCCTCGGCGACGTCCGTCGGCGTGATGCTCGACGAGGCGACGCGGCGTCCGGCGCCGCTCACCGCGGAGGTGATCGAGAAGCTGAGGCCCTGGCACAAGCGCGGCATCGAGGTCGCGCTGCCCGGCAATTGAAGACGCGGGCCCGTCGGGCCCTGGCGTTCAGGCGTCGACGTCAGGCTTTTGTCGCCAGGCTGTTGTCAGGCCTGGCGTTCGGGGGTCGCGACCACGAGTCCGTCGAGTTCGTCGGAGACCTTGATCTGGCAGGACAGGCGCGAGTTCGGACGCACGTCGAAGCCGAAGTCGAGCATGTCTTCTTCCATCGGCGTCGGGCTGCCGACCTTTTCGCGCCAGGCTTCGTCGACATAGACGTGGCACGTCGCGCAGGCACAGGCGCCACCGCATTCGGCTTCGATGCCGGGGATGCTGTTGCGAATGGCAGCTTCCATCACGGTCGCGCCGTTCTCGATTTCCACCGTGCGGGTTTCGCCCTTGTGGTCGACAAAGTGAATCTTGGCCATGTGTGCTCGTGCTGCCGCGATGTTGGATGTGAAGGAGGGTCCGGCTGTCCTATAACGGGTCGATCCGGCCGGCGCCATACCGTTTTCAAGCAACGCAGACGTCCGCCACGCGGCGGAAATTGCCTCGAAACCGGACGCTGCGGAAGACTGCTGCCTAGGTCCTGAGGATCGTCTCGATGGCGGCGCGGGCCTCGGCAACCGCTTCCTTCAGCGCAGCGAAGGCGTGGGACCGGTCTCGCCCGGTCCGGATCGCGGTCTCGAGGTCGGCCGCGGCTTCCGCGACTGCGAAGGCCCCGATCCCGCGGGCCGAGCCCTTGAGCTTGTGGGCAAGTGCAGCGGCTTCGGCCGGGATCGCGGCCATCGCGGCGACCAGACGGAGCGCCTGCTCGGCAAACATCGCAAGCACCTCCTGCTCGAGCTCGGCATCGCCGAGCGTCATGCGCGCAAGATGCTCGCGATCGAGCGGACCATCGATGGGCGCGAGCGGGGGCGAGGGCATCCAGGGGATCCGTTGCAGTTCAGGCATCATGGCGCAGGCCCCCGGAATCGCGATGATCCACCGGTCCGGCGGTGGGTTTCGGGTCAGCCAAGCATGGAAATGGTTAACGAAATGTTTGGGGTGTTTTACGCAATTCGGCCGGCTTGTTGACGAAAAGTTGCCGCAATCCGCCAAGTTCGGTGGAGAATTACATTTATTGCTAAGGCGTTACGGCGCGATCCTGTTAACGATGATTAAGATTGTCTTAATCGCAGGCATTTCTTTCGCGACGCTCTGCCAATAGGATGTTGCGGAAATTGGCGGACAAGCCGTCCGGGTGGGGATGGCTCGGAGATCCGCGAAAAGCGGCATGATCCGGTCTGTGGGCCTGCGCAGAGCGCAGGGCTCGCGGGGGGACGCGTACAAGTAACGAGGGCTCGGACTGAACATGGCGAACACTCCGAAAAAGGTCAAAGACCCCACAGAAGTCGCGCTTTCTGCAATCCAGGAAGCCCTGAATATCAGCGACACTGCTGCGGATACCAGCCGCAACGCCACCACGCGCGGCGAGACCGCCCCCTCGGTGGCGCCGCCCGCGCCCCCGATCTTCGACGAGCCGGCCTTCGAGCCCCGCCCCGCCGCGAACGAACGGGCCGTGTTCGACCCGATCGAGGAGCCGCGCTCGCAGCGCCGCGCCGCCAATGACGACCGCGAGACCATCGGCCAGCTGCTCCAGGCGCTCCAGAAGGGCCGCCCTGCCCGCAGCGTCTACACCTTCGCCACCATTTTCGCCGGCGTCTGGCTTGCGGCCTCGGCCGCGCTGACGGTCGGCTTCCTGCCCTCGATCCAGGCCGCCATGGGCCAGAGCGGCGGCGTGCTCGTGATCGCCGGCCTGATCGCGATGTTCTTCGCGCCCGTCATGCTGTTCTATTTCCTCGCCAGCCTCGTCTGGCGCGGCCAGGAGATGCGCATGATCGCGCAGGCCATGGCCCAGGTGGCGATTCGCTTCTCCGAGCCGGAAGGCTCGGCCGCCGATTCCATGGTGACGGTCGGCCAGGCCATCCGCCGCGAGGTCGCGGCGATGGGCGACGGCATCGAGCGCGCCATCGCGCGCGCCGGCGAACTCGAAACGCTGGTGGCCAACGAGGTCGCCGCGCTCGAGCGCGCCTATTCCGACAACGAGGTGCGCATCCGCGCCCTTCTCCAGGACATCGCCCACCAGCGCGACAATCTGGTGGGCCAGGCCGAGCAGGTCCGCAGCGCCATCTCCGGCGTGCAGATCGACCTGCGTCACGACATCGCGCTGATCTCGGACGCGATCGCCTCCCGCGTCGACGAGGTCGCCAAGAGCATCACCGGCGCGCTGGAAGAGCGCGGCGCCCACATCACGAGCGCGCTGAGCAATGCCGGCGACAACATGATCCTGGCGCTCGGCGAGCGCGGCGGCGACCTGCTCGACCGCCTCGAGGAAGCCAGCAACGAAACCACGCGCGCGGTGCTCGACGCCAGCGAGCGGCTGACCACGAGCCTCAACTTCAAGACCGGCCACGTCCACGACGAATTCGTCGACCTCGCCGACCGCGTCCACGAGATGCTGAACGAGCGCATCGACCGCATCACCGGCGAGTTCGAGCAGCGCTCGGCCGCCATCGTCGACGGCATCTCCGAGCGCACCGAACAGGTCCACGATTCACTGAAGAATTCCTCGGACTCCCTGCTGCTCGAACTCGAGCTGCGGTCCAACGACATCTCCGCCAAGATCGACGACGCCGGCAACCGCCTCGCCAGCCAGATCATGACCTCCGGCGACAAGGCGAGCGAGGCGCTCGACGCCACCGTCAACACCCTCGTCGCCAAGGTCGTCAGCCAGACCGAGACGGCGCACGACTCGCTGTCGCTGCAGATGAGCGCCTTCGACGAACTGGTGAAGAACCAGGGCACCGAACTGGTCGAGAAGTTCGCGCGCGACTCCGGCACGCTGGGCGCGCTGATCACGCGCCACATCTCCGAGTTCGATCGCACCGTGAAGACCTTCGGCGGCGAGATCGTCGAGCGGATGGGCCAGCGGACGCAGGACATCGCCGAGACGCTGAAGACCTATGTCGACACCTTCGACAACCGCGTGACCTCGAGCGGCGGTGCGATCACCGGCCGCCTCGACCAGCGCCTGCTCCAGTTCGAGACCACGCTCGGCGAACGCGTCAGCAACCTCGACGCCTCGCTGGACGGCAAGATCGCCGGCCTCGACGGCACGATCGGACACCACATCAGGACGTTCGACGAGCAGCTCGTCGGCCGCGTCACCGCGCTCGAGCAGTCGTTCGACAGCCGCGCCCGTTCGGTGACCGAGACCATCGACGGCCGCCTGAACACGCTGGCCAGCTCGCTGACCGACGGGGCCACGCAGGCGATCCAGTCGATCGACTCGCGCCTGACCCACCTCACCACGACCCTGACGGACGGCGCCTCGCAGACGATCCAGTCGATCGACATGCGCCTGACGCACATGACGACCACCCTCACCGGCGGCGCCTCGCAGGCGCTGGAGGCCATCGACTCCCGCCTCACCCACCTGACCACCTCGCTGACAGACGGCGCATCGCAGGCCGTGCAGTCGATCGACACGCGCCTCAGCCTGCTGACCTCGACCCTCACCGACGGCACCGCGCAGGCCATCGAGGCGGTCGACCGCCGCATCACCGGCGTCACCGAGATCATCGATGCGCGCAGCACGCGCCTGACCGACACCGTCACGGCGCGTTTCCAGGACATCCACCAGGCCATCGAGACCAAGGTCGGCTCGGTCGCCAACGACATCGATGTCCGGGTCGCCCAGTTCGAGGACCTGCTCGGCTCCCGCGTCGAGGCCGTCGCCGGCCGCATCGAGAGCAGCGGACGCCAGGCCAGCGAAGACCTGATGTCGCGCGCCGAGATCATCTCCACCACGATCCGCTCGCATGTCGAAGACGCCGAGCGCTCGCTCACGAACCTCGTCGTCAACACCAGCGAGACGATCCAGACCGGTGCGCGCACCGCACAGCAGTCGCTGATGACCGTCTCCTCCGACGTCAACGCCCAGCTCAAGATGACCTCGGCCGAAGTCGAGCGCTCGCTGACCGCGGTCGGCACCGGCGCCGCGAATTCGATCCTGACCAGCGCCCGCGAGGCCCAGTCCACCCTGGTCGCGGCCTCCGGCGATGCGGCCAACCAGATCAAGTCGCTGTCGGCCGACGTCGAGCGCACCCTCTCGGCGGCCGGCTCCGCCACCGCGGCCTCGATCCTGGCCGGCGCCCGCGAGGTCCAGACCACGCTCGTCACGGCCTCCTCGGACGCGGCCAACCACGTCAAGTCGCTCACCGGCGACGTGCAGCGTTCGCTGTCGCTGGCCGGCACCACCACGGCTGAGGCGATCACCGCCGGCGCCCGCGATGCCCAGAGCGCGCTGATCGCGGCCTCGACCGAGACCGCCAACCAGATCAAGGCGCTGTCCTCGGACGTGCAGCGCTCGCTCTCGATGGCCGGCACCGCCACCGCCGAGACCATCACGACGGGGGCCCGCGAAGCCCAGAACACGCTGGTCACCGCCTCTTCGGAAGCGGCCAGCCAGGTCAAGTCGCTCGCGGCCGAAGTGCACCGGTCGCTCTCGCAGGCCGGCCAGTCGACCGCCGAGACGATCACCTCGAGCGCCCGCGACGCGCAGAGCACCCTGCTCGCGGTCTCCGCCGAGCAGACCGGCCAGGTCCGCTCGCTGGCGGCCGAGATGCAGCGCGCGCTGGCGACCGCCGGCGGCGCCACCATCGAGGCGCTCACCAGCGGCGTCCGCGAGGCCCAGGGCACGCTGATCTCCGCCTCGACCGATGCGGCGAGCCAGATCAAGTCGCTGACCACGGACATCGAGCGCACGCTGACCGCGGTCGGCGCCGACACCGCCTCGACCATCCTCAACAGCGCGCGTGAGGCGCAGATCTCGCTGACCTCGACCTCGGCCGATGCCGCCAGCCAGATCCGCACGATCTCGACCGAGATCGAGCGCGCGCTGAGCACGGCCACGGCGAATGCGACCAACGACATCCAGACCAGCGCGCTCAACGCCCAGAACGCGCTGATCACCGCCTCCAACGAGGCGAGCTCGCGCGTCAAGTCGAGCTCGGCCGACGTCGAGCGCTCGGTGCTCGCGGCGTCGAGCAGCTTCGGCCAGGCCATGACCGGCAAGACCGACGAGATCGTCACCTATGTGCAGCAGCAGGCCGACCGCCTGTCGAACATGATCGACGCCAAGCGCGGCGCGCTCGTCGACGCGATCGGCACCAAGACCAGCCAGCTCACGCTCGACATCGACCGCGTCACCTCGGACGCGCTGAAGTCGATCGAGACGCGCGGCCAGGCGTTCTCGCAGACGATGATGGGCAACGGCTCAGAAGTCGCCCGCACCATCAACGCGGCGAGCGAGATGGCGACCGGCGCGGTCGGCAAGTCGCTCAAGGATCTCGAGCAGGCCTCGCGCGCGGCGATCGACCAGTCGCGCCAGGTCTCGATCGCGGCCGTCACGGAGATGCAGGAGACCAGCAAGATCCTGCGCACCGACACGGTGGCCCTGTTCGAGCGTCTGCGCGAAGGCAACATCCTCCTGCAGGAGGTGCTGACCGGCGCCCACGACAACCTCAACTCGCTGGAGCGCGCGCTGGTGACCCGTGTCGCCGACTTCGTCTCGGCGATGAACGACGTCACCTCGCGCAACGGCGCGGCGACCCAGAACCTGGAAGACCAGCTCAACGTCTTCAACACGAAGACCACGCGCGCCCTCCAGGATCTCGGCGAGCTGTCGTCGCAGTTCGACGCGCACGGCAAGGCTCTCGTCGAGGCCGCGGCCGTCGTCGAGCAGAGCAACAAGAGCACCACCGCCTCGCTCGCCGAGCGCAAGCAGGCGCTGGAATCGCTCGTCACCACGATCGACCTGCGCACGGCCGATCTCGATCAGCGCCTGTCGCGCTTCACCGGCCTGCTGGACGAATCGCTGGCGGCCGCCGAGGAGCGCGCCCGCGACATCGCCCGCGTCGTGGCGGAGACCGCCGGCGCCGGCTCGGCCGCGATCACCCGCCAGTTCGAGGCGGTGCGCGCGGCCTCGGAGGAAGAGCATCGGCAGACCATCGAGGCGATGCAGGACATCTACCGCCAGACCACCGACGAGGCGGATGCGATGTTCAAGCAGTCGACCGAGAAGTTCTCCAACCTCGTCTCCAGCATGAAGCAGATGGCCTACGAGATGCACAACGAGCTCGAGGCCACCCGCAACGAGCTGCGCCGCGGCGTGCTCGAAATGCCGCAGGAGGCCGCCGAGAGCACCGCGCAGATGCGCAAGGTCATCGTCGACCAGATCGAGGCCCTCGCCGAGCTCAACCGCATCGTGGCCCAGCACGGCCGTGGCCTCGACGTCTCGACCGCCGGCCGCGCCAGCGTGGTGCAGCGTCAGGAAGAGCCGGCTCTGGCCGCGGTCGGCCGTGCCGTGGAGACACGGATGCGCGATACCGGCAGCGCCTCGACCCTGCCGCCGCCGGACCTCGGCATGCCCGCCCCGCGCCGCACCGATGCGCCGCCGGTCGCGCCGGCCGGAAGCGACCAGGGCCGTGACGGCTGGCTGTCGGACCTGTTGAGCCGCACCGACGCCAACCAGGGCGCTCCGACCGGCCGTGAGGCTCCCCGTGGCCGCCAGGCTGCTCCGCAGCCGCAGGCCCCGCAGGGCGGCGGCAATCCGCTGGAATCGCTGTCGCTCGACATCGCCCGGCTGATGGACCGCAACCTCGCCGCCGAGATGTGGGACCGCTACCAGCGCGGCGAGAACAAGGCCTTCACCAAGCGCCTCTATACGCCCGCCGGCCAGAAAGCCTTCGACGAGGTCGCCCGCAAGTACCGCGCCGACCGCAACTTCAAGGGCACGGTCGACCGCTACGTCACCGAGTTCGAACGCCTGCTCGACGAAGTCGCCCGCGACGGCCGCGGCCCGCAGGAGCTGCGCAACCACCTGACCTCGGAAACGGGCCTGGTCTACACGCTGCTGGCCCACGCGGCGGGCCGGCTGGGGTAAGCGGCAGCGCGCGACTTAGCGATTACGAATGCAAACGGAGGCCTTACGGCCTCCGTTTTTGTTTTCACGAGTCATCGCGCCGACAGCTCGCTACTCATTGAGAATTGAGGCGCCTCCGCAAACACTGTCATTGCGAGGAGCCCTTGCGACGAAGCAATCCAGACTGTTTCCGTGGAGACAGTCTGGATTGCTTCGCTTCGCTCGCAATGACGGGTGGAGAAAGTACACGCCCCATGCTCATCTCGTGCCCCCGACACAACGCAGCGCTGCTTCGGCGGTGCACTGCAGAGCCGGGGCCCATGTCGCGGCATTGTACCGTGTAGCTTTCTCAGTCCCGGCTCTGCGCAGCAGCGTTGCACGCTGCAGCGCGTCCGGGACACGAGAGCACGTGGCTCTATTGCCGCCTGGGCGCGGGCGTCGCCGCCGGCTTCGGCGGCTCGGGCGCAGGGGCTGGCGGGGCGCTGCTGTTGCTGGCGCCGAACAGCACGCGGGTCGGGTTGCGATCGAAATTGTTCACGGCGCGGCTGATGTCGCCCAGCGTGCGGCGGCCGTCGGCCATCAAGGCGCCCGAGCGCTTGTCGAAATCGTCGGCGAGTTCGCGGATCGACTTCACCGCCTGGAACAGTTCGCCGCCGTCCTTGCCACCGGCCAGCGTGTTGAGGCCGAGCATCAGATTGTCGGCCTTGAGCATGACACCGTCGACCTTGGCCATCACGCCGTCGATCTTCTCGGAATTGCGCGCCAGCGAGGTGGTGAAGGCCTCGAGGTTCTTGAGCGAGTTCTTCACCGCTTCCTGATTGTCGGCGACCAGCTTGTTGATGTTCTGCAGCGTGCCGCGGATCGCCTCGGTGACGTCCTGGAGCTTGTTGGGATCCGCCGTCAGCGTCGGGATGCCGTCCTGGTCGAGCGGCGGCGGAGCCGCGGCCTCGTCGCCGCCCTTGAGCGAGATCGCGGCGACACCGGTCAGGCCCTGGAATTCGAGGCCGACCAGCGTGTCCTTGCGGATCGGGGCGTTGTTCTCGATCATGGCGAGTGCGACAACCCGCCGCGGGTTGTCGAGCTTCACCGAGACCACCTCGCCCACTCGGATACCATTGAAGTTGACGCTGCCGCCGTTGCGCAGGCCCGCGGCCGGGCCCTCGAACACGACCCGCAGCGGGCTGCGCTGCTTGGTGGTGTGGAGCGACTGGAACCAGAGCACGAAGCCGACCGCCGCGGCGATCACCGCCAGCGTGAACGATCCGATCAGTACGTAATTCGCCCGCGTTTCCATCAGGTGCTCCGGCTACTCGACACTGCTGCTCATCCCGGCCCGCTCAACCCACGACCGCGCGGGCGCGCTTGCCATGGAAATACTGCCTCAGCCAGGGATGTTGCGAGGCCTGCATGTCGGCGATCGACCCTGCTGCAATGATCTTACCGTTGCCTAAAACGGCGATCCGATCGCAGGCCGTGTAAAGGCTGTCGAGGTCGTGGGTTACCATGAAAACCGTCAGCCCCAAAGTCCGCTGCAGCGTCCGCACCAGTTCGTCGAAATCGCCGGCACCGATCGGATCGAGGCCCGAGGTCGGCTCGTCGAGGAACACGAGGTCCGGATCGAGCGACAGCGCGCGCGCCAGCGCGACGCGCTTGATCATGCCGCCGGAGAGTTCCGAGGGAAACCGATCGGCCACCTCGGGCTTGAGCCCGACCATGGTCAGCTTGGCCATGGTGATCTCGTCCATCAGCCGCTGCGAGACACGCAGATATTCGCGCATCGGGAACTGGATGTTCTGCCGCACCGTGAGCGAGGAGAACAGCGCGCCCTGCTGGAACAGCACGCCCCAGCGCCGTTCGACACTGCGGCGCTGCGCCGTGTTGGAGGCGTCGAGGTCGACACCGAACACCTCGATCCGGCCGGCGATCTTCGGCACGAGGCCGATGATCGTGCGGGTCAGCACAGACTTGCCGGCACCCGAGGGGCCGACGAAGCCGAGGATCTCGCCGCGCCGGACGTCGAGATTGAGTCCGTCCAGCACGCGCGTCGCACCGAACTGCACCGTGATGTCGCGGACGCGGATGATCGGGTTCTGGACCGGGGTCTGATCCTGCGCCATCGTCACATCCCGATCGAGGCGAAGAAGATCGCGAATACGCCGTCCATGACGATCACGAAGAAGATGCCCTTCACCACCGAGGCGGTGGTGTGCTGCCCGAGCGACTCCGCACTGCCCTGCACGGCGAGGCCCTCGACGCAGGCGACGATGCCGATCACCGCAGCCATGACCGGAGCCTTCACGATGCCGACGATGAAGTGATCGATCGAGATGGCATCACGCAGGCGAAGCAGGAACGCTTCCGGCTCGACGCCGCCATAGAGCCAGGCCACGAGACCGCCGCCATAGAGCGCGGCCATGGCGCCGAGAAAAGCGAGGATCGGCAGCGCCAGAACCAGCGCCAGCATGCGCGGCAGCACCAGCACCTCGATCGGGTCGAAGCCCATGGTGCGCAGCGCGTCGATCTCCTCGCGCATCTTCATGGAGCCGAGTTCGGCGGTATAGGCGCTGCCGGAGCGGCCCGCGACCATGATGGCGACCAGCAGCACGCCGATCTCGCGCAGCACCAGCACGCCCAGCATGTCGACGACGAAGATGTCGGCGCCGAACCTGCGGAAATGGAAGATGCCCTGCTGGGCGATGATGCAGCCGATCAGGAAGGTGATCAGCACGATGATCGGCACCGCGCGCCAGCACACCTGCTCCATGTGGTGCACGGTCGAGGTCAGGCGGAGCGAGCGCGGATGGATCAGCACGCGGAACCCCGCCGCAAGCACCGCGCCGAGCATGTCGACCAGGCCCGCCACCGTGCCGCCGACGCCGGCCACCGCCCGCCCGATCTGCTCGAGCATGCCGGTGATCGTGATCGTGCTGCCTTCGATCACGGGCGTGGCCCGGACCCGCCGTACCTCGTCGACCAGGCTGGCATAATTGGCGGAGAGCCCGGCGATCTGCGCTTCGACGGTGCCCTTCGTCAGGCTGCGTCGCAGCCGCTCGATCAGCCAGGCGCCGAAGGTGTCGAGCTTGGCCACCTCGGAGACATCGATGAAGATGCTCTGCGGACCGCCGGCCAGCTTCTCGGCATCGGCGACCATCCGCTCCAGAACCGGCGCGAAGCTCGCGGTCCAGGTTCCGGTGGCGTAGAGGGCCAGCGCATTGCCCTTCGCAATCCGTTCCAGTTTCGGATCGCCGTTCAAGATGTCCGCTCCTGTGATGAGGCGGAGGAAATCGGATGGTTGCGCACGCGCCCTGACCCAGAGAAGGTAGTCGAAACTGGTTAACGTTAGTTGATAGAGGTAACCAGCAGGTTCAGATTTCGCCAGAGATCAAAATGACTTCCAGCAAAGTTCCGACACTCGCCGCACGAATCGAGCGCTTTCCCATTGCCGGAAGTTTCACGATCAGCCGGGGGGCCAAGACGGAGGCCGTCACGGTCGTGGCCGAAGTGAGCCGGGACGGCCTGGTCGGCCGCGGCGAGTGCGTGCCCTATCCCCGCTATGGCGAGACGCCCGAGGCGACCCTGGCCGCCATTGCGGCCATGCAGGCGGCCGTGGCCGGCGAGCTGGACCGGCAGGCCCTGCAAGGCGCCATGCCGCCGGGAGCCGCCCGCAACGCGCTGGATTGCGCCCTGATCGACCTCGAGGCCAAGGCCGCCGGCCTGCGGGCCTGGAGCCTCCTGGATCGCCCGGTGCCCGGGGAGCGCACCACGGCCTATACGATCTCGCTCGGCACGCCCGAGGCCATGGCGGCGGCCACCGCCAAGGCGGCGCACCGGCCGCTGCTGAAGATCAAGCTCGGCGGCGACGGCGATGCCGAGCGCATCAGGGCGGTACGCTCGGCGGCGCCCGAATCCGAATTGATCGTCGATGCCAACGAATCCTGGACCGAGGCCAATCTGGAACACAATCTCGCCGCCTGCGAGGCCGTCGGCGTCACCCTGGTGGAGCAGCCGCTTCCGGCCGGCAAGGACGAGGCGTTGGCGCGGATCAGGCGGCCAGTCGCGGTCTGCGCCGACGAGAGCGTGCATGACCGCAATTCGCTGGCGCCCCTGCGCGCACGCTACGACGCCGTGAACATCAAGCTCGACAAGACCGGCGGCCTCACCGAAGCGCTCGCCATGGCCGATGCGGCGCAGGCACTGGGCTTCGAGATCATGATCGGCTGCATGGTGGCAACATCGTTGTCGATGGCGCCGGCCATGCTGGTGACGCCGCAAGCGCGCTTCGTCGATCTCGACGGCCCCCTGCTGCTGGCGCGCGATCGCGAACACGCCCTGCGCTATGACGAGAGCCTCGTCTATCCGCCGGCGGCGTCGCTGTGGGGATGACCCGCGAGAAGGTGCCGCGCCGACCAGATCAGGAGCGCGCCGGCCGCGGCCATCGCCGCCATCACGTAATAGAGATCGTCGCCGATGCGCGCATAGATCGCGCCCGAGGCGATCGATGTCGCCGCACCCAACAATCCATTGCACGCGGCATAGTAGCCCTGCCCGCGCGCGATCTGATGCGAGGGCACGCGCTGCACCAACAGGCTCATGGTTCCGAGGATGGTCATGCCGAAGGTGAGGCCGTGGCCGAGCTGGACGACCGCGAGCAGCGCGAGCGGCGGCTCGTTCGCGGTGACGATCCAGCGCACCACCGCGCTCGCCCCGCCGATCACCATCAGCGTCGACGGCCGCAGCGAGAAGCGCGGTGACAACGCAAACACGACGATCTCGGCGATGACGCCGAGCGTCCACAGACCCGCAATCGTCAATCCGCCGAGACCGTGGAGCTGCCAGTTGATGGCCGAGAACGTGTAGTAAGCGACGTGACTGCCCTGGATCAGCGCGGCCGAGGCGATCACCGCCCACAGCCCCTTGTCGCGCAGCAAGGAACCACCGGCCGTCCTCGCCGCGCCCGTGCGCCTGACCTCCGCGAGCGGCTGCAGCATCAGGCTCGCCCCGACCGCGACGACGGCCCAGGCGACGATGACCCAGATCAGATCGCGCGCGGCGATGTGGTCGACGAGAAAGCCACAGGCGAGCGAGCCGGCGGCGAACGCCGCCGATCCCCACAGGCGAAGCGGGCCGTAGTTCAATCCGTAGCGCGCGACCCCGCGCAGCGCATAGGCGTCGGTCAGCGGCGTCGTCGGCGACCACATCACGCAAGTCGCCGCGTAGACCAGGAACAGCGCGAGCGGCTGCTGCAGCAGGCCGACCGCGGCAAAGCCCAGTGCGGTCGCCAGCGCCGACAGCATCATGCCGGCGCGGATGGCGTGTCGCTTTTCGGCAAAGGCCGTGATCTGGGGCAGCGTGGTGAAACGCGTGATCGCCGGCAGCGCATTGATGAGGCCGATCCAGGACGCCTCGACGCCGATCGCCTTCAGCCAGACCGGAAAGAACGGCAGATGCGTGCCCGACACCGCGAAGGCTGCCGCATAGAATACGGCAAGACCGACCGCGAATCGCCGCTTCACTGCAGAAGGCGTGGGGATTTGTGATTCGGGCGTCATCAAACCAATTGCGATTCGGTCGATATCGTGGTGATCGTTACAGTAACGCGCAGTGATTTGCGCGACGAGATGACCATGGCCACCGAAGCATTCGCCCTCTCGCCCATGTCTGCCCGCGCGGCCCAGCCGAACGAGCAGGATTACGACGCGATCCGCGAAGCCTTCATGGAGACGGCGCGCGGCCGCTGGTTCCTTGGCGAATATGCCAAGCGCAACCGCAATGCCGACACGCGCATGGTGCTCGATGCGGTCGCGAAAATCGAGGAAACCCTTGCGGCACAGCGACAACCGGTCGTCGAGGACCGCCTGCCCGAAGCGCTGGTCGCGATCCGCCGCGCCGTCGAGGACGCCGAAGGCGCGGCCGCCAGGGCCTTCGATCCGTCCGCGATCACGGGCAGCCTTGCGCCGATCCAGCGCGGCGTCCGCATCATCAAGGAGATTTCCTGGCGCTGGCGCGAGATCGGTGCCGACGGGCGAATCTGCGACCTCATTGATTCGCAGCTCGCGGCGATCGAGGGTGCCTGCACGCAGATTGCGGACATCGATCCCCGTGGCGAGCTCGCCGCAGCATTCGCGCTGCTGAAGGATCGCATCGCGCAGACCGATGGCCAGGCAGGGTCCGAGACCGGGCCCGTCGCCGCGGCGGCGGACGCTCCGACGGTGGCGGAGGCTGCGGCTGCCGCGATGCCGCGCGAATCATCCGTGGTTTTTACGGAGCCGCAGCACGACGCGGAGGCAGCCGAACTGGTCGAGGCCGCCGCCGCGTCAGACAGCCTTGCCATCTCCGACGACGTCATGGCCGAAGACGTTATGGCCGAAGACATCGTGGCCGAAGACGCCATGAATGCCGCCGTCGCGCCCGAGAACGTAATCACCCGAAGCGACGAGGCGCTTGAGGCTGCTGCGACGCCCGAGATCGTTACAGGCTTCGCCGAAATGGCGGAGAACATCTCCTTCGACGCCGCAGCGGAAGCCGAGGACGACGCCGTGCTGGCGCGCATCGCGCTGGAGATGGGCGCCCCCGATCCCGAGTTCGACGAGATCATCGAGCCGGTCGAAATGGCCGCGCCAGCTGCGGACGAGGTCGTGGCGCAGCAGGCGGCCCCCGCGGTCGCAGAGACGGCCGCAGCGCCAGCCGCGCGACCTGTCGCGATGGCGGAGCCGGCCGACGACGCGGCCATGGAGATCGAATCGCTCGCGCATCTCACCGACGTCATCGCTGAAGTCGCGGCCGAGGTGACGGAGCAGCCGGAGATCGCCGCGCCGCCGGTGGCCGCGGCGCCGAGCGCGACGCTGCCGATGCCCTCTCCCCTGCCCGAGACCTCGCTGGGCGCCAGCATCCTCGCCAGCGGCATGCTGCAGAAGCCCCGCGCCGCCAACGATCCCCTCGCCCCGATCCGCCGCATGACCCAGGCCGAGAAGATCGCGTTCTTTTCGTAAGCGATGAGGCACGCCCGCTCTCTCGCGTCCCGGACGAGCGAAGCGCAGATCCGGAACCCGGCAAGCTGCAACCGCCTTTGCAACGTGGGCCCCGGCTCAGCAGCGCACCGCTGAAGAAGCGCTGTGTCCGGGGTACGCGACAGAAACGCGCCGCAGGTTCTCTCCTCTTCGCCAGGACGGCGGGATCAGCCGATCACCCGCAGTTCCAGACCGCGCCGATCGGCGTGCGTGTCCAGCACGGGCCGAAACTGCCGCCATTGTAGCGGCCGCCGTTGAAACCGGGGCGGCCGAAATAGCGCCACTCGCCATCCCAGCGGTAATATTGCGGAACCGGATCGATATACCAGGGACGGCGCTCGCTGCGCGCGATGCGCCGGTTCGCGTCCTTCTGCTTGTAGAGCGGAATGCTGTTGCTCAGCGGCTGGCGGTAGCCGGGCAGAAAGCCGTAGCCGCGCCAGACCGGCTTGGGGCGTTTTTGAACGGGATCCGCCGGCGCCACGGATGGCAGCAGCGACAGGACGACAGCAATAAAAAGACACAGAAAGCGAGACATGCGTTCACGATAAAGGTCGGGCGGCGCGATGGCCATTCAAATTCGAGTGCCACAGCGCGACGACGTCGTCTACGGGCTGATCACGCCCTTGCGGATCAGGAAGCAGCCATAGCCCCTGCTGTCGCCGACCTGCACCACGCCGAAGCCAGCCGCGGCCGCACGATAGAAATCCGCGCGCGACAGCTTGCCCGGCGTGAGGCTCTGGCCGACGGCACGTTCGATCTCGCCCAGCACGGCGCGCTGCACCTCCGGCACGCGATCGGGATCGTCGACGGGCGCCATCACGCGCACCGGGTCGGGATCGAAATCGTCGAGCGGATAGACCGACATGATGGCGCGGGCGGCGACTTCCATGGCCATGCCCGGCAACCGGATCAGCCGCTGCGATGCAGTGGCCTGCGCGATGCGGGCAGCCGGATGATTGGCATCGACGAAGACGAGATCGTCGCCATGCCCCATCGACGCCAGCAGCCAGAGCAGATCGGGCGTCAGGATCGGATCGATCGATTTCAGCATGGGTCGACGGCTCCTCCCACCGGGCCCGCACGTCTCGGCGGGTTCCCGGGCGTGATTCAGATCACGCATCCTACCATGGTGAGCGCGGTCACGGACCCCGCCCTCGAACGCGGCCAGTGTTCCCCGCCACCAATCTCGTATCGAGATGAGTGCCAAAGGAGCACGCCATGTTCCGCCTGAGACCCTTCCTGACGACGGCCGGCCTGCTGGCCAGCCTGTTCGGCTTTGCCTGCACGAGCGCATCCGCGCAAGTCGCCCCGGTCGAGCCTGCCCCCGCCGCCCTGCAGGGCCCCGAGCAGCGCGTCGCGCTGGTGATCGGCAACGCCGCCTACCGGAACGCGCCGCAGCTCGAAAATCCCGACAATGACGCGCAGTCGATGGCGCAGTTCCTCAACTCCGCCGGCTTCGAGGTGGTGGCTGCCACCGATCTGACGCAGAACGACATGATCCGCGTGGTGCAGGACTTTTCAGCCAAGGTCGCCGCGCGCGGCCCGAACACCGTGGCGATGGTGTACTACGCCGGCCACGGCGTGCAGCTCGCCGGCGAAAACTATCTCGTGCCTGTCGACGCGAAGGTGTCGAGCCCGACCGAACTCGTCAACAATTCGGTGCGTCTCGTCGACGTGATGTCGACGCTGGAGACGATCCCCAGCCGCATGCGCATCGTCATCCTCGATGCCTGCCGCAACAACCCGTTCCCCGAGATCAACGACGCCGGCCGCGGCCTTGCGATCGTCGATGCGCCGAACGGCTCGATCGTCGGCTATTCGACCGCGCCGGGCGCCGAGGCGCTCGACGGCAGCGGCGGCCACAGCCCCTACACCCAGGCCTTCCTCACCATCGCGCGCGAGCCCAACGTGCCGATCGAGCAGCTGTTCAAGCGCGTGCGGCTGCAGGTGAACCAGGCGACCTCCGGCCAGCAGATCCCGTGGGAGAGTTCGTCGCTGACGTCGGACTTCACCTTCTTCGGCGACACCGCCGTCGCCGCCACCCGCGCGCCGGTGAATGCGCCGGTGGTGCAGGTGGCCTCGAACCTGCCGAGCCGTTCGACCCGCCAGGCCTATGACTACGTCGTGTCCGAAGGACGGCCGGAATACTATCAGGAGTTCATCCAGATGTACCCGCACGACCCGCTATGCGATCACATCCGCTGGCTGCTGAACAACCTGCTGCTGACGCAGGCCTGGCACAAGGCGGTGCTGGCGAACTCGCCGGTCGGCTACAAGAGTTTCTACGACAGCTGGGGCAACACGCCCTACGCCAAGGTCGCGCTGAATCTCCAGGCCCAGCCGAAGGTGATCCCCTTGATGCAGGCCACCAAGTTCCTGGCGCCGCAGACCATCGCGCCGACCTTCAAGATCGGCAATCTCGGTCAGCCCAAATACATGCCGCTGATGCAGCAGGGCAACAATGGTCAGGTGAATGGCAATCTGCCGATCGTGCAGAAGCCCGTGGACAGCAATGTCATCGGCAAGCTCGGCAATGGCGGCCAGATCGTCACCCTGCCGGCGAACAACAACCAGCCTCAGCAGACCGGCCTGCCGTCGCAGACCCCGGGCAAGATCGTCACCCTGCCCGCACCGACCAACACCACGACCGGCAATGGCGGCATCGGCAAGATCGTGACGCTGCCGGTGACCAACAATGGCCAGAACGGTGGCCCCACCAATACCGGCATCAACGGCACCCCCGGCAAGATCGTCAGCATGCCGGTCAACGTCGGCCGGAACGGCCCGACGGGCGAGGTGAAGACCATCGGCGTGAAGCCGGTCGACGCGAAGCCGGTGAACGTGCAGACCCAGACCAACCCGATCCGCATCACCAACGGCGTGAAGCTCAACAACGCCCCGGTGAACAAGGTGCAGGTGCAGAACAACGCACCGAACAACACGCAGACCGCTCGCCCGCAGTTCAACGCGAGCAACCGGATCGTCAACAATGGCGGCAACAACTTCCGCCAGTCGATGAACCAGGCCCCGAACATGAATGGCAGCGGCAACAATCAGCGCGGCGGCTTCATGCGCTGATCGCGACAGACCCACCACAACAAAGGGACGGAGCCACACAGCTCCGTCCCTTTTTCGCGTCAACCGGACGCGCCGTGAGGCGCGGTCACGACATCAAAGAACTTGCAATCACGCCACCAGTTCGGCGAACAGATCGGCATCGACATTGCCGCCGGAGAGCACGATCACGACGTTCTTGCCGGCGACGTCCATCCGTCCCGCCAGCAACGCTGCAAGGCCGACCGCCCCGCCCGGCTCCACCACCAGCTTCAGCTCGTGATAGGCGAATGCGACGGCCGCGCCGACTTCCTTGTCGGACGCGGTCACGCCGCGCGCGAGAAGCTTGCTGTTGATCGCGAAGGTCATCTCGCCGGGGATCAGCGCCATCAGCGCATCGCAGATGGTGCGCCCCGCGGGTGGATGAGGTTCGCGATGGCCGGCCGACAGCGAAATGCCGTGGTCGTCGAAAGCCTCGGGCTCGGCCACGACGATCTCGGCATGCGGATAGCGCGCCTTGATCGCCGTCGCGACGCCCGCGATCAGGCCGCCGCCGGAGGCCGGCGCCACCACGATGTCGGGAGCGAGGCCGAGCGCCGCCATGTCGTCCGCGATCTCGCGGCCGGCGGTACCCTGGCCCGCGATCACGAACGGATCGTCATAGGGCTTGACCAGCGTCGCGCCGCGCTTCTCGGCGATGCCGCGGGAGATCGCCTCGCGATCGTCGTTGTAGCGGTCATACAGCACGACCTCGGCGCCGTAGGATTTGGTGCGCTCGCGCTTGGACAGCGGCGCATCAGCAGGCATCACGATGGTCGCCTGCATGTCGAGGATCTTGGCAGCGGCCGCCACGCCCTGGGCGTGATTGCCGGAGGAGAACGCGACCACGCCGCCGGCGCGCCTGTCCTGCGGGATCGAGGCGACCTTGTTGAAGGCGCCGCGGAACTTGAAGGAGCCGGTGCGCTGGAGCATCTCCGGCTTCAGGAACACCTTGGCCCCGACGCGCTCGTTGAGTACGGGAAACGACAACAGCGGGGTGCGGATGGCGAAGGGCGCGATCACGCGCGCTGCGGCATCGATATCGGCCGGGCCGATCGGGAGGAGCTGTTCGGTCATGTCAGACCTTAGCGCGCGAAACGCGGCGCGGGCAAGACGTCTTCTCCCGAGAATCCAGCCGCCCTGGGCGCGGAACGAGTGAACGCCGAGGTCGTCGATCCGTCAGGTTTCGGCACGAATCAGCTTGATATCCCGGTCCGCGGCCCAATCGGCGACGTCCTCGCGCTTCAGTGCGGTTGCCATCAGGTCCGGAAACTGGTCCGGCGTGCAGGCAAAGACAGGGATACCGAGGCTCGCGACCTTCGCCGAGAGTGCCGGGTCATAGGACGGCCGGCCGGTATCGGTCAGCGCCAGCAGCACGATGACGTTGACGCCGCGCATCGCAATTCGCGCCAGACGATCGACCAACGCCTCCGCATCGCCGCCCTCATACAGATCGGTGATCAGGATCAAGTGCGCCTTCGCCGGCCGCTCGATCCGCTCCTCGCAATAGGCGACTGCGCCGTTGATGTCGGTTCCGCCGCCGAGCTGGACGCCGAACAGGACCTCGACGGGATCGGCGAGCTCCGCGGTCAGGTCGACGATTGCGGTGTCGAAACAGACGAGCTTGGTTGCGACCACCGGCATCGAGGCCATCACGGCCGCGAAGATCGAGGCGTAGACGACGGAGGTCGCCATCGACCCCGACTGGTCGACGCACAGGATCACCTCATCGAGATCGACGATGCGACGCTGCTGACGCAGGAAGCCGATCAACTTTTCGGGCACCACGGTGCGGTATTCAGCCTGGTAGTGGCGAAGATTGGCCTTGATGGTGCGCGGCCAGTCGATGTCCGCAAAGCGCGGCCGGTTGGTGCGCAGCGAACGGTTCAGCGCGCCGCGGATCGCGTCGGCCGTACGGCGCTCGAGTCGCTCCATGAGTTCGGCGACCACCTTGGCGATCACGATGCGGGCGGTCTCTTTGGTCTTCTCCGGCATCACGCCCCGCAGCGCGATGAGATCGGCGATCAGGTTCACATCCGCTTCGACGGTCGCGAGGAATTCAGGCTCGACCAGCATCTGGCGCAGCCCCTTCCGCTCGAAGGCGTCCTTCTGGATCACCTGCACCACCTGGGCTGGGAAGAACTCCCTGATGTCGCCAAGCCATTTCGCGACGCGCGGCGCGGAAGCCCCGAGACCTCCGCGGCCCTTCTTCGGCGCGTCGTCTCCATCGCCATAGAGCGCGGCGAGGGCCTCGGACATGCGGCGGTCGCTGTCGGACAGGGTCGCGCCGCCTTCGGCCTCGACACCGAGCGCAAGCGTCCAGCGGCGGCTGCGTTCGTCGGTCTCGCTCATCGCGGCGCTCCTGATGTGAGGAGATCGAGCACGCGTGCCTGATGGTCCGGCCAGATATCGCCTGCTCCCGCGATCAGCCGGTACCCCCTGTCGCCACCGGCGCTTCGCGCGAACAGCGCATCCATCAATCGCCTGCGCTCGGTGCGGTCCAGCGCCGAGAACACGCGGCGGAAGAGAGGCAGGCTGGCGATGAAGGCATCCTCGTCCAGCGTGTTCAGCCAGGTATCGACGGCGCCGCGCAATGCCGCGTCATGGATCAGCCGCTGGCCCGCGCCCTCGAAGAAACCCTCGAAGAAGCCGGCCGCGTCCGCGACCGGCGTGCCGGGCGAGAGCATCCGCGCCAGGAGGTCCGCCGCCCGATCGGCGGTGAGCAGCTCGGCCTCGTAGAGCAACCGCGCGGCGGTGCCGGTGATCAGCCGGGTCGCCTGATCCTCGTTCAAGAGCGCCGCCAGCGCGTCGCGCCATGTCGTGACGATTTCGGTCCCAAGCTGGGCCAGCTGAATCGCCGCGTCGGCCGCGAGGAGCGCGGCGCGCAGCCTGGCCGCGGCCGGGGCGTCGAGACCGCGCACGGCATAGGGCATCGCGAGCGCTGCCTGCACCACGAGCCGTGGCATCAAGGCTGCGAGATGCTCGGCCGTGCCGGCGCGCGCCTCGCCGTAGCGCAGGATATCGGCCATCGGCGGCAGCGCGTCCAGGAGAGCCTGGCCGTCGCTGGTCAGTGCCGCCTTGGTCTCGAGCGCCGCGATGCCGAACGCGGTGGCGCGGGACAGGTCGGCGATCATGGCGTTGCGAACCAGCGTCGCCAGGGCGCCAAGCTCGGCCTCCTTGCCCATTGCCTCGACCAGGCGTCCGCCGGCGGCTTCCGCAATGGTCGAACCGTAGAGCAGGTTTTCCACGAGCCTGACCGCGAACTCCGGCTCCCAGCGCAACTGCCAGTTCTCCCGAAACGTGCCGCGGCTGCGTCCGGCGTCCATCAGCCGTCCCCAGGGCACCTCGAGTGCATTCAGACGGTGCAGCAGCGTCGAGCGCATCAGTCCGCTGTCGCTGCGCAGATCGAGCGTCAGCGGCCGCTCCAGGGCTTCGGGCTTCAACCGAGCGGCCTTCTGCTGGCGCTGGAGGTCTTCGAGCAGCGGTGCGAGCGGCGTCGCCGGTGGGATCGATCCGACGCCCGAACCGATCAGAAGCTCCGCCGCCACGTCGTTCCACACGGCGCGCTCACCATTGCACAGGCAAGCGATCGCAGCCTCGCGAAGCTCCTCGAAACCCGGCGACGGCCGGTCGCGCAGCGCAGCGAGCGCGCTACCCAGCCGCAGCGCCTCGATCGCCGACGCTGTGGACACGAAATGCCCGCGATCGCGCAACACGCGCATCACCTTGGCAAGCCACACCGCGGCTCGATCGCCAGGACGGGTCTCCCAGAGATGCGCGAACCAGCCGGGCGCGACCACGCCGGCGCCATAGCCGCTCGCGCGCGCCAGGCGCGGCGTCGTCCACGGCGCCCAGGTCGCCTTGATCTTCGTCCTTGGCCGTCCCTTCAGCAGTTCGCGATCCGCGGCAAGGCTGCGGCGCTCGGCGAGGGCCGGTACGTGCCATGCGCCGCACACGACCGCGATGGCGCCATCACACTCCTTCGCCGCCTTCGCGATCTCGATCCGCATATGCGCTTCGCGCGCGGCTTCGCGGGCCGAGAGCGGTCGCGCTTCGGCGCGCAGAGCCGTCATGGCATCGGCAACGGCCGCAAACACGGGGCCCGCAGCGGGATTCTCCTCGATGACGTCGGACCACCAGGATTCGCCGTCGTCATATCCTGCGGCATTCGCGAGCGCCCCGATCGGATCGCGGCTGACCGGATCATCGACGGCGTCCTGTACCGCCTCGTCCATGCCGCCCTCCGCGGTGTTGCTCAGCCGGTCTGACGCCGGCAGGTCGATGAAGCGCAAGATTGCGCCGCGGCGAACGGCCCAGCGCGCGGCCTGGTATTCCGGAGAGTAGTCGGCGAAGGGAAAGAAGCTGGCATGGGACGGATCGTCCTCGGCATAAGTGAGCAGCGCCACCGGCGTTACCATGTCGGGATCCGCCAGCATCGGCAGCAGATCCGATGCATCCGCAGGCCCCTCGATCAGGACCGCGGCCGGCGCGAGAGCATCGAACGCCTCCACCAGCCGCCGCGCCGATCCGGGGCCGTGATGCCGGATACCGAACAGCGAGATTTTGCCTGCCACCTGCCCCGTCCAGTCCTAGATCCGATCGGTCAGCGAGGCATAGTAGCCTTCGAAGCCGCGCCGCTTCTTCAGCACGGTCTCGAGATATTCGCCGAGCACCGCCGTATCCTGCACCGGATCCTTGATCATTGCGCCGATCATGTTGCTGGCGAGCGTTTCCGGCGTCAGCTTGCCGTCGTTGAAGAACGTCGCCTGGCTGATTCCGCCGATCATCACGGCGATCGCCTCCGCCGTCGACAAACCGCCTGACGGCGATTTGAGTGCGACCTTGCCGTCCTCGGTCGATCCGGAGCGCAGCTCGCGGAAGATCGCGACGACGCGTGCGACTTCGTCCGCGACATTCTTCGGCGCCGGCAGGTCGAGGGTCTGCGCCATCTCGCCGACGCGCTTGACGATGATCGCCACTTCCTCCTCGGCATTGTCCGGCAGCGGCAGGACGACGACGTTGAATCGGCGCTTCAGCGCGGAGGATAGTTCGTTCACGCCCTTGTCGCGATTGTTCGCGGTCGCGATGATGTTGAAGCCGCGCTGCGCATAGACCGCGGTGTTGAGCTCCGGGATCGGCATCATCTTCTCCGACAGTACGGTGATCAGCGTGTCCTGCACGTCGCTGCCCATCCGGGTCAGTTCCTCGAAGCGGCATAGCTTGCCGCCTTCCATCGCACGCATGAGCGGTGTCGGAACCAGCGCTTCGCGGCTCGGGCCATGTGCCAGCAACCGGGCGTAGTTCCAGCCATAGCGGATCTGGTTCTCGTCGGTCCCGGCGGTGCACTGAATGACGAGCGTCGAGTCGCCGGTGATGGCGGCGGCGAGGTGTTCGGAGACCCACGACTTGGCCGTGCCGGGCACGCCCAGCAGCAACAATGCGCGATCGGTCGCAAGCGTTGCGACGGCGGTCTCGATCAGCCGCCTGTCACCGACATATTTGGGCGTGATCGTGGTGCCATCGGCCGCCTTGCCGCCCATCAGATAGGTCACGACCTGGCGCGGCGAGAGCGCCCATCCCGGTGGACGGTGTCCGGTTTCGCCGGCGGCGAGCGCCTTCAACTCGGCCGCATAACTCTCCTCGGCGGGCAACCGCAGTTTCTCGCTCATGATCTCACTCCCCTGTCGTCCAACGCGGCGTTGAGCCGCAGCATGTTCAGGCGCGGGTCGCCTTGCAACAGGCCCGCACCGGTCAGGCGTTGCAGCGACCCTCGAGCCCCTTCGCGCGAGGTGATCAAGCCCAGCGCAAAGAGGTCCCTCACCTGGTCGGAAGGCTTTGCATCCTCGGTCTGGAGCGCGGCAAGGAGTTCCTTGCCGGCAGGCGCCGAAAGCGGATCATCCAGCCGTGCCGCGGCGCCCGCGATCCGCTGCACGAGCTCGAAGCCGATGCCGTGCATGTTCAGCGCGGTGACGGCGTGCCTTGCGCGCTCGTCCGGTGCAAGCCGCGGAGCCAGCGCCGCGATGAGCCCGGTCGCGTCGCGTTCGCTCATCGCCTCCGCCGCTTGCGAGACTTGCGCATCGGTCGCCGTTGACGCGATCGTGCTGATCAGCGCCATGTCGGCAGCCTGGTCCACTTTCCAGTCCCAGGCCGCAATCAGCTCGTTCGGCGTCACGCCAAGCGCGGTTGCGAAGGACGCCAGGTCGACTTCATCGAGCAGCGCCTCCCGCCGTCGCCACTGCGCCGGCGTCTTCAAAGGCACAGCCTCGATCACGCGCGAACGGCGCAACATCCCCTTGGTCCTCACCGAGAAGAAACCGGCGAGTTCCGCGACGTTCTCGCCGACCGCATCGCCGCGGCCGAGACGCGCGAGCAGCGATACCGCGAGCGCCTTGACCTTGGGGGCACGGTCGTTGGCTGCGATGCCTTCGAGGAAGGCGACATCGTCATCGGACAGGCGATCGGAAAGGACCGACAGCAGGCGCAATCTGGCGTCGGCATTCTCGTCTGCAAGCTTCTCTTGCAGCACGGTGCGTGCCGCAGACGGATCGTGCCGCCTCAGTTCAGCCAGCGCCGCCTTCCGGGCCGCGGGCCAAAAGTCCGCAAAATTGTCGGCGGTCAGCCGGTCACTCGTCTGCCGCCGCACGGTGCTGTTGGAGGAAGCGATCTCCGCCCAATCGCGCCAAGCCGCATAGAGATCCGGCGCATCGTCATCGCCGGCAGCCGGCATCCAATCGGCGGGATGCGTCGTCCAGCCACGCGCCGCAAGGAAGCGGACGAGATCGCTCTTTGCCTGCGCCTCCTTCTGCGCTGCCAGGATCTGGCGCGTGAGCGGACGCACGGCCTCGGGCACCGTCGGCAGCGAGAGCGCGGGAATGTCGGGCATGACGTGAAGCGCCGAGGCCGGCTCCGTCGTCACCGCAACGCCAAGGAATTGGCCCGACAGGGCGAGCAGACGCAACTCCGCCTCGGCGGGATCAACGCCCAGTTCGGCGCGCCAGACCGGGGCTGCGGGCGCGCCCGCCGATCCCATCGTCCAGCGCGTCAGCACCGCGCCGATTGCCTCGTAGATCGCTTCAGTCACGACTGCCGACCCGTCCCCAAGGCGTCTGTGCGGCGAGGATCGTCAGCCGGTTGCCCGACCAGATCGCAGCCGTGCGCGTGAGGTCGGTGCCACAAAGCACCCCATCGACGTCGCTGGCGACCGGCAGCGTCGCCAGGCCGTCGGCCGATCGCCACCATGTTTGCCCCGCATCGTCGCGCGCGATCCGCCCCTGCGACAGCAGAAGCGGAATATCGATCGTCCAGGGCTCGGCCAGCAACGGTCGTGTCAACGCGTCGGCGAGCGTCTGATCAGGTTCAGGCCATTCGGGGATCACCGTCTCCTCCATGGCGTTGCGCCGGACGAGCACGGCGCGGAGCGGCTGCCGCGACGGATAGAAGACAAGCTCTCCGTGGAAGCGCTCGCCGGGGGTGAAGACCGAACCGCGTCGTCCGGCACTTGCCGGGAAGAAGTCGAGCAGCATGGCGAAGCGAGGACCGGCGGCGGCGAGGTTGAGCAGCCATGTGGTCTGCGACACCAGTCCGTCGCGCCGCGTCTGCGTTTGCTCCGCGAGCACCTCCCAGAGCGCGTCGATCCGCAGCGCCTGCGCATCGGCCAGCATCGTGTCGCGCGTCTCCGATGCGGCAACGGCCCGCCGGATCGCAGCATCGCGAGGCGAGGCGCGGAAAGCGCGCGCGAGCAGCACCAGCTTGCCGAGTTCGACGACTGCGCCGCGCGGCCGGTCACCGGCCGGAAGCGCAAGCAGGCGGGCTGGCAACTCGTCGATCCGGCCGGCCAGGACAGCCGCCTTGCCGTCGACCAGCCGCGCCGCGATCCGCCGGCATCGCGCCGTCGCGTCATCGATGAAGCTCGACAATCCCATGCGGAGCTGGTCGCCAATCCATTGCTCGAGCGCATCCAGCGCATCGAGGATGGCGCGCTCGGTCTCTTCGGTTCGCCGGGCGGCCTGAGCCTCGCGCCGCGCCGCATCCTTCGGATCCTCGGGGAGTTGCGGTTCGGAGGCCCTTGCGGCGCGCAAATCCTTCTCGGCGCTGGGTGCCATGTTGCCCGCAGGCTTGACCGCGGACACGCCGCGCCGACGCCCCAGCCAATCACTGACCCAGGCTGGCGTATCGGCGGCTGTAAACGTCACGATGGCTTCCGCATTCAGCCACAACAGGCCGAGCACGTGCTTGCAGGGGAATTTGCGCGACGGGCAGGTGCACTTGTTGCCGAGGTCCCGCAGATCGGCCATCACCCGGTAGGGATTGGCGCCGGAGCCTGCGCACTCGCCCCAGATCAGAGCGCCATCCGGGCTCGCGCCGACCCCGGACCATTTGGCGGGCTTGGCAAGCCCGGCGGCCGCCTTGAGCGAGGATTGATCGGTAGCGAGTTGTTCGACCGCTTTCAGATCAATCGCCACGCCGGTTTCCCAAATCGAATCCAGGGCGGCCAGTATATATCGGGGCAGGACGAACACTCAATGTTGCCGCGAGTGATCGGCGGCCTGCACGCGATGGTCGCCATGCCGCTCATTCCGCCGACAAAAGCATGATCCGGAGGGTGATGCGGGTTTCCTGGAAAGATCGCGCGCAAAAAACAAGTTCATGCGCGACGACGATCAAAATCTCGTCGCGCCTCAGGCGACGAAGCGCGGCTGTTCCACCCCGCTCCGGGTCGGCAGCACCGCCCCCACGGCCCTTATGCTGTCGATGAACGCCCTGGCCGAGGCTTCCCAGGTGTAATTGGCGGCGAATTCGACGCAGTCCTGCCGGGAGACGCCGAGCGCGGCAAAGCAGGCGTTGCGCAGGTCGTGGTCGAGGACGCCGACCGGGGCATCGCCGATCACGTCGCGCGGGCCTTTCACCGGGAAGGCGGCAACCGGCAGGCCGCTGGCCAGCGCTTCCAGCATGACCAGGCCGAACGTGTCGGTCCTGCTCGGGAAGACGAACACGTCGGCCGCCGCATAGATCTCGGCCAGCGCCTCGCCGTGCCGAGCGCCCAGAAAGATCGCATCCGGATAGGCCTCTTCCAGCGCGACCCGCGCCGGGCCATCGCCCACGACGACCTTGGTCCCGGGCAGATCGAGTTCGAGAAATGCCTCGAGATTCTTCTCGACCGCGACGCGGCCGACCGACAGGAACACCGGCGATGGCAGGCAGAGGTCGATGGGGCGCGGATGAAACAGCCTGGTGTCGACCCCGCGCGGCCACAGCACGACATTGTCGAAGCCGCGCTCGCCGAGTTCGCGGGCCAGCGCCGGAGTTGCCGCCATCACCGCCCGGCTGGTGCTGTGAAAACGGCGGAGCGCCCGCCAGATCAGGGATTCCGGAACCGGCACGCGGGCGCGGACATATTCGGGAAAGCGCGTGTGGAAGCTCGTCGTGAACGGCAGCTTGCGCTGGCGGCAATAGCGGCGGACCATCAACCCGATCGGTCCCTCCGTCGCGATGTGGATGCTGTCGGGGCGCGCCTCTTCGATCAGCTTGGCGATCCGTGCCGGGCGCGGCATCGCCAGACGCACGTCGCGGTAGCTCGGCATCGCGAAAGTGCTGAACGAATCCGGCGTCAGGCAGGTGAAGGCGACGCCGAGTGTTTCGGCCGCATCGGCCAGCTTGGTCAGCGTCCGAACCACACCGTTGACTTGCGGGTGCCAGGCGTCGGTCGCGACCAGGATGCGCATCAGGCCGCCCTGACCGCAACCTGCGGGACGGCGGCGGGCTTTTGCAGATGATCGGCCCAGGTGATGATTTCGAACCGTCCGTCATCGTGCTCGACGAGGGCGGTGCAGCTCTCCACCCAGTCGCCGCAGTTCATGTAGCGGATGCCGGACTCGTCGCGGATCACGGCATAATGGATGTGGCCGCAGATCACCCCGTCGGCATCATGGCGCCGCGCTTCGGCCGCGAGCGCCTGCTCGAACGCCCCGATATAGTTCACGGCGTTCTTGACCTTCTGCTTGGCCCATTGCGACAGCGACCAATACGGCACCTTGAACATGCGCCGGAAGAAGTTGACGAAGCGATTCATCTGGATCGCGAAATCGTAGGCCTTGTCGCCGAGATGGGCGAGCCAGCGCGCGTTCTGCACCACGAGATCGAAGATATCGCCGTGGATGACCAGATAGCGCTTGCCGTCGGGCCCGGTGTGGACGCTGTTCTCGACCACATCGATGCCGCCGAAATGCGTGCCGTAGTAATTGCGCAGGAACTCGTCGTGGTTGCCGGGAATGTAGACGATCTTGGCGCCCTTGCGCGCCTTGCGCAGCAGCTTCTGCACGAGATCGTTGTGCGATTGCGGCCAGTGCCAGCTCGATTTCAGTGCCCAGCCATCGACGATGTCGCCAACGAGATAGATGGTATCGGCATCATGGTAGCGCAGGAAGTCGAGCAGCAGGTCGGCTTGAGAACCGCGGGCTCCGAGATGGACGTCGGAGATGAACAGGGTGCGAAAGCGCCGCTCCGGGCTTTCGTCGCTCACATCGTAACTTCCCATGCGCCAGCCTGTAACAATGTCCCGTGACAGGGGGATGACCGGTTGAACCTTCCGGGGCGCTCGCAACTGCCGAATCGACCTTTGCCTTGCCCTGCCCGCGAATATCAGTCGCATGCGACAATCAGGCGACATGGGGTCGCAGCGGCGCGTCCCGCGCGACGCCGGAAACCGCCGGGCCGTTGGTTAACGGCGCCCGCCTCCGGGCCGCGCAGAACCAGCGTCAGTAATAGCGGTGGAAATGATGCACCGGGCCGTGGCCGTGCCCGACGCTGAAGCGGTCGGCGGCCGCGATGGCCGCGCTGATCCAGGCCTTGGCGTTGGGGACGGCCGCCTCGAGCGGCTCGCCCCGCGCGAGCCCAGCCGCCACCGCCGAGGACAGCGAGCAGCCGGTGCCATGGGTGTTTCGCGTCGCGACGCGCGGAGCGGCGAGCGCGATCGACTTTTCCGAAGTGACGAGATAGTCGGTGCTCTCGGCGCCCGCGCCATGCCCGCCCTTGATCAGCACCGCGCGGCAGCCGAGCGCCAGCAGGCGGCGGCCCTGCGCCTCGATGTCCGCCTCGCTGGTCGCGATCGGCTCTTCGAGCAGCGCGGCCGCCTCGGGCAGGTTGGGCGTGATCACCGTCGCCATCGGTATCAGCCGCGTGCGCAGGGCATCGACCGCCTCGGAGGCCAGCAGCCGGTCGCCCGATGTCGCGACCATCACGGGATCGAGCACGATGTGGCGCGGCGCCCAGCGCGACAGGGCTGCGGCGATCGCCGCGATGCTCTCTGCCTGCGCCACCATGCCGATCTTGACCGCGCCGACCTCGAGATCGGAGAACACCGCGTCGATCTGCGCGGTGACGAAGGTGGCGGGCACCGCATGGATGCCGGTGACGCCGCGTGTGTTCTGCGCCGTGAGCGCGGTGATGGCGGACGCACCATAGACGCCGAGCGCGGCGAAGGTCTTGAGGTCGGCCTGGATACCGGCGCCGCCGCTGGAATCCGAGCCGGCGATGGTCAGCGCCACGGGCGTCGTCATGGGGCGATTTTCCGCTTGTTTCGGGTCACGATCCGTCCTAGCGCGCATGCGTGGGGCCAGCAAGTTCGCTTGCTAAATCCGGCCGGTTTTGGCCTATTAGCCGCCACCTAGGCTTTCGGAGTGACCCGCGATGGTTCCGTTTTTCGTCCAGATCAAATGCAAGCTCGGCCAGTCCTATACGGTCGCCAACGCGCTGGCCGAGGCCGAGATCGCCTCCGAGATCTACTCCACCGCCGGCCAATACGACCTCCTGGTGAAGTTCTACGTCGACAAGGACACCGACATCGGCCACTTCGTGAACGAGAAGGTACAGGTGCTGCCGGGCATCCAGGATACGCTCACCATCATCACCTTCAAGGCGTTCGGCCCTGGTTAGCGGCGCGGCCGGTCCCTCCTGTTTTTCCCGATTGTGCGATTGGTTCGAGACGTATCATGGCGTTCACGACGGCAGTGCCGATGCTCATCAGCAAGCAGTTCGACGACGAGGTCGTGCTCGCCAACTACCAGAGCGGCATCTACTACAATCTCGACGGCACCGGCGCGCAGATCTGGCTCGGCCTGAGGGCCGGCAAGTCGGTCGACGACCTGATCCGGCTGTTCGCCGACAAGACCGGCGGTGCAACGGCTGCGATCGAGCCGGAGGTCCGCGCCTTCGTCGAGCGATTGCTCGCTGAAGGCATCATCGTGCCGGGCCCGGCCGAGCAGCCACAGGACGACTGGACGCCGGCCGGGAGTAGCGCGTTCACCGCTCCCCTGCTCCAGCGCTACGACGATTTGCGCGACCTCCTGTTGATGGATCCCGTGCACGACGCCGGCGAGGCCGGCTGGCCCCTGCGCGGCGGCAATGACTCCTAGCGATCTCGTCCGGCAAGCGATCGACCGCGTCTTCACCGCGGCGTCCGGATCGGATGTGACGACGTCACATGCGCGATGCGGCCCCCTGCGGCTTCGCCTCCGCTTCGCCTCACAGGCCCTGGCCGAGGCCTTCCTGCCCGCCTACATCCAGACCCCGCCGAAAGAGGCGCCGGACCTCGAGATCGCCTTCAGCACGGCGCGGCTGCACGATCTGTCGTTTCTGGTTCCCGACGCACCGGACAAGCCGCGGCTTCTCGTCGAGGGGGACATCTATTCCGTCTGGCAGCCCGGTGCCTTGCCCGTCCTGTTCGCGCTCGACCGGCAGGCGCGGCGCGGCCTCGTCTGGCTGCCTGCCGGCGAGGCGCCGGCCTGGGTGCGCAGCCGGCCGGCGCTGTCGCTGATCCATGCCTTCACGATCGACACGGCCTGGACCGCGCTGCATGGCGGCGCCGTCGGGCATGGCGGGCGCTTTGCGCTGCTCGCGGGCAAGGGGCGCAGCGGCAAGACCACGGCGGCGCTGGCCTGCGCGCGGGCGGGTTGGGATTATGCCGGGGACGATTACGTGTTCGTCGAGTCCGGCAGCAAGCGCGTCGAACCGCTCTACTGCTCGGCACGGCTGCGGCTCGACGTGACGGAGTCGTTTCGCGACCTGATCGGCACGCGGGCGCCGGTGGCGGATGTCGATGGCGAGGCGCGCCACGAGCTGAGCCTTGCGCAATTCGGTGAGACGCTGCGCGGTGGCGAGTTGGCGGCTCTGTTCCTGCCCCGCCGCCGCGGCGCGGAGCTGCCCGAATTCGTGCCGGCGCGACGCTCCGATGCGTTCCAGGCGCTGCTCACCGCCACCACGATCGAGCTGCCGGGCTGGCCGAAACTCACTGCGGAGAAGATCATGACCGTGATCTCGGCGCTGCCGGTGTTCTTCGTCGACACCGGCGCCGACCCGAAGGCGATTCCCGCCGCGTTCGCCGATCAGCTGGACAGGATCTGACGCGACATGCAGCACGGCAGCACCAGCGTCATCATCCCGGTCCGCAACGGCGAGCGCCTCGTCGGGGAAGCGATCGCCTCCGCGCTCGCACAGCTCGGTGCCGTCGACGAGATCGTCGTGGTCGATGACGGCTCGACCGATCGGACCCGCGGGGTGGTCGAGGCGACGACGGATCCTCGCGTCCGCCTCGTGTCCTCCGGCGGCCGCGGCGTCTCGGCGGCGCGCAATGTCGGGATCGGCGTCGCGGGCGGCGACTTCATCGCCTTCCTCGATCACGACGACACCTGGCCCGACCTGCGTCATGCGACGATGTCCGGCGTACTGCGCGACAAGCCGGGCATCGACGCCGTATTCGGCCGCATGCGGGTGAAATTCGAGGACGGCTCGCAGCTCAACGACCGCATGGCGGCGATGGACGGCAAGCATGTCGGAGTCGCCAGCGTCGGCACCGGCCTGTTCCGCAAGGCGATCGTCGATCGCGTCAGGGGATTCGACGAGGAGCTTCATTTCGGCGAGGACGTCGATTTCTATCTGCGCCTGATGGAAAGCGGCATGCAGGTCGAACTGTGCGAGATCGACGGACTGCTCTACCGCCGCCACGCCTCGAACTGCTCCAACGATCTGCACGCGATGGAACGCGGCATGAGCGACGTGCTGATGCGCCGGATCCGACGCATGCGCCAGCGTGGCGCAGCGGGCAAAGCCTGACATGCGCATCTCCGTCGCCATCGCCGCCTACAACGCGGAAGCCTACCTCGCGGAGGCCGTCGCAAGCGTGCTCGGCCAGACCCGCGCGCCCGACGAGGTGATCGTCGTCGACGACGGCTCGACCGACCGTACAGCCGATATCCTGCGCGGGTTCGGCGATCGCATCGTCCATCTGTCGCAGCCCAATCGCGGACAGGCCGTCGCCATCAACCGCGCGCTCGCGCTCGCGACCGGCGATGCACTGGCCTTCTGCGATGCCGACGATGTCTGGATGCCGCGAAAGCTGGCGCTGCAGGAGGAACTGCTCGCCCGCACGGACGAGATCGAGGCCGTATTTGGCCAGATCCGGCAATTCGTCAGCCCGGACGTGCCCGAGGCGGACCGGGCGCGCTTGCAGCCGCCGCAGGAATTCATGCGCGGCGAAGCCAAGCAGGCGATGCTGGTGCGCAAGGACGCGCTGGCGCGGATCGGACCGTTCGACGAATCCCTGCCGGCGACGTTCTTCATCGAATGGCTCGGCCGCGCCAAGCGCCTCGGGCTCAAGACGGGTTATGTCGAGGAGACCATCGCCGGACGACGCCTGCATCTCGGCAATGGCGGGCGCACCAACGCGGCGGCCCAGGACATCGAGACGCTGATGGCGCTGCGCCGCGCGATCAAGGGCGCGCGCCCGCCGGATTGAACACCGGCCGGTCGTCGACCGCGACGGCACGCACGAACAGGCCGAGCAGCCGATGATCGACCGACAGGCCGATGTCGCGCGGACGCACGCGATGCGGCATGTGCAAGGCGATCACGATGCGCCCCGGTGAGCCCAGCACGGGCGCCTCGGTTTCCAGCCTGAACGGCATGGCGTGCTGTTGCGTGATGATGGTCTCGCGCGGCCGGTCTCCTCCGGCATAGAGCTGAACCCGCAGGCTGTCGGTTCCCGGCGGCAGGAACGGCACGACGTCGAGCGTCACGCGAACGAAACCCGAATCGATCGCGCCCGCGGAGGCCTCGATCACGGCATATTCCTTGTCGGTCCAGCGTCCCTCCGGCTCCGGAATCGAGAACCCCTCGACAAAGCAGATCTGGTCCGAGGCAGGCAGATTGTGCCGGCGCGCCGATCTCTGCCACAGGCCTTGCAGCGTCGCGCGCCAACCGCGCGGCCGGTGATCGGCGCAATCCGCCAGCACGGCGGCCAGCCTCGCCGGCCTCGCCAGAATGCGCGACCAGGCGAAGGGACGGCCCCCATGTCTGCGCAGCGAATCGAGCGCGGCGAGCAGCAGATCCTGCCAGGGCGTCCGCTCGCCGCGCGGCACCCTGTTGATCGCGAGCTGGAGCGCCGGTGCCGGCGCGGCCGCGCGCCAGATGCGATCGATCAGCCCGTCGGGAATCGGCGCATGCGCTTCCTCTTGGGCCAGCGCCAGCAGCGGCGCAGCGATCCAGCCGCGTCCGTATTGCTCCACCATGCGCTCGAACCTGCCCCAATCGAGCTCTCCGCCGCAGTTCGCCAAAAGCTGGGCGATCTCGATCACCCGCAACAGGCATTCCGGCTGCTCCCACGGATCGGGACGGATCGCGGCCAGCAGCAAATGCTCCGCAAGACCGGGAATGACGACGTCATGTCCGAACAGCTTGCCCGGCTCTGCGCTGGCGAACAGGTCCTTCGTCAGGCGGTCATCGTCGACCGAGACGGCCGCACGCCAGTGCAAATCGATCGCCTTGCTGCTGTCCGATTTCGACATCGCGGCGGCATGGATGTCGCGGTCGAAATCGGACTGCGAGAACAGTTCGATATGCATGCCGAGGCTGTGAAAACCTTCAGACCGCAGGGCTTCGACGGCTGTACGCGCATCCTTGCGGTGGACCAGCAGATCGTAATCGCCGGCCGCCCGCATCGCCGCGAATTGCGGATCGCGGGCGAACAGGGCGCCGCCCTTGAACACCAGCGTGGCAATCCCTGCGCGCGCGAGCGCCTGCCTGGCCTCGATCAGATCGCGGATGCGGACCATGTTCGAGAGCCAGATGTGCTTGACCACGCCGCGCATGCGCCGGAAGTCCTCGTCCTGCACGCCGGCCGCCTCGGCGGTCGCAGCGAGCAGCGGCATCAGGCGGTAGGCGAGGTCGTCGGTATCCTCGAACTTCTCCGACGCACGCCACTGCCGGAAGGCCCCGGCGGCAACGTCACCCTGCCCCAGCGCCGCGCGCAGGAACATCAGGTGCCGGCGGTCCAGCAGTTCCGGAAATCGCGACATGGCCACCCTATCCACCCCTCATCGCGGCTTGATAGGGCGCGAAGTCGATGCCGTGCAGCGCCGGCATCCGGTCCGGCTTGTTCGGATCCACCGGCCGGAACGTCATCTCCGGCCGAGGATCGATCAGGGTCTGCACGATACCGTCCCGGGCGAATGCGATGCTGACGAGCGGGATGACCCATTCGATGCTCATGAGGCGCCAATTGACATCCCGCTGCGCATCACCGGTGACGAGCGTGTCGTTCCAGCGCACCAGACCGCGCCCTTGCGACAGGCGCGATTGAAGATCGGCCACATAGGCGCGCCAGCGCATCGTCGCCGCAAGGTCGGCGCCGGCATGCAGCAGCATCAGCATCGCAACGATCAGGCAGATTCCGGGCTGAAACCAGATCCGCTCGGGAACCTCTCCAGCCACGAGCGCGAGCATGACCAGCGCCAGCCCGAAACTCACGAACACCGGATGGTAGCGTGCCAGCGTCTGCGAGCCCGGCGAGAAGCTCCACTCCATGCCGAGCGCAAGCCATGCAAGCAGCCACACGGCGCAGAACGCGAACATGACGATCCGCTGCCAGGTGCGCGCACGACCGGGCGCGCGCAACGCTGCAAGGACCAGTCCGCCGATGGCAAGACAGCCGGCGAGCCCGGTCACGACGGGGAGATTGAGATGGCCATCGGTGAAGACGAAGGCGAGGCTGGCGAGCCCGTCGAGCACGAGGGTTCGGTCGAAGGGAACGCGCGGCGTGATCACCCACCACATCTCGCGCAGCAGGATGGCCGCGACGAGCACGATGCCGAGCACCAGGAATCCTCGCTCGCCGGCGCTGGCCGCCGATGTGTAGCGCCAGCCGCAGGCGACGATCAGCACCGCCATCAGCGGGAATGCGCCTTCGTGAAGCGCGAAGGCCGGGATGCACAGCACGAGAAACAGCAGCTGCGAGCCGATCGTCCGGGTCCGGAACACGATCAGGAAGAACAAGAGCCACCAATAGCTCGTCGCCAGCGCCGCCTCGCCGATCGCGTTGAAGGATGTCGCCGCGAAACCGACCGTCACGTGCAGCAAAGGGAACACGATCCAGCCCTTGCGGTGGCGGGGCGCGATCGGCCAGCATAGCGCGCAGACCAGGACCGGCAGGACCAGCAGGACGAAGGTGAAGACCTGCCCGCGCGCGAACAGCGACATGTCGGTCAATCGCGTCAGCATCACGACCGGGGCCTGCCGCGCCGCCTGCACCAGCGTTCGCGCGGGATCGACGAGGTGAAAGCCGCCACTGACGGCAATCCGGTACAGGTAATAGACGCCATCCTGGAACAGGCCGCGCGCCGGAATGGCCGCAAACAGGCTCTGCGCGACACCAAGCCCCAGCGCGAGTGCGAGCAGCCCCTTCGGGGCCCAAGCCGGCGTCTCACGCGCCTTCCCGAGAGAGGGTTCAGTCACACATTGCGGTCCACGACATCTGCCGTTCCGACAATAGAGCCGCGACGGTCGCTGTCAATTGCACGCCGTCAGCCGGCGGTCTTGCGCTTCGGCGGCGTCGGTCCGTCGACCGGCGGCAGTGATTTCAGATAGTCCGCCATCGCCGCGATGTCGTCGTCCGGCAATTGGGAGGTGTTCTTGATCACACGCGCCATGGCGCCGCCGACGCTGTCGCCGTCGGGCAGCTCGCCGGTTTTCAGGAAATAGGCAATATCCTTCGCGCTCCAGCTGCCGAGCCGCTTCTGTGTGATGTTGGGGACCCAGCCCTCGCCCTCGGGATTGGGCCCACCGGCAAAGCGCTCGCCCGCGATGATGCCGCCGAGCGCATTGCGCGGGCTGTGGCATTCGGCGCAATGGCCGGGGCCGTTGACGAGATAGGCCCCGCGATTCCATTGCGGCGACTTGGCTGCATCGGCGACGAAGGGCTTGCCGTCCATGAACAGCCATTTCCAGATTCCGACGTTGCGGCGAACGTTGAACGGAAACGGCACGTCGTGATCGGGCGCCCTGCCCGAGACGGCAGGAAGCGTCTTGAGATAGGCAAAGAGATCGAGCACGTCCTCGCGCTTGGCATGCTGATAGGAGGTATAGGGAAAGGCCGGAAAATAATGCTGTCCGCTCGGCGACACGCCGTGCACCACTGCATTGACGAAATCGGCCTCGCTCCATTTTCCGATGCCGTCCTTCGGATCCGGCGAGATGTTCGGCGCATAGAACGTGCCGAACGGAGAGGTGATGGCAAGTCCGCCGCCGAGCTTGAGACGATCCGGCTGGGCCGGCACGGCGTGGCAGGACGCGCAGCCGCCGGCATTGAACATCAGGGCACCGTTGGCGAGATTGGGCGTGTGGGCCGGCGCCCCGGCCGCCGCCACGACCGGCGCGCTGACCTGCCAATAGACCCCGCCCGAGGCGAGCGCGGCGATCAGCAGCAGAACGATTGCCTTGCGGAACATCAGATCCATCCACTCTTCGCGCGAAGCCTGCACGTCTCGCCCAGGCGTTCATTCCGGGCTTCGACAACGGCAATAGACCCAAACGGGGTCCGTTGGAAGTTGCACGCGGAGCCATGACAGGGGCCGATCAGGCGCACGGAATGGCGGCGTCACCTGCCCTGCGACACCAACGAAAAAAGGGCGGCCGCATCCGCGCCGCCCTCCTCGCTGTCACGCTCCCGGGATCGCCGTCAGCTGTTCTTGACGCGGAAACCCTCGTGGCAGCCGCCGCATTCCTTGCCGACCGCGGGGAAATTCGCCTTCAGGCTGTCGAGATCCTTGATCTTGCCCTTGGCGTCGGCGACGACCTTGGCAAAGCTCGCGATCTTGGCTTCGAACCCGGCCTTGTCCTCCCAGACCTTGGTCGAGGCGCTGTAATCGCCGTCGGCCTTCACGCCCTTGGCGCTGTCGGGAAACAGGCTCGACATCTTCTTGGCGCCATCCTCGAACGCCGTCAGCGCCGCATCCACCGTGGCCTGATCATAGGGCTTGTCGCCCTTGATGATGGCTGAAACCGCCCCGGCGTTCCGGCCGTAGCCCTTCATGAGCGCCTGGGCCTCCTTGACGGAGTCCTGCTGCGCCCAGACCGCACCCATGCCGAGCAGGAGCGCACCCCCAACAACCAAAATTCGCTTCATTCGCAGAATCCCTTTCTGTGATGCAGGATCGTGCTGACCCCTCGTTCAGGCCAACACCGCCCGGCAGATTTCATTCCATTCCGGGCAGGACGATAAATCGCCGCACCCGGCCGGATCGGTCCCGCGCGGCCCACCGGCCGACACGGTCTATTTTGCAGCTCGCACGCCAATCACAGGCTGTGACGGCGATGGTGCTCGTTGATGGCGATCCACACCCGCTCCGGGGTTGCCGGCATGTCGATGTGGTCGATCTTGTACTCGCGCCACAGCGCATCGACGATGGCATTGACGATGGCCGGGCAGGACCCGATCGCACCGGCCTCGCCGGCCCCCTTCACCCCGAGCGGGTTGGTCTTGCAGGGGATGTTGTGGGTTTCGAACACGAAGGACGGCCCGTCCGCCGCGCGCGGCAGCGCATAATCCATGAAGGTCGCGGTGATGAGCTGGCCATCGCCCGCGCCATAGACCACCTGCTCCATCAGGGCCTGTCCGATGCCCTGCATGGCGCCGCCATGCACCTGACCGGCCAGCAGCAGCGGGTTCAGCGTCTTGCCGAAATCATCGACGATCACATAGTTGACGATCTTGATGATGCCGGTGGCCGGATCGATCTCGACCTCCGCAACATGGGTGCCGTTGGGATAGGTGCCGTCGGCGCTGGCGAAGGTCGCGCTTCCGTTCAGCTTGGCCGGATCGCCGGCGCGCTTGGCGACGTCGGCGAAGGAGATCGAGCGGTCGGTGCCGGCGATGCGCACGACGCCGTTCGCGATTTCGAGGTCGCCGACGCCGGCTTCGAGCGCCTGTGCCGCGATCTCCTTGAGCTTTTGCCCGAGTTCGCGGGTGGCGCGCTCGACGCTGACGCCGCCCGACGGGATCGAGGCCGAACCGCCGGTGCCGAGGCCGGTCTTGATCTCGTCGGTATCGCCCTGATGGATGTGCACGCGCTCGGGCGGAACACCGAACTGTTCGGCGACGATCTGCGCATAGGCGGTCTGGTGGCCCTGCCCGCTCGACTGCGTGCCGATCAGGACGGTGACGTCGCCATTGGGATCGAGCCGCACATTGGCGGTCTCCTCGCCCATGGTGCCGCAGACCTCGACATAGCTGGCAAGACCGATGCCGCGGATCAGGCCGGCCTTCTTCGCCGCCTTGGCGCGCTTGGCGAACTCCTTCCAGTCGGCGATCTCCATCGCACGCTTCAGATGCGCGGCGAAATCGCCGGAATCATAGACCTTGCCGGTGGCCGTCTTGTAGGGCAGCGCCTTCGGCGGAATGAAGTTCTTGCGGCGCACCGCATCCGGCGTCATGCCGAGCTTGCGGGCGCAGGCATCGACCAGGCGCTCGATCACATAGGCGGCCTCGGGCCGGCCTGCGCCGCGATAGGCATCCACCGGCACACTGTTGGTGAAGATGGTGCGCACCCGGCAGTGGAAGGCCTGGATGTCGTAGAGGCCCGGCAGCATGCCGGCGCCGCCATGCGGGATGTAGGGTCCGAAGGTCGACAGATAGGCGCCCATGTCGCCCATCAGGTCGCAATCCATGGCGAGGAACTTGCCGTCCTCGGCGAGCGCCATCTTCGCCGTGGTGACGTTGTCGCGGCCCTGCGCATCGCCCATGAAATGCTCGGTGCGGTCGGCCGCCCATTTCACCGTCTTCTTCAGCTTCTTCGCCGCGACCGCCAACAGGGCATATTCGCGATACGGAAACAGCTTGGTGCCGAAGCCGCCGCCGACGTCGGGGCAGATCACGCGCATCTTCTCGGTCGGGATCTTGAGCACGTTCTGGCACAGGATGTCCCGCAGCCGATGGCTGCCCTGGCTGCCGATGGTGAGCGTGAGGTGATCACGCTTGGCATCGTATTCGCAGACCGCCGCCCGGGTCTCCATGAAGCTTGCGACCACGCGCGGATTGACGATGGAGATCTCGGCCACCGCATGCGCCTTGGCGAAGGCCGCCTCGGTCGCCTTCTTGTCGCCGATCGAGACGTCGAACAGCACGTTGCCCGATTTGTCCGGCCAGACCTGCGGCGCGCCCTTCTTGATCGCGTTGACGACGCCGGTCACCGCCGGCAGCGGGCTCCATTTGACGTCGATCGCCTCGATCGCGTCGCGCGCCTGGTCGATGGTCTCGGCGACGACGAAGGCGATGGCGTCGCCGACATGACGCACCTCGTCCCTGGCCAGGATCGGGTAAGGCGGCCCCTTGAACGGCTCGGTCTCGAGATTGAACAGGCAGGGCATATCGCCGAGATCGGCGACATCGGCGGCGGTCAGGATCAGCGCCACACCCGGCAGGCCGCGGGCCCGGCCGGCATCGATCGTGAACTTGGCATGAGCATGCGGCGAACGCAGCATCAGGCAGCGCAGCGCGGCCTGCGGTGCATAATCGTCGGTATAGCGGCCCTTGCCGCGGATGAGCGCGTCATCCTCCTTGCGCAGCACGCTTTGGCCAACGCCGAACTTGATGGGAGCAGCCATGATCTCGTCCCGTCCTATGGTTGTTTTGCGGACCATATTGCCGTGGAAAAACAGGCAACGCAAACGGGTTTAGCCGTGCACATGGGTCGCAGGCCGGGGAATGCCTTGCCCCTTGCCTTGCGAATCCAGAACTGCGCCGCCACCAAGTCCGCACCCGGACAGCCCACCAAAGGCGGGCGTCGCAGGATCGGCCGCGAACAAGCCCTCGCCAAGCTCCCTACATCCCACCGCGGCTACAGAGATCAACGGCGCGCGCTCTGATCCTGTCCACGGCACGGTCGGGATTGACGGAGTCGATCTCACCGCGCGTCAGGCCGATATCCATCAACTGCCTGTCACTCAGGTCCTGGAAGTTGCTTGTCGAGCGCTGGCGAAGGCGCCAGGACTGGAACGCGCGCCAGCATCGCCTGATCAAGCTGGAGAGGATGGACAGGTCGAAGCGCAGCCTTGCGGCCTCGCTCACGGCGTCGGATGTAACGTTCGTCGGTTGAGGTGGCATCGCACGCTCCTGCTGTCATGCCGGCAGGGAAGCGTAGCCAAACAAAAGGCCCCGTCCGATGCCGGCGGGGCCTGGTGGAAAAGATGTCGTCGTCGAATTCCTAGCGCACGACTCCTCCCACGGCCCAGCCGAAGCGGGTCATGTCATGGCGGTTGAGTTTGCGCGACGTTTTGATCATGCGACACTCATAGCAGAGCGTCGCCGCAAATTCAAGAGATGTGCGGAGCACGTCTACATCCTGAAGGTGAGAGCGTCGCGGTGCCCTAACCGCGTATCAGCGCGATCAGCCAGCTTCGGCCGAACAGTACTAGAATCGCGAGCGCGTAGACGATCGTGCCCCCGAGAGCCAGGAGAGCCAACATCAATTCATCCCGGAAGTGCATCGCGCCCAGCCAAGACCCGCCAAAGCGCGCGATCAGCCAGAAGGCTGCGGCGAGGATCAGTCCGGTCAGCAGGAATTTGGCGAGCGACATCGTCCACGCACGGTCCAGCACGAGGAAGCCGCGCCGCACGGCGAAGAACAGCACCAGCAGCAGATTGGTCCAGACGCCGACGGCGGTGGCGAGCGCGAGGCCGATCTGGGCGAGCGAACCCATCAGGGCGACCTTCAGCGCGACATTGACGGCGATGCCGGTCAGCGACGCCCGCACCGGCGTCGCCGTGTCCTTGCGCGCGTAGAAGGTCGCGACCGCGCTGCGGATCAAGACGAACGGAATGAGGCCGATGGCGTAGGCGGCGAGCGTCGCGCCGGCGGCCGCCGCATCGGCCTTCGAGAACGCGCCGCGGGCGAACAGCGCGCGCATGATCTCGTCGGGTACGGTGAGGAAGGCAGCGACGAACGGGATCGAGAACAGCAGCGTGAAATCGAAGGCGCGGCGCTGCGCCTTCATCGCGCCGTCATGGTCGTTGGCGGTGATGCGCCGCGACATCTCCGGCAGCAGCACCGTGCCGATGGCGATGCCGATCACGCCGATCGGCAGCTGGTTGAGGCGGTCGGCGTAGTACAGCGCCGACAGCGCGCCGGCGGGCAGGAACGTCGCGATGATGGTGTCGGCGAACAGCGCGACCTGCGTGCCCATCGATCCCAGCGTCGCAGGTCCAAGTGCTTTGAAGAAGCCGCGGATGTCTTCGTCGAGCTTGAGCGGGGCAAAGCGCGGCAGGCCGCCGTGGCGGGCGAGATCACCCGCGAGCAGGAAATATTGCAGGAAGCCCGAGATCAGCACGCCCCAGGCCGCGGCGTGGCCCGCGGTCGGAAACCAGACGGCAACCGCCAGCGTCATCATCATCGCGACGTTGAGGAAGATCGACGCGGCCGCCGCGCTGGCAAAACGCTGCATCACGTTGAGCATGCCGCCATAGAGCGTCACCAGCGTGATCAGGAGCAGATAGGGAAAGGTGATCCGGGTCAGTTCGATCGCGAGCTTGCGCTGCTCGGCGTCCTCACTGAAGCCGGGCGCCAAGATGCTCATCGCCTGCGGCATGAACAGCCAGGCGATGACCAGCAGCACCACTTGCGAGGCCAGCAGCAGCGTGAAGATGCGGTCGGCAAACAGATGGGCCGCCGTCTCCCCCTTCTCGCCATGGACATGGGCATAGGCCGGCACCCAGGCGGCGTTGAAGGCGCCCTCGGCGAAGATCGCGCGGAAATGATTGGGCAGCCGCAGCGCCACGAAGAAGGCGTCGGCCACGGGGCCGGCGCCGAGGATCGCCGCGAGCATGATGTCGCGGGCAAATCCCGTCACCCGCGAAAGCAGCGTGTAACCACCGACCGTGAAGATGCGTCCGAGCATGCGGATGTTTTAGAGACTTATCGGACAGAGGTCGATTGCATCTTGCGATGCGCATTTCCGTGCCCTCTCCCCTTGCGGGAGAGGGCAGCACTGCCAGTAGACACAAGCTCATTGGGGTGAGGGGTCTCTCTCCGCGATTCCGTGCGGAGAGAGACCCCTCACCCGTCTCGCCGCTATCGCGGCGAGCCACCCTCTCCCACAAGGGGAGAGGGATAGAAAAGCCAGCTCAGCCCGCAACCGCGCCCTGCACGGCGGCGATGATTCGTTCCTGGTCGGCTTCGGTCAGATAGGCGTGCATCGGCAGGCTGATGACGTTCTGCGACAGGCTCTCGCAAACCGGCAGCCCGCCCTCGGCGACGGGGTACTGCTTGTAGGCGGTCTGCTGGTGCATCGACTTGCCGTAATAGATCGCGGTCGGCACACCCTGGGCCTTGAGCGCTGAGGCGAAGCCGTCGCGATCGGTACCCGCGGGCAGACGGATCGTGTACTGCGCCCACACCGAGGTGTTGCCGGGGGCAAGGCGCGGCACGGCGACCACATTGGAGAGACCGCGCGCATAGCGTTCGGCGACCCGGTTGCGGGCGGCGATCTCGTCGTCGAAGATCTTGAGCTTCTCGAGCAGGATCGCGGCCTGCATGGTGTCGAGCCGGCCGGTCAGGCCGAGGCGGACATTGTCGTATTTGTCGACGCCCTGCCCGTGCACGCGAATGCTGCGCAGGGTCGCGGCGAGGTCGTCGTCATCGGTGAAGATCGCGCCGCCGTCACCGAAGCAGCCGAGCGGCTTGGCCGGGAAGAAGCTGGTCGCGGTGGCAAGCCCGAAGGTACCGAGCTTGCGGCCCTTGTAGCTGGCGCCAAAGCCCTGCGCCGCGTCGTCGATCACGAACAGACCTTCGGCCCGCGCAATCTCGGCGATGGCATCGTGGTCGGCGGGCTGGCCGAACAGATCGACCGGGATCACCGCGACCGGCTTCAGGCCCGCCTTGCGCGCGGTGGCGATGCCGCGCTTGAGCGAGTCCGGGCTCATGTTGAAGGTGGTCTCGTCGACGTCGACATAGACCGGCGTCGCGCCGGTGCGCGCCGCCGGCGAGGCCGTCGCGATGAAGGTGAAGGACGGGCACAGCACGGCATCGCCCGGCCCGACATTCTTCGCCATCAGGATCATCAGCAGCGCATCGGTGCCGCTGGCGCAGCCGATGACGTGCTTTGCACCGCTATAGGCGGCGAGTTGCTTCTCCAGCTCCGCGACCTCGGGGCCATTGACGAACTGGCAATGGTCCATCACGCGCTTGACGGCGGCGTCGAGCGAGGCACCGAGCCGGCGGCGCTGCGAGGCGACGTCGATGAAGGGGATGGGATCGGAACGCAGATGCTGGTTCATGACGCCTTGCGGAGTTGCGGTCGACATCGAGGGACGGATCAGCCGACGACGCGGCGCGGCGCCGTGCGGGCGGGC
>VYLE01000198.1_pt1 | contig 51638 bp, 54 predicted proteins | sample 5114391 | NCBI WGS metagenome assembly VYLE01 (sample SAMN12291771, study PRJNA351875) | freshwater metagenome | isolation source: freshwater lake | place: USA: Michigan, Kent Lake | collected 2013-08-15
TCTGAGGAGAGCACGCCCGCAGCGCCGGCCGCCCCGACCGCGCCGCCGGGGCCGCGGGTTCAGCGGTAGCCGTGGGCGCGGTCGGGGCGGCCGGCGCTGCGGGCGTGCTCTCCTCAGAGGGCTGGCCGCAGGCGGCGACGAGGGCGGCGAAGGCCAGAACGGGCAGCAGGCGGGAGGTTTTCATGGGTGAACGCTAGCGCCAGGCGCACGGTCTGGAAAGACGGGCTTACCGAAGCGGGAGACCATTATAGCAGATTTGAGCGAGGTCGAGGCCGGATCGCGAGCTTGCCTGTTGATTTTACAGCGCTTTTGAACGCCAACAACAGCCCATCAAGACGACAATCAGGGAACAACCGGGCGACAAACTTCAGCCCGGCGCACGCCATTCCGACGCCCGGGAGGCGACACACCCTTTGGCAAATCAGCCGGCCATCTTCATGAGCATCTCGCCCATCTTCTGGTGCAGCATGTTGATGGCCTTCAGCGGCCGGACCATGACCTTGAAGCGGGTGATCAGGCCGGCCTCGTTCCACCAGATCATGTCGACGCCATTGATGCGGATGCCGTCGATCACGCAGCCGAACTCCAGCACGGCGGAGCGCTCGGCCCGCCATTCGCCGAGGTATTCGAAGCTGTCGTTGTTGAGCACACCCAGGGCCGAGAGCAGGTACTTCTCGGTGATCGCCTTGCCGACCTGGGGCGAGTGGACGACCGGGCTTTCGAAGACGCACTCCTCCGCGATCAGGGCGCTGAGGTCGGCGGGGTCGCGGCTCTGAACGTAGGCGTGCCAGGCGTGGACGGGATCGGTCATTTCAGGCGCTTCCACATGTGAAGGTCGTCGGTGTAGCGGCCGTCCGTCTGCAGGAGGGCGCGCGGTTCGAAACCATAACGCTCGAAGCCGGCCGCTTCATAGAGGGCGACAGCGACGGCGTTGGTCGAGACGACGACCAGCTGGACGATCTCGACCACATCGCGGGCATAGTCGAGGCAGGCCGCCATCAGGGCGGCGCCCAGCCCCCTGCCCCGGCCCCCGGGCAGAACGAACATGCTGTAGACGAGGCCCTTGTGGCGCTCTTTCGCCGGCGCCTTGGGCCCGACGGCGACGACACCGAGGACGCGGCCGTCAGCCTCGGCCACGAACACCCCGTCGGCCCGTACCCGATCTTCAAACCAGCTGTCCGGCCTGGCCTCCTCCTCGGCGAGGGTGGAGCCGAAGGTGGATTCGTCGAGGCGCATGGCGATCAGGCGGATGGCCTGGAAGACCGGGCCTTCGCCGGGTTGAAGGCGGCGGATGGTGGTGGAGGTCATCGCCGCATCCTGAATAAAGAGGGGACACATTGAAATCTGCGATTTCAATGTGTCCCCGTTTCCTACCCCTTCACCGCCACATCGATCTCCGACCCCAGCTCGCGGAACTTGTCGCTCATCTGGCTCATCCCCAGCTCGATCTCGTTCGGGGCCATGCCCGAGGCGAACTCCCGCACCTCCTGGCTGATCTTCATCGAGCAGAACTTCGGGCCGCACATCGAGCAGAAGTGGGCCGTCTTGTGCGCCTCCTTCGGCAGGGTCTCGTCGTGGTATTCGCGGGCGGTTTCCGGATCGAGGCCGAGGTTGAACTGGTCTTCCCAGCGGAACTCGAACCTCGCGCGGCTCAGCGCGTTGTCGCGGATCTGGGCGCCGGGGTGGCCCTTGGCGAGGTCGGCGGCGTGGGCGGCGATCTTGTAGGCGATGACGCCCTGTTTGACGTCCTCGCGGTCGGGAAGGCCGAGGTGCTCCTTCGGCGTCACGTAACAGAGCATGGCCGTGCCGAACCAGCCGATCATCGCCGCGCCGATGGCGCTGGTGATGTGGTCGTAGCCGGGGGCGATGTCGGTGGTGAGCGGGCCGAGGGTGTAGAACGGGGCCTCGTGGCAGTGCTTGAGCTGCTCTTCCATGTTGGCCTTGATCTTGTGCATGGCCACGTGACCGGGGCCCTCGATCATCACCTGGCAGCCGTGTTTCCAGGCGACCTTGGTCAGTTCGCCCAGCGTCCGCAGCTCGGCGAACTGGGCCTCGTCGTTGGCGTCGGCGATGGAGCCGGGGCGCAGGCCGTCGCCGAGCGAGAACGAGACGTCATAGGCCCGCATGATCTCGCAGATGTCCTCGAAGTGCTCGTAGAGGAAGCTCTCCTTGTGGTGGGCCAGGCACCACTTGGCCATGATCGAGCCGCCGCGCGAGACGATGCCGGTGACGCGTTTGGCGGTCAGGGGCACGAAGGGCAGGCGCACGCCTGCGTGGATGGTGAAGTAGTCCACCCCCTGCTCGGCCTGTTCGATCAGGGTGTCGCGGAAGACCTCCCAGTTCAGGTCCTCGGCGACGCCGTTCACCTTCTCCAGAGCCTGGTAGATCGGCACCGTGCCGATCGGCACCGGGCTGTTGCGGATGATCCAGTCGCGGATGTTGTGGATGTTTCGGCCGGTCGACAGGTCCATGACCGTGTCGGCGCCCCAGCGGGTCGACCAGACCATCTTGTCGACCTCGTCGGCGACCGAGCTCAGCACCGCGCTGTTGCCGATGTTGGCGTTGATCTTGACCAGGAAGTTGCGGCCGATGGCCATCGGCTCCAGTTCGCCGTGGTTGATGTTGGCCGGGATGATGGCGCGGCCGCGGGCGATCTCCTGGCGAACGAACTCAGGCGTGACGAAGTCGGGAATCTCGGCGCCGAAGGATTCCCCGTCGCGGACGCAGGGGGCGGTCTGTTCGCGGCGGAGGTTCTCGCGGATGGCGACGTATTCCATCTCCGCCGTGATCTTGCCGGCGCGGGCGTATTCCAGCTGGGTGACCAGGCCGCCGGCCCGGGCCTTGTAGATCGGCCGCTTGGCATTGAACTGCGGGGCGAGGTGCTTGCCGGCGGCGAAGCCGTTGTCCTCGGGTTTCACCTCACGGGGATGGGCGACCTCTTCGACGTCGCCGCGGGCGACGACCCAGGCCTCGCGGGGACGCGGCAGGCCTTGTTCGATATCGACCTTGAAGTCGGGGTCGGTGTAGGGGCCCGACGGGTCGTAGAGGGTGACCGGCGGTTCATTGGCGCTGGGATGGACCGCCACCTCGCGGAAGGGCACGCGGATGTCCGGGAACAGCTCGCCGGAGGCATAGACCTTGCGGCTGCCGGGGCGTTCGCCGGTCGGGATGGTTTCGTTCTTCGGGGTGGAGCCGTTGCCGGCGACATGGATGTTCATCGATGGATCTCCTCAAGCTGTGGAGACCCGGTTCGCGCCAAAGGCGGTTTGACGGCCTGTAATCGTAGCGGCCGCGTCCCTCTCCCTTCGCCGGCATGACCCGGATCAGGTTCGTCGGGTCAGGGGTCCTCAACCCCAATCTCAGCCACGCAAGGCGGCTCCCCGGAGAACGAGGGGAGCCTTAAGCGGATCGTGGGCGGGGTCAAGCCGGTCTGTACTGGCGCGACCGGCTGGCCGGGGATAGCAAGGGAAAACCGGCGGGGGGAACGTCATGCGGGAAAATCTGTCGTTCACCGGCCTGCTGCTGCAGGCCCGGGATGTGGTGCAGGCGCGGTGGGGCCTGTTGCTGACCGTCGCCGGCGGCTGGGCCCTGGCCCTGCTGGCGGCAGACCAGCTGAAGGTCGCCGTCATGACGAACGCCGGCCCGGACAGCGTCTGGTCGCAGGCGCTGCCGCTGCTGGCGGTGGTCCCGGGCGTGATCGGCATGGCGGTGATGGTCGGGGTCGTCGTCCGAACGGGCGAGCCCCCAAGGCCGCTCGCGGAGAGCCTGCGGCACGCGGCGATCGCCGCGACTACGGTGCTGGCGATCTTCATCGTCCATGATCTTGGTCTGATGTGGCTCAGCGAGCTCGCCGCGACGGCGCTGACGACCGCGCCCGAGCCGACGCCTCTGCTCTATGCGGCGGGCCTCGCTTCAAGCCTGCTCCGGCTGGCGCTGTTCGTCGTCTTCGGCATGACCTTGCCGGCCGCGCTGGAGCGGCCCCTCGCCCCCTGGACGGCGGTGGCCACGGCCCTGGCTCTGAGCGCGGGGCATCGGGGCTGGTTGCTGGTCTTCGCCATCGTCTGGTCGGTGGTGAGTCTCGCGCCCCTGCTGGTCGTGACCGTGGCGGGGTTGAGCGTCATGGCGTTCGCCACGCCGATGCTCTTCATCACTCCGATGCTGACGGCGATCGCGCTTGGCGTGCTCTATCTCGAGCTGCGTCGTCTCCATGGGCGCCCGGCGCCCGGAACGGCGGCCGAGACCTTCGCATGAGCGGCCCTGTGAAATACCCCAACGCCATCGGACCGGCCCTTCGCGTCTACGGCCGGGTTCTGAAGCAGCACTGGCCGATGCTGCTGGCGCTGACGGTTGCCTATCCGTTGGTCAGCTGGGGGGCGAGCCTGGCCTGGAAGGCCTTGCCGGTGGCGACGGGCTGGGTCGAGATCGGGCTGCGGGGCTTGCAGATGCTGGTCTGGGCCATGGCCTGGGGGTTGATGGGGGCGGTGCTGGCGCAGTTGACGCTGGCGACGACCGACCGGCGGCCCGCCGACCCGGGCGCGCTGTTGCGCGCCTGCGCCAGCGCCCTGCCAGTGGTCGTCGTCTTGGTTCTGCTGACCGATGCGTCGTCGCTGCCGCTGAGCCTTTGGCGGACACAGATCGCGGCATCCGGGCAGGTGACGCAGGCCGGTCTGCTGGTCCTGCTGTCCTTGCCATTCGCAATCCTCGACGTCGTGGTCATCTGGTTTCTGGCCATGGCGGTTCCGTTTCGCCTTGATCGGGATCTTTCCCTTCTGGGCAGCCTGAAGGCTTCGGCGCGGTTCGGTCGGCGACGCTGGCGAACCATTGTGATGGTCTTCCTTGTGGCAGGCCTTGGCGTCCTGGCCCTCTCGGCGCTCCTGGCTGCACTGTCCCTGACCGGCCGTGATCCGGCCGACGGCCAGGCGCCGTCCTGGATGACCGACAACTATCTCTGGCGAATCCCGGGCCAGGTGCTGTCGATGGCCTGGATCCTGTTCTGGCCGTCGCTGTACGTCGTCTTCCGCGACCAGGAGGGGACCGGCGCCGTGGCGGAGACGTTCGATTGAGCGGGCCGGTTCGTTTCACCATCGCCGGCGCGTTCGGCGGCGCCGTCGAGGCCGTGGGCCGGGCGCCGGCGATGCTGGGCCTGCTGCTGCTGGCCAATATCGTCGTGACGGCGTTGCTCGCCTGGCTGGAGGCAGGGGTTCTGGCCGGGACGGGGCTGGGACCCTGGCTGGGCCGGCAGGCCAATGGCCTCGGCTACGTGCTGGTCGATTCGACGCTGGGGACCCTGGTTCTGGCCATCGCGGTCGCGGCGCTGAGCGGGCGGCCGGCGGACCGTGGTGACGCGGCGCGGCGCATGCGCCAGGCCCTGCCCGTGGTCCTGCCACTGGCGTTCCTGTCGGCGGCGGTGCGGTTCGTGGCCGGGGCGACCGTCTATGCGCCGATCTCCGGCGGGGAGATGGGGTTTCTCTTCTATGGCACGGTGCGGATGCTCGAGACCCTGGTCGCCATCCTCATCGCCTGCACGATCGGCATGGCCGGCTTCACCGCCGTCACCGGGGGGCGGCGCGGCGCCTGGGGCCGCAGTGTCGCGCTGATCGCAAGGGCGCGGTGGAGGCTGGTGGTGATCACCCTGATCCTGGCCGTCACCGGGGAATGGGCCAGCGACCTCGGCGACGCCTTGGCGAGTCTGGTCGTGCCGGGCGAGAGGCCAGGCCCGCTCTGGGACGCCGTCAGCCAGTCGGTATATACCACATGGTATGTCGCGACGGTGCTGCTCTACGCGGGGACGGGCCACATGCTGGCCAGGGTTCATGAGAGCCGCGACGCCGACCATCTGGCGGGCGCTTTTTCCTGAGGCTGTGCGGGCCGGGCAAGGCCGGCGCTGCCCTCATCCGACCCGCTTCGCGGGCCACCTTCTCCCGACAAGCGGGAGAAGGAACATTCCTCATTTGCCGCGCGTCTGCCGCCGCCACAGGGCCGCATACTCCCCTGCCCGCTCGAGCAGTTCCTCGTGCCGTCCCTCTTCCACCACCCGGCCGCGACGCAGAACGATGATGCGGTCGGCGTCGGCGATGGTGCTGAGGCGGTGGGCGACGACGAGGGTGGTGCGGCCCTGGCGGGCGCGGCGCAGGGTGTCCTGGATGGCGGCTTCGGTGCGGCTGTCGAGGGCGCTGGTGGCCTCGTCGAGGATCAGGACGCGGGGGTCGGCCAGCAGGGCGCGGGCGATGCCGACGCGCTGGCGTTCGCCGCCGGAGAGTTTCAGGCCGCGCTCGCCGACCTTGGTCAGCAGGCCCTCGGGCAGGCCGGCGATGAATTCAGTCAGTTCGGCGGAGTCGGCGGCGGCGCGGATCTGGTCCTCGGTCGAGTCCGGCCGGGCGAAGGCGATGTTGGCGGCAAGCGTGTCGTTGAACAGGGCCACGTCCTGGGGGACCAGGGCGACCGTTGAACGAAGGGCGGCCATCTTCAGCTGTTTGAGGTCGACGCCGTCGAGGGTGATGGAGCCGGACTGGGGATCGATCATGCGCAGGGCGAGGCGCACCAGCGTGGTCTTGCCGGCGCCGGAGGGGCCGACCAGGGCGACCGTCTGCCCCGGGGCGGCGGCGAAGCTGACCTCCTCAAGACCCTGACTGCGGGCGCCGTGTTTGAAGCTGACGCCGGTGAAGACCACGGCGCCGCCACGGCCATCGGCGGGGGGCGGATCGACGGCGCCGGGGGCTTCGGCGACGTCGGGGGTCTGGCGGCGCAGGTCGCTCATGGCTTCCAGGTCGATGAAGCTCTGGCGGATTTCGCGGTAGGCGAAGCCGAGGATGTTGAGCGGGCCGTAGAGGTTGATCAGGATCAGGATGGCGGCGGTGACGTCGCCGACACCCAGCCGCCCGGCCTGGGCCTCTGCCCCGGCCAGCATGGCCATGATGGCGAGGCCGATGGCCATGATCGCCGCCTGGGCGATGTTGAGCAGGCTGAGCGAGGTGGTGGCCAGGACCTGGGCGCTGGCGTAGGCGCTGAGGGCCTGTTCGTAGGTGGCGGCGGCGCGGGTCTCGGCTCCGAAGGCCTTGACGGTCTCGTAGTTGATCAGGGCGTCGACGGCGCGGCCGGCGGCCTCACTGTCGGCGTCGTTGAGGGCGCGGCGGTGGGCGATGCGCCAGTCGCTGATGGCGAAGGTCAGGACGCCGTAGACGACGACCGTGCCGACGGCCGCCAGGGCGAAGCGCCAGTCGTAGGCCTTGGCGAGCACCACGGCGGCGATGATCAGCTCGATGAAGGTCGGGCCGAGGTTGAAGACCAGGGCGCGAAGCAGGAAGTCCATCGAGCGGGCGCCGCGATCGATGATGCGGCTGAGCGAGCCGGTGCGCTTGGTCTGATGGAACTCGATCGACAGGCTGAGCGCATGGCCGAAGGCGTCGGCGGCGGCGCGGCGCTGGGCGGCCTGGGCGACCGGGGTGAAGACGACGTCGCGCAGTTGCGGCGCGGCGGCGGCCAGGAAGCGGATCAGGGTCCAGCCGAGGATGAGGCCGGCAAAGGCGGTCCCGACCTGCACGGCGGGCGACTGTCCGGCGGCGAGGCGATTGACGGCGGCGCCGAGCAGCAGCGGGGCGAGGACGCCCAGCACCTTGCCGCCAAGGGTGAAGACGAGGGCGGCGGTCAGGCGCCAGGTCAGGCCGGGCGCCTTGCTGGACATGACCAGGCGGAAGAGATCGGCCAGGGCGGCCCAGGCGGAGACCTTGACGGGCGGCGCTGAGTCGGCGGGCGGCTTCTTGCTCTGGCGGTCCGGAACGGGCCTCAAGAGACCGGGTCCAGGATCAGGCTGGTCTGCACGCCGCCGCCGGGGGTCATCCAGTCGATGCGCCAGGCGGCGCCGCTTCGAACCGCGCGGAAGGGGACGGTGAGGTCGGGGGCGGCGGTGACGGGCACGGTGACGGCCTGCTCGCCGCTGTCACCGGCGATCTCGAAGGCCAGGGCGCCGGCGTTCAGGGGCCGTTCGACCGCCAGGTGGAAACGGCCCTGGCTGTCGGTCTTGCCGACGCCCCGGGCGCTGCGGTCGATGCGCAGGGACAGGCCGCTGCCGGCCCGGGCCGTGCCGGAAACGGAGGCCGCGCCATCGCGGTCGAAGTCGACGGTGAGCAGACGGGGCATCTCGCTGCCCGGGCCGTAGACCAGGGCGCTGGCCCCCGAGCGGAGCTGGGCCGCGCGACCGTCGGGCAGGACGGCCAGGTAGCCCTGGGACTGGACCTGGCGCCCGGTCTTCGACATCGAGAGGCCATAGAGCCGCACTTCGGCGGACGGCTCGAGCTTGACTGACCAGGCTCCTTTTGCGTCGGCGTTGGTTCCGAACGCCTCTCCTGTCGGCGAGCCCAGCCGGACCAGAGCGCCCGGTTCGGCCTCGCCCGTCAGCAGGATGGCGCCATCGGGGCCCCGCCGGCTGACGGTCAGGGTCGGGGGTTTCAGGTAGCCTGCGTCGGCGGTCGGATCGGCCGGACCCTTGGGGGCATCGCCCCGCCAGGAGGCGTCACGCTCGCTTGGACCGCAGGCGACAATCAGCAGCGGCAGCAGGAGGGGAAGGAAGACCCCCAAGGATGTTGGCGTTCGCGACACGATGCTTGAAACCCCTGGCGGATAGGCCGAACATGTCATTTCGTGATTTTCCGGCGCGCCCGCAAGCGCGCCTTTTCTTTGTGGGGACGGCATGTCCAAAACTACAGGCCTCGCGGGGCCCTCGATCGACAGTGTCTGTGTCTATTGCGGTTCGTCCAACGATGCGGATCCGGCCTTCCTGAAATCCGCCGAGGACTTCGGCGTGCTGCTGGCCAGGGAGAACCTGAAGCTGGTCTATGGCGGCGGCGGCGTTGGCCTGATGGGCGCCTGCGCGCGCGGGGCGCATGACGCCGGCGGCCGGGTTCTGGGCATCATCCCGACCTTCCTGATGGACCGCGAGCAGCCCTTCGACGACGTCGAGACGGTGGTCGTGCAGAACATGCACGAGCGCAAGATGATGATGTTCGAGCGGTCCGACGCCTTCGTGGTGCTGCCCGGCGGCATCGGCACCCTGGAAGAGGTGGTCGAACTGCTCAGCTGGCAGCGGCTGGACCTGCACCGCAAGCCGCTGGTCTTCTACAATCCGCGCGATTTCTGGAAGCCTCTGTTCGAGCTGCTCTACCACACCATCACCGAACGGCTTAGCCCGCCGGAGTTCGCCCACGCCTGGCGGGCCACGGATGATATCGGCGAGATCACCCGACTGATCGGCGAGATGGCAGAGGGCCTTGCTCCTGCAGCCGACGCCGACATCGAGGACAAGGTCTAGGCCCTGCCCGCCGACCAGCAGTGCAAAACGCTGCCGGGCGAAGTGACCGGCTTCGGCTGCCGCGGCGCCAGGTTCAGCACCGAGGAACTGGCGGCCTGTAACGCTCAAGCGAAGCGCCCTTCTCCCGCTTGCCGGGAGAAGGGGTTATGGCCTCAAGGCGCCTTCAGCCCGTAGGTCCCGAACTCTTCGTCGATCCCCGCGTCCAGCTTGCGGGCCTCGGCGAGATCGGCCGCGGCGCCCGCCTTGTCGCCGGCGCCGGCCTTGGCCAGGGCGCGGCCGAACAGGGACTCGGCGCTGTCGGGGCGGATGTCGGCCGCCTTGTTGTAGTCGGCGATGGAGTCCGACCAGCGGCCAAGACGCATCAGCACGAAACCCCGGGAGTCGACGATCGCGGCGTTGCGCGGCTCGATCTGCAGGGCCTTGTCGCAGTCGCGCAAGGCGGCCTCCAGGGCGACGCCGTTGGTTGCCTGTTCCCAGCACAGGGCGTTGAGGTCGCCGGCGTCCGCGCCGGCATGCTTTCGGGCGCTGGCGAAGTCGCTCATCGCCGCCTCCTTGCGGCCCAGGCGCAACAGGGCGCCGGCCCGCATGGTGTAGAGCAGGGCGTTGTCGTCATCGAAGCCGATGGCGGTGTTGTAGTCGGCCTCGGCCCTGGCGTAGTCCTTGTTCTCGCGGTGCAGCCAGGCACGGTTCTGCAGGGCCGGGACCGACTTGGGGTTCTCCTTGAGGACCTTGTCCATGTCGGCGATGCGGCTGGCCCGGTCGGAGTTCGACCAGCGGTAGCCGGGCGGCGCCACGAGGTAGACCTCGATCTCGCCCATATCGGCCAGGGCCTTCTGGTTGGCCTCGGACTCAGACGCGGCGATCTCGGTCTGCAGGCTGCGGGTGCGGGTCTCCAGGGTGAAGACACCGTCCTTGATCCCCGCCTTCCGCCAGAAGCTGTAGCCGGCGGTGACCTGGTCGATGTCCTTGCCCTCGCTGACATAGCCCTTGCCGCCGTCAGGCAGGCGGATGGTCTCGCGATACCAGACGTGCAGCGGATGGGTGACGCCGAAGGGCGCGTCCTTGTTGTCGACATCGTCCTCCCGCTTCCAGCTGGAAGGGCCGCCCAGCTTGTGGCCGAAGGTGAGGTGGCGGGGCGCAGAGGATTCGTTCTTCTCGTTCCAGTCGAGGTTGGCCTTGCCCTCCATGGCGAAGACGTATTCGCCGGTAGCCTCGTCGTAGCGGCTGCTGACCTTGTCGATCTCGGCGAAGTCGAAGGTGGTCTGCCAGTACTTCCTGTAGGTCTTCTCCAGATCCTCCGGCGTCGCGGCGTCCGCGTTGGCGCGGGCGGCGTTGGCATAGTCGCCGCGGAAGCGTTGCTCGGCCTTCATGGGGGCTTTGGAATAGAGGCCGCCGGAAGCGTCGATATCGAGGGTCAGGGCGGTGGTCGGCAGAGGGCTGGGCTCAACCCGCAGGGCTTCCAGGCTGCCGCCTTTGGCGCGCAGCGGCAGGGCCCAGGCGAACTCGGGGATAGCGACGTCCTCCAGCTTGCGGTCGCCGTTGCGGGTGCCGTCCAGCCAGTAGACCTTGCCGGCGATTTCGGCGCGGACGATGACGTGGTCGAACAGGCCGACCATCGGCAGGCGGCTGTCGAGGCCGTCGCCGAGCGTCGAGTGGACGATGGCGGGCTCGGCCTTGATGCCGAGCTCGCGCAGGATGGCCAGCAGCAGGGCGGTCTTGCCCTTGCAGTCGCCGTAGCGGCGCGACCAGGTCATGTCGGCCTGGGCCGGGGTCAGGTTGCCCGCGTCCATGCCGAGGAAGACATAGCGGGTGCGTTCCTGGACGAGGCTCAGGGCGAGCCCGGCCTGCACTTTCGGGTCGCTGGAGGCGGCGCGGATCTTGTCGATCTCCGGCTTCAGGCGGGAGTTTTCCTTGAGGGTGGCGGCGGTGTCGTACAGCGGCGCCATCAGGGCGGAGACCTGGGCCCAGTCCTTGAACTGGGTGAACTCCACCCCCCTGCCCCGCAGGTAGCGGGCGGGTGCGCCGGTCGGCGGCTTGTAGGCCTTCTGGCCCTTGAGGTCGAAGGTCAGCTCGGTCTCGCCCGACGACGTCTTGCCGACCCTGGGCGGGTTCAGGCCCTGGTCTAGACGGTAGCGGATCGGCTTGGCCTTCGGATCCCACAGGACGCGCAGCTGGACCTGGTCGATCTGCTCGGTCGGCGGGGCCGGCAGGTAGTTTTCGCTGAAGTCGCCGATCACCGCGTCGCGGCGGGTCAGGGTGATGGCCAGGGTGACGATATCGCCGACCTCGAGGCCCTCGGGCTGCATGGTGGCCGTCAGCACGCCATCGAGCATGGCGTATTCGAGACGGTTCTCACGGCGCAGGACCGTGAAGGTCTGGTCGGCGAGGACGTCGATGACCTGGGTCCCGCGTCTGATCTCCAGCTTGTGGACCGTGAGCGTGGTAGAGTCCGGGTTCCACGGCAGGGCGATGGTTCCCATGGCCGACAGGCCCTGGGCGGTCTGGATGCGCGTGATGCTCTCGACGTAGATGCTGTCGCCTTCTGGGCCGAAGTGGACCTGCTGGTCCAGACGCAGCTGGCGGTAGGGCGCGCCGGTGACCGGGGGCTCGGTCTTCAGCGGCGGCAGCGGCTTGACCCAGGCCGGCGCGGCGGCGTCGAGCACCGGTTCAGGCGCGGCGAGCGCCGCTGTGGCCAGCAGGCTGACAGCGCCGACAAGACCGGCAAACAACGACCGCATGAATTTCCCCCGGGAGTGACGCGTACTGACATCCCAGATTGCGCGAAGGGGGAATAGGCCGCAAGCAGCCTCGCGCGTCAGACGGCCTGCTTGATCAGGCCGTCTCGCCCGCCAGCCGCCTGGCCGCCTTCTCGCGCCCGATGAGCGCCAGCAGCGGGCCCATTTCCGGGCCGTGGTCCATGCCGGTGAGGGCCTGGCGCAGGGGCAGGAAGAGGGCGCGGCCCTTGGCGCCGGTGGCTTCCTTGATGGCGGAAGACCAGGCGCTCCAGGTGGTGGCGTCGACCGTGGCCGGGAGCAGCTCAAGCGCCCTGGCGGCAAAGGCCGGGTCCTCGATGACCGGGGTCACCGCCCCGCCGACAACGCGGGCCAGATCGGCGACGTCGGCGAACAGCTTGAGGTTCGGGCGCACGGCCAGCCAGAAGTCTTCACCGAGGTCAGCGCCGAGCGCGGCCAGCCGCGGCTGGGCGACGGCGTAGTCCATGCCATGCAGGACGCCGGCGTTGATGCGGGCGAGGTCCGCTTCGTCGAAACGGGCCGGGGCGCGGCCCATCTTGGCGAAGTCGAAGTTGCGGCCGAGCTCTTCGAGGCTGGCCGCGGCTTCAAGGGCGTCGGAGGTGCCCAGCCTGGCGATGTGCGAGGTGATGGCCAGCGGCTCGATGCCGTCGTCGCGCAACTGGGCGATCGACAGCGAGCCGAGACGCTTGGAGAGCGCGCTGCCGTCGGCGCCGACCAGCAGGCTGAAGTGGCCGAAGATCGGGGCCTTGCCGCCCAGCGCCTCGAACAGTTCGATCTGGGTGCCGGTGTTGGCGACGTGGTCCTCGCCCCGGATGACATGGGTGATGCCCATGTCGATATCGTCGGCCACCGACGGCAGGGTGTAGAGGAAGGCGCCGTCCTCGCGGATCAGCACCGGGTCCGACATCGAGGTGGTGTCGACGTCGCATTCGCCGCGCACCAGATCGTCCCACTTCACGCGGCGGCCATCGAGCTTGAAGCGCCAGTGCGGCTTGCGGCCTTCGGCTTCGAACGCGGCGATCTCTTCGGCGGTCAGCTTGAGCGCGGCGCGGTCGTAGATCGGCGGCTGGCCGCGCGACAGCTGCACCTTGCGGCGGCGATCAAGCTCATCCGACGTCTCGTAGCAGGGATACAGACGGCCGGCGGCCTTCAGCGTCTCCATGGCGCGATGGTAGAGGTCGAACCGCCTGGACTGGTTGTAGCGCTCGTCCCAGGTCAGGCCGAGCCAGGTCAGGTCGGCCTCGATGCCGTCCTCGTACTCCTGCGTCGAGCGGGCCAGGTCGGTGTCGTCGATACGGAGCACGAACTTGCCACCCAGCCCCCGGGCGAACACCCAGTTGACGATGGCGGCGCGGATGTTGCCGACGTGGATGCGGCCCGTCGGAGACGGGGCGAAGCGGACCTTGACGGTCATGGGTAACCTGCTGACTGCGAAGGCGGGGTAGGTCGTCCTTCACAGGCGCGAAGTCAAGTATCGAGCAGGCCGTCGATATAGGCCTGATCGGCGTCAAGCACCCAGCATTCCACGAGTTTCTCGCCATCGGTCCGGTAGACCAGGGTGCGGTCGACCTCGCGTCCGGCCAGGTTTTCGCGGGCAATCATCACCGCCTTGTCGGCGTCGGCCATGATGTTGGTCACGGCGATCAGCCTGCGGGCGGTCTTCTGGGTGAAAACCGACAGCGCCCTGACGGCGGCATCCTTGCCGTGATGCGTGCCGGCCAGGGGGTTGGCCCCGTTCCAGTGCAGGACGAAGTCGTCGGCGTAGAGGGCGAACAGGGTTGCGATATCGCCCGCGACCCATGCGTCGCGATAACGCTCAAGCACCGCGATATGCGCCAAGCGTCTGTCTTCGTCAGTCATCCTCAACTCCCGGTCAGCAAGGGAGCGTCGGAAAACAAGACCGCCGGGTCAATGACCCGGCGGGTAATATCAGTCGTCCCGGTGAACCCGTTCGCGGCGTTCATGCCGCTCCTGGGCCTCGAGGCTCAGAGTGGCCACGGGCCGCGCGTCGAGACGCGCCAGACCGATCGGCTCCCCCGTTTCCTCGCAGTAGCCATAGGACTGCTCCTCGATGCGACGAAGGGCTTCGTCGATCTTGGAAATCAGCTTCCGCTGGCGATCCCGGGTCCGCAGCTCAAGAGCCCGGTCCGTCTCCGACGTGGCGCGATCGGCCAGGTCAGGATGGTTCTCGGTCTCCTTCTGGAGGATGGCCACCGTTTCGCGAGATTCGCGAAGGATGTCCTCTTTCCAGGCGAGCAGCTTGTTTCGGAAATACTCGAGCTGACGCTCGTTCATGAACTCCTCGTCCTCGGAAGGACGATAGTCCGCTTGCACTTCAAGAACCGTAGCCGTCGTCATTGACGCCTCACGCCCCACTACCCCGCTCACAGCGAGCGGGGCCTTATAGCAAAACGGGTACGCCACACAATGAACGTCGCGTTCGGCGCGCGTTCATGCGGCAAATTTCGCGCGCTGCAGTTTAGCCAACTCCACCGCGGCCCGCATTTCGATCTCGTCCAGAAGCCCTTCCAGCCGGGGATCCTCGGTGTTTTCGCGCTGGTCCCGGACCGCGCGCATCAAATGATCGAGATGGGCCCCGGAGACCTCGCCGTCGATCACCGCCATCTTCAGATCGTCGAGCACGTCGAGGATGCGCCCCGCACGGCCGACCGCCTTGCGACGGCGTTCCAGCGGCCCGCCCATCTCCTGCAGGGCCAGCAAGGCATCGAGCGAGGCGACGCCTGTTACACCGACGGCCCGGGCGACCGGCGCGGCCGATCCGACGGCGCTGGTCCCGGGCAGGTTGAAGGAGGAGCCGCCGGCCGGCGCCCGCGCGCCCGACGGGCCGCCGCTTGCCGCTGGTCCACTGGTTCTGCCGACCTTCATGATACTCCCCGACACGTGAGAGCCAACTCTGGCCCCGACCGCTTGCGGTATGGTTAATGCCGGGCAAATTCTGCCGCCAGCCGGCCTTGCCCACCCCATTTCCACTGAAATTACTCAACAAATCGTCTGGCCCGGTTCTGGCACTCCTTTCCTTGCTCGTGCGCACGGGGTGGAGTTTCATGCAGCGTCTTGTTTCGGCGGTCCTTCTGGTTCTCAGCCTTGCCCTTTCCGGCGAAGCCTTCGCGGCGTCGCGGATCAAGGACATCGTCGAGGTCGAAGGCGTCCGTGAGAACGCCCTGGTCGGTTACGGCCTGGTCGTCGGCCTGAACGGCACCGGCGACAACCTTCGCAACACCCCGCAAGCCAAGCAGAGCCAGGAAGCGATGCTGGAGCGGCTGGGCGTCAACATCCGTGACGCCAACCTCAACTCCAAGAACGTCGCCGCCGTCATGGTCACCGCGAAGCTGCCGGCCTTCGCCGCCGCCGGCAGCCCCATCGACGTGACGGTAAGCTCAATCGGCGACGCCAAGAGCCTGCTGGGCGGCACCCTGATCGTCACCACCCTGCTGGGCGCCGACGGTCAGGCCTACGCCCTGGCCCAGGGCACGGTGCAGACCGGTTCGATCTCGGCCGGCGGCGCCTCGGGCTCGTCGATCACCAAGGGCGTGCCGACCTCGGGTCGGATCGCCGGCGGGGCCATCATCGAGCGGGAGCTGGGCTTCCAGATGGCCAACATGGGCCAGGTTCGCCTGACCCTGCGCAATCCCGACTTCACCACCGCCCGCCGGATCGCCGACGTCATCAACGCCAAGTATCCGGGTACGGCCAATGCCGATAACCCCTCGATCGTCACCCTTCGCCCCCCGATGGGGGCCGGCATCGTGCCCTTCGTCACCGACATCGAGAACATGACCGTCGAGCCGGACACCGGCGCCAAGGTGATCATCGACGAGGTGGCCGGCGTCATCGTCATGGGCGAGAACGTCCGGATCAGCACCGTCGCCATCGCCCAGGGCAACCTGACCATCACCGTGCAGGAAAGCCCGGCGGTCAGCCAGCCGGCGCCCTTCAGCCGCGGCCAGACCGCGGTCGTGCCCCAGTCCGCCGTCGGCGTCGACGAGGAGAAGGGCCGCCAGCTGATCACCCTGAAGAGCGGCGCCTCGCTGTCCAGCCTGGTGGCGGGGCTCAACGCTCTCGGCGTCACGCCGCGCGACATGATCTCCATCCTGCAGGCCATCAAGGCCGCCGGCGCCCTGCAAGCCGACATCGAGGTGATGTGATGAGCGGAGCCATAACCGCCCCCGTCGACGTTCTGATGGGCCAGAAGCCGTCCACCGACTTCGCCCGCGCCAACATCAAGAAGGCGGCCCAGGACTACGAGGCCAGCTTCCTGTCGGTGATGCTGGCCCAGATGTTCAAGGGCGTCGAGACCGAGGCCCCATTCGGCGGCGGCCAGGGCGAGGAGATGTTCAAGTCGTTCTTCACCGACGCGGTAGCCAAACAGGTCGCCAAGTCGGGCGGCATCGGCCTGTCGGCCACGGTCGAACGCGAAATGCTGAAGATGCAGGGTCTGGAAGAAGTAGAGGTCCCCTATGGCACTTGACGCCCGTGACGCCGCCGACCGGGTCGGCCAGCTTATCATTCTCACCGAGCGGCTGACCGGCCTGATCGCCGACCAGGCCCTGGCCTTCGAGCAGCGCCGGCCGCAGGACGCCGCCGCCCAGCTGGAAGAGACCTCGCGGCTGGCCAACCTCTATCGCCACGAGTCGACCCGGGTGCGCAGCCAGCCTGCCCTGATCGCCGGGGCGCCGATGGACCAGCGCCTGGCGCTGATGCGGGCCACCGAGGGCTTCGACGCGGTTCTGGCCCGCCAGGGCCGGGCCCTTGAGGCGGCCCGCACGGTCACCGAGGGCCTGGTCAAGGCCATCGCCGACGAGGTTGTCAGCCAACGCAGCGCCGGACCAGGCTACGGTCCAGGCGCCACGGCGATCGGCGCCGATGCCCGGGCGATCACCCTGAACCGCTCCGCCTAGGCGCTCTGCGAAGCCGCATGATGGAGGGTCCGGGTCTGCGTGGCCTGGGCCTCGTCGCGGGCTGACGCGACGCCGGCGGCTATGGCCAGGGCGCAACAGGCCGCGGCGATCAGCCCTTTGGCGATGCTGGATTTAAGACCGGCCATCAATTCCCCCTTGGCGTACTCACGCGCCAACGACTGAAGTGAGTGCCCCGCCGAACCGTTCCGTCGGCTCGCGGAAATACTCGAACGCTATTCAGCCACCTCGGGCAGCGCCGAGGGCCATAGTCGGCTCTCGACCTCGCGCCACAGCCCGCCGATCTCGAGCGCGGCTGCGCTCTGCGGATGCGTTTCCTGCACCGAGCGGCCGTCGGCCACCGCTGATTGGTAGGCGATGCGGGCGCGCAGGCCGATGGGCATGATCGGGCGGCCCATGGCCGTCAGCTGGGTCACCGTATCACCGACACAGGCCATTTCGCGGCCGTTGCGGCGAGGCGGGGCCTGGTTGATGACGAAGGCGCCGGGCTTGCCGAAACGGCTGACCAGTTCGGCCGTCTCGCGCACGGCCCGGACGTCGAGGAAACTGGGACGCAGCACCATCAGGCAGTAGTCGGCGCAGCGCACCGCCTCGGCGAGATCCTCGCTGGCCGAGGGGCTGGTATCGATGACCATCAGGTCGCGGCCGGCGCGGAAGGCGGCCTGCTGGGTGGCGAAGAGGGCCGGGGTCTTGGTCGAGAACACCACCGGTCCGGCGATGGTCCGCTCGCGCCGCCACTCCTGGGCCGAGCCCTGGCGGTCGCAGTCGGCCAGCAGCACGCCCTTGCCCGAAAGCCAGGCGGCCATGGCCAGGTGCAGCGCGACCGTGGTCTTGCCCGTGCCGCCCTTGCGGGAAAGGATGGCCAGGGTCTTCACAGACGCAACCGGCCGGCGCGCGCGAGACGCACCGTTCCACGGCCGGACATGATGAATGTCTTCGACAAGGCCTACCCCCGGGGGCTCCCGTAACACGACTATCCGAGCATGCAACAGCGGCACAATGGAGGCCGGGTGTTTCAACCGCCCGGTTTGAGCGCCCCGACGGTGACCTGTCGCTCGATCCCGGTGGCTTCGAGGAAGGACTGGTCGTGGCTGACCAGCACAAGGGCCCCGTCATAGCCGGACAGGGCCTGCTCGACCGACCGCAGGGAGTCGAGGTCGAGATGATTGGTCGGCTCGTCGAGGATCAGCAGCTGTGGCGGCCGATCACCGGCCAGGACGCAGGCCAGGGCCGCGCGCAGGCGCTCGCCGCCGCTCAGGGAGCCGACGACCTGGTCGGCGGCGCTGTTGCGGAACAGGAAGCGGGCGAGAGCGGCCTGGGCGGTGTTGCGGTCGGCGGCGGGATTGAGACGGCGGAAGTTCTCCAGAATGGTCTGATCCTCGCGCAGAAGGTCGGTGCGCTGATCCAGCATCAGGGCCGGAACCGGGCGCCGGATCGTGCCTGACGTCGGCCTCAGCCGGCCGGCGATCAGGCGAAGCAGGGTCGTCTTGCCCCGGCCGTTTGGGCCGGTGATGGCGATACGCTCGGGGCCGGTGATGGTCAGGTCGAGGTGCTCGAACAGGGGCTCTGCCCCTGGCCAGGCGAAGGCGATGTCCTCAAGGGCGAGCACCAGCCGGCCGTCGGGCAGGCCGCTGGGCGGCAGGTCGAAGGCCAGGGCGCGGGTGCGCTCGACCCTGGCGCCGGCGGCATCGAGGGCTTCGCGGGCCGCGTCCTGCCTGCGATCGGCCAGGCGATCGACGCGTCCGGCGGTGGCCTCCGCCCGGCGCTTCTGGGCGCCCAGCAGAATCTTCGGCTCGCTGGCCCTGGCGGCGAATTTGCGGCCGCCGGCGTCGCGCTGGTCCTGACGCTCCCGGGCCGCCTGGGCCTCACGGCGGACCCGGGCGGCTTCGCGGGTGGCGACATCGAGGTCCCGCTCGGCGGCGGCCGCCTCATCGGCCTTGCGGGCCGCGTAGAGGCTGTAGCCGCCGCCATAGACCCTGGCCCCCAGCGGCGAGAGTTCGACGATGCGGTCCATCGCCTCCAGCAGGGCGCGGTCGTGGCTGACCACCAGGGCGCCGCCCCGCCAGCGGCGCAGGACATCGGCGACCAGCGCCCGCGCCTCGAGGTCGAGGTTGTTGGTCGGCTCATCCAGCAGGATGACGTCGGGCTCGGCCAGCAGCACGGCGGCGAGGGCGGCGCGGGTCGCCTGGCCACCGCTCAGGGCGCCGGCCGGGCGGTCCGGTTCGAGGCCGGCCAGGCCGACCTCCGCCAGCGCCTGATCGAGGCGGGCCGGCAGGGTCCAGTCGGCGTCGGCGAAATCGGCCTCACTGCCCTCCCCGGCCTCGATGCGAGCCAGCCGGGCCAGGGCTGACTCGACGCCAAGCAGGCCGGCGAGGCTGGCCTCAGGATCGGGCGCGGGCGACTGGCGCAGGACGGCCAGACGGCCCTCGACGCTGACGGCGCCGGCGCGCGGCGCGGTTTCGCCGGCGATGATGCGCAACAGTGTGGTCTTGCCCACGCCATTGCGGCCGACGAGCCCGGTGCGCTCGGCGCCGATGGCCAGGGTCAGGTTGTCGAAGAGGGGCCGGCCGTCAGGGGTGGCGGCGGAAACGGAATCCAGGGTGATCAGGGCGGACATGAGAGCTCACGGCAAAGGGCGCGTTCAGGGCGAAACGGGGGTCCGTCGCGATGATCAAGGCGCTCTCCATGGCGTGCGGCGGGGTTGCCGGCTCTTCGGCGGCTATAGGACCGGCCCGGCCCGGGGGCAAATGAAAGCGGCGCAAGGAACGGAGTGTCGGCGGGGCGCCCGTAGGGGAAAACGGCGGCGAACAAGGAGACCGAACATGTCCTTCACCGTCACCGGACTGCCCCTCGAACCCTTCAGCCGGCTGTTTGGCCTTGATGTAGCCGCCCTGGCCGAACACGGCGCCATCCGTATTCACATCGACGCCCCCGCCAGCGCCCCCTGCCGCATCACCCTGGAGGACGCCGAGCCCGGCGAGACCGTCCTGCTGCTCAATCACGAACACCTGCCGGTCGACACGCCCTACCGCAGCCGCCACGCCATCTATGTGCGCGAGACCGCGACAGAGACGGCGGTGGCGGCCGGCGTCCTGCCCCTGGCGATGGCGCGCCGTCTGCTGGCCATTCGCGCTTTCGACAGCAATGACATGATGGTCGAGGCCGAGGTGGTCGAGGGACGGGACGCCGCGCCGTTGATCGAGACCTGGCTGGCCGACGAGAAGGTCGCCTATCTGCATGCCCATTACGCCCGGCGGGGCTGTTTTGCGGCCCGGATCGACCGGGAGCCGGGGAACGGCTGAGCAGGGCAGGCTTATCGAAGCGACCTAGCATTATACAGCGCATCCGGGGCGCGAGGGGAGATTGGCGTTTCCGGGCGTTGAAATCACTGAAAGAAGGGTGGTCGGGCCGTGGGTCGAGGTCCCGGGAATATAGCCCGGCCTGTAGCCCCGGGCGTAGGTCGGGTGTCAGCGACTGTAGGTCTGTTTGTCGTCGATCGGAGCTACATTTGATGCCGCAGGCTGCGCACGGCGCCGCAGGGCCGAAACGGGCCCCGGAATCCCTATGTCCAGACATATTCATCGGGGTTCTGGCGGTCGCTGACAGGTCCGGGCGGAGACGATAGGTTGCCCGATGACCTCGACCTCCGAGCCCGGCGCCGACCTTTCCAACTGGCGCGGCAGCCCGTTCAATCGTTGGGCCTTTCGCAACATCGACGCCCTGATGCCGACGGCCCCGATCTGGGCGGGGTCGGCCTGGGACCTGCCGGCGGGAGAGACCGGGGCGCTGGACGGGTTCGCGTTGCGGGCCGGCGGGCAGACCCTTTCGCTGGAGGCGGTGCTGGCGGCGACCGCGACCGACGGGATGGTGGTGTTGAAGGACGGCCGGGTGGTGTTCGAGACCTATGCCAACGGGCTGGGGCGGCACGACCGGCACATCCTGATGTCGGCGACCAAGTCGGTGGTCGGCCTGCTGGTCGGCGTGCTGGCGGATCAGGGGGTGCTGGATTTGGCCGCGCCGGTGACGGCCTATGTGCCTGAGATGGCCAGCGGGCCGTACGCCGGGGCCACGCTGCGCCAGCTGCTCGACATGCGGGCGGGCGTGAGGCTGAGCGCCCGACAGCAGCACGCCTATGGCCTGGCCAGCGGCTGGGAGCCGACGGCGCCGGGAGAGACGACGCGGGGGCTGCATGCCTTCCTGGCCGGGCTGCCGGGACCGGCCGCCGTGCATGGCGGGCCGTTCGCCTATGTCTCGGCCAACACCGACCTGATGGGCTGGGTCATCGAGCGGGCCTCGGGGCGGACGTTTTCGGAGCTGGCCAGCGAGCTCCTGTGGGCGCCGGCCGGGGCGGAGGACGACGGGGCCGTCACCCTGGACGTCGCCGGCGCGCCGCGGACGACCGGCGGGATCTGCGCGACGGTGCGGGACTTCGCGCGGCTGGGCCAGCGGGTGGTCGAGGACGACCCGATGATCCCGACCGCCTGGATCGACGATATCGCCACCGGCGGCGACGCCGAGGCCTGGCGCACCGGCGAGTTCGCCAGGGCGTTCGGCGGCATGACCATGCGCTATCGCAGCGGCTGGTATGTCATCGACGACGCGCCGCAGGTGCTGTTCGCCATGGGCATCCATGGGCAGAACCTGTTTCTCGACCGGGCCAATGACATTGTCCTGGCCAAGGTCTCGTCGCTGAACGACGCCATCGACGGCCGGGCGACCGGCCTGAACCACCGGATGTTCAACGAGATCCGGCGGTTGTTGCTCAGCTGATGTCGGCCAGGGCCGCCAGGGCTTCGGCGGCGGCGAGAACCGGGGCTTCGGAGCGCTCGGCCCGGGCGAGGATCAGGGAGCCTTCCAGGTTGGTGATGGCCAGCAGCGCCAGTCGGCCCGCCGCCTCTTCGCCAAGCCCGCCGGCCGCCAGCCGCGCCGCCATCTCGCCGCGCCAGGCGGCATAGACCGCCCGGGCCGCCGCCGCGATCTCGTCGTCCTGCGCCGCCTGTTCCAGCACCACGGAGGCGATGGGCGAGCCGTCGCGGAAGCCGGAGGCCCGCAGCCAGGCGGCCATCAGCCGGGCGTATTCCCGCAGGAAATCGCCGGGCTTATCCCCTGCCGGCAGGGCGGCGATGGTCGCCCGCACCGTCTCGCCCGCCGCCGTCACCGCCGCCGCCCCGATGGCCGCCTTGCCGGCCGGGAAGTAGTGGTAGAGCGAGCCCTTCGGCGCGCCGCTGGCCTCGACGATCTGGGCTAGGCCCGTGGCGGCATAGCCCTGGCGCCGGAACAGGCGCACGGCGGCGGCGACGATGGCCTGGCGATGTTTCGGTTTGGCGGACATGCCTTGCGGTCCCGGGCGTTCTGATAAATTATATAGACCGGTCTAAATGAAAGCTGAACCGATGGAAACGCCAGAAGGCTTCGAACCCCATTTCCGCAAAAGCGGCCTGACCGATCCCTGGGAGCCGATCTTCAGCAAGGTGGTTCCCGGCGAGGCGGTGATCCTCGGCCTGCGCATAGGCCCGGCGCATGTGAACAGCCGGGGCCTCGCCCACGGCGGCCTGCTCGCCGCCCTGGCCGACAACGCCATGGGTCTGTCCTGTATCGAACAGGCGGGGCGGGAGACGGTCAGCGGCCTGCTGACCGCCAGCATGACCACCGACTATGTGGGCGTCGCCAGGCTGGGCCAGTGGCTGGAGTTCACCACCAGCTTTGTGAAGATCGGCAAGTCGATCTGTTTCGCCCAGTGCTTCGTCACCGCCGACGGCAAGCCCTGCGCCCGGGCCAATGCGACGTTTTCGGTGGTGCGGGCGGCTTGACCGATAGCCACTGACCGCGATGCGGGGCCATCAGTACTGGTCCTTGGGTTCGAAGACTCGCGCTGCCGCCCCCGGGCGTCCTTCTCCCCTTGGGTGAGAAGGAGTGCATCCGCCAACCCACGGACGCCCCCTGCTGCCACAGGTTGGCAACAGGTCGGCTCCGTGACGTTTGTTCGCATCCTGTTCTTGTGTTAATGCCGGGCCTGAGCACTACATATTGCTGTTGCGCCGGGACCAAGGGTCCGGCCTTACGCGTTCTCGGGACATCATGGTCGAACAGCTGAACTTCATCCGCGTGCGCGGCGCGCGGGAACACAATCTGAAGAACGTCAACGTCGACATCCCGCGTGGCGAACTGGTGGTCATCACCGGGCTGTCGGGGTCGGGCAAGAGTTCGCTGGCGTTCGATACCATCTATGCCGAGGGCCAGCGGCGGTATGTGGAGAGCCTGTCGGCCTATGCGCGCCAGTTCCTGGAGCTGATGAGCAAGCCGGACGTCGACCTGATCGAGGGCCTGTCGCCGGCCATCTCCATCGAGCAGAAGACCACCAGCCGCAACCCGCGCTCGACGGTCGGCACGGTGACCGAAATCCACGACTACATGCGCCTGCTGTGGGCGCGGGTCGGCATTCCCTATTCGCCGGCCACCGGCCTGCCCATCGAGAGCCAGACCGTCAGCCAGATGGTCGACAAGCTGACCGCCCTGCCCGAGGGCGAGCGCATCTACCTGCTGGCCCCCGTGGTGCGCGACCGCAAGGGCGAGTTCCGCAAGGAGATCGCCGAGTGGCGCAAGCAGGGCTATCAGCGGCTGAAGATCGACGGGACGCTGTACCCGATCGAGGACGCGCCGGAGCTCGACAAGAAGTTCAAGCACGACATCGACGTGGTCGTGGACCGGCTGGTCACCAAGGAAGGCCTCGAACAGCGCTACGCCGACAGCCTGGAGCAGGCCCTGCGCCTGGCCGAGGGCCTGGCGGTGGCCGAATGGGCCGATGTGAAGGAGGGCGAGAAGGAGCCGCGGCGGCTGCTGTTCTCCGAGAAGTTCGCCTGTCCGGTCAGCGGCTTCACCATCGCCGAGATCGAGCCCAGGCTGTTCTCGTTCAACAATCCGGCCGGCGCCTGCCCGGTCTGTGACGGCCTCGGCGCCAAGCTGGCCTTCGACGCCGACATGATCATTCCGGACAAGGACAAGAGCCTGCACAAGGGGGCGGTGTCGCCCTGGGCCAAGGGGCCCTCGCCGCTCTACACCCAGACCCTGCAGGCCCTCAGCCGCCACTACGGCTTCTCGATGGACAAGCCCTGGCATGACCTGCCGGAGCAGGCCCAGTCGGTGGTGCTGTACGGAACGGGCACGGAGAAGATCAAGTTCGTCTACGACGACAATGCCCGCAAGTACGAGGTCGTGAAGCCTTTCGAAGGCGTGCTGCCCAACCTCGAACGGCGCTGGCGCGAGACCGACTCGAGCTGGGTGCGCGAGGAACTGGCCCGCTATCAGTCCGACACCCCGTGCGAGGCCTGTGGCGGCGCCCGGCTTCGTCCGGAAGCCCTGGCCGTGAAGATCGCCGGCAAGAATATCTCGGAAGTGTCCGGCCTCGCCATTCGCCCGGCCAAGGACTGGTTCGCCGGCCTCGAGGGCCAGCTCTCCGACAAGCATATGGAGATCGCCCGGCGGATCCTGAAGGAGATCAACGACCGCCTGCGGTTCCTGGTCGATGTCGGCCTCGACTACCTGAACATGTCGCGCGCCTCGGGCACCCTGTCGGGGGGCGAGAGCCAACGGATCCGGCTGGCCAGCCAGATCGGTTCGGGCCTGACCGGCGTGTTGTACGTGCTCGACGAGCCGTCCATCGGTCTGCACCAGCGGGACAACACGCGGCTCTTGCAGTCGCTGCAGGGTCTGCGGGATCTGGGCAACAGCGTGCTGGTCGTCGAGCATGACGAGGAGGCGATCATGACCGCCGACTATGTCATCGACATGGGCCCGGCGGCCGGCATCCACGGCGGCGAGATCTGCGCCGAGGGCACGCCGCAGGACATCATGAACAGCCCGAAAAGCCTGACCGGGCAGTATCTGGTCGGCACGCGGGAGATCGAGGTGCCCGAGAAGCGCCGGCCGATCAGCAAGAAGAACGTGCTGCGCGTCGTCGGGGCGACCGGCAACAACCTGAAGGGCGTCACGGCGGAGATCCCGGTCGGCACCTTCACCTGCATCACCGGGGTGTCGGGCGGCGGCAAGTCGACCTTCACCATCGAGACCCTGTACAAGGCGGCCGCCCGGCGGCTGAACAATGCCTCGGACGCCCCTGCCCCGCACGAGAAGATCGAGGGGCTGGAGAACTTCGACAAGGTCATCGACATCGACCAGAGCCCGATCGGCCGCACGCCGCGCTCGAACCCGGCCACCTATACCGGCGCCTTCCAGCCGATCCGCGACTGGTTCGCCAACCTGCCGGAGAGCAAGGCGCGGGGCTATGGTCCCGGGCGCTTCAGCTTCAACGTCAAGGGCGGGCGTTGCGAGGCCTGTCAGGGCGACGGGCTGATCAAGATCGAGATGCACTTCCTGCCCGACGTCTACGTCACCTGCGACGTCTGCAAGGGCAAGCGCTACAACCGCGAGACGCTGGAGATCCTGTTCAAGGGCAAGTCCATCGCCGAGGTGCTGGACATGACCGTCGAGGAGGCGGCCGAGTTCTTCAAGGCCGTGCCGCCGGTGCGGGACAAGATGGAGACCCTGAAGCGGGTCGGCCTGACCTATGTAAAGGTCGGGCAGTCGGCGACGACCCTGTCGGGCGGCGAGGCGCAGCGGGTGAAGCTGTCCAAGGAGCTCAGCAAGCGGGCGACCGGGCGGACCCTCTACATTCTCGACGAGCCGACCACCGGCCTGCATTTCGAGGACACACGCAAGCTGCTGGAGGTGCTGCACGAGCTGGTCGACCAGGGCAACACCGTGGTCGTCATCGAGCATAACCTCGACGTGGTGAAGACCGCCGACTGGCTGGTCGACTTCGGTCCCGAGGGCGGCGACGGCGGCGGCGAGATCGTCGGCGTGGGCACGCCCGAACAGGTCGCGGCGATCCCGGAAAGCTGGACCGGCCGCTACCTGGACGTCCTGCTCAAGCGCCACCGCGACCGGGCGGCCGAGCGGCGCAAGAAGCGGGCGTAGAGGTTAGTCGAACACCGTCTGATCGCCGCCCACGATCTGGCGGTAGAGGGTCGGGGCGGGCGCCATGGCGATCACGGCCGTGACGCCCGACACCACCGCGCTCCAGATGTAGTAGGCGATGCTGGCGGGCGGGAACATCGTGCTCATCGAGGTCATGTCCGGCTCCAGCACCGCCTTGGCGGTGTCCGCCAGGCCGAAGACCAGCATGCCAACCAGGAAGAAGGCTCCGGTCCCGACCACACCGACCATGATGGCCATGACCACAGACAGCAGATAGGCCCCAAGCAGCGTGCCGACCCGGCCCTTGGTCAGGGCCCAGGCGGCGCGGATGTCGATCCGCCCGGTGGCGAAGGTCGCGGGGCTGACGAACGACAGGCGGATGGCGACGTAGATCAGACCGCCGAGGGCCGCGAGGAAGGCCAGCACGGCGATCAGTCCGCCGAGGACGGGCGAGATCATGCCGGCGACCGCGCCGAGCAGGGCCGCCGCGATGATGACGGCGAGATAGGCGCCGATCAGGATGAGCGAGATGGCGATCAGCGCCAGGCCCTGACGCACTTCGTCGCCGCCCAGCTTCATCCAGCCGAAGCCGCGGTCTTCCGGCCGCAGGACGATGCGGCTGGCGGCCGCGTAGAGCACCGCATAGAAGGCCAGGAAGATCGGCGCGATAGCCAGCATGGCCGGGCCAAGCTTTGCATACAGCGGGAACAGGGCCTGTGGGTCGGGGGTCGCGCTTCTGCTGAGCTCGGTGATCTCCGCAAGGGCCGGGCCGGCCAGGGTGACCATGAGAATGGCGGTCAGGATGCTGACCGCCATGCTGGCGATGGCCCAGGCCGGCCAGACCATCGGCTTTTCCCGAAGAATTCTGAAACCCGACAATCCGGCGTCCGTCGCCGAGAGGCCCGGGGTGTTTGTGTCGCTCATCACATCGCTCCTGCGCCTGGGCTGCTCCGCCTGCCGCCTCACCCTGCGTACCAGACCCGCCGTTCCGCGATAGCCAGAAAAAGGGGGCGACAGGTCAGAAATGCCCGGAACGGGCCGTAGTGGTGTTCCGGGTTCCGTCATGTTAGCGTTGTTCATTCGGTCAGCCTGAGGGGCGGACTGGTCCTCCTCGATCCTTAAGTTGAAGAGTTTCCCATGAAGGTCATTTTCGTCGCCCTCGCCTGCGCGACCCTCGCCACGGCCAGCTTCGCCGCGGAGACGGCCAAGCCGGCTGAGCCGCCCAAGCAGGAAACCAAGAAGAAGGACGGTAGCCGGATGGTCTGCAAGAAGACCCCGGTTCTCGGCACCCGCTTCCCGTCGAAGGTCTGCCGCACCCAGAGCGACTGGGAAAAGCAGGCCGAGATCGACAAGCGCAATCTGGACGACCAGATCCGCGCCGGCCTGACCACCTGCGCCACCAACCCCTGCAGCTGATCCGCCCGTGATCCTGTATGGCGAGCGCAACCCGGCGCCCAATCCGCGCCGGGTCCGGATTTTCGTGGCCGAGAAAGGCATCGATCTGCCCGAGACCCGGGTGAGGATGCAGGCGCGCGAGCACAAGAGCGACGAGCACAAGGCCCGCAACAGCCTTGGCCAGGTGCCGACCCTGGTGCTCGATGACGGCACGGCGATCTCCGAGAGCGTCGCCATCTGCCGCTATCTCGAGAGCCTGTATCCCGAGCCGGCCCTGTTCGGCCGCACGGCCGTGGAACAGGCGCTGGTCGAGATGTGGATCCGGCGGATCGAATTCCAGCTGATGACCCCGGTCGGGATGTTCTGGCGCCATGCCCACCCCCTGACCGCGGCCCTGCTGACCCAGTTCAATGAGTTCGGCGAGTCGAACCGGGAGCTTTACGCCCGGTCCTGCAGCTGGCTGAACAAGGAGCTGGAGGCCGGCGGTCCGTTCCTCGCCGGCGAGGCCTACTCGATGGCCGACATCTGCGCCCTGACGACCATTGACTTCGCCACCTTCACCGGGCTCGAAATCCCGGAGACGGCTGGCGCCCTGCGCGACTGGCACGCCCGGGTCAGCGCCCGGCCGAGCGCCGGCGCGAACGCCTAGGCTAAACGTAAAGGTCCAGTCGCTGCCGGGTCCCGCGTAGCGCGGGTCGGCTGTTTTCTACCGCTCATGCCGGCGAATGCCGGGAGGAGCGGATGGAGTGTGCAGTCTGGTAGGCTGACGGGCCCTAGACGGCGGTCTCGTGATCGAGGACGTCGTCCTCGGGCTCCGACGCGTCCCCGTCCCGCGAGGGGGACAGCTCGCGGTAGGCGTAGACCACCGTGGCGCAGACCACGCAGAACAGAATGGCCAGCAGGGCCGACTCGAAGATCCGCCGCAGCATCGGTCCAGGACCGAAGTAGTCGATGTAGCCCTGGCCGCTGGGGAACAGGAAGGCGTTCAGCGAGTCCGGGGAAACGCCCAGCACGAAGGTGACCAGCATGGTGACCAGGAAGAAGGCGACGAAGGCCCCGAGGGCCACGGCCAGGGTCCACAGCAGCGACAACAGGGTGCCGGCCAGAAGCTGCCAGAAGGCGCCGTGGGTCATCTTCCAGGAGCCCATGACATCAAGCCGATGCTGGTCGATGGCCACGGGGGCGGTCAGCGACAGGCGGATGATGAAGTAGGCCTGCAGGAACAGCACCGACAGCGGGCCAAGCAAGGCCATGACCCCGGCCAGCCCGACCCTCTCGGCCAGGGGACCGGCCAGGGCGCGGCTGAGACCCAGCACGATGCCGAAGGGAATGGCGGCGACGGTGATGGCCAGCAGGATGGCCAGAAACAGCCAGAACATCCGCGCCTCGTCGGCGCCGAGACGGAAATCGGGATTGTGGGTCTTGCCCAGCATCACCCGGAGAATGGACGGGGCGACGATGCAGAGGCTGGCGAAGGTCAGAAACAGGGCGATGGCCGCCGCCGGCAACAGGTGCAGGGCGAGATCCTGAAGCATCGCCCAGGACCATTCGAACCCCTGCGCCGTCTGCAGCTGGACCAGGCGCTGGGCCCAGGGTGACAGGTTGAACAGCGCGGCCGCCAGGTTGAGCAGCAGCAAGGCGATCATCCACACCGTCACCGGCCGCGGCCGGTCACGGATGAAACGGAAGCCCTCTAGGGACGCCTGGACGGGCGAAAAGGACATCGGACGTGCTCAATCCCCAGTCGCGGGTCGGCTGATTCGCTTCACCCGTCGACAGGCCAAGCTTATGCCAGCATTTCAGGACAACGCGACAGGTCCGGGATGAGTTCAGACGACCTCTTCAACCGGCGGCACGAGTTCACGGTAGGCCTCGGCGTAAGGGGCGGTCATGGCGACGTTGATATAGGCCTGGACGATCGTCGACAGGGTGATCAGGGCGATCCCCCAGGGCAGCAGGGCCATCAGCCGTTCGGGCGTGAAGAAGGCCTCCGGATTGCTGCCGCTCAGGGCCTCGAAGCCACCGTTGCCGAGGACGGCGAAGGCGCCGACGCCGAACAGAAGGCTGAAGATGAAGATGGAGATCACGACGCAGACGATGAAGTTGACCACAGCCATCAGGACCAGGGCCAGGCCGTTGCCCGCGGTCAGTTTCCAGCTTTCGAACAGCAGGAAGCTCTTGCGCTCCCAGCTCATGGCGAAGGCGAGGGAGAAGCGCAGCCCGGCCCAGAGGAGCACGCAGAGCGCCACCAGCCCGGAGACGACGGCGGCGATGACGCCGGCGTTCTGAGACGCCTGGCCGACCGCGAAGCCGATGATGCCGACCACCAGCGCCGCCACCAGGAAGGCGACGACGAACAGGATGACATAGACGATGCTGACCGCCACGAGCATCAGCTCGCCCATGCCGACCCGCATGAAGAACCAGGACTTTTCGGCGGGCTTGAGCATGGCGCGGAACAACGCACCGGTCGTGACCGCGTAGGACAGCAGGCCGGCGATCCACGACAGCGGCGAGACCATGTTCATCTGGTTCTGCAGGCGCATCATCTCGGTCATGTCGGGTTCGGCCCCTGACCGGGCGCCGTGCACGGCCATGGCGAAGAAATCGAGCATGGTCGGCAGGACCAGCAACATCGGCCCGATGGCCAGGGCCAGGGCGACGACACCCCAGACGATCGGCGCGATCGGATGACGCCCGATGACGCCGAAACCTGAAAACGCAGTCTTGCCGATATCCAGTTTAGCCACGACAGCCTCCCCCGAGGTCCCACGATGATGGCGCAGGACACCACAGCCGCCCGCCGAGCGCCACCGGAAAGCGTTGGCGGTTTCCCAAAGCTTGATTGGCGACTATCTGTCCGCCCATGACGTTGAAACCCATCCATGTGATCGGCGGCGGCCTGGCAGGGTCGGAAGCCAGCTGGCAGATCGCCCAGGCCGGCGTGCCGGTGATCCTGCACGAGATGCGCCCGGTGCGCGGCACCGACGCCCACCAGACCGACGGCCTGGCCGAGCTGGTCTGTTCCAACAGCTTCCGCTCGGATGACTGGCGGTTCAACGCCGTCGGCCTGCTGCATGCCGAGATGCGGCGCTGTGACAGCATCATCATGGCCTGCGGCGACGCCCATCAGGTGCCGGCCGGCGGGGCGCTGGCCGTCGACCGCGACGGCTTCTCGGCCGCCGTGACGGCCAAGCTGGAAGCCCATCCGCTGGTCACCATTGAACGTGAGGAAGTGGCCGGCCTGCCGCCCGCCGACTGGGACAGCGTCATCGTCGCCACCGGCCCCCTCACCTCCCCGGCCCTGGCCGAGGCCATCCTGACCCTGACCGGCGAGGACAGCCTGTCCTTCTTCGACGCCATCGCGCCGATCATCCATCTCGAGAGCATCGACATGGACATCGCCTGGCGCCAGTCGCGCTACGACAAGGAAGGCCCCGGCGGCGACGCGGCCGCCTACATCAACTGCCCGATGAACAAAGAGCAGTACGAAGCCTTCATCGACGCCCTGCTGGACGGGCCCAAGTCCGAGTTCAAGGAGTGGGAGAACGTCCCCTACTTCGATGGCTGCCTGCCCATCGAGGTGATGGCCGAGCGCGGCCGCGAGACCCTGCGCCACGGCCCGATGAAGCCGGTCGGCCTGACCAACCCGCGCGACCCGCTGGTCAAGGCGCACGCCATCGTCCAGCTGCGGCAGGACAATGCGCTGGGCACGCTGTGGAACATGGTGGGCTTCCAGACCAAGCTGAAGCACGGGGCCCAGGCCGATGTGTTCCGGATGATCCCGGGGCTGAAGGACGCCCAGTTCGCACGCCTCGGCGGCCTGCACCGCAACACCTTCCTCAACAGCCCGCGCCTGCTGGATGAGCAGCTGCGCCTGCGGGCCGACAGGCGCCTGCGCTTCGCCGGCCAGGTGACCGGCGTCGAGGGTTATGTCGAGAGCGCCGCCATCGGGCTGCTGACCGGTCGTCTCGCCGCCGCCGAGCGGCTGGGCGCGCCGCTGGCGACGCCGCCGGAAACCACGGCGCTGGGCGCCCTGGCCGCCCACATCACCGGCGGCCATCTGGTCGAGGGCAAGGGCAGCTTCCAGCCGATGAACATCAACTACGGCCTGCTGCCGCCCATGGAGGCCCCGAAGAAGGACGCCTCGGGCGAGAAGATCCCGATGAAGGAACGCGGCCGGGCCAAGAAGCAGCTGATGAGCCAGCGGGCGCTGGACGACCTGGACGGCTGGCTGGGCGCGCGGGCGATGGCGGCGGAGTAGCGCTGGAATCCTCTACCGGGCGGGTCTAGGTTCCGCTGCAATCAAAACGCCTACCGGGGAATTCCCAGCATGAAGACCGCTTTCCGCCTGGTCGCCGGCGCCGCGCTCGCCGCCGTCATGGTCGCCACCATCGGCTACGGCGCCGCCGCCGAAGCCCGCCCCTTCACGCCCAAGGACATGGTCACCCTCGACCGGGTCAGCGACCCGCGCGTGTCGCCCGACGGTCGCTGGGTCGTCTACAATCTGCGGACCCTCGACTGGGACGCCAACCGCGCCGCGATGAGCCTGTGGCTGATCGACCTGAAGGCCAGGGACGGCAAGCCGGTGCGCCTCGGCGCCTCGGACGGTGGCGCGACCTCGCCGCGCTGGTCCGCCGACAGCAAGGCCATCTACTTCGCCTCCAGCCGCGCCGGCGGCGTCAGCCAGGTGTTCAAGGTTGAGGTGGCGACCGGCGCCCTGACCCAGGTCACCGACCTGCCGCTCGACGTCGGATCGTTCGCGGTGTCGCCGGACGACAAGACGGTGGTGGTGTCGCTGAGCGTCGACAAGGACTGCCCGGAAATCCTCTGCAAGAGGAAACTTGCGGCAGACCTGACGCCGAAGTCGAACGGCGTGGTCTACGACCGGCTGTTCATCCGCCACTGGGACGCCTGGGCCGACGGCAAGAACAACAGTCTGTTCGCGCTTTCGATCGGGGCCGATGGCAAGGCCGCCCCGGCCCGGCAGGCGACCCATCTGATGCGCGGCGTCGACGGCGACGCCCCCTCCAAGCCGTTCGGCGACGACAGCGAGTTCACCTTCACGCCCGACTCGAAGTCGGTCGTCTACAGCGTCCGGATCGCCGGCAGGACCGAGGCCTGGTCGACCAACTTCGACCTCTGGCAGGTTCCGCTGAGCGGCGAAGGCGCGGTCAACCTGACCGAGGCCAACAAGGCCTGGGACACCGGCGCGGTCTTCTCGCCCGACGGCAAGACGATGGCCTACCGGGCCATGAAGCGGGCCGGCTTCGAGGCCGACCGCTGGCAGATCGTCCTGCGGGATGTGGCGTCCGGCAAGACCCGTGAGCTGGCTGCCGACTGGGACCGCTCGGCCGACAGCCTGGCCTGGTCGCCCGATGGCAGGACGCTCTACGTCGTTGCCCAGGACATCGGCCAGACGCGGCTGTTCGGCATCGACGTGAAGACCGGCAAGGTCACGGCCCGGACCGGCCCCGGCCACGTCAGCGCTGTCAGCCTGACCCCCACCGGCGCGGTCTATGCCCAGGATCAGCTTGATGCGCCGGCCCAGCTCTGGGTGCAGGACTTCAAGGCGAAGGCCATGCCGCGTCCGATCACCGATGTGAACGCCGAGCGGCTCAAGGACGTCGACTGGGGCGACTACGAGCAGTTCGAGTTCGCCGGCTGGAACAACGAGACGGTGCGCGGCTATCTGGTGAAGCCGATCAACTTCGATCCCTCGAAGAAGTACCCGGTCGCCTTCCTGATCCATGGCGGTCCGCAGGGCAGCTTCGGCAACCTCTTCCACTACCGCTGGAACGCCCAGACCTATGCGTCGCGCGGCTACGCCGTGGTGATGATCGATTTCCACGGCTCGACCGGCTACGGCCAGGGCTTCACCGACTCCATCAGCCAGCACTGGGGCGACCGGCCGCTGGAGGACCTGCAGAAGGGCTGGAGCCACGCCCTCGGCAAGTACAGCTTCCTCGACGGCGACCGGGCCTGCGCGCTCGGCGGCAGCTACGGCGGCTTCATGGTCAACTGGATCGCCGGCAACTGGGCAAAGCCCTGGAAGTGCCTGGTCAACCACGACGGCATCTTCGACGCCCGATTCATGGGCTATTCGACCGAAGAGCTGTGGTTCACCGAGTGGGAGAACGGCGGCACGCCCTATGAGCCGAACACCACCTACGACAGGTTCAACCCCTCCAACCACGTGAAGGACTGGAACACCCCGATGCTGGTGATCCACGGCGGCAAGGACTACCGCGTCCCGCCCGAGGAAGGCATCGCCACCTTCACGGCCCTGCAGCGCCGGGGCGTGCCGAGCAAGTTCCTCTACTTCCCGGAGGAGAACCACTGGGTGCTGAAGGCGCAGAACTCGGTGCAGTGGCACGACGAGGTGCTGGGCTGGCTGGACCAGTGGACGGCAGAGAAGAAGTAGGCCGCACCATGATCCCTTCTCCCGCCCGTCGGGAGAAGGATCAGAGCTTGCCGGTCATCACAGCCAGCATCATCCGCAGCCGCTTGCCCAGCGGCCCCGGCTTGCCGCCCGCCGCATAGGGCCTGGCCAGGGCCGCGTGCGCCACCGCCGGGAAGGCGTCGGCGGGCAAGGAGGCCAGAGCCCCCCGCCCGCGTTTGAGAACATCGGCGACGGCCGCCCGGTCGGCCTGTCCTGACCGCGCCAGCCGCAGGGCCCGCGCGGCGTCGGCCACCTGTTCGACCCGGGCGTCCGGATGCAGGCGCAGGGCGGCCAGGGCCATGACCACGCCATCGGTCTCGTCGATGCGGGCCAGCAGGGCCTCGTCGTCTTCGGGCGGGTCCAGGGCTTCGATGTAGCGGTCGGGCAGGCCGGCGACGGTGTCCATCGGCAGGCGGGCGCCCTTCAGCCCCTCCAGCACGGCGTGGCCCCGGGTGTCGCCCCGGGCCATCAGCCCTTCCAGCGCCTCGCGCCACCAGGCCAGCCGCATCTCGGCCACCAGCGGGTCACGCACCTTTCGGCCCACCGCCGACAGTTCGTTGTCGAGGCTGTAGAGGGCGACGAGGTCGGCCCTGGCCGCGGGGTCGGCGACGAAGCGGCTGGACAGCCAGCGGTCGGGGTCCCTGTCGGCGAGGATGGCGTCTTGGTCTTGCATCTGGTCCACGAAAAAGGGCCCGCCGTCGCCGGCGGGCCCTTCTCTTAGCTGAGGCCGGAGCCTAGCCGAAGATGGTTTGGCTCATGGTCATGGTGACCAGCATCGGGATCGACAGCAGGGTGTTGGTCCGCGAGAACAGCATGGCCTTCTTGCCGGCCGCCGCCTTGGCGTCGGCGTCGAAGCCTTCCTTGATGCCGAGCGCGATCTTCTGGGCCGGCCAGATGAAGGCCCAGACGTTGAAGAACATGATGGTCGCCAGCCACATGCCGATACCCAGCAGGATATGGCCGGTGTTGGCGAAGCCCTCGGTGGCGCCCAGGCTGAAGGTTTCCAGCAGGTAGCCGCGGTGGGCGGCGAGCGCGACACCGACGATCCAGGTGGCCAGGGCCGCCCAGCGGAACCAGAACAGCGCTTCAGGCGCGACGTACTTGCTGACCGCCGGCTTCAGCTCGGCCGGGATCTGCGGCATGACGCGGATCTGCACGAAGTTGAAGTAGTACAGCAGGCCGATCCACAGGATGCCGAAGAAGACGTGCAGCCAGCGCAGCACGGCGATGGCGAAGTCGGCGGTCGTGCCCTGGTTCGCCGCGAAGTAGGCGTAGACCATGACAAGAGACAGCACGAAGCTGACGATGATTGTGTTGCGGAAGTTGGACAGCAGCGCCGTCATTGTTCGAGCCCCTCGAAAATCCTACCCAGGGGCTCAGCTATAGGACGGTTCGCCTTGACCTGCCAAGACGTCACAGGGCGCGTTTGTCACACCGCGATGAGGGCGGCGGCCATGCGGCGGCCTTCGGAGGCCAGGACGTTGTAGCTGCGCGCCGCCGCTTCGCTGGACATAAACTCCAGACCAAGGCCCCGGGCCCGCAGGCCTTCGCGGATTTCGCGCGGCGGAAGCCCCTGGGTGAGGCCCGTGCCGAGAAGCACGAACTCCACCGCCGGCCCGGCCGCGAACACCGGCGCAAAGTGCTCGAGGGTCAGCGACGCAAGGCTGGCCACCGGCCAGTCCTGGGCCGCGTCATCGAGGATCAGCAGCGAGCCCGGCCGCCAGAGGCCGGCGACCCGAAAGCCGCCGCCGCCCCAGGCGTCAATGGAAGGCGCCTGTCGCATCCCTGCCTCAGGCCCGCGAAGCCGGTCCCAGGACCTGCACTTCGACGTCTTCGTCGCCGCGCACGACCCCGAGCCACATCAGCACGGGGGCGGCGATGAAGAAGGAGGACCAGGTGCCGACAACGATGCCGAAGATCATGGCGATCGAGAAGCCGAACAGGGCCTCGCCGCCGTAGACGGCCAGCACGGTCAGGGCCATCAGGCCGGTGACGCCGGTCATGATCGTCCGCGAGAAGGTCTCGTTGATCGACAGGTCCAGCAGCTCCTGCATGGGCATCTTCTTGTACTTGCGCAGGTTCTCGCGGACCCGGTCGAGGACGACGATGGTGTCGTTCACGGAGTAGCCGATGATGGTCAGGATGGCCGCCACCGCCGTCAGGGTGAACTCCATGTCGGTCAGGGCGAACAGGCCAAAGGTCAATATGACGTCGTGCAGCAGGGCCAGGGCCGCGCCAAGGCCGAACGAGCGGCCGAAGCGGAACCAGATGTAGGTCATCATCATGCCGATGCCGAGCACCAGGGCCAGCAGGCCCTTGTTGAACAGCTCGCCGGAGATGCTGGGACCGACCACGTCGGCGCGGGTGAACTCGACCTTGCCCAGCTCCTTGGTGAGAGCGGCACGGATCTCGGTCATCTTCTGGGCCGGATTGGCGTTTTCCGGGGTCATGAAGCGGATGTTGGCCGCCGTCTGGCCGCCGGTCGCGTTCGGCTGGCCGATGCCCTGGACCTGGACGTCGTTGACGCCATACGACTTGATGAGATCGACGAGGCGCTTCTGGTCGACGACCTTCGGCGCGGTGTTGATCTCCAGCAGAGTGCCGCCCTTGAAGTCCACGCCGCAGTTCAGACCGCCGCAGGGCGGCGTGAGCGGCACGACGGTGATGACAATCGAGCCGATGCAGAGGATCAACGAGATGAGGGCGAAGGGCTTGGCCCAGCGCATCATGCGGAAGTTGGTCTTGATCGGGATCAGCTTGATGAGGGGCCAGAAGCCTTTGGTTTCAGTGCTCATGGGACCGCTCACGTAATCGGGAGGTTCTTGGGCCGCGCAACGCGGAACCAGAAGGCGAGGAGGACCTGGGTGACCAGGACGGCGCTGAACACCGAGGTGAACACGCCGATCGCCAGGGTCCAGGCGAAGCCCTTCACCGGTCCGGCCCCGAGGCTGAACATGATGATCGCCGCGCCCAGGTGGGTGATGTTGGCGTCGAAGATGGTCAGCATGGCGCGGGAGAAGCCCGCGTCGGCCGCCGCCAGCGGCGTTCGCCCGGACCGGATTTCGTCACGCATCCGCTCGTAGATCAGCACGTTGGCGTCGACGGCCACGGCCAGGGTCAGGATCAGGCCGGCGATGCCGGGCAGGGTCAGGGTGGCCTGGGTCATCGACATGGCGGCGACGATCATGATGCCGTTGACCAGCAGGGCGACCACCGAGATGCCGCCGAACAGCAGGCCGTAGGCCAGCACCATGAAGCAGAGCACCGCCACGAAGGCGATGCCGGTCGAGATCAGGCCGGCGTCGACGGCGTCAGCGCCGAGGCTGGCGCTGACCGTGGTCTGCTGCTCGACATTCAGCGGCGCCGGCAGGGCCCCGGCGCGCAGCAGGATGGCCAGTTCGTTGGCGCTCTGGACGTCGAAACTGCCGGTGATGATGCCCGAACCGCCGGTGATGGCGCTGTTGATGTTGGGCGCCGAGATCACCTTGCCATCGAGGATGATGGCGAAGGGCTTGCCGATGTTGGCGCTGGTCACCGCTCCGAAACGCTTGGCGCCCTCGCCGTTCATGCGGAAGGCGACGACGATCTGGCCCGTGGTCGGGTCCATTTCCTGGCGGGCGTCGGTCAACATCTCGCCGGTGACGTCGGCGCGCTTCTTGACCAGATAGGGATTGGGGAATTGCGGATCACCGCTGGGCAGGATTTCGGAACCCGGCGGCACGCCTTCGACCTCGGCCTGCTGGGCCGGCATAGATTCGTCGACCATCTGGAAGGTCAGCTTGGCGGTCTGGCCGATCAGCGACTTCAGCTTCTCGGGATCGCTCTCGCCGGCCGCCTGGACGACGATGCGGTTCTCGCCCTGACGGCTGATCGCCGGCTCGCGGGTGCCCATGTCGTCGACCCGGCGGGTGATGATGCCGATCGATTGCTCGACGGCCTGGGTCGAGACCTCGCGGATGGCTTCGGGGGTGTAGTTGACCCTCAGCTCGGCGTTCCGGCGGTCCACCGTCATGTCCGGTGCGCCGGTCCGGGTCGCCGCGCCCAGCTGGCGAAGGATCAGCCCCTGGATTTCCGCCGCCCGCGACGCGTCGGGCAACACGATGACAAGACCATCACCCACGGCGTTGATATTGGCGCCCCGGATGTTCTTTTCCGTCAGCAGCCGGCGGACGTCCTCGATCAGGTTGGTGACCCGCTCCTTGCGGAGCGCCGAGGTGTCCACCTCGAGCAGCAGCTGCGAGCCGCCCTGCAGGTCGAGGCCGAGGTTCAGCCCCTTCTTGGGAAGAAAGCCCGGAAGCCCGTCACGCACATTGGCGGGCAGCACGTTCGGCATGGCGAACAGAAGGCTGAGAAGCACCGCCGCGAAAACGGCGATGATCTTCCAGCGGGAGACGGTCATCATGGTCGGGGTCGCTCCGGGCGAACTTGCTTAAAGAGCGATCAGCTCTTGGCGTCGTTGGCGGGGGCGGGCTCACCCTTGGTGCGGACGACGCCGATCATGGCCTTGACCACCTTGACGGTGACGCCCTGGGCAATCTCGACGCCGACTTCCTTGTCTTCGACACGGACGACCTTGCCGATCAGGCCGCTGGACAGTTCGATCGTGTCGCCGCGCTTGACGTTCGAGATCATCGCCTGATGCTCCTTGGCGCGCTTTTGCTGCGGGCGCAGGATCATGAAGTAGAACAGGACGATCAGCAGCAGCGGCAGGCCGATGGCTTGCAACAGGCCGGAAGCTTCTCCAGGCATTGTAACTCCGCAAATTTGGCAATTGGCGCGGCCGGTCTCGGCGCGCCGGTTTCAGGTCGGCGGAAACTAGGGCTTGCCCCTGTGGTTTGCAATGAGTGGCCCAAATACGGGCGCTGGCTGTGGCTTTTCGCCGTCACAGTCCGGTAGAAGCGACGGCGAATGACCGATCTGACACCTCTTCTGACCCGCATCGCCGAGGCCCTCGAGCGCCTGGCCCCCGCCGCGCCGGCCGGGATCGACTTTTCGGCCGCCCGTCTGTTCCGCCATGACCCGGCCAAGGCCGCCTTCCTGGCCGCGCCGGATTATCCCCTGCCGCTGGACCTGCTGGTCGGGGTGGATCGCCAGAAGGCGCGCTTCGTGGAGAATCTCTCCCGCTTCGCCCGTGGCCTGCCGGCCAACCACGCCCTGCTGTGGGGCGTGCGCGGCACGGGCAAGAGCAGCCTGGCCAAGGCCGCCTTCATGGCCGCCGTGGAGAGCTATCCGGCGCTGAAGCTGGTCGAGGTCGACCGCGATGAGGTGACCGCCCTGCCCGCCCTGTTCGACGTGTTGCGGGACCGGTCCGAACGCTTCGTGGTGCTGTGCGACGACCTGTCGTTCGAGGACGGGGCGGCGGCGGCCAAGGCGCTGAAGTCGGCCCTTGAAGGCGGTGTCGCCGGGCCGCCGGAGAATGTGCTGTTCGTGGCGACCTCCAACCGGCGCCACCTGATGCCGCGCGATCATGCGGAGGGGCGCGGAATGATCGCCGCCGCCGAGGATGCCGAGGAAGAGGTCAGCGTTTCCGACCGCTTCGGCCTGTGGATCGGCTTCCCGCCGATGGACCAGGCGGCCTATCTGGACGCCGTGCGGAGCTATGCCGGCCGGTTCGACCTTGGCGCGGACAACCTTGACCGCCGCGCCCTCCAATGGGCGCAGGCGCGGGGGTCGCGGTCAGGCCGTGTCGCCTGGCAGTTCATCCGCGACCTGGCCGGTGAGCAGGAAAAGCCCCTCCCCTAGAGCACGTCAGGCGGAAGTGTACGCGGTTCCGCCGCCCAGACGTGCTCTAAATGTTTGATTCTAGACCCTTTTGATCAGGCTTTGATGCGTACATCAAATCCTGAAAGGGTCTAGCGGGGAAGGACAATCTGAGGATCGATCGCCCGGGCCTTGAACTTGGCCGAGGGCGAGTGGCGCACTTCGAAGTGCAGCTGCGGCCGGGGAGCGTCGCCGCTCTGGCCGACAACGCCGATCTTCTGTCCGCGGGACACACGCTGGTCCATGCTGACGTCGGCCGAGCGCAGGTTGGCGTAGACCGTGGCCCAGCCGTCGGCGTGGATGACGATGACCGTCAGGCCGGAGCCCGGCAGTTCGTTGGCCAGTTTGACGATGCCATCGGCGGCGGCGACCACGGGCGTACCGGCGGCAGCGCCGATATCGACGCCGTCATTGCGCTGCCCGCCGGCCCTGGGGCCGTAGGGGACGACCACGGTTCCCCGCACCGGCCACTGGAAGCGACCGGCGGCCATCCGCTGATAGTCTTCGTTGCTGTAGGTCGGCGGCTTGTCGTCAGGCATCAGCGGCGGCAGCGGCCTGGTCGAAGGCGGCGGGGCGACCGGCTTTTGCACGGGCGGCTTGACGACCGGCGGCGTGGCGACGACCGGGGGCTTGACCACCGGCACGGGCGGCTTGGCCACGGGCGGTTTGGCGACCGGGGGTTTGACGACGGGCTTTTCGACCGGCTTTTCGACGGGCGGCCTGGCCGGCGGCAGTTGTGACGGCGGTTGCTGGACCGGCGGTTGCTGGACCGGCGGCTGCTGGACCGGCGGCGGCTGCACGGGCGGCAGCGCTCGCGGGTCAGACGGGATTTCGACCGGCGGTCGCGGGGTCGGGAAAGCGCGCGGGTCGTCGGGCAGATCCGCCGAGGGCTGCTGCACGGGCGGCTGATAGATCGGGGGCTGCGGACTCGGGCGCGGCGGGGTCGGAGCGTCGACCGTCACGGTGACCGACTTCTTGGTCGGACCGCTGTCCTTGAAGCCCTGCGGCAGGCGCAGCTTCTGGCCCTTCTTGATCGCCGCCTTGGCGCTGATGCCGTTCTCTTCGGCCAGGGCCGCCGGCTTGACGTTGAAGCGCCTGGCAACGGCGGTGAGGGTGTCGCCGCTCTCGACGACATAGGCCTTGCCCTTGCTGGCCGGGCCCTTCAGCACCTGGCCGGGCTTGAGGAGGTAGGGCTCCTTCAGCTTGTTGTCGTCGGCCAGCTGTTTGCGGGTGGTGCCCAGCTCGCGGGCCACGGCGTCGAGCCCCTGGCCCGACTTGACGGTGTGGGTCTTGGGCTTGCCGTCGACGGCCACGACCTTGCCGGCCACGGTGACGACGGTGCGGGTCTCGGTGCGCCTTGCCGGCGCCGGCGCTTCCTCGATGTCGTTCTGAGCCAGCTGGATCGGGGCGGGTTGCGCCTCGGCCAGCGGCGCGAGGTTGGCGACCTTGATGATGCCGCCCTCGTATTCCGGTCGCTGCGGAGCCCAGGCGACGTCGCCCGGCTCCTCGGCCGGCGCGGCCTCCTCGGCGTCCCCTTCCGACTGCGGCGGAGGCGGGGGCGGCTGCGGCGGCGTGTATTGCCCCTCGCGGACCGGATAGGTCGGCTTGGGCATTTCAAAGGCGGTGGGGCCGGTGCCGGCCGCCTGGCCTTCGACCACCGGATAGCGCGGCGTCGGGGCCGTGGCGCAGGCGCTCAGGGCGGCGACGCTGGCCGCGAGCAACAGGGCGCGGGTGTAATACTGGGTCATCGCCGCTCTCTTGATCAGTCGAACGACACACCTGGCTTGATGCGCGTTAAGCCTGCGTTAAGCACACGAAGGCGCCGGCGAATTACGGGGTTCAAAGTTCGCGCGCGACACCGTCCAGCAAAGGGACAAACCGCACATCGCACAGTGTTTCCCGCAGGAAGCCGCCCGAGCCATCGCCCGCATAGCGGATCAATTGCTGGACGGGCCCCCGGCCCACCGGCGCCACCAGAACCCCGTCCGGTTTCAGTTGCGCGAGGAGTCTTGTCGGCTCCTCGGGCGCCGCTGCTGTGACCATAATGCGGTCAAAAGGCGCCTGTTCGGCCCAGCCCTCTCCGCCATCGCCAAACTTGGTGATGACGTTGACCAGTTGCAGGGTTTTGAACCGCGCCTCGGCCTCGGCCATCAGGGTGCGATAGCGCTCGATCGTGTAGACCAGCCGCGACAGCCGGCTCAGGATGGCGGTCTGATAGCCGCTGCCGGTGCCGATCTCCAGCACCCGAGAGCGGCGGTCCAGGGTCAGGGCCTGGGTCATCAGGCCGACGATGTAAGGCTGGCTGATGGTCTGGCCGCAGGCGATGGGCAGGGCCGAATCTTCCCAGGATCGCGCCTTGAACAGATCGGGCGTGAAGATCTCGCGCGGCGTCTTCTCTATGGCGCCCAGGACCTTGACGTCGGTCACACCCTGCTCGCGCAGCGCCAGGATCAGCTTGGCGCGATCCTCACCCTCTTCCTGAGGGGCATGCTCGGGCGGCGAGTTGGACATTCAGGCTTTCGGCGGGGCCCCGCCCAACAGGCCTTTCAGCGCATGGACGGTTTCGTTGTGGGTCAGGTCGATATGGAGGGGCGTCACCGAAATGCGACCCTCATAGGTGGCCTTCAGGTCGGTGCCCTCGGCGGGATTGCTCAGCTGGCCGGAGAAGCCCATCCAGTAGTAGTCGCGGCCGCGCAGGTCGGTGCGCCGCTCGGCCTTGCGGATGTGCATGTCGCGGAAGCCCTGGCGGGTCACCTCGACGGCGGTCACCTCCTCCGGCGGACGCGACGGGAAGTTGACGTTCATGATGACGTCCTTCGGCCAGCCGATCTCGATCAGCCGTTTGACGATGCCCGGGCCGTAGGTTTCGGCCGTCTCCCAGAAGGGGATGACCTCATCATGGAAGGCCAGCATCGACTGCGACAGGGCGATGGACGGAATGCCCAGGGCCATGCCCTCGATGGCGCCGGCGACGGTGCCGGACATGGTCACGTCCTCGGCGATGTTCTGGCCGCGATTGACGCCGCTCAGCACCAGGTCCGGCGCCTTGCCCTCGACCAGGTTGCGGATGCCCAGCATCACACAATCGGTCGGGGTGCCGGTCACCGCCCATTTGCGGTCGGCCACTTTTCGCACCCGCAGAGGATCGGCCAAGGTCAGGGCCCGGCTGGCGCCCGACTGCTCGTACTCCGGCGCGACGATCCAGACGTCGTCGGTCAGGGTGCGGGCGATCTTCTCGAGGCTTTCGAGGCCCTCGGCATGGATGCCGTCGTCGTTGGTCAGGAGAATGCGCATCAGGCCGCTTCGATGTGCTTGAGGCCGCCCATGTAGGGCTGCAGCACGTCCGGAATGGCGATCCGGCCGTTCTCGTCCTGATAGTTCTCCATCACCGCCACCAGGGTGCGGCCGACCGCCAGGCCCGAGCCGTTGAGGGTGTGGACGAAGCGCGTGCCCTTCTCGCCGGCCTTCCTGGCGCGGGCGTCCATGCGCCGGGCCTGGAAGTCACCGCAGTTGGAACAGCTGGAGATCTCGCGATAGGTATTCTGCGACGGCAGCCAGACCTCAAGGTCGTAGGTCTTCCTGGCGGTGAAGCCCATGTCGCCGGTGCAGAGCAGCATGGTGCGGAACGACAGGCCGAGCTTCTTGAGGATGCCCTCGGCGCACTGGACCATGCGCTGGTGCTCGTCCTCCGACTGCTCCGGCGCGGTGATCGAGACCAGCTCGACCTTGTAGAACTGGTGCTGGCGGATCATGCCGCGCGTGTCGCGCCCGCTGGAGCCGGCTTCCGAGCGGAAGCTGGGGGTCAGGGCCGTCATCCGCAGGGGCAGTTCTTCCTCGGCGAGGATCTGCTCACGAACGATGTTGGTCAGCGACACCTCGGCGGTGGGGATCAGCCAGCGGCCGTCGGTGGTGCGGAACAGGTCTTCCGCGAACTTGGGCAACTGGCCGGTGCCGAACACCGCTTCATCGCGAACCAGCAGCGGCGGGCTGACCTCGGTGTAGCCGTTCTCGGTCGTCTGCACGTCGATCATGAACTGGCCGAGGGCCCGCTCCAGCCGAGCAATCTGCCCCTTCAACACCACGAACCGGGCGCCGCTCATGCGGGCGGCGGCCTCGAAGTCCATGCCGCCGAGCGCCGCGCCGAGATCGACGTGGTCGCGGGCGTTGTTCAGGCGGACGGGGTCGCCATGACGGCGCTGCTCGACGTTGCCGGCCTCGTCGGCGCCTGCCGGGACCTGGGCGTCGGGAATCTGCGGCAGGCTGGCCAGCAGGTCACGAAGCTGGCCGCCGATGCGGGCCTCGATCTCGCCCTGGGTGGTCATCTCGGCCTTGAGCGCCTCGACTTCCGACATCAGGGCGGCGGCGGCGGCCTCGTCCTTCTTCGCCTTGGCCTGGCCGATCAGCTTGCTGGCATCGTTGCGGCGGCTCTGCGCGGCCTGCAGGGCGGTGGTCGCCGTCCGCATCTCCCCGTCCAGCGCCAGGATGGCCGGCGTTTGCGGAGACAGCCCACGCGCGCTCCAGCCGGCGTCGAAAGCGGCGGGGTTTTCGCGGATGGCTCGGATGTCGTGCATGGCTCTGGCGGGGCTTGAATGGAGGCGAACTGTCTAGTGTGCGTTGGGGATGGGGGGAAGTCCCCACACCCCCTCCCTCCCCTTTATGGGGAGGGACCGACCGCGAAGCGGTCAGGGTGGGGCCGTCGCGTGACAGAGTGCGCTGCATCCGACTTCCCCACCCGACGCGCAAGGCGCGTCTACCCTCCCCATAAAGGGGAGGGAGAGTCCTAGCCCTTCTTCGCGAAGTAGGTCTCGGCCTCACCCGGGAACGTCCGCGCATTCACCTCGGCGGCGTACTTCGCCCCGGCTTCGGCGATCTCGCCGCGCAGGTCGGCGAACCGGCGCACGAACTTCGGGGTCCAGTCGAACAGGCCCAGCATGTCGTCGGTGACCAGGATCTGGCCGTCGCAGCCGGCGCTCGCCCCGATGCCAATGGTCGGCGGCGCGATAGCGGCGGTGATCTCCCGCGCCAGGCCCTCGGCGACGCCCTCGACCACGACCGAGAACGCTCCCGCATCAGCCGTCGCCTTCGCCTCGGCCATGATCTTCGCCCGGCTGTCCTCGTCGCGACCCTTGGCCTTGAAGCCGCCGTCGACCAGCACCGCCTGGGGCCGCAGGCCGACATGGCCCATGACCGGAATGCCGCGCTGGACCATGTAGTGGATGGTGTCGGGCACGGTCGGGCCGCTCTCGACCTTCACCGCCTGGGCGCCCGTCTCCTTCATGATCCGGGCGGCGTTGTCATAGGCGGTCTGGGCGCTGCCCTCATAGGAGCCGAAGGGCATGTCGACGACGACCATGGCCTTGCGCGCCCCACGCATCACCGCCTGACCATGCAGGATCATCATCTCCATGGTCACGCCGACGGTGTTGGGCAGGCCATGGACCACCATGCCGAGACTGTCGCCGACCAGCAGCAGGTCGCAGTGGTCGTCGAGAATCTCGGCGATCGGGGCGGTATAGGCGGTGAGGCAGACAATGGGATCGCCGCCCTTGCGGGCGGCGATGTCCGGCGCCGCGAGACGCCGGACCGCTTCCTGACGATGGGAAGACAACGCTAGAACTCCTGGGTGGCCCGCGTGATCGCGAAGCCGAGGGCCATAACACCCAGGGCCGCCGTCATCCACAGCACTTCCGGACTGATCGGCAGGGCGCCGAGGCTGGAGCTGGCGCTCATCACCTCGGTGAAGGCCTTGCCCACGGCGCTGGCCTGGGCCGTGGCCTCGCTGCCGGCGGCTTTCAGGAACAGGCCCGCGCCCATCATCTGGCCGACCCCGACGATGCCGGCGACAATGCCGGCGCCGCCGATCAACAGACGGCGCAGCGACCAGCCGCGCTCCATCCGCTGCTCCAGCAGGCGCGCGAACAGCTCCGCGTCCTGGAAGTGCGGTGGCTCGGCGAACATGCGGTCGAGGCGCGTTTCGAATTCTAGATCAGACATGATCCTGCCTTTCCGCCTCGCGCCCTGCGCCTTGAGTTGGCGCAAGTCGGATCCGGAGCTTATCCAAACCACGTTTGACATGGGATTTCACAGTCCCCAAGGGGGCCCCGATGGTTTCGGCCGCTTCAGCGTGAGAAAGTCCCGCGCCGTAGCACAACGACACACATAAACGTTCCTGGTCGGACAGGCTCTTCATGGCTTCGTCCAGATCGATGCGATCCACGGTGGAGACTTCTCCGCCATGACCTTCGTCGTCCTGCTCGACCTCTTCGGTCATCCGGCTGTCCTTGCGCCAGCGGCGCACGTACAGCCGGGCGGCGATCCGCTTCACCCAGGCGGCGAACGTCCCTTCGCCCCTGAATTCAGAGACCCGCTCGAAGGCGGTCAGGAAAGCGTCCTGCGCAATGTCGTCGGCGGTCGAGGGCTGGGCCCCCATCCGACGCAGCAGACCCCGGACGGCGGAGCTGTGCCTGCGCACCAACTCGCCGAAGGCCTGGCGGTCGCCCGCCGCCGCGAGGCTGGCGAGCTCCACATCGTGCAGTCCGGTAACAGCCCTTGCCTGGGCCATGGTGTCTCACTCCCCCTTGGAGCCAAAGCCGTCCTAGGACTGCTTGCCCTTGTTGGGGTTGAAGAAGCTGAGGACGACGAAGCTCGCGCCGATGATCACCGGGATGGCGCCGATGCCCATCATGGGATGCAGGGCGCCGTCCGCCTCATAGGAGACGAAGTAGCCGAAGACGCCGATGCCGACCCCGATGGCGATCCAGATGACGCCGGTGCGAATGTCGCTGAGCGCCGACGAGGGCTGCTTCACGTTCTTGGTGAGGGCGTCGATGACCTCGGGCGGCATCGGCTGGCCCTTGTCGATGGCGGCCCGCAGGGTGTTCTGCATCTCGGCGCGTTCACGGCTCTTCAGCCAGCTCGGGACGATGACAATGGCCGCGATCATGGCGAACATCGAAATGGGGATGAGGACTTCCATGGTGGTGAACCTTCTCTCGAATCTCTGCGGCGCCGCGCTGTTGCGTGCGCCATCTGATCATGAGAGGCGCGAGGGAGGCGTAACGGATGCGGATTTCCGCATGAAATGTTCGTAAGGCGCGAAACCCCCCGCCTCAGGCCTCCCGAGGACGCATGACAAGCTGACCCATGCCGACCAGGCTGAGCGTCGCGATCAGCACCGCCACGCCCGTCGCCATCGACTGCGCCGCCGGTTCCAGCACGGGGGCCAGCACCGGGGCCACGGCCCACAGCACCAGACCGCCGACGACCGCCCCCAGGGCGGCGACCAGCAGGGACCGCTCCAGCTCGCGGCGGGCGATAGCCTTCATCACCGAGGCATTGAACGACGGCTCGGCCGCCGGACGGGCCGAACCCAGGAAGACAGCGATCTTGTCATCGGGGGTCATCTACGCTCTCCCAAACACGCCAGCAGTCTATCGCGTCCACGCGCCACATGCGACTTCACCGTGCCGAGCGGCAAGCCCAGCGCTTCAGCCGCCTCGCCATGGCTCCAGCCCTCGGCCAGGCAGAGGGTCACCGCCGCCCGCTGCTCCGGAACAAGTTGGGCCAGCGCCGCCTGCAGCGCCAGCCGATCTTCCGCGCCAAGGCCATCGGGCGCTGCCTGCTCCTCGGTCGCCGCCCAGTCGTGGTCCCGCACCGCCGAGCGACGCGCGCCGCGCGCCGCCGTCTGCGCCTTCCGCCAGGCGATGCCGAACAGCCAGGGCCGGAAGCCCTCGTCGTTGCGCAGCCGGTTCAGGCTCGACCAGGCGGTGACCAGGGCCTCCTGGGCAATGTCGTCTGCCTCGGCCCAGCCATGCGCCCGGCGCAGGAAGCCGCGCAGGGGCGCCTGATGGCGCTCGACCAGTCGGGCGAAAGCGGCCTGGGATCCCTCCCGGGCCGCTCTCACCAGAGCGGCGTCCATCAGTCCCGCCGGGTCGTCAGGAGGGTGACAAGCGAGGCCAGGCAGAGCGCGGCCATCACGAAGGCGACGATCAGGAAGGCGCCGCTGGCGCTGTACATGTCGCTGACCGCCGCGAACCCGAAGCCGGCGGCAAGCACACCGAACAGCACCACCTGGTACCAGCGGCCCTCGCGACGGCGCAGGCGGCGATAGTGACGGCGGTCCTCACGGTCGCTCCAGCCGTCCTCATTGTCCTCGGCCTCTTCGTCGGCCCTCAGCTTGCCGGCCACGCGGTCGACCAGCGCCTGCGGCGGATCCTTGCCCTGGTCGGTGTAGCTCTTGATCAGGTCGAGGGTGTCGCGGTGGCGGCGGTAGCGCATCACCTGGTCAAACGCCTGGACCACGAAAAACCCCAACGGGAACAACAGCCACCAGAAGGATCGAAACAGGTCTTCCATCGTCTTGCCCTCCAGCCCGGCGCGATCATCGCCCGGTTTCGAGAACTAGTCGCCGCCGAACAGCGGTCTGGATGCAGGGCGTCCAGATTATTTGCCGAACGCCGCCGCGTACCGCTCCGGCTTGAACCCGACCAGCAGCGGCCCGGCCCCCTCGACCACGGGTCGCTTGATCATGGACGGCTGGGCGACCATCAGCGCGATGGCCCTGGCCTCGTCGATGTCCTGCCGATCCGCCTCGGGCAGTTTGCGGAAAGTCGTGCCCGCCCTGTTGAGCAGCACTTCCCAGCCCACCTCGCCGGCCCAGGCGCGCAGCCTGTCGGCGGTGACGCCCAGGGTCTTGTAGTCGTGGAACTCGTAGGCGACGCCCTCGCCTTCCAGCCACTTTCGGGCCTTGGCGACGGTATCGCAGTTCTTGATTCCGAACATGGTGGTGGGCATGGCGCGGGCTTCCTGCGGTGACCGGGCCGTCCTCTCCGAATGCGCCCGGAGCGTCAACCTCGTGGGCCGCAAGAACCGGCTGCAACCCGGGCGGCCCGCGACCGTTAGCAGGGAATGAGGCTGTTCCTGTCCTGTCTGACCTTCGCGGGCGCGCTGGGTTGCGCCGATCACGCCGCCGCCCAGGTCCTGACGGACCCGACGCTTGAGCGCCTTCGCGTCTCTCCCGCCGAAAACCGTCTGGTGGCCAGCGTCACGGCGCCAAAGACGCCAAATGCCTGGGCGGTGCGGGATGCCCCGGCCTTCCGCCTGAGCTGGAAAGGCCAGGACTCGGAATGGGACGTCTCGGCCGCCAGCCGCTTCGTCGAGGAAACCGAGGCCAACGCCCGCGACTTTCAGACGCAGGGCCTGTTCGAAGCCGAGGGCGCTGTCGTCCGCCGGATCGGTGACTTTCGCTTCGGCGCTGTCGGCTATTCCGCCCGCACAGTCGGCGACAAGACACGGGGCGGACCCCGGCTCGGCGCCATGAAATGGCAAGGCTCCGCCGCCGGCCCGATTATCGGCTATGACACCAGGATCGTTGGGAAACCGGCGACTGTGGCGCTGCGATGGTATCGCGAGATCGACGCGCCGGGTGAGAACGGAGATACCGTCTCCGCTTCGTTCGCCGTGAGATTCTAAGCATAGTGATTCTCTTTTTCGGGAATTTCGAGTTGCCAATAGAGAATGCCCCTGAGAATTGTTGACGCGGAAAGCGTTTACGACATCGCAATCTAGTGCCGCCTAAAGAGCCTCAAATCTTCGAGAGGCTCCATGAAACATATCGCTGTTATCTCCACCGTCGTCTTCGGTATGGCGATCGCCGCACCCGCCATGGCTGGTGACATCTCCGGCAAGGTCGGCCTTGCCAGTCAGTATCTGGGCAAGGGTCTCGGCAAGAGCGACGAAGACCCGGCCGTCAGCGCCTCGCTGCGCTGGACCGAAGGCGGCTTCTACGCTGACGCCTTCTATTCCCAGGCTGCCTCGTCCAAGGGCGCCAATTCCGAAGTCATCATGACCGGCGGCTATGTCGCCGAATTCGGTGACTACGAACTCGACAGCCAGTTGCTCTACCGGGAAATGATCGGTGAGGATAACGGCGTCGACAGTGGGTACTTCGAGGCCCAGTTCGACCTGTCGCGAGACTTCGGCAAGACCTTCAGCGGCCGCATGCGCGTCAACTATTCCCCTGACACCTATGGCTCAACCGATGAGGCCTGGTGGGTCGAGGCCCAGGCTGGCGCCAAGCTCGGCGACAATGACAAGGTGACTGTCGCCTACGGCGTGCGCCGGACCGAGAACGGAACGGACTACGACGCCTGGAATATCGGGGTGAGGCACAAGTTCACCAAGGCCTTCTCGGGCGATCTGCGCTGGTACGACACCGATGGCCATGAGCTCGGCGAACGCTATGAGGGCCGGCTCGTCGCCGCCCTGACCTACAGCTTCTAGTCAGGAATTCAGCGCATGGCCTTCGCCGACTGGAACATCTCCCGCAAAGTCACCGCCGCCTTCGCCGGTGTCGTGGCCATCATGGGCGTGTCGGGCGCCTTCACTGTCTACGAGGTGCAGAACATCAGCACCCAGCAGGAACGGCTGAAGGTCGCCTGGAGCGAGGATGTCGCCATCCGCGAGGCCCGCTTCTACCTGACCCGCCAGGAGAACAGTCTCCGCGGCTGGGTGCTCAGCCAGGACGAGTACTACCTCGGCCGGGTCAACGCCCACCGCGAGAACTTCGGCAAGCGCATTGCAATCCTGCGTGAGGCTTCGGTCGGTGAGGAGGCCGCACTGGCCGAGATCGCCGCCACAGAGGCCGCCGCGGAGGCCTGGTACAAGGGCGCCGTCGAGCAAGCCGGCGAGTTGCTGAAGGCGGGTTCGGTCGCCGAGGCCGGCTCTCTCGTTGGCCGCGAAGGCCGGGCGGACGAGCTGATGGGCGCTGTCGAGGACAACCTCGACAAGGTCGCCGCCATATCGGAAGCCGACATCAAGGCCGAACGCGAGGCCTTCGATACCAGCCTGACCATGACGGTCACCCTGGTTATTCTCGGGGTCGTGCTCGCCGCCCTGCTGGCCGCCGTCGCCGGATGGCTGCTGGCCCGCACGCTTAGCCGCCCGGTGCGCGCCCTGACCGGCGACATGCAACGCCTGGCCCAGGGCGACCTCAACGTCGAGATCGCCAGCGCCGCCCGCGGCGACGAGATCGGCGCCATGAGCCGCGCGGTGCAGGTGTTCAAGGACAACGCCGTGGCCCTGCGCACCGCCTCGAGCGACCGTGAGCGGATGGAGGGCGACGCCCGCTCCACCCGCGACCGCACCGAGGCCGAACGCGCAAGAGCCGCCGCCGAACAGGCCATCGTCGTCGAGGAAACCGCCAAGGGGCTCAGCGCCCTGTCGGCCGGCGACCTGACCTGGCGGATCGACGCCGAATTCCCCGGCGACTACGAGCGTCTGAAGATCGACTTCAACGAGGCTCTGACCAAGCTGGAAACGGCCATGGGCGTGATCAACGACAATGCCACCGCCATCCGCTCCGGGTCGGACGAGATCAGCCAGGCCGCGGACGACATGTCGCGCCGCACCGAGCATAACGCCGCCACCCTCGAGGAGACGGCCGCCGCCCTGGACGAGATCACCGCCACCGTCAAACGTACCGCCGAAGGCGCAAAGCAGGCCGATCAGGTCGTACGCACCGCCCGCGCCGATGCCGAACAGAGCGGCGTCATCGTCTCCAACGCGGTTTCGGCCATGAGCCAGATCGAGCGCTCGGCCGGCGAGATCAGCCAGATCATCGGCGTCATCGACGAGATCGCCTTCCAGACCAACCTTCTGGCCCTGAACGCCGGCGTCGAAGCGGCCCGGGCCGGCGACGCCGGCCGCGGCTTCGCGGTTGTCGCCTCCGAGGTGCGGTCCCTGGCCCAGCGCTCGGCCGACGCCGCCAAGGAGATCAAGGCCCTGATCAGCGCCTCCTCCCAGCAGGTCGGCCAGGGCGTCGCCCTCGTCGGCCAGACCGGCCAGGCCCTGCAACGCATCGTCGGCAGCGTCAGCGAGATCACCACGCTGGTGACCGAGATTACCGCCTCCAGCCAGGAGCAGGCCTCGGCCCTCAGCGAGGTCAACACCGCCGTCAACCAGATGGATCAGGTGACCCAGCAGAACGCCGCCATGGTCGAGCAATCGACGGCCGCCAGCCATGCCCTGCGGCGTGAAGCGGGCGAACTGGCCCGGCTGGTCTCGCAGTTCCGCAC
>VYLE01000199.1_pt1 | contig 51528 bp, 48 predicted proteins | sample 5114391 | NCBI WGS metagenome assembly VYLE01 (sample SAMN12291771, study PRJNA351875) | freshwater metagenome | isolation source: freshwater lake | place: USA: Michigan, Kent Lake | collected 2013-08-15
CCGGGGCTGTCATCGGGCGCGGCGCCGGCGTCGGCTTCGCGACAGGCGCGGCAGGCGCCGGCTCCACATGCATCGCGGCTTTCGGCTTCGCCGCGCGATGCTTCTTGAGCGGCTTGACGTGCCGCGCAATCGAATCCCACAGCTCTCGCTCCTCCGCGCTCAGCGCGCGACGACGCGGCGCGGGACGCGGCTCGAGCACGGGGGGACGGGACGATCGCTTCATTGCCGATGGGGACGGGGCTTCGCTTGGCGGCGCGGTTCGGGCGTGGGCTCGATCACGGGCCGCGGCACCGGTAGCGGAACCGGGCCGGCAATGGCAACTGCCTCGGGTTTGGCCGACTCGGCCGGCTTCGCCGTTTCCGTCTGCGGAAACAGCCTGGCGATCTTCTCCGCCGGACGCGGATCGGGCACCGGCAGGCGCGCGGCCCGCGGCGCCGGATCGAGACTCTTCGGCACCAGCATCACGAAGCGCATTGGATGGCGCAGCCGTCCGGAGACGCGGCCGGCCTCCTGGCCGGCACCGAAAAACAGGTCGGCGCGGGCCGGGCCGATGATCGCCGAGCCCGTATCCTGCGCGATCATCAGCCGGTGGAACGGCGTCTTCGCGCGATCGGACTCGATCGGCAGTTCGCCCTCGATGAAGAAGGGCGTGCCGTAGACATGGAGCGATTTGTCGACCGCGATCGAGCGTCCCGCGGTCAGCGGAATGCCCTGCGCGCCGACCGCCTCGTCCTTGTCCGACAGGTTGACCTCGCGGAAGAACACATAGGCGCGGTTCTGGCGGCGCAGCTCCTTCGCACCGTCGGGGTTCTGGGCCATCCACTCCCGGATCTTCTGCATCGACATCTCTTCCCGCGGAATGATGCCGCGTTCGATCAGGATGCGGCCGACCGGCGTATAGGGATAACCGTTGTAGGAATCGTAGTTGAGACGGACCGAGCTGCCGTCGTCGAACTTGATCCGTGCCGAGCCCTGGATCTGGGCGAACAGCAGATCCGTCGGATCCTTCAGCCAGGCGATCTCGAGCCCGCGGCCGGCGATCTTGCCGTCCTCGATCTCCCCGCGATCGTAATAGGGCACCAGCTTGCGCCGGCCGATCTTGCGATAGACCGGACCCTTGTTCGGCAAATTGAGCGAGGCCTGGCTGAAGCCGCGCACGAACAGGTTGGAGGGGCGGCGATAGACCGGAACGTTGTAGGTGTCAGTCTGCGTGCGTGAGCCCTCGAGCACCGGCTCGTAATAGCCGGTGACGAAGCCGTCGGGTTCGCCGAGGCGCGAGATGCGCAGGGGAGCAAAATTCTCTTCGAAGAAGGCCTTGGCCTTGGCGTCGTCGGCAATGTCGAGCGATTTCGCGATCCGGCAGGGTTCGCCGAGCGAGCCCCCCAGCGCCTTGGATTCTGCCTTGGGTTCGACCTTGGGTTCGGCTTTCGGGTCAGTCCCGGCCTGGGCATTGATCGGGCGGCAGCTGGCCCGGAAGGTCTTGTAGGCGGCGAGGTGATCGTCGTCGCTCCAGCCCTTCACGTCGGCCCAGAGCAGCGGAAGATATTGCGCTCCCGGTATCTCGAACGGCAGGGACAGCTGCGGATAGGGCAAGGCGCGAGGTGGCGGAGCGGGCACCTCGGCGACGTGATGATGGTGGTGATGTCCGCGGTGGTGACGACGCGCCGCTTCGGCGCCCAGCGAAAACGACGATAGCGCGACGGCCCCTGCGCAGAGCGCCGCCGCGCAATTTTTCAGGACGACATTAATTCGCGGTTCCGGTTCCAACCAGCTTCCAGTTCGGATCGCGGGAGGTGATGTCGCGGGCGAAGGTCCAGACGTCGGTGATGTCGGCAACCGTGTCGGCGCTGCCGTCGACGATGTTGCCCGCCTTGTCGCGGGTCGCGGAGATCATCTGCGAGACGAAGCGCACGGTCAGCTGCGCGGTGCGATCGCGCAGTTCCGCGCCGACCAGCTCGGCCTTGTCGATCGAGACGAAACGCGTCTCGGTCTTCTGCTCGTTCTTCTCGCGCTCCTTGATGACCGCGTCGAAACTCTCATAGACGTCCGACGAGAGCAGATCGCGCAGCGACCGGCGATCGCCATTGGCAAAGGCCAGCACGATCATCTCGTAGGCGCCGCGGGCGCCCGACAGGAAGTGACGCGGGTCGAACGTGGAATCCTTCTCGACGATGGAATCGAGACCATGGGCCAGCGCGGTGCCCGGCTCGGTCAGGCCCTTCCAGCGATCGGTGGGCGCGAGCGGCTCGGCGGTCGGCGCCAGCGGGGGCTGGTCGATGACCTTGCCCGGCAACGTCACGACGTTCTTGTCCTGGGCACCGCCCAGGGCGTTGCGGGCGGCGGTGCGATCGAACGGCGGCCGCTCATTGCCGGTACGCTGCCCCAGCACGCTGCGCAGCCGCAGAAAAATGAAGACCGCCAGCGCCAGGAAGATGATGGTGTAGATGTCCACGTCGTGTTCGCTTTCTGGTCTTCTCTGCACAAGGCTGCGTCGAGGCCGTCGCCGGGAAAATCGATCAGGCCAGTAGACCGTTCCACACGGGAACGGCAAGACTACGTCGCCAGATCAGGCCCGCATCTCGGGTCCCGGGCATGTAGGCACGAAATTGGGCCCGGCCAATGGCGCCTTTTGGCACAGCGCCGAGTGTAGCGCGTTTTATCCTTAAGGGGAAACCCGATCCTGCCCGGAAATCGCGCATCTTCAATCGTTTAACGGCCGGTTTCATTCAAGGGGCAAGGTCGACGTCTTTGGGATGGGTGCAAGTCCCGTGGCGCGGCCGGGGCCGTTCGTCCTTGTGGAACGAGGCAGCCCTATGTTAGCCAACCGCCGCGAAATTCAGCCCAAATCGGGTAAGGAGAACTCTTATGACGAACGGCAACGGCACCCCTCCCGAGGCGGCCCAGGCTCCCCAGCTCAACGTGCTGGCGCAGTACACCAAGGACCTCTCCTTCGAGAACCCAAATGCGCCGGCCTCGCTCCAGTCCCAGGGTCAGCCGCCCCAGATCAACATCCAGATCAATGTCAGCGCCAACAACCTGAGCGAACAGGAGTTCGAGGTGACGCTGTCGGTCGAGGGCAAGGCCGAGAGCGCGGGCAAGGTGATGTTCTCGTTCGAACTGGCCTATGCCGGCGTGTTCCGCATCGCGAACGTGCCGCAGGAGCAGTTGCATCCGGTGGTCATGATCGAGTGCCCGCGTCTGCTGTTCCCGTTCGCCCGCGAGATCATCGCCACGGCCGTGCGCGATGGCGGGTTCCCGCCCCTGATGCTCGATCCCGTCGATTTCGTCGGCCTCTACCGGCAGAACATGGAGCGGCAGATGGCCGCCCAGACCGCCGGTCAGGCCTGACCACCGGCCACTGCGGCAGCTGGAGCGGGGAGATACTCGTTCCAGATCGCCTTGTCGCCGAGCGTCGCGATGAAGGCCCGGTGGGCCTCGCGCTCGGCGTATGAAATCCGCGGCGCGAGCGGCACCAGCCGTTGCCGCCGCGGCGCATCCGCCGCCTGATTGGCGCGGCCGTCATCGGCTTCGGACGCCAGCAGCAGCTGCGATTGCCTTGCCCCGACCAGATCGACATACACTTCGGCAAGAAGTTCGGCGTCGAGCAGCGCGCCGTGCTTGGTGCGGCGTGAATTGTCGATCGCATAGCGCGAACAGAGATCGTCGAGCCGGTTCGACACGCCCGGATGCTTGCGCCTCGCCAGCAGCAGCGTATCGACCAGCCGTTCGCGCGGAATCGCCGCGCGCTTGATCCGGTCGAGTTCGGCATTGATGAAGCTGATGTCGAACGAGGCGTTGTGGATCACCAGCGGCGCATCGCCAATGAACTCGAGGAACTCGTCGACGATCTCGTGGAACAGCGGCTTGGTCGACAGGAATTCGGCCGACAATCCGTGCACCGCGAAGGCTTCCGCAGGCATGTCCCTTTCAGGATTGATGTAGCGGTGGAACGTCTGCCCGGTCGGCATGCGGTTGAGGATCTCGACGCAGCCGACTTCGACCAGGCGATCGCCGCGGAGCGGATCGAGGCCGGTGGTTTCGGTGTCGAGAACGATTTCGCGCATCAGAGAAGTGCCGTTTGAAGGAGCGAATCAGTTTCGCCGCTGCGGCATCTTAACGACCTCGGCCAGGATCTGCGCGATCCGCGCACGGACCGGCTCCAGTCCGTGCGACGTATCCACCACGAAATCCGCGCGCTTGCGCTTCTCGGCGTCGGGCATCTGCTTGGCGATGATGGCGTCCAGCTTGGCCTCGTCCATCGTCCCGCGGGCCAGCACGCGCTCGCGCTGCAGTTCCGGCGAGGTGGAGACCACCACGACGGCATCGACCCGCGTCTCGCCGCCGGTCTCGAACAGCAGCGGAATGTCCAGCACCACGACCGGCGCCCTCGCGGCTTCGGCGTCGGCAAAGAATTTCTGGCGGGAGGTTCCGAGCATCGGATGGACGATCTGCTCGAGCCGCTTGATCGCCGCGGGATCGTGCACCACCCGTGCCGACAATTTCGGCCGGTCGACCTTGCCGTTGGCGGTGGTGCCGGGGAAGGCGGCCTCGATCGCGGGGACGGCCTCGCCCTCATAGAGCTGATGGACGGCGGCATCGGCGTCGTAGACGGGCACGCCCGCCTCCGCGAACAGTTTCGCGGTGGTGGATTTGCCCATTCCGATCGAGCCGGTCAGTCCGAGAATCCGCATCACCACCCAGCCATGCCTGTCATCTTTCGTCAGACCGCCATTAGCTGACGGCTCCGCAGGAAGGCAAGCAGAGGCAGCAGCGGCAAACCGAGAATGGTGAAATGGTCGCCTTCGATCCGCTCGAACAGATGGATGCCCGGACCCTCGAGCTGATAGGCGCCGACGCTGGTCGTCACCGCATCGCCGGCGGCGTCGAGATAGGCGGAGAGCTGGGGCTCCGTCATCGCCCGCATGGTCAGGCGTGCCACCGAAACATCCTCGAAGACGACTTCGCCGTTTTGCGCCACCGCCAGGGCAGAATTCAGTTCGTGGCTCTGGCCGGCGAGATCGCGCAATTGCGCCATCGCCTGGTCCCGACCCGCGGGCTTGTTGAAAAGCCGACTGCCGAGCGCCAGCGTCTGGTCCGCACCGATCACCCAGGCGTCGGGATGCCCCGTGGAAACGGCCTTTGCCTTTTCGCGCGCCAGCAGCAGTCCGATCTCGCGCGGCGTAGAGAGTCCGGATGCGGTCTGAATGGCGCGTTCGTCGATATCGGCAGTTATGGCCTCGAATGCGAGGCCGGCATTCTTCAGCAGCGTTCTGCGGGCACCGCTCTGCGATGCCAGGATCAGCGGGGATTTTCCGCGCCACAGACTCATCGCCGTCCTACTGCGAAGGACGGTTGCGCTGGCGATCGCTGTACAGCTTCATGATCGCCGCGGCGGTTTCCTCGATCGAACGCCGCGTCACATCGAGCAGCGGCCAGTCGTGCTTGGCGCTGAGCTTGCGTGCGAACGCGACCTCCTCGGCGACCGATTGCTTGTCGGTATAGGTGTCGCTGCTGGAATCGGCGCCCATCGACAGCAGGCGATTCTGACGAACCTGGATCAGCCGCTCCGGTGTCGCGTGAAGGCTCACCACCAGCGGGCGGGTCAGTGTCTCCAGCTGCGGCGGAACCGGAATGCCGGGCACCAGCGGCACGTTGGCGGTCCGGATGCCGCGATTGGCGAGGTAGATTGATGTCGGGGTCTTCGACGTCCGGGAGACGCCGACCAGCACGACATCGGCATCATCGAGGCCTTCGACATGCTGCCCGTCGTCGTGGATCATCGTGTAGTTGAGGGCATCGATGCGCTTGAAATATTCCGCATTGAGCACGTGCTGGGCGCCGACGCGGCCCGTCGTCGCGGCGCCGAGATAGGCTTCGAACAGCTGCATCACCGGACCGATGATCGACAGGCTCGGCACATTGATCTGCTGGCACTTGTCCTCGAGCCGGGAGACCAGATCCTTCTCCAGCAGCGTGAACAGCACGATGCCCGGCGCCTCCTCGATCTCGTCGAGCACGCGGTCGAGCTGCTTCTGGCTACGGACCAGCGGATAGACATGCTCGACCGGCGTCACATTCGCATATTGCGCGGCGACCGCGCGCGCGACGGTGATCAGCGTCTCACCGGTGGAGTCCGAGACGAGGTGCAGATGGAAATAATTGGTCGAGGTCGGCACAAAAACCCTTTGTATGGGGGCGGTGTGGTGTGTGGATTTCTGTGGAGCTTAACCCCTCGGAAAGGGTTGCGCGACACCAGGGGCGGGACAAGTGCCAATTTTCTTCACACCACTGCCCCAAGGAACAAGTCGCGCCACAGGATCGGGGACAAGCGGGATTGTGCGGACAACCCGCTTGATAAGGTGTCGGCCGCGCAAGGCAAGCCCTTGAGTCCGGATGCTTTATCCGAACGGATCGCCTCTTGCCGGGATATGTTGACGGATGTGAACAAGCAGGCGTCAACCGGCGGACGGAATTGCGTGAGTCCTATTCACGGTCACTTAGACTCAAACCTTAAGAATCTAGAATCTTTTAGGTTTAGAAGAGCCCTGCGCATGGATATGTGTGCGCCCGCATCTATGAATGAATTCTTACCGAACTCGTTCCATCCACCGTTTGGTGAGCGAACGTGTTTTCCGGGCAGACTCGCCTGCCTTGAGAGGCAGCGTGGTTCTGCGCCGGGACAGGACAGAGGAGCCGGCCGGCATGTACGAGTGGATCAAGGCGCTGCATGTGATCGCCGTCATCGCCTGGATGGCGGGAATGCTCTATCTGCCGCGGCTGTTCGTCTACCATTGCGAGGCCGAAATCGGCTCGAGGCAGTCGGAGACGTTCAAGATCATGGAACGCCGGCTGTTCAAGGCCATCATCAATCCCGCCATGACGGTCACCTGGCTCGCCGGTCTCTACCTCATCTGGTCGGGCCATTGGTGGGTCGCGGGTTGGCTGCATGTGAAACTGGCACTGGTTCTGGCGATGTCCGCGGTCCACGGCTTTTTTTCCCGCTGGGTGAAGGAATTCGCCGCCGACAAGCGCCTCCGCAGTCAGAAATTCTATCGTATTATCAATGAGGTGCCGACCGTCTTGATGATCCTGATCGTCATCATGGTGATCGTGAAGCCGTTCTAGGCAGTGTTTGCGAATGATCGCTCATCGCTTCGGCTTGCGGAGCAGGAAGCGATTTTCTATATTGGCGACATCCCACCCAACGCAGGCGGATGTGGTTGTGTCTGAGCTTTCCAGAGGCCGGACACCGCATCAGGTTTGAAGCCTTACCGGCGCTCACCTTGCCAGACCTGCGGACCTTACCTGCTCACGTCCGCATTTCAGAGCCTCCTCGCACCCCCTCCCAAGGTTACCCCACAGGACCACCCCAATGCGGGAAATCAAACTCCAGGACCTCAAGTCGAAAACCCCGGCCGAGCTGGTCTCGTTCGCGGAAGAGAACGGGGTCGAGAACGCCAGCACGATGCGCAAGCAGGAGCTCCTGTTCGCGATCCTCAAGCAGCTCGCACTTGCTGAAACCGATATCGTCGGCGAAGGCGTCGTCGAGGTGCTCTCGGACGGCTTCGGCTTCCTGCGCTCGCCCGATGCGAATTATCTGCCGGGCCCGGACGACATCTACGTTTCGCCCTCGCAGATCCGCCGTTTCGGCCTGCGCACCGGCGACACCATCGAAGGCCACATCCGCAGCCCGAAAGAGGGCGAGCGCTATTTCGCGCTGCTGAAGGTCAACACGCTCAATTTCGAGGACCCGGAAAAGGCCAAGCACAAGGTCAATTTCGACAACCTCACGCCGCTGTTTCCGAACCAGCGTTTCCGCATGGAAATCGATGACCCAACGCGAAAAGACCTTTCGGCAAGGGTGATCGACATCGTCGCGCCGATCGGCAAAGGCCAGCGCGCGCTGATCGTGGCGCCGCCGCGCACGGGTAAGACCGTGCTGATGCAGAACATCGCGCATTCGATCACGCACAACCATCCCGAATGCTATCTGATCGTGCTGCTGATCGACGAACGTCCGGAAGAAGTCACGGACATGCAGCGTTCGGTGAAGGGCGAGGTCGTGTCCTCGACCTTCGACGAGCCGGCGGTGCGTCACGTCCAGGTCGCCGAGATGGTGATCGAAAAAGCAAAACGTCTGGTCGAGCATGGCCGCGACGTCGTCATCCTGCTCGATTCGATCACCCGCCTCGGCCGCGCCTACAACACCGTCGTGCCGTCATCCGGCAAGGTGCTCACCGGCGGCGTCGACGCCAATGCCCTGCAGCGCCCCAAGCGCTTCTTCGGTGCCGCCCGCAACATCGAGGAGGGCGGCTCGCTGACCATCATCGCGACCGCGCTGGTCGATACCGGCAGCCGCATGGACGAAGTCATTTTCGAAGAGTTCAAGGGCACCGGCAACTCGGAGCTGATCCTGGACCGCAAGGTCTCGGACAAGCGCACCTTCCCGGCGATCGACATCTCGCGTTCCGGCACCCGCAAGGAAGAGCTCATCACCGACCCGCAGGTGCTCAAGAAGATGTACGTCCTGCGCCGCATCCTCAATCCGATGGGCACCATGGACGCGATCGACTTCCTGCTGGACAAGCTGCGCTCGACCAAGAGCAATTCGGAGTTCTTCGACTCCATGAACACCTGAGCCGGAGTGCATCAATTGCCAAAGGGCGCCTTCGGGCGCCCTTTCTGTTTTGCGGCGATGCTGCAGCAAACCTGCAGCATTTTTGGCGGGTGTTTACGCCCCATGCCATGTAAGATCCTGAAAAAGCTATCAGTTCAATTTCATCTCCGGTCGAGGCATCACCTGATACCCCAAAGCGCGACGCTGGTTTGGTGCATTGCAATATAAAATACGGGGCGGGTCAGAGGCCCGGGGCGGCAGGCGCCGATTTGCGTTTTCGGCCTCAGCCGCACAAATAGGCCATGCACCCGCGGGATCAGACTATTTTTGCGTTGTCGTCAGGTCGGCTGCCGAGCGCGATCGCGGTGGTTCGTGTCTCGGGTCCGCATGCCGGTCTGGTGCTGTCCACGCTTGCGGGGACGCTGCCACCGCCGCGGCACGCCAGCCGCCGGATGCTTCGCGCTGGCGAGGAGGCGATCGACGATGCCGTGGTTCTCTGGTTTCCCGGGCCCGGCAGCGCGACCGGCGAAGATGTGGCCGAGTTCCATGTCCATGGCGGCCGCGCGGTCCTGGCGGCCGTCGTTCGAGAAATTTCGTTAATTCCGAATACACGTGCGGCTGAACCGGGCGAGTTCACCCGGCGCGCTTTCGAGAACGGCAAGCTCGATCTGACCGAGGCCGAGGGTCTCGACGATCTCATCCATGCCGATACCGACCGTCAGCGCCGCCAGGCGCTGCGGCAATTGCAGGGGCTGCTCGGCCAGCGAGCCCGTGACTGGCGCGAGCGAATCATCGAGGCCTCGGCGCTGATCGAGGCGGGCATCGATTTCTCGGACGAGGGCGACGTGCCCGCCGAGTTGATGGCGCCGGCCGTCAGGGCGATCGCGGCGCTGCGCGATGAAATCGCGGAAGTGCTTGCGGCACAGGGACATTCGGAACGGCTGCGCGACGGCCTGGTGGTCGCGATCGCCGGCGAGCCCAATGTCGGCAAGTCGACGCTGCTCAACCAGCTCGCCCGCCGCGACGTTGCGATCGTCTCGCCGCATGCCGGAACCACCCGTGATGTGATCGAGGTGCAGCTGGATCTCGAGGGATATCCCGTCACGGTAATCGACACGGCAGGCATCCGCGAGACCGATGATCCGGTCGAGCAGGAGGGTGTGCGCCGGGCGCGTGTGCGGGCCGGGGAGGCCGACCTCGTGCTCTGGCTGGTCGAGGGTCGCCAGACCGTGGACCCCCACGACCTTCGCGCGGTCTGGAAACCGGAAGCCTCGCGCGACCCCGCCTCCGGCGCGGTCTGGGTCGTGCGGAACAAGATCGATGCGGCTGGCGCTTCAGCCGAGCTGCGTCCCGGCGAGTTCGGGATCTCGGCCAGCCGGGGCGATGGCGTCGCGGAGCTGGTCGGTGCCTTGGTGCGGTTTGCGGCAGACTTCTTTGGCGCCAGCGAGGGTGCGGTCATTACGCGGGCACGACAGCGCGATTTGCTGACCAGCGCATTGGCGAGCCTGCAGCGGAGTCTGGAGCTGGTCGGCGAAGGCGAAGAGCTGGCTGCCGAAGAACTTCGCGCCGCGGCTCATGCCCTTGGTCGATTGCTGGGAAGGGTCGACGTCGAAGACGTCCTCGGGGCCATTTTTCAACGCTTCTGTATCGGCAAGTAGAACGGACCGACGGCACCGGTTCCACGGCTTGTTTCACGTGAAACAATCCAGCGAGGGGATAGGGCTACAGCTCGGGAGCCGCTCTTACGACCGGCTCGCGGCCTTGAGCCCACGACCTGTTTCACGTGAAACACGGACCCCACCTCATTCTACTTTGCATGGGGTTGTTTTTTGGCATCGCGGCGGCGGCCGATGGGGGTGTGTTTCACGTGAAACAATGACCCGGTTAGTTTCTGCTTCCGGCTTCCCGGACCCTGGGTTAGAAGTCTCTCATGCATTCAGCGCGAGAGAGTTTCGACGTCATCGTCATTGGCGGCGGCCATGCCGGCTGCGAGGCCGCGGCTGCCTCTGCCCGGATGGGTGCGGTGACGGCCTTGGTGACTCATCGTTTCGTCACGATCGGCGCCATGTCTTGCAATCCCGCCATCGGTGGATTGGGCAAGGGCCATCTGGTTCGCGAGGTTGATGCCCTGGATGGACTGATGGGCCGTGTCGGCGATGCTGGCGGCATCCAGTTCCGTGTTCTCAACCGTCGCAAGGGCCCGGCCGTTCGGGGTCCGCGCGCTCAGGCAGATCGCAAGCTCTATGCCGCAGCCATGCAGGCCGCGATCCGGGAGACCGCAGGTCTTTCGGTCGTGGAGGGTGAGGCGGACGAACTGATTGTCGTGGATGGCAGGGTCACCGGATTGCGCCTGGCCGATGGCCGCGAGCTGAGTACCGCCGCTATCGTCGTCACCACCGGCACCTTTCTGCGAGGCCTGATCCATCTCGGGGAGAAGACCTGGCCGGCCGGACGGGTGGACGAGGCGCCTGCGGTGGGCCTCTCGAAGTCTTTTGAGCGTGCTGGCTTCACGTTGGGGCGCCTGAAGACCGGAACTCCGCCGCGGCTCGACGGCACCACGATCGACTGGTCGGCCGTCGAGATGCAGCCTGGCGACGATCCGCCGGAGCCATTCTCGGTGATGACCGAGCGGATCACGACCCCGCAGATCCAGTGCGGCATCACCCGGACAACGCCCGCCACCCATGAGGTGATCCGGGCCAATGTCCACCGCTCGCCGATGTATTCCGGCCAGATCAAGAGCTCCGGGCCGCGCTATTGTCCCTCGATCGAGGACAAGATTGTCCGTTTCGGCGATCGGGACGGCCATCAGATCTTTCTCGAGCCGGAAGGGCTCGATGATCCAACCGTCTATCCCAACGGTATCTCGACCTCGCTCCCGGAAGAGGTTCAGCTGGCGATCCTCACCAGCATCCCCGGCCTCGAGCGGGTGAGGATGGTGCGGCCGGGCTATGCCATCGAATACGATCATATCGACCCGCGCGAATTGGATCCGACCCTCCAGACCAAGCGCGTGCGCGGACTTTTCCTGGCCGGCCAGATCAATGGCACCACCGGATATGAGGAAGCGGCCGGGCAGGGCATCGTAGCCGGGCTGAATGCCGCCCTGTCATCCAGTGGCGCGGCCCTGACCGTGTTCGACAGGGCCGACGGCTATCTCGGTGTGATGATCGATGATCTCGTCACCCGCGGCATTACCGAGCCCTATCGCATGTTCACGTCGCGGGCCGAGTATCGGCTGACCTTGAGGGCCGACAACGCCGATCAGCGCCTGACGGAGAAGGGTATTGCGCTGGGATGCGTCGGTAGCGCCCGTATCAGGCATCATCGGAGCAAGATGGAGGCGCTGAATGCTGCGAGAGCGCTCTCGAAGTCGCTGACCATCACCCCGAACGAGGCGATCAGGCATGGGCTCTCCCTGAACCGGGACGGCCAGCGCCGGTCGGCATTCGAACTGATGGCCTATCCCGATATCGGCTGGGGCCAAGTGCGCGCGATCTGGCCGGAATTGTCGGCGATTGATCCCGTGATCGCGACCCACCTGGAGATCGACGCCAAATACGACGTCTATCTCGAGCGCCAGAGCGCCGATGTCGCGGCATTCCGGCGTGACGAAGGGCTGGTGTTGGCGGATGTCGATTTCGGAGAGGTCCCTGGCCTGTCCAACGAGGTCCGTGCCAAGCTGGAGAAGGCTCGTCCGTTTACGGTCGGCCAGGCCGGCCGGATCGACGGCATGACGCCGGCGGCGCTGGGCATACTGGCGGCCTATCTGCGCCGTGAGGCCAGGAAGACCGCCTCAAAGGCGACGGGTTAGGCGTTTCACGTGAAACAGCGCAGGCCTCCCGGCCCATCATCAGACCCAAGATCGCCCGGCCGTCCCGGCGATGCGCTTCAATCCAGTCGATCTCCAGCTCCGTCCAGAATCTCCAAAGCCCAGGCCAACGATCGGGCGCTCGACGAAATCATCGCCGCCGACAAGGCCGCCGCGCTCGAGCTCGCGCCCGTCTCGCCCGAGATCGAAGCGCGGCTCGACCGCTATATCGCCTTGCTGCGGGAGTGGCAGGCCAAGACCAATCTGGTTGCGCCATCGACACTGCCGCAGCTGTGGACACGGCACATCGCCGATTCGCTTCAGCTCATCGACCTCGCCCCCGGCGCGAAGCGCTGGGCTGATCTCGGCAGCGGCGGCGGGTTCCCAGGGGTCGTGCTGGCCTGTGCCGTGGCGGGCGTCCCCGGTGCCAGCGTTCATCTGGTCGAGCGTATCGCCAAGAAGGCCGCCTTCCTCCGCGAAGCGATTCGGGTGACCGGCTCTCCGGGAGTCGTACATCTCGCTGAGATCGGGGATAATGTGGATAGAATCAGTGGCCCAGTCGATTGCGTCACCGCGCGTGCGCTGGCTCCGCTACATCAACTCATCGGCTTTGCGGAGCCGCTGTTGCGCCAAGGTGCAAAGGCGTTGTTTCTCAAAGGTCAAGATGTAGAGGCCGAATTGACCGAGGCCACTAAATATTGGAATATTCAGCCTCGCCTCTACCAGAGCCGCACTGGGGACGGCTGGGTGGTGGAACTGACCGCCGCCGAGAGGCGTGGCTGAGGGTGAGTGGGGATTGGCAATGAGCGTGATTGACGAACCGCAGCAACAGCAGACCGCCGAGGTGCCTCACGGCCACCCGCGCATCCTCGCGCTCGCGAATCAGAAGGGCGGTGTTGGAAAAACAACCACCGCGATCAATTTGGGAACGGCGCTCGCCGCGATCGGCGAGCGGGTGCTGATCGTCGATCTCGATCCGCAGGGCAACGCCTCGACCGGTCTCGGCATCGACCGTCGCAACCGCTCCTGCTCGACCTATGACGTGCTGGTCGGCGAGGCGAATTTACGCGAAGCGGTGGTGTCGACTGCGGTGCCCCGGCTGCACATCGCACCCTCGACCATGGACCTTTCCGGCCTCGAGCTTGAGCTCGGCACCACACCCGGCCGCGCATTCAAGCTGCGCGACGCCATCGGCGCGCTCAACAACAACGTTTCGCCGGACGCCGACTACACTTACGTGCTGATCGACTGCCCGCCTTCGCTCAACCTGCTCACGGTGAACGCGATGGCGGCCTCCGATGCGATCCTGGTGCCGCTGCAATGCGAGTTCTTCGCACTCGAAGGTCTGTCGCAATTGTTGCAGACCGTGGAGCAGGTCCGCTCGACGCTCAATCCGAACCTGTCGATCCACGGTATCGTGCTCACCATGTTCGACTCGCGGAACAACCTGTCGAACCAGGTCGTGGCTGACGTCCGCCAGTTCATGGGCGAGAAGGTCTACAAGACCATGATCCCGCGCAACGTGCGGATCTCCGAGGCGCCGTCCTACGGCAAGCCGGTCCTGGTCTACGATCTCAAATGCGTCGGAAGCGAAGCCTATCTGCGCCTCGCCACCGAAGTGATCCAGCGCGAGCGCGAGCTGCGCGTCACGCATTGAGGGTGCCGTAGCCCGTAGGGTGGGTTAGCGACGCGTAACCCACCTCTATTGTTTCCGCGGAAATTGACAATGGTGGGTTACGCCTTCGGCTAACCCACCCTACGATTCAAAACGAGTTCTGGAGTGCTGCACCGTGAATCCAAGGGAGCTGGCGATGGCCGACGAAGCGCGTTCGCGACTGGGCCGGGGTCTTGCAAGTCTGATTGGTGACGTCGGCGGCGAGGCCCAGCACGTCGATCGTCCGCGCGCCCAGCGCAAGGTGCCGATCGAATTCATCAAGCCCAATCCGCGCAACCCGCGCCGCACCTTTTCCGAAACCGAGCTCAAGGAACTCTCGGACTCGATCCGGCAGCACGGCGTGATCCAGCCGATCGTCGTGCGTCCGGTGAAGGGGGCGCAGGACCGTTTCGAGATCATCGCCGGTGAACGGCGCTGGCGCGCTTCGCAGATGGCGGGTCTGCACGAGGTGCCGATCGTGCCGGTCGATATCAGCGACAGTGATGCGCTGGAATTCGCGATCATCGAGAACGTACAGCGCGAAGATCTCAACCCGATGGAAGAGGCGCAGGGCTATCACGCGCTCGCCAACGAATTCAAACGCAGCCAGGAGGACATCGCCAAGGTCGTCGGCAAGAGCCGCAGCCATGTCGCCAACATGATGCGGCTGACAAAACTGCCGGCCGAGGTGCAGGCCTTCATCGCGACCGGCGCACTGACGGCCGGGCACGCGCGGGCTCTGATCGGCGTGCCGGATCCGCTCGCGGCCGCCAAGCGCATCGTCGAGGAAGGGCTCAACGTCCGCCAGACCGAGGCGCTGGCCCACGAAGAGGGTGTGCCGGAGCGCAAGCCGCAGAAGGCGCGCGCTACCGGCGGCAAGGACAAGGATCCCGATACGATCGACCTGGAAAGGCGCGTCAGCGATGCGCTGGGCCTCAAGGTCACAGTCAACCACCGCGATCCCGGCGGCTCGGTGCAGATCAACTACCGCAACCTCGATCAGCTCGACGAGGTGATGAAGCGGCTCGCAAAGGGCGCGCTGTAGACTTCCGCACTCTCCGCGTCATTGCGGGCACAGCGAAGCAATCCAGAATCTTTCTGCGGAGAGAGTCTGGATGGCTTCGTCGCTTACGCCCCCCGCAATGCCGCGGAGAAAACGGCGGCTCAGCCGCGCCGCCTTGCATTTGCGGCGATCGCCATCAGCGTGCGCTGGGCGATGGCGGCGGCGAGGGTGGATTGCTTGCGGGTTTCGAGCGCGGCGGTCGCGAGCTGCTCGATGATCGCCGCCAGCCGTGGCGCGCTGAAATTGCGCAGCGCGGTTTCGACGGCCGGTTTTCTCGAAAAATGCAGCCGCGGAAAGCCACCGTCGAGCACAGCGGACGCCGGCGTGCCGTCGGCAATCGCCAGCGCGGATTTGTGCAGCCAGGCGGCCTGCCGCTGCGCCGCGGAGATGATCACGCCGGGATAGGTGCCGGCGATCATGGCCTTGGCGAACTCGGTCTCGACGACGTCGGGCCGGCCCGCGAAGGCGCCGTCGACGATGGGATCGAGCTTCAGCTCCGAGGCATCGGCGACCACGGCCATTACGTCATCCAGCGTGATCTCGCCCTTGCCGTGCGCATACAGCGTGAGCTTGCGGAGCTCGTTGCGCGAGGCCTGGCGGTCGCCGCCGAGGAACGACATCAGCGCGGCCCGGGCATCCTGGGCGATGCGCAGATTGGCGATGCGGAGTTCGTCTTCCATCAGCTTAGCGAGGTCGCGCTCGGTGTCGGGATAACAGCCGATCGCCACCGCGGTCTTGGCGCGCTCGCAGGCCTTGCGCAGCGGCGACTCGGGCCGCAATTCGCCGGCTTCGATCACGATGCGGCAATCCCGCACCGACATGTCCGCGAGCGTGTCGATGCCGCTGGCGAAGCTGCGGGAGCCGGCGCGGACGCGGATGGCGCGGCGGCCGCCGAACAACGGCACCGTCATGGCTTCGTCCACGAGGCGCGATGGCTCAGCCGAGAGCTCGTCGCCATCGAGCTTGACCAGCGAGAACGGATCGTTGGGGTCGTCGACCGCCGAGACGATCAGCGCATCGGCGCGTTCGCGCACGAGGCCCGTGTCGGGGCCGTAGAGCAGGATGATCGGGCGTCCCGCGTCGGGCCGGGCCAGAAAGGCGTCGATCTCTCTTCCGCGCAGCGCGACCATCGGGCTCAACTGTCGTTCCGGGGCGCACCAGGCGCACACCCGCAAGTCTCTATCAAGATCTCTGAATTCCGGGTCCGCCCAGCGGATGTCCGCCCGTGACGGGATCAGCCCTCAGGTGCCTGCGGTGAAGAACGCGGCAAGCCGGGTCGTGATGTTCTCGGCGATCTCGTTGGCGGCACGATCCTCGGCATCGCGCACCGCGCGGTTGCGGGAGAACCTCTGATAGGAGCCGGGCATGTCGTAGGACACGCGAGAGAAGGTCGTCCCCGTCATCACGGACTTGCCGGTCGCGACCTCGATCAGATTGTACTGGGCATCGATGCCGTAGTTCTCGCTGCTCGGCAGGCCGGTATTGGCATCGACGATCAGTGACGAACGGCTGGACGAAAAGCGAATCTCCAGCTTGTGGGTCGGCGGCATCCCCGTCGCCGTGCCATAGAGCTTGAAGGCGAGGGCATTGCGGACCTCGACCCCGACCCGGGCTTCCCGGGCGGCATTCGGCTTGGAGATCGGGGGCAGTTCGACCCCCATCAGCTTCTCGCGCAGGCCGGGGGTGCCGTCGGTCCGCTCGGCATACATCGGCTGGAAGCAGCCGGCCGTCAGCGCCGCCAATGCGGCGACCGCGAGCAAGCGGGCTGCGATGCGGAACCTAGCCGACAACATTCACGATCCTCTTGGGGACGATGATCACCTTGCGGACGGGCTTGCCGTCCAGCGCCAGCTTTACCGCATCGAGGGCCAAAACGGCAGCCTCGATTTCCGGATTCTGGGCCGCTGTTGCAACCGTGATGTCGCCCCGCTTCTTGCCGTTGACCTGGACCACGAGGGTCACGCTGTCTTCAACCAGCAAATCGCGTTCGATTTGGGGCCAATTGGCCTCGGAAACCAGCCCGCTTTGGCCCAGGACCTGCCAGCATTCCTCGGCGAGGTGGGGCATCATCGGGGCGAACAGCTGGACCAGGATCTGGCTGGCCTCCCGGATCGCCCAGGCCAGATCCGGAGTGGGCTGCCCCGGGCGCTGGAGCACCTCCGAGAACGTATTGGCGAACTCGCGGATATGGGCGAGGCAGACGTTGAAGTGCAGCCGTTCGATCCCGGTGGTGACCTTGTCGAGCGCGCCGTGGGCGGCCTTGCGCAGGGCGATCGCGTCCGGACCGAAACTGGCCGGCCGGTCCTTTGGCGCGGCCTTGCCGAGTTCAACGGAATCGTTCACCAGCCGCCACAGCCGCTGCACGAAGCGGGAGGCGCCCTGGACGCGCTCGTCGCTCCAGATCACGTCGCGGTCGGGCGGGGAGTCCGACAGCATGAACCAGCGGGCGACGTCGGCGCCGTAGGTCGCGATGATGTCGTCGGGGTCGACCGTGTTCTTCTTGGACTTCGACATCTTCTCGATCGCGCCGATCTGGATGTCCTCGCCGGTCGCAAGCAGCGTGGCGCGCCGGCCGTTGCCGCCCACTTCGATCTTGACGTCGGCCGGCTGCACGAAGGTGCCGTCGGCCTTCTGGTAGGTCTCGTGCACCACCATGCCCTGCGTGAACATGCCGGCGAAGGGCTCGTCCAGCGCGATATGCCCGGTCGCCTTCATCGCGCGGGTGAAGAAACGGCTGTAGAGCAGGTGCAGGATCGCGTGCTCGACGCCGCCGATATACTGGTCGACCGGCAGCATCCTGTTGGCCACCGCAGGTGTCGTCGGTGCGTTTTCATTCCACGGGTCGGTGAAGCGCGCAAAGTACCAGGACGAATCCACGAAGGTGTCCATGGTGTCGGTTTCCCGGGTCGCCGGCCCACCGCATTGCGGGCAGGTGACGTGCTTCCAGGTCGGATGATGGTCGAGCGCATTGCCCGGCTTGTCGAAGGTCACATCCTCCGGCAGCACCACCGGCAGGTCGGCGTCCGGCACCGCCACCACGTCGCATTTGGGGCAGTGAATCACCGGGATCGGGCAGCCCCAATAGCGCTGGCGCGAAATGCCCCAGTCGCGCAGGCGGAAATTGACCTGGCGCTCGCCCACCGGTGCGTTGCCGCGCAACTCGCCCTCGAGGCGTTTTGCGACCTCGTCCTTGGCCTGATCGATCGTCATGCCGTCGAGGAAGCGGGAATTGATCATGCGGCCGTCACCGTCATAGGCGGTGTCGGTGATCACGAAGGACTTGGGATCCTGGCCTTCGGGGCAGACGACCGGCGTGTTGCCGAGGCCGTATTTGTTGACGAAGTCGAGGTCGCGCTGGTCGTGCGCCGGGCAGCCGAAGATCGCGCCGGTGCCGTATTCCATCAGCACGAAATTGGCCACATAGACCGGCAGCTTCCAGCTCGGATCGAACGGATGCACCGCCCGGATGCCGGTGTCGAAACCCTGCTTCTCGGCGGTGTCGATGATTTCCTGCGCGGTCCCGATCTTCTTGATCTCGGCGATGAACTCCGCGAGCTTCGGGTTCTTGGCGGCCGCCGCCTGCGCCAGCGGATGATCGGCCGAGATCGCCATGAACTTGGCGCCGAACAGCGTGTCGGGCCGCGTGGTGAAGATCTTGAGCTCGCTCTCACCTGCGGGCGTCGTGGCCTGATCGAGTGCAAAGCGGATCAACAGGCCTTCCGAGCGGCCGATCCAGTTGCGTTGCATCAGGCGCACCTTGTCGGGCCAGCGGTCCAACCCATCCAGCGCCGACAGCAGCTCCTGCGAGTACTTCGTGATCTTGAAGACCCACTGGTTCATTTCCCGTTGTTCGACAACGGCACCGGAACGCCAGCCCCGTCCGTCGATCACCTGCTCGTTGGCGAGCACGGTCATGTCGACGGGGTCCCAGTTCACCTTGCGCTTCTCGCGCTCGGCAAGGCCCGCGCGCAGGAAGTCGAGGAACATCTTCTGCTGGTGCCTGTAATAGCTGGGATCGCAGGTCGCGATCTCTCTGGACCAGTCCAGCGACAGCCCGATGGAGCGGAGTTGCTTCTTCATCGCGGCGATGTTGTCGTAGGTCCAGGCCTTGGGCGCCACCTTGCGCTCGATGGCGGCGTTCTCGGCCGGCAGGCCGAAGGCGTCCCAGCCCATCGGGTGCAACACGTTGTAGCCCTTGGCGCGCATGAAGCGGGCCAGCACGTCGCCCAGCGTGTAGTTGCGGACATGGCCGATATGGATGCGCCCGGACGGGTACGGGAACATCTCCAGCACGTAGTATTTCGGCCGGGGGTCGTCGTTCCGGGAGACGAAGATCGCCTGTTTGTCCCAGGCGGCTTGCCAGCGCGGTTCGGCGTCGCGGGCGTTGTAGCGTTCGGAGGTCATGGAATCGTTGTTTTTCGTGGTTCAGGCCGCCTTAAAGAGGCCGGACTAGGCCATAGAAGCCCTTATGGGGTCAATGGGTTGCCAACGGGCGCGGACCGCCGGGATTGACCCCCGCAGAAATACCGGGACCGCCGTTGGGGCGCGATTAAGGGGCAGGTGCGAGTTTATCCCGAAAGAGAGCCGCGCCGGACTGACATGGATACCAGCATCGACGATTTCGACCCGGATTATGCTGGCTCCATCGCGCAGCGGGCCATGCGCGCCATGGCAGAACAGCGGATTCCGCCCACCCCGAACAATTTCGCCGTCTGGTTCCGCTACTTCGCCGGCACCCACGACGATCTGCGCAACGCAATCGACCTGCTGATCGACCATAATCGCCCCTTCGACGGCAGGATCAACCAGGACCTGTTCGAGACCTATCTCGACTCCAATACCAGTGCCGCCGCGTCGGAGACCTCGGATCGCCTGCATGGGTTGATGAACGCGGCCAGGGAGTTCCTGGCGACCGCCATCGCCGACAATCACTCCCAGATGAAGGCGATCAGCGAGGTGACCGAACAGGGCAGGGCCGGCGTGGACCCCAAGACGCTGGTGGCCCAGCTCATGACCGAGCTCGAACAGGCTGCCACGCGGGCGACGCAGCTGGAGGCGGGCTTCGCCGAGAAGACCCGCGAGCTCGATGTCATCCGCGACTCGCTTTCCAAATCGGAGGAGCGCGCCCGGACCGACATGCTGACCGGGCTCGCCAACCGCCGGGCGCTCGATGAATTCCTGCGCAAGGCCCAGGTGACCGCGGATTGGGGTGAGCCGCTCAGCGTGCTGATGCTGGACATCGATCACTTCAAGTCCTTCAACGACAATTTTGGCCATGGTGTCGGCGACCAGGTGCTGCGCCTGATCGCACGGGTGCTGCGGGAGAAGGTTCGCGTGCAGGATCTTCCAGCGCGCTACGGCGGCGAGGAACTGATCGCGGTCCTGCCCGATGCGGATGTTGCAGCCTGCAACGAGATCGCCGAGCGGATCAGGCGGGCGATCGCGGAGTGCACCATCAAGCGCCGTTCGACCGGCGAGATCCTCCCGAATATCAGCGTGTCGATCGGAGTCGCGCAGTACCGCGCCGGGGAAGCCATCGTCGATCTGATCGAGCGCTGCGACCGCGCGCTCTATATGGCCAAAGGCAGCGGCCGCAATCGCGTCGTGACCGAGCACGAACTCGATCGCACCTTCGCGGCCGGTTAGCGCCTCGCTGAGCAGAAGCCCCGGGTAACTTGTCGATCGCGCCGCGGAACGGGGCGTCAGCCGGCCATCATGATCGCCGCCGGCCCGTTGTCGATAATCCGGATTCCGTGTTCGACGACATTGTTGCGGCCACGATGCTTGGCGGCGTAGAGCGCGGCGTCGGCCGCTTCGATGAGATCGCCAGCACGCAGGTTCTCGTTGGGCCGCGTCGCAGCGACGCCGATCGAGACGGTCACGATCATGTGCGCTGACGTGATGTGCGGCAGGCACAGCTGGAGCACGGCCGAGCGCACCTGTTCGCCGATCTCGACGGCGCGCGTCACGTCGGTGTTCGGAAGCAACAGGCAGAATTCCTCGCCGCCATAGCGCGCCGCAAAGCCCGCGGTGTCTTCGGCGATGCCAGCCAGCGACTCGCCGAGCCTGGTCAGGCAAGCATCGCCTTCGAGATGGCCATAGGTGTCGTTGAAGAGCTTGAAGTGATCGACGTCGATCATCAGCAGCGCGAGTTCGCTGCCGTGCTGCTGCGCGCGCATCCATTCGAAGTCGAGCCGGCTCTGGAAGCCGCGGCGGTTGGCAAGGCCCGAGAGCATGTCGATCGACGCCATCACCGTCAGCCGGTCGTTGCTCGCCACCAGCTGGCGCTCGCGCTGGCTGAGCTGCGCGGCCATCGCGTTGAAGGCGCGGGCGAGCGGCACGAATTCGGCGGGCAGACGGTTGCGCGCCGCCCGCGCCGAGAGGTCGCCCTGGCCGAGGCGATTCGCCATATCCGCCAGCATCTCGATCGGCTTGATGACGAGCTTCTCGGCAGCGATCAGCGCGCCGAGCAGCACGAAGACGACGACAAAGCCGAGCTGGAGATAGGCGGTGCGGATGTCACGGCTGACCGCCGCCGACACCTTCTCCTCGTCGATGCTGGAGATCAGTCGGGCATTGGTGCCCGCAATGCGGATATAGCTCACGGCACGACGGGAGCCGTCGGCGGCCAGGAACGACAGCGAACCCTCGTCCTGGTTCGAGCGTAGTGCCTTGTCGGCGATCGCCGACATCAGCGGCATGTTGTCGAGCGGACGGCCGACCGCGCTGTGGTGATCGGCGGGCGCGGCGAGCACGGTACCGGCGCTGTCGACCAGCACCGCGGTGATGCCGGGCCGGCCGCCGAGATTGTTCATGACCTTCGACATCCAGTCGAGATTGACGGTGGCAAGCACCACCGCATCCGCGACGCCGCTGAAGGCGGAGACCGGATAGACCGCCATCACGGTCGGCGTCTGCGCCGGGCGGGACAGGATGAAGTCGCTCAGCACGAAACGGCCCGTCTCCTGCGCCTGCTGGAAATAGGGCCGGTCGCTGAGGTCGAGGCCGACATACATGTTGTTGGTGGCGCACTGGATGCGACCGTCCTGGCCGGCGATCAGCAATGTGCGGATCCAAGGCAGGTTCGACGGCAGGCTCGCGCGCAGCACGTCGCAGCTCTTGCCGACGCCGCCGGCGGACGCGCGAATGAAGGCTTCCGATTTCAGGATGGTTTCGACCGACGAAATCAGCTCGCGCTGCGCATCGGCGCTGTGTCGTGCAATGATGGTGAACTCGTTGGTGGCCTGCGCGATCTGGCGCGAACGCGTGTCTTCGAGCGAACGGATTCGCTCGAGCATCAAGGGAGCCACCAGAATCACCGCGAGCAGCGCGAGTCGTGCCCGGATTCCGAGAAGCTGCTTGAGTTTCGCACGTTTGCGGTTGAAACTGACGTTCGCCATCTTCGCTGACCCCACCCCGCGGGCCAAGGTAAAGCGAAGGGTTCAAAAACCCTTTCCCGAACTCGGTAAAATTGGAATGACCTCCACCAACGTCAGCGCCGGTCCGTCATCATGACCGAAGCCAGGGCCGAACCGCTAACCGGACATTCACCAAACGGACTCGCCCAGGTCGAGGCCGAGATCGCACGCGCCTGCAGCGATTCGCGCCGTGATCGCAGCGCGGTGACGCTGATCGCGGTGTCGAAGACGTTCGCGGCAGATGCCATCAGACCGGTCATCGAGGCCGGACAGCGCGTCTTCGGAGAGAATCGCGTGCAGGAGGCCAAGGGCAAGTGGCCAGAGTTAATGGCGGCTTACCCGGATATCAAACTCCATCTGATCGGTCCGCTGCAATCCAACAAGGCCAAAGAGGCGGTGGCGCTGTTCGATGCAATCCATTCCGTCGACCGCCCGAGCATTTGCCAGGCGTTAGCCAAGGAGATCGAATCCCAGAACAGGCATCCGCAGCTGTTCGTCCAGATCAATACCGGCGAGGAGCCGCAGAAGGCAGGCGTTGCGCCGGGCGAGGCCGATGCCTTCATCGCGAACTGTCGCGAGACCTACGGGCTGACGATCTCGGGCCTGATGTGCATCCCGCCGGTCGATGAACCGCCGGCCGCGCATTTCGCGCTGACCGCCAAGATCGCGGCGCGCAACGGATTGAAGAATCTTTCGATGGGCATGAGCGCCGACTTCGCCACTTCCATCATGCTCGGCGCCACCCATGTCCGGGTGGGGAGTGCGATCTTCGGGCACCGTTAGTAGCTTCATGTCGCCCCGGCGAAAGCCAGGACGATATGAAGAGGCGCGCCTTACGCAAACCGCACCGACACATTTCCCAGCACCCCGAAATCCACGGCCAGATGATCGCCGGCCTGGATCGGCAGCGGCGGATGGCACGTGCCCGTCGTCACCACCTGCCCTGCCCGCAAGCTGATGCCGAGGCCGCGCAGCTCGTTGGCCAGCCAGGTCAGCGCCACGCGGGGATCCCCGAGCACGTTCTGTCCGTGGCCGACATGGTGCGCGCCGCGCAACGCGATCTGCGGCCGCTCTTCGACGAGATTCATTTCCCGCCAGTTGGCTGCCGTCGACGCGCCCAGCACGAACAGATGGGCGCAGGCATTGTCGGCGATGAGCTGTGCCTCGCCGGCCCCCACGAAATCGGCGAAGCGCGAGTCCGGTATCTCGATGGCGGGGTGGAGCGTGTCGACGGCGGCAAGAACTTCGGCGAGGTCGAAGGGCGTTGCGCGCGGGACCAGATCACGCCCGATGCGGAAGGCGAATTCCGGCTCGCCGACGCGCATCTCGTTGCCCTTCATCGATGCCGTGCCGGCGTCGGCGATGACGGTGTCGCTGAAGATTCGCCCGGCCAGGGGGCCCGAGACATTGATGTGCCTCTGTCCGGCTTCGCTGGTGGCCGCGATCTTCCAGCCAAACACGCTTGCGGATGTTTGGGTCTCGAGCGCGGCCTGGACGGCGTAGCCTTCAGCGCGGCTGTGCGGCCGCAGCCGCGTGTCCAGCGCACCGAGCTTCGTCCCCTCCCGCCAATGCCGGGCGAGTGTCCCGGCCGCCGCAGCGATCTGGTTCGTGTCGAGCATCTCTCCTCACCCAATGATGATTCTTGTTCTTGGCCCGAGCCGGCGCAGCAGCCGCAGCATCGCAGATTTCGTCATGGAGATGCAGCCGGCGGTCGGTCCAAAATTGTCGCGGGCCAGGTGCAAAAATACCGCACTGCCGCGGCCGGCGACGCGCGGACGGGTGTTGTGGTCGATTTCGATGATGAAGTCATAGAGATGGTCGGTGCGGCTCAGTCGGTCGCCGCCCTGCCCCGGCCTGCGGCGGATCGGCCGGTTGTAGAGGCGATCTCCGGGGTCCTCGCACCAGGCGTCCTCGCTGCGGATGTGCCGGGCCGGCAGGAAGGTCTGTGGTCGGCCGTGACGGTCGGCCCGCCACCACAATTGCCGGGGGCGGAAGCTGCCTCTGGGGGTGCCGCCGTCGCCCTCGCGCTTGTTGGCGCGAATGCCGCCCCGTCCGAGCGCGACCGGAATGGTCAGCGCCCCCGCGGTCAACCAGCCGCGGCGCGGATTCCCTGCGGCAGGCTTAACGCGGATCGCCGGGAGCGGAGCCGAGCCGCGATACCTGCCGTAACCGTCTGAAGAAACGTTGCTTTTCATGTGATAGCGCGATGTCGATTTCATTACAGGACATTCATCAAAACGCCCCGTTATTCTGGGTTAGAGTGGTTCTGGCTTGTGAATCGGCAACAGCCCACTACTTCAACACGAACAACAATCATAACGGCGACCTCTAAACTTCCCTCCCGGCTGGGTGCGGCATGCATGCGCGCCGAGCCGGACTCCAAAAGGATGATCCCCCATGGCCAATGCCCGCAAGATCCTCATCGTGGATGACGATACCGATCTGCGCGATACGTTGGTGGAGCAATTATCGCTGCACGAAGAATTCGAGGCCTCTGCGGTCGACACCGGCGCCAAGGGTGCAAGTGCCGCCAAGGCCAACTCGCCCGATCTGGTTCTGATGGATGTGGGCCTGCCCGACACCGATGGCCGCGAGGTGGTCCGCTCCCTGCGCAAGGGCGGATTCAAGGCCCCGATCATCATGCTGACCGGTCACGACACCGATTCCGACACGATCCTGGGCCTGGAATCCGGCGCCAATGATTACGTCGCCAAGCCGTTCCGTTTCGCGGTGCTGCTGGCGCGTATCCGCGCCCAGCTCCGCCAGCACGAGGCCAGCGAGGATGCGGTGTTCTCGGTCGGTCCCTACTCGTTCCGGCCCGGCTCGAAAATGCTGACCGCGGCCAACGCGCGCAAGGTGCGGCTCACCGAGAAGGAGACCGCGATCCTCCGCTTCCTGTATCGGGCCGGACAGATGCCGGTGTCGCGCGAGACCCTGCTCCAGGAAGTCTGGGGCTATAATTCCGGCGTCACCACCCACACGCTGGAAACCCACATCTACCGCCTGCGCCAGAAGATCGAGAAGGACGCGGCCAATCCGGAAATCCTGGTGACGGAAGCCGGTGGCTACAAGCTGGTGCCGTGATACGTTCGATGCACGCGCGATTCGTGGCAAATTCGTGCGCTGATCGAGCTGTGGGCCGGATTGCTGTAGACCGGAATGTCAATCGACGACGACGTAGCGCTGCTGGAGCGTGTCCCGACACTGCGCCTGTTGGGAGACGCCTCGTTGCGCATGCTCGCGATCGGCTCCGAGCAGCGTGATTTCGTGCGCGGCGACGTCCTGTTCAATCTCGGCGACGATGCCGATGCCGGCTATGTGGTCCAGCGCGGCGCCTTCCGCGTCGAGGATGGAGCCGGTGCCGAGATGATCGCAGGACCCGGCGCGCTGATCGGCGAACTCGCGCTGGTCGTGCCGATGAAGCGGCCGTCGAGCGCGATCGCGCTGGAGCATTCCTCCGTCATCCGCGTCGCGCGCAGCCTGTTTCAGCGCGTGCTCGAAAGCGATCCGGCCGCGGCGGTCCGCCTCCGTGACGAGTTCGCGGTACGCTCCACCCAGATCGCCAGCGATATCCTGATGGCGGGCGCCAAGCTGAGCAACTGACGTCGTGCTGGCGAAAGCCAGGACCGATGGCCTCAAATGCCTGGGGCTTGGTGCGCCTCTCGTCGTGCTCTCGCAACAAGGAAGACCGGTGGTCATGGGCCCCGGCTTCGGCCAGGGCGACGATCACACCTCCAGCGTCACTGTCACCGGAACATGGTCCGACGGACGCTCCCAGCTTCGCGCGTCACGAAGAATCCTGAAATCCTGCACAGCGTCCTTCAGGGCCCGCGACACCCAGATGTGGTCGAGCCGGCGGCCGCGGTCGCCGACGGTCCAGTCGGCGGAGCGGTAGCTCCACCACGTATAGACCTTTTCCGACATCGGGATGCGGTCGCGCGCGACATCGACCCATTCGCCGGCCTCGAGCGCGGCCTTGAGCTTTTCTGTCTCGATCGGTGTGTGCGACACCACTTTCAGAAGCTGCCTGTGCGACCACACGTCGTTCTCGTGCGGCGCGACGTTGAGATCGCCGACCAGGATGTGGCGATCCTGCCCGCGCGGATGCAGCGGCTCGCAGGCCTTCATCTCGTCGAGGAAGCGGAGCTTGTGGTCGAATTTCTCGTTCACCGCCGGATCGGGAATGTCCCCGCCGGCCGGCACGTAGAAATTATGCAGCACGATCGGCTTTGCGATTGCAGCCTTCTCGCCGAAGGAGACCGAGATGTGACGCGAATCCATCTTGTCGCAGAAGGTGCGGATGTCCTTCGAGTCGAACGGAATCTTCGAGACGATGGCGACGCCATGATAGCCTTTCTGCCCGTTCAGCGCGACATGCTCATAGCCGAGCCGCTTGAACCGCTTCAGCGGAAAGGCGTCGTCGATGCATTTGGTCTCCTGCAGGCACAACACGTCCGGCCGCGCGCTCTTGAGGAACTTCGCGACCAGGTCGATGCGCAGCCGCACCGAATTGATGTTCCAGGTTGTCAGGGACAGACGCATGAGGGATGCGTCTTAGCAAGCTCTCGTAGAGTGGGCAAAGGCGCAAAGCGCCGTGCCCACCGTCTTTTCGGGATTTGGATACGACTGGCGGGCACGCTTCGCCTTGCCCACCCTGCGCAACGTCACCCCGGCGACTGGCCGTAATTGGTAAAGTCGATCTTGAACATGCTGGGATCGAGCTTCTTGCTCGAGTCCAGATTGTAAACCGCGATGGTGGTGTCGTAGCCCTGCGGGTCGGTGACGGTCCACTGCTTCAGCTGCCCGTCCTTGGCGCCGAACATCAGCAGCAGCCGGCTGGTGCCCACCAGCGCCTGCTTCTCCTCGATGGTGACGCTGACGAAGACGTCGTCCGCGCTGACGCTGACGACGTTGGTGTCCTTCATCAGGTCGATGCGGTCGGAGAGCAGGAAGCGCAACGGTGTCTGCGACAGCGGATAGACGTCCTGCGTCGCGAGCTTGCGGTCGCGCACCACCAGCGACGATCCGTCCGCGACGATGTCGATCGGGCTCGGCGCGTCATATTCGAACCGCACCTTGCCCGGCTTCTGGATGTAGAAATCGCCCTGCGTCTTGCTGCCGTCGGGGCCGACCTGGACGAAATTCCCGACCAGCGTCTGGAGCGACGACAGGTAGGCGCTGACCTTGGCCGCCTGCGCCTTCTGGTTGGCATCGAAGGTCTGGAAGATACTGCTCGGCACGTTGCGGCGCGGATCCGGAATCACCGGTGTCGGCGGTGTCTGCATCGCTCCGGTCACCGCAGGGCCGCTCGTCGCCGGCGCGCCATCGCGGCCCTTGGGCGCGGGTTTGGGCACCGGAACGTTCTGCGCGAAGGAGGGCGGGCTCACCATGGCGGCCGTGACGAGCAGCACGCCGGCCACGCGAGCGCTTCGCGCAGCGAGGGAGGCAGCGAATCGAATGTCCGGATCTCTGATCAACGCGTCGTCCTGTCTGGCTGGGCGTCTTTTTAGCGTGAATTCGGGCAAAAGCAGATATCGATTTTACGTGAAACAGGAGTGTCGAGGCGGTGCGCCTCACATATGACTGTCTTCTTCCTCGACAAGGATCTCGCGCTTGCCGGCGTGGTTGGCGGGGCCGACGATACCTTCCAGTTCCATGCGCTCCATCAGCGAGGCGGCGCGGTTGTAGCCGATCTGCAGGCGGCGCTGGATATAGCTGGTCGAGGCCTTTCGGTCGCGCTTGACGATGGCCACGGCCTGCTGGAACAGGTCGCCGCCGCCGTCCCCGCCCATGCCGGTGGCGTCGAACACCGCGCCGTCCTCGTCCTCGGTGGGCTCCTCTGCGGTAACAGCCTCGAGATATTCCGGCTGGCCCTGGGTCTTGAGGTGGCGCACCACCTTCTCGACTTCCTCGTCGGAGGCGAAGGGTCCGTGCACACGGCTGATGCGGCCGCCGCCCGCCATGTAGAGCATGTCGCCCTGGCCGAGCAGCTGTTCGGCGCCCATCTCGCCCAGAATGGTGCGGCTGTCGATCTTGGATGTGACCTGGAAAGCGATGCGGGTCGGGAAGTTCGCCTTGATCGTGCCGGTGATGACGTCAACCGACGGACGCTGCGTCGCGAGGATCACATGCAGGCCGGCGGCGCGCGCCATCTGCGCGAGGCGCTGCACGGCGCCCTCGATGTCCTTGCCGGCGACCATCATCAGATCGGCCATTTCGTCGACGATGATGACGATGTAGGGCAGCGGATCGAGCGAGAGCTTCTCTTCCTCGTAGATCGCCTTGCCGGTCTCCTTGTCGAAACCGGTATGCACAGTCCGCGTCGGCTCTTCGCCCTTGGCCTTCAGTTCGAGCAGGCGCGTGTTGTAGCCGTCGATGTTGCGCACACCGAGCTTGGCCATGTTCTTGTAGCGCTCCTCCATCTCGCGCACCGCCCATTTCAGCGCGACCACCGCCTTCTTCGGATCGGTGACGACCGGCGTCAGCAGATGGGGAATGCCGTCATAGACGGAGAGTTCGAGCATCTTCGGGTCGACCATGATCAGGCGGCACTGATCCGGGCGGAGCCGGTAGACCAGGCTGAGGATCATGGTGTTGATGGCGACCGACTTGCCCGAGCCGGTGGTGCCGGCGATCAGCATGTGCGGCGTGCGCGCGAGGTCGATGATGACGGGGTCGCCGCCGATGGTCTTGCCGAGACAGAGCGGCAGCTTGGCGACCGTGTCGGTCGCCTCCTTCGCAACCAGCAGCTCGCGCAGGTAGACCTTTTCGCGATGCGCGTTCGGCAGCTCAATGCCGATGGCGTTGCGGCCGGGGACGACGGCGACGCGCGCCGACAGCGCGCTCATCGATCGGGCGATATCGTCGGCAAGTCCGATCACCCGGGACGATTTGATGCCGGGCGCGGGCTCCAACTCGTAAAGCGTGACCACAGGACCCGGATTGGCTTTCACGATCTCGCCGCGCACGCCGAAATCCTGCAGCACGCCTTCGAGCGCGCGTGAATTGGTCTCGAGTTCCGCCTTGCTGAGCGGCTGGCGATCGCCGGCCTTCGGCGCGGCGAGCATCGAGACGGAGGGAAGATCGAACTTGTCGGAGCCCTTCTTGGCGGCAGCCTTGGGCGCGGCCTTCTTGCGCGGCGCGCGCGCGACGGGCTCTTCCTCTTCTTCCTCCTCCTCGTCCTCCTCGAAATGCTCCTGCTCGTCGTCTTCGCCTTCGGACTGCGGCGAGATCGAAGGCGCTGCACGGCCGTCGCCGAGATTCGGCTCCTGGCGGCTGAACGCGGCAGCCTTGGTCTTCGGTCCGCTCGACACCAGCGAGCGATAGGCGGCCCCACACAGCCACACCAGACGAGCCTTGGTGCTCATCACGGCGTGGAACAGCCAGCCCAGCGACACCGACCCGCGGTCGCTCTCCCCGTCCTCATCGAGCGGCTTGTCGTCGTCCTCGATCTCTGCAAGCTCGTCATCATGCTCACGCGCGCCGAGGCCGCAGGCGATCAGGAAGGTTGCGGCCATCGCGACGAACAGAATCACACCCAGGACGATGCGGTAGATCGTGCCCGGCGGGCCGAATACGATCGCCGGCGCACGCACCAGGGCATCGCCGACCACGCCGCCGATTCCGGTCGGCAGCGGCCAGGCGCCACCATGTGGCCAGCAACTGGCGAAACCGGCGGCGATCACGGTGCAGAGGATCCACGCGCCGAGCCGCAACGCCTCGCGGTCGAACGCGCGATGGGTCATCATGCGCCAGCCCCAGACCGCGACGGTCAGGACCATCATGATCGCGCCGAGGCCGAGGATCTGCATCGCCAGATCTGCGCCGATCGCGCCGGCATAGCCGAGAATGTTGCGAATCGGCCGCGAGGTGGCGTGGCTGAGGCTCGGATCCTGCACCGACCAGGTCATCAGTGCCGTCGTGGCGACGCCGGACACGGCAATGAGCCCGAGACCGGCCAGCTCGCGCAATCGCCGTGCGAGACCCTCGCGGATCGACGGCGGCAAATGGCCGACCAGGGGAATGACACGTTCGATCGCCGACATGCTCATGGGCTCCGCCTAACCCAGAGTTTCGACCAGGCGGTGCAGCGCCTGCGCCGTGGTCTCGCCGTCCTGTACCAGTGCCAGTCGAATATAGCCGGCGCCGGGATTGAAGCCGTCGGGTTGTTGCCGCGCCAGATAGCTGCCGGGCACCACGCGGACGCCCGCTTCCTTGAACAGCCTGAGCGTGACGGACACGTCATCGCCGATCGCCGACGTATTGAGCCAGACGCAGAAGCCGGCATCGGGTCGGCGATAGCCATAGCGGTTGCCGATGATCTGGTCGGCGAGATCGAACTTGATCCGGTAGAGCCGGCGATTCTCTTCGACATGCGCCTCGTCGCCATAGGCAACGGTCGCGACCTGCTGCAGCGGCACCGGCACCTGGGGCGCCGCGATGTTGCGCAGCTCGAGGAACATGCCGATGAACTTCCTGTCGCCGGCGGCGAAGCCGACGCGCAGGCCCGGCAGGTTGGAGCGCTTCGACAACGACTGGAACGCGACCACGCGGGTGAAGTCGGGGCCGGCGCATTCAAGCGCGCTGCCCGGCGCTTCGCGGGTGTAGATCTCGGAATAGCATTCGTCGCTGAGAATGACGAAGCCATGACGGTCGGCGAGCTGCTTCAGACGTCTGAAATAGTCGGGCTTGGCCACCGATCCCTGCGGGTTGGCAGGCGAAGCCAGATAGATCGCGACGGTGCGCGCCAGCGTGGCCTCGTCGATGGCATCGAGGTCGGGCAGGAAGCCGTTCTCCGCGGTGGTCGGCAGATAGACGGGCTCGCAGCCGGCTGCGAGGGCACCGGCGCCATAGACCGGATAGAACGGGTTCGGCATCAGGATGGCGGGCTTGCCCGGGCGCGGGCCGACATAGCGCGCGGCCGCGATCGCGGCGAGGAACAAACCCTCGCGGCTGCCATTCAGGACCAGAATCTCGTTCTTGGGATCGAGCGGTCGCGGCAGCTTGAAGCGCGACGACAGCCAGGCACTCGCGGCCTGACGGAACGGGTCGGTGCCCTGGTTCATCGGGTAGCGGCCGAAATCGGCGATGTGCCGCGCCAGCACCGGCCCGACGAAATCCGGCACGGGATGCTGGGGCTCCCCGACCGCGAGCGAAATCAATGGCTTGCCGGGCTGATACGGCGCCAATAGCTCGTTCAGCCGGACGAAGGGCGAGCGTGCGGAAACGGAGCTTCCACTGTCCTGCGGCGCACGGGATGAAGCGGTCATAGCCATTCTGGACGCCAGCACTCTTGGAACAGCCGGTCGCACCAGGGCGCCGGCGGGAAGCGGTTCGGTTCACCATAGATAGGGCGAGGTTAAGACGCGATTAACCATCGGTCCGCCGGCCCGTCCAGAGCGGAATAATCGGTGGTGCTCCAGGGCGATGCGCGGTGGGACTTCCGCCACTCAAAAAGAAAGGGGCTCCAACTTACGCTGGAGCCCCTCAACGGTCTGGGCATTGCCGGGTATGTGCCCGAACCGTAGTTGTGGTCGCGGCCTTCGTTCAGGCCGCGACCGGGAGAACACTCACATGTTGTAGGCGCGCTCGGTGTGCTCGGTGATGTCGAGGCCTTCACGCTCGCTCTCGACATTGGCGCGGAGGCCAACGATCACGTCGACGACCTTGTAGAGGATCGCCGAACCAATGCCCGACCACACCAGCGTCGTGCAGACGGCCTTGATCTGGGCGAGCATCTGGACGGCGAAGTCGTAGTCGGCCACCTTCGGCGGGATCGCCGTGTAGTCGATGATGCCGGCGCCGCCGAGGGCGGGGTTGACCAGGATGCCGGTGCCGAGGGCGCCGACGATGCCGCCGACGCAGTGCACGCCGAAGACGTCGAGGGAGTCATCGTAGCCGAGCGCGTTCTTCACCACGGTGCAGAAGAACAGGCAGACCACGCCGACGACGAGGCCGAGGACGATCGCACCCATCACGCCGGCGAAGCCGGCCGCCGGCGTCACCGCCACGAGGCCCGCCACAGCGCCGGAGATGACGCCGAGCACCGAGGGATGACCCTTCACGATCCACTCCGCGAACATCCACGACAGCGCGGCGGCTGCGGTGGCGACGAAGGAGTTGGTCATGGCGAGGGCTGCGCCGCCGTTTGCTTCCAGGTTGGAGCCGGCGTTGAAGCCGAACCAGCCGACCCAGAGCAGCGAGGCGCCGATCATCGACATGGTCAGCGAGTGCGGAGCCATCAGCTCCTTGCCGTAGCCGGTGCGCTTGCCGATCAGGAGAGCGCCGACCAGACCTGCGATGCCGGCGTTGATGTGCACCACGGTGCCGCCTGCGAAGTCGATCGCGCCCATCTTGAAGATCCAGCCCGCGTCGGCGTTGATCTCGTCGAGCTTGGTCTGAGCCGCGGTCTTCGCAGCCGCATCACCCGCGGCAGCCAGAGCCTTGGCCGCATCCTGGATCGCGTCCGGGCCGGGCCAGTACCAGACCATGTGCGCGATCGGGAAGTAGATCAGCGTGACCCAGAGCGGGATGAACAGGGCGATCGCCGAGAACTTCATGCGCTCGGCGAAGGCGCCGACGATGAGGGCGGGCGTGATCGCCGCGAAGGTCATCTGGAAGCACATATAGATGAGCTCCGAGATGTTGGCGTCGACCGAGAAGGTCGCGGCCTTCGAGTCGGTGGTGACGCCCATCATGAAGGCCTTGGAGAAGCCGCCGATGAAGTCCGAACCGCCGGTGAAGGACAGGCTGTAGCCGTACACGGCCCAGATCACGGTGACGACGCAGACGGTGTAGAACACCTGCATCAGAACGGAGAGCATGTTCTTGGAACGGACGAGACCGCCGTAGAACAGCGCGAGGCCCGGGATGGTCATCAACAGCACCAGCACTGTCGATGTCAGCATCCAGGCGTTGTCTCCCTTGTTGACCGTTGGCTCGGCGTAGGCTGCGGTCGCAGCGAACAGGCCGACTGCGAGAGCCGCCAATCCCGCGCCAGTGGGACGCTTGAACGTCATATTGTTTACTCCTGATTGGATAAGGTTGAGCGCGAAATCAAAGGGCCGCGGCATCGGCCTCGCCGGTGCGGATCCGCACCGCATGGTCGAGGTTGATGACGAAGATCTTGCCGTCGCCGATCTGTCCGGTTTTCGCAGCGGACGTGATGGCGTCGATGGTCTTGTCGACCTGGTCGGAGGCGACAGCGACCTCGATCTTGATCTTGGGCAGGAAACTCACGGCGTATTCAGCGCCGCGGTAGATTTCCGTATGGCCCTTCTGGCGGCCATATCCCTTGACTTCCGTCACCGTAAGACCGTGAACGCCGATGGCGGTCAGGGCGTCACGGACTTCTTCCAGCTTGAATGGCTTGATGATCGCCATAACAATTTTCATGGGTCCTATCCCCGCTTGGGCCCGGTCCGGACGTGGCCGGGCGTTTCTCGACTGGTTCGCCACGAGGTTTCACTACGCGGGCACAGCCAGGACCCTTAGAATCAAATGCCGTGCCAGAACGGCCGGCTTGCCTAACGGACTATGAAGACGGGGGTTTTCGCGTTTGGCGCGTATCGCAGCGCAGTGCGCTATTACGTCGCGCTTAAAAGGTGACCATGCCTGCTTAAAAGTCGAGCAGGACAGGCTGCCGACACAATGTTGCACATGTGTCGGGCAGTAAAAGGGTAATTAGGTAAGCGTTCCGCCTATTGGAGAGCTTCTCCGTGCTGCGAAATATCGAGCCCTTCCATCTCGTGCTCACGGGATACGCGCAGCGGGACGAACAGCGCGACCAGCTTGAGCAGGATGAAGCTGACGCCCGCCGACCAGACGAAGGTGACGGCAACGCCGTAAAGCTGGATCAGGACCTGCTGCGGATGGCCCTCGATCAGCCCGGCGGTGCCACCGATGGCGCTGGTCGCGAACACGCCGGCGAGCAGCGTGCCGGTCAGGCCGCCGATGCCATGGACGCCGAACACGTCGAGCGAATCGTCGTAGTCGAAGCGGTGCTTGAGCCAGGTGCAGGCCCAGTAGCAGATCAGGCCGGCGGCGACGCCGATGACGATGCCGTGCCACGGCGCCACGAAGCCCGAGGCCGGGGTGATGGTGCCGAGCCCGGCGACCGCGCCCGAGATCATGCCGAGCACCGAGGGCTTGCGGCGCGTCGACCATTCGATCGCGCCCCAGGTCAGCGCTCCGGCGCAGGCGGCGAGATGGGTGGCGATGATCGCCATGACCGCGCGCGAATTGGCGGCGAACGCCGAGCCGCCGTTGAATCCGAACCAGCCGACCCACAACAGGCCCGTGCCCATCACGGCGAGCGAGAGATCGAACGGCGACAGATTTTCGGTGCCGTAGCCGTGACGGCGCCCCATCACCTTTGCGGCGACGAGGCCGGCGGTGCCGGCTGACAGATGCACCACGAGGCCGCCGGCGAAATCCAGCACGCCCATGCTGGCAAGGAAACCGCCGCCCCAAACCCAATGCGCCAGCGGGATATAGACGAAGATGAACCAGGCCACGGAGAAGATGAGGTAGGCCGAAAAGCGCATGCGGTCGGCGACTGAGCCAGCCACCAGCGCAACGGTGATGACCGCAAACGTCATCTGGTACAGCATGAACAGCGATTCCGGGATCGTCTTCGCCGCCGGGTTGACGCTGTCCATCGTCATGCCGGTCAGGAACCATCGGTCGAGCGTGCCGAGCCACGGCCCGTCGCCGACGAAGCACAGCGAATAGCCGAACGCGACCCAGAGGATCGAGATCAGCATCACCGCGGCAAGGCTCTGTGCCATGGTGGCGAGCACGTTCTTCTTCCGAACCATGCCCGAGTAGAACAGTGCCAGCCCCGGGATCGTCATCATCAGCACGAGCGCCGTGGCGACGATCATCCAGGCGGTGTCGGCGGTGTTGATGTCGGCGGCACCTGTCGCCCGCGCCGGCGAAGGCGTGGCCAAGGCAAATCCGATCGGCACAGCCATGACGGCTGCGCGGCGCAAAAATCCCGCCATCTCATTTCCCCCCGGCATTGATTGGCGTCGCACCTGATGGCGTCGTTGCCCCGGTGCGATCGTAGAAGGCTTTTGAACCGTTAGAGCGCGTCGCTGTCGGTCTCGCCGGTGCGGATGCGCAGGGCTTGATCGATCGGCGTGACGAAGATCTTGCCGTCGCCGATCTGCCCGGTCCGCGCCGTCGCCGAAATCACGCCGACGGCCTTGTCGGCGATGTCGGACGCGACAGCGATCTCGATGCGCAGCTTCGGCAGGAAGTTCACGACATATTCCGCGCCGCGATAGATCTCGGTGTGGCCCTTCTGGCGGCCATAACCCTTCACCTCGGTCACGGTCATGCCGTGGACGCCGATCGCGGTCAGCGCCTGGCGGACCTCATCGAGCTTGAAGGGTTTGATGATCGCGACGACGAGTTTCATGGTCAGGCCTATCCCCGGGAAGCGCCGCACCGCATGTCCCCGGCGCTGCGTCAATCTGGCATCTTTCCGGGCAAATGGCATAAAAAAGTTGCAGGTTGAAGCGGAAAAACGTTTGCCTGTGTGAATGGCCGCCTCTGTACAGGGCAGCTCTCCATCCTCCACAATGCATTTTTGGCATGGGTGCGGTGAACCTGCGTCAATCGGCCGTGACAAAAGGACTTTGAGGGGGCGCATCCATATGGCGAGTTGGTTCTACGCATCCGAGGGCAAGCAGCAGGGGCCCTTTCCGGAAGGTCAGTTTCGCGACCTGATCGCGCAGGGCATCGTGCGGCCCGAAACGCTGGTGTGGTCCGAGGGTATGGCCGGCTGGCAGAAGGCTGCCGAGATTCCCGGCCTGATCGGTGGCGGTGGCGCGCCGCCGATGATCCCCGCCGGTGGCCCGCCGATGACCGGTGGCGCGGCTTATGCCGGTTCGGGCGGATCTCTGTCGGTCGACTTCGGCATCCTCGATTTCACCTGGCGCACGATCGTGATGGTGATCGGCATGATGTTCATCATCCCGGCGCCCTGGGTGTTCGTCTGGTACACGAGGTGGATCGTGTCCTGCGTCAACGTGCCGGGCCGTCCGAATCTCAGCTTCACCGGACATGCGATGACGCTGGTGCCGTGGTATTTCGGCTTCATTGTCCTTGCGATTGCGATCGCGTTCAGCGGCATCCAGACGCTCAGCAACCTGCTCTTCATCGTCCAGGTCGTGCTCTACTGGCTCCTGATCAAATGGATGATCGCCAATCTCGCTTCCAACGGGCAGCCGCTGGGTCTCAGCTTCTCCGGCTCGGTCTGGGCCTATATCGGCTGGAACCTGCTGTTTGCGATCTCCATCATCACGATCATCGGCTGGGCCTGGGTCGCTGCCGCGCAGCTGCGCTGGTTCTACCGCAACATCCAGGGCACCCGCCGCGAGATCATCTTCACCGGCAGTGGGCTCGGCATTCTCTGGCGCGGGATCGTGGCCGCTATCCTCTCCAGCTTCATCATTCCAATCCCGTGGGTCTATCGCTGGATCATGAACTGGTTCGCGTCGCAGACCGTGCTCGACGCCAGGGGCGCCCAGGGCTGATCAGCTCTTCCGCTCGCGCACGGAACCTTCCTGCGCGACGGAAGCGACCAGCGTGCCGTCGGGCTTGAAGATCGAGCCCCGCGTCAGGCCGCGGCCGCTTTGCGCGCTCGGCGAATCCTGCGCGTAGAGCAGCCATTCGTCGGCGCGGAACGGGCGGTGAAACCACATCGCGTGGTCGAGGCTCGCCGGCATCATGCGCTTGTCGAACAGCGTGCGGCCATAACGCGCCATGACGGCGTCGAGCAGCGAGAAGTCGGAGGCGTAGGCGAGCGCGCACATGTGCAGCGCCGGATCGTCCGGCAGCGTCGCTGCGGTCTTGATCCACACATTGATGCGGCCGTCATCGATTTTCTGGCCGAAGTAACGTCCGAGCTCGACGGGGCGCAACTCGATGGGACGATCAGACTCGTAATAGCGGCGGATGAAGTCCGGCATTTCCCGGAACATCGGTTGCTTTGCCACCTCCTCCGCCGTGAGCTTTTCCGGCGGAGGAACATCGGGCATCCTGTCCTGATGGTCGAACGCGCTTTCCTCATCGGCGTGGAACGACACCATGATCGAGAAGATCGCGTTGCCGTGCTGGATCGCGGTGACACGGCGGGTCGAATAGCTCTTGCCGTCGCGCAGACGTTCGACTTCGTAGATGATCGGGATCTGCGGATCGCCCGGCAGAATGAAATAGCAATGCAGCGAATGCGGCAGCCGGCCCTCGACGGTGCGGCAGGCTGCGACCATGGCCTGGCCGATGACCTGCCCGCCGAATACCCGCTGCCAGCTCGTCTTCGGGCTGTTGCCACGGAACAGATTCACCTCGAGCTGTTCGAGGTCGAGGATCGCGATGAGGTCGATCAGGCTTTTGGACATGAGGTGAACTTTCCTGCCGTCCTGCCGGGTTGACGGTTCCGGCATGACACGTTCGGGCCGCACCGCCCTTGTTTCACCGCACTGTTTCGCCCACCTCAAGTCTGCTAGCAAGGCCAGGATGAAGCCGGGAAATTCGGGTATGTCGGTACAGGGTCACATTGTCATTGGCGGCGGCGCGTTCGTGGGCCTGGCGCTGGCGCTGGCGCTGCGCCAGGGGCTGGGACCCGACATTTCGGTCATCGTCGCCGATCCCGCGCTGGAGACGCGTCCGAGCCGTGATCCCAGGGCCACCGCGATCGTCGCGGCGTGCCGCCGCCTGTTCGAGGCGCTCGGCACCTGGGACGACGTCAAGGGTGACGCGCAGCCCATCCTCGACATGGTCGTCACCGATTCCAAGGTGGACGACGCCACGCGGCCGGTCTTCCTCAATTTTGCCGGCGATGTCGCGCCCGGCGAGCCCTTCGCGCACATGGTCGAGAACCGCCGCCTGATCGATGCGCTGGTGGCGCGCGCCGAGGCCGCGGGCATCGATCTGCGCGCCACGACGGTCGCATCCTATGACGCGCGGCCCGACGGCATCGACATCACGCTTGGCGACGGCAGCGTGATCCCCGCCAGCCTTCTGGTCGCCGCCGACGGCGCGCGATCGAAACTGCGGGAACGTGCCGGCATCGCGACGCATGGCTGGGACTACGACCAGTCCGGCATCGTCGTCACCGTCGGCCATGAGCGCGACCACCAGGGCCGTGCCGAGGAGCACTTTCTGCCAGCGGGCCCGTTCGCGATCCTGCCGCTGTCGGGGCGGCGCTCTTCGCTGGTCTGGACCGAGCGCCGCAGCGAAGCCGCGCGCATCGTGGCCTTGAGCGAAGACGACTTCCACAGCGAGCTGGAGCAGCGCTTCGGCCTGCATCTCGGCGAGGTGAAGGCGCTCGACAAGCCGCGCGCGTTTCCACTGTCCTATTTCGTCGCGCGCTCCTTCATCGCCGAGCGCATGGCGCTGGTCGGCGATGCCGCGCATGTCATCCACCCGATTGCGGGGCAGGGTCTCAATCTCGGGCTCAAGGACGTCGCCGCGCTGGCCGAGGTCGTCGTCGATGCCGCGCGGCTCGGCATGGATCTCGGGCAGGCCGACGTGCTGGAGCGCTACCAGCGCTGGCGCCGCTTCGACACGATGGCGATGGGCGTAGCGACCAACGCGCTGAATTTCCTGTTCTCAAACGAATCCACGCTGCTGCGCACGGTGCGCGACATCGGCCTCGGCATCGTCGATCGCGCCCCGCCGTTGAAGAATCTCTTCATCCGGCAAGCCGCCGGGCTGACCGGCGAGGTGCCCCGCCTGCTGAAGGGCGAGGCGCTGTAAGTCGACCTCCGACACGGCGCGGAGGTCGAGTTGAGACTCCGGGACAGGTGCTTGCGGATGAATTGCCCCGGATCTCCCTTCGCGGCTCTGTCTTGAGGGCGGCTAATCCCTGTTCGCCGGGGTCTGGATGAAGCCACGATTGTGCGTCGGGCTGATCAGGAGCTCGTTGATGCAGACACGCGGCGGCATGCTGGCGATGAAGGCGATGGTGCGGCCGAGATCTTCGGGCTGCAGCATCCGGGCCTGCTCCTCCGCGCTCGGCACCACCGGCCGCAGATTCAGGATCGGCGTCGCCACCTCCCCTGGCATCAGACAGCAGGCGCGCAGGCCGTTGACGCATTCGTCCATGTTGAAGGAATGGGTCAGTGCCAGCACCGCATGCTTGGTCGTGGTGTAGGCCGGGCCCGGCATCTTCGAGACATGGCGGCCGGCCCAGGACGAGACGTTGATGATCGAGCCGTCCTGCTGCTTGCGCATCGTCGGCAGCACCGCGCGCATGCAATAGAGCACGCCGTTGAGATTGACCTGGACGAGCTTGTCCCAGCCCTCCAGTTCCATGTCCTTCCAGCTGCGCCTGGGCACATTGATGCCGGCATTGTTGACCAGGAGGTCGATACGGCCGTGTTTGGCAACGATCCGATCGGCCGCGGTTTGCGCTTGCGCCGCATCGGAGACGTCGAGCGCGATGGCCTCGGCGGCCCCGCCCGCGGCGGTAATCTTCGCCACCACGGCATCGAGGGCGTCCTTGCGACGGCCTGAGACCACCACGGTCCAGCCATCCGCCGCGAGCGCCTCGGCGCCCGCCTCCCCGATCCCGCTGCCGCCGCCCGTGACCCACGCCACGCGTTTCCCGTTCTTTGTCATGCAAACTGTCTCCGTTGCTTGGTCGGGGCGGTTTTTGCTAATCCAGCCCGCGGTTTTGACCGGCCTTGTCAGACGAGCCCTGTTTGACAAGCCCAGCGGTCGAGGAAATCTTGCATGAACCCAGCAGCCAACGCCAATCTGTTCTCCCGCCTGTTCGACGGCCTCGCCGATCCCGGGCGCCTCGCCATCGAGACCCATGACGGTGCAAAGATCAGCTATGGCGACCTGATTGCGCGGGCCGGGCAGATGGCCAATGTGCTGGTCGCGCGCGGGGTGAAGCCGGGCGATCGCGTTGCGGTGCAGGTGGAAAAATCCGTCGCCAACATCGTGCTTTATCTTGGCACGGTGCGGGCCGGCGCGGTCTATCTGCCGCTCAATACCGCCTATACGCTCAACGAACTCGATTATTTCATCGGCGATGCCGAGCCCTCGCTGGTGGTGTGCGATCCCTCCAAGGCAGAAGGGCTTGCGCCCATTGCGGCCAAGGTGAAGGCGAAAATCGAGACCCTCGGACCGGACGGCAAGGGCTCGCTGACCGAGGCAGCCGACCAGGCGAGCCGCGAGTTCATCACGGTGCCGCGCGCGAGCGACGACCTCGCGGCCATTCTCTATACGTCGGGCACCACCGGCCGCTCCAAGGGCGCGATGCTGACGCACGACAATCTGGCCTCGAACTCGCTCAGCCTCGTCGATTACTGGCGCTTCACCGACAAGGACGTGCTGATCCACGCACTGCCGATCTACCACACCCATGGCCTGTTCGTGGCGACCAACGTGACGCTGTTTGCGCGCGCCGCGATGATCTTCCTGCCGAAGCTCGATCCGGACCTGATCATCAAGCTGATGGCGCGGGCCACGGTGCTGATGGGCGTGCCGACCTTCTATACGCGGTTGCTGCAGAACCCGTCCCTGTCGCGCGACACAACCAAGTACATGCGCCTGTTCATTTCGGGCTCCGCGCCGCTGCTCGCCGAGACCCATCGCGAATGGGCGGCGCGCACCGGTCATGCCGTGCTCGAGCGCTACGGCATGACCGAAACCAACATGAACACTTCGAATCCCTATGACGGCGAGCGCGTGCCCGGCGCGGTCGGCTTCCCCCTGCCCGGCGTCTCCGTACGTGTGACCGAGCCCGATACCGGCAGGGAGCTGCCGCGCGAGGAAATCGGCATGATCGAGGTAAAGGGCCCGAACGTATTCAAGGGCTACTGGCGCATGCCGGAGAAGACCAAGGCCGAATTCCGGCCTGACGGTTTCTTCATCACAGGCGATCTCGGCAAGATCGACAGCAAGGGCTACGTCCACATTCTCGGCCGCGGCAAGGATCTCGTGATCTCCGGCGGCTTCAACGTGTACCCGAAGGAGATCGAGAGCGAGATCGACGCCATGCCGGGCGTGGTCGAATCCGCCGTGATCGGCGTGCCGCATGCCGATTTCGGCGAAGGCGTCACCGCCGTGCTGGTCCGCCAGCCCGGGGCCAGCATCGATGAGGCCGCCGTGCTGAAGGGACTCGAGGGACGTCTCGCGAAGTTCAAAATGCCCAAGCGCGTCTTCGTCGTCGACGAGCTGCCGCGCAACACCATGGGCAAGGTGCAGAAGAACGTGCTGCGGGATACCTACAAGGATATCTACGCGAAGAAATAGGGGGGCGATCGCTCGCGGCTGGGGGACATATGAAGCTTGAGCAGGCCGTCCGGATCAACCACCACCTCCTTGAGGCCTATGCGTCACTGGATCGAGCCCGAATGGCGATCGCCGGGCTTGGCAAGGCCGAACGGATCGAGCTGGAGGACTGGCTAGACGCAGTCGTCGCCGCCTTGGAGGACGAGTTGCTCCAGCCGATTTACGATCAGTATCCGGATCTAGCGCCTCCAAAGTCCGATCGTGAACCGCTTACGTATGTCTGCGAGCTGACGTAGGATGAAGTGCAGCTTCCGCCGTCGGTGACCGAGCAACAGTTCGATGAGATCATTCTCTCGGTCATGAAACCGAACTGGCGGAAGACCGTCATGATGATCTCTCTTGTGTTGGATCGTTGCAAAGAGCTTGGCTTGCCGATCGAAGACAGAATGATTGCGGCGCGATTGAAAGTGCTTTCCGATTCCGATCGGATCGAAGGCATTGGCAATCTCCAATCGTGGTTCCACAGCGAAGTGCGGTTGAAGGACTAGACCGTCTTGTCAGACCGGCGTCGCACTCACTCGGTATGCCGCGTGCTCTCTTGCGAGAAATCCTTGCGACGAAGCGATCCAGACCACCGCCCCGGGCGAGATCGTGGATTGCAACACAGCGCTCGCAATTGCGGAGGTTTTGGCGGCTATTGTCCGCCCATCAGACTCATCACGAACCTGCTGCCCACTACAAAAAGATAACACCCGAACGACACCTCCAGCATGCGCTTCGACATCGCATGCGCGGCCCTCACGCCGAGTGGCGCGGTGACGAGGCTCATCGGCATCACCAGCACGGCGCCGATCAGCGAGACGTAGCCGAGCGCGAACGGGACCTGCAGCGCCGCGACACCCGGATAGGTCGAAGCAGCCGGCCAGCCGGCATAGACGTAGCCGAGCGCGCCGGGGATCGAGATCAGCACCGCCAGCGCCGATGACGTGGCCACCGCCTGATGGATCGGCCGGCCGTAGAATGTCATCAGCAGGTTGGAAAAGAGCCCGCCGCCGATGCCCATCAGCGTCGAGAGGATGCCGACGCAGAAGCCGTAGAGGCGCATCAATGCGCCTTTCGGCAGATCGTTGCCGAACTTCCAGTTCTCGCGTGCGAAGACGAGGCGGGCGGCGGCCGACCAGGCGACGCAGACGAACACGATCTTGAACAGCCGCTCCGGCGCGTAGCGCGCGACCACGCTGCCGGCGGCGACGCCGATCACGATCGGCAGCCACCAGACGCGCAGGATCGTCGTGTCGACGGCGCCGCGCCTGTAATGTGCCTGGAACGAGCGGATCGAGGTCGGGATGATCACCGCGAGCGAAGTGCCGACGCAGAGCGGCATTCGCACCTCGAGCGGTACGCCGGCGATGCGGAAGCATTCGTAGAACACGGGAACGAGGATTGCCCCGCCGCCGATCCCGAACACGCCCGCCAGGAATCCCGAGAGTGCGCCGGTTGCGATCAGCAACAGCGCAAGTTCGACGATCTCCCGGATATCGAGACCTGCCATCACACCTGATCCGCCGGCAACTCCTGGCAACGTCCTCGGACGTTCGTGTTTCGCTTGTTGCACGTCGACCTGTAGGCGATCCGGGCGGCCCGGTCGACATGTGACCAGCCCTGATTCGGTCGGAATGCGGTTGGCGCATATCGGGTAACCGGCGTGAAACCGGGGAGCTGCGATCAGGTGATCCCAGACGCGAGCGCGCCGGCGGCCCGAACGCGGCGATGAACTGACTGGTTCGAACCGTACTGATCAAAATCGCGCTTTGAGGCGTTCCAATAATGATTTCAAGGTGTCGGCATTCATTGTCTATAGAAATGAATTTTGGTTCTGAGTTTTATCGGTGCGCCACCGCTCTGGTATACCAGGTCGCGGATTGGCCCTGTTTCATCAACGAGGTAGCGCTGAATGGCGGTTCGATTTATGGCGATTTGGCGATTGCGTAGGCGAAATCGACTCCGTAAATAGAGCCCACTCTTGACGATCCCCGCGCGCCCGACTTGGGCCGCCGCAATGAAACATAAAGCCCATGACCGCACGGATCGAACGACCGCTTTCACCCCATCTGCAAACCTACCGCTGGACACTCACGATGGCACTGTCCATCGTCCACCGCGCCACAGGTGTTGCCCTCTACGTCGGAACTCTGCTGCTCGCCTGGTGGCTGATCGCGGCCGCCTCCGGCCCTGCCGCCTACGCCCATGTCCAGGCCTTCACGGGCAGCATCATCGGACGCCTCATCGTGTTCGGCTACACCTGGGCGCTGATGCATCACATGCTCAGCGGCATCCGCCATTTCGTCTGGGACCTCGGCTTCGGTTTCAAGCCGAATGAGCGCGAAGCTCTGACCTGGGGCGCACTGATCGGCGGCATCGTGCTGACCGTTCTGGTCTGGATCGTTGCGATCGGAGTCGGACGATGAGCACCAGCGAATCCCACGGTTCCCCGAAGAGCCCCTCGATGCGCACCCCGCTCGGTCGCGTCCGCAACCTCGGCGCCGCCCATTCGGGCACCGGCGATTTCTGGCGCCAGCGCGTCACGGCGGTCGCGATGGCGCTGCTGATGATCCCCGTGCTGGTGATCGTGATGATGCTGCTCGGCCGCAACCAGGCCGGCGCGGCGCAAATTCTCGGCTCGCTGCCGATCGCCGTCATCCTGCTGCTCTTCATCTTCGCCAGTGCCTGGCACATGAAGATCGGCATGCAAGTCGTGATCGAGGACTACCTCCACAACGAGAAGCTCAAGCTCGTCTCGATCATGCTCAACAACTTCTTCTCGGTCGCCGTGGCACTGTCCTCGACCTACGCGATCCTGAAGCTCTCATCCGGAGTGTAACGCATGGCCACTGCAACGAATGGCAAGGGCAACGGCGCTCCCGCGACCAACGGGAAGGCCTATCCGATCGAAGACCACACCTATGACGTCGTCGTGGTAGGCGCCGGCGGCGCCGGCCTGCGCGCCGTCGTTGGCTGCAGCGAGGCAGGCCTGCGCACGGCTTGCATCACCAAGGTGTTCCCGACCCGATCGCACACCGTCGCCGCCCAAGGCGGCATTTCCGCCTCGCTCGGCAACATGCACAAGGACGATTGGCGCTGGCACATGTACGACACCGTGAAGGGGTCGGACTGGCTGGGTGACCAGGACGCGATCGAATACATGGTGCGCAACGCGCCCGACGCCGTGTACGAGCTCGAGCACTGGGGCGTGCCCTTCTCGCGTACCGAGGACGGCAAGATCTACCAGCGTCCGTTCGGCGGCATGACCATGGATTTCGGCAAGGGCCAGGCCCAGCGCACCTGCGCAGCGGCCGACCGCACCGGCCATGCCATGCTGCACACGATGTACGGCCAGTCGCTGCGCCACGCGGCCGAGTTCTTCATCGAATTCTTCGCCATCGATCTGATCATGGACGACGAGGGGACCTGCCGCGGCGTCATCGCGCTCAAGCTCGATGACGGGACGCTGCACCGCTTCCGCGCCCAGACCGTGATCCTGGCAACCGGCGGTTACGGTCGCGCCTACGCGTCCTGCACGTCCGCACACACCTGCACCGGCGACGGTGGCGGCATGGTGCTGCGCGCCGGCCTGCCGCTCCAGGACATGGAGTTCGTGCAGTTCCATCCGACGGGCATCTACGGGTCGGGCTGTCTCGTCACCGAGGGTGCCCGCGGCGAAGGCGGCTATCTCGTCAACTCCGAGGGCGAGCGCTTCATGGAGCGCTACGCTCCCTCGGCCAAGGACCTTGCCTCGCGCGACGTCGTCTCGCGCGCGATGACCATCGAGATCCGCGAAGGACGCGGCGTCGGCAAGAAGAAGGACCACATCTTCCTGCATCTCGACCATCTCGATCCGGCCGTCCTGGCCGAACGCCTGCCGGGCATCTCTGAATCCGCCAAGATCTTCGCCAATGTCGACGTGACGCGCGAACCGATCCCGATCGTGCCGACCGTGCACTACAACATGGGCGGCATCCCGACGAACTATCACGGCGAGGTCCTGACCAAGAGGGATGGCGACGACAACGCCGTCATTCCGGGCCTGATGGCGATCGGCGAAGCCGCCTGCGTGTCCGTGCACGGTGCCAACCGGCTCGGTTCCAACTCGCTGATCGACCTCGTCGTGTTCGGCCGCGCTGCGGCCCTCCGCCTCGCCGAGAAGCTCACGCCGAACGCCAAGCAGCCGGAGCTGCCGGCGAACTCGTCCGAACTCGCGCTCGGCCGTCTCGACCATTTCCGCTACGCTTCCGGCGGCACGCCGACCGCGAAGCTGCGCGAAGGCATGCAGCACGTGATGCAGAGCAATTGCGCCGTCTTCCGCACGGGCGAGGTGCTGAGCGAGGGCCAGCACCTGATCGAGAAGGTGCACAGCGGCATCACCGACATCGCCGTTTCCGACCGCTCGCTGGTGTGGAATTCCGACCTCGTCGAGACGCTTGAATTCGACAATCTGATCTCGCAGGCGGTGGTGACGATGAACTCGGCTGCCAACCGCACCGAGAGCCGCGGTGCGCATGCGCGCGAGGATTTCTCCGAGCGCGACGACAAGAACTGGATGAAGCACACGCTGGCCTGGCTGGATTCCTCCGGCAAGGTCAAGATCGAGTACCGCCCGGTTCACGACTACACGATGACCAACGACGTGCAGTACATCCCGCCCAAGGCGCGCGTGTATTGATTTGGATTCGTCATGCGCGGGCTTGACCCGCGCATCCATCTTCCAAGGGGTGGATGGCCGGTCAAGCCCGGCAATGACGCGGAAAACCAGAGGCAAGACTAATGGTCGAATTCGCACTTCCCAAGAACTCGAAGATCACCGGCGGCAAGACCTGGCCGAAGCCGGCGGGCGCGACCGAGACGCGCGAGTTTCGCGTCTATCGCTGGAATCCGGACGACGGCAAGAATCCAAGCGTCGACACCTATTACGTCGACACCCATGATTGCGGTCCGATGGTGCTGGACGGCCTGATCTGGATCAAGAACCACATCGACCCGTCGCTGACCTTCCGTCGCTCCTGCCGCGAAGGCGTCTGCGGCTCCTGCGCGATGAACATCGATGGCCAGAACACGCTAGCCTGTACCAAGTCGATGCATGACGTGAAGGACGGCGCGGTGAAGATCAACCCGTTGCCGCACCAGCCGGTCGTGAAGGACCTCGTCCCGGACCTCACCAATTTCTACGCGCAGTACGCGTCGGTCGAGCCGTGGCTGAAGACGACCTCGCCGACGCCGCAGAAGGAATGGCGCCAGAGCCACGAGGATCGCGAGAAGCTCAATGGTCTCTACGAGTGCATTCTCTGTGCCTGCTGCTCGACCTCGTGCCCGAGCTATTGGTGGAACAGCGAGCGTTATCTCGGCCCGGCTGCGCTGCTGCAGGCCAACCGCTGGGTCTCGGATTCCCGCGACGAGGCCACCGGCGAGCGGCTCGACAATCTCGAGGATCCGTTCCGGCTCTACCGTTGCCACACCATCATGAACTGCGCCAAGGCCTGCCCGAAGGGCCTGAACCCGGCCGAGGCAATCGCCGAGCTCAAGCTCAAGCTGGTCGAGCGGCAGATCTGATCCGGCACTTACCGCGTTGGAACCGTGAGGGAACCGGCTGAGTTCCCTCGCGTTGTCCGGCCATGCAAAATCTGGCCGGGACGCGCGAACGGGGCAAGAAGCCGCCTATCGTTGAAATCAGGGGTGAGAGCGGCAAGGAGGTTTCCCCGCCGCCACCGGAGTTGCTTGAACCCGATCCCGGGCTCTCGCCGGAGGAGGCCGAGCAGGCGCGCAAGGACTACCTCCTGACGCGCTTCTGGATCAGCGCCCGCGGCTTCTGGGGACGCCAGGGCGACCGTCTGGCCTGGCCGTTCTCGATCGGCCTCTGCCTGCTGATCATTCTCACCGTCGCTTTCCAATACGGCATCAATGTCTGGAATCGCGCGATCTTCGACGTGATCGAAAAGCGCGATGCCTCCACGGTCTTCCATCTCACGGCCGTGTTCTTCCCGCTGGCGATCGGCAGCATCGTGCTGGGCGTGACCCAGGTGTTCGCGCGGATGGGCATCCAGCGGCGCTGGCGCGCCTGGCTGACCAACAGCGTGCTGACGCGTTGGCTCAAGAACGGGCGCTACTACCAGCTCAATCTGGTCGGCGGCGACCACAAGAATCCCGAATACCGGATTGCCGAGGATTTGCGCGTCTCCACCGATTCGCCGGTCGACTTCCTCGCCGGCGTGACGTCAGCCATGCTGTCGGCCGCGACCTTCATCGTCGTTCTCTGGACCATCGGCGGTGCGCTGACCGTCACGTTCGGCGGCTCGACGATGACCATTCCCGGCTTCCTGGTGATCGCTGCGGTGCTCTATGCCGCGATCGCCTCGGGCTCGATCCTGGTGATCGGCCGCCGCTTCGTGCAGGTCTCCGAAGACAAGAACCAGGCCGAGGCCGACTTCCGCTACACCCTGACACGCGTGCGCGAAAACGGCGAAAGCATCGCGCTGCTCGGCGGCGAGGAGGAGGAGCGCGAGGGCATCGACCGCAACTTCTCCAATGTTCTGCGGCAATGGGCGCGGCTGGCCGGTCAGCACATGCGCACCACGCTGGTGTCGCAGGGATCGAGCCTCGTCGCGCCCGTGGTGCCGCTTCTGCTTTGCGCCCCGAAATTCCTCGATGGCAGCATGACGCTCGGACAGGTGATGCAGGCGGCCTCCGCCTTCACCATCGTGCAGAGCGCATTCGGCTGGCTGGTCGACAATTATCCGCGGCTGGCGGACTGGAATGCCTGCGCGCGCCGCATCGCTTCGCTGATGATGTCGCTCGACGGGCTCGAACGCGCAGAACAGGGGGATGGTCTCGGCCGTATCAAGCGCGGCGAGACGAGCGGCGAGGCGATGCTCGAGATGAACGACCTGTCGGTCACGCTCGACGACGGCACCGCCGTCGTCGGGGAGACCGAAGTGGTGATCGAACCCGGCGAGCGACTCCTGGTCGCCGGCGAATCCGGCACCGGCAAGAGCACGCTGGTGCGCGCCATCGCCGGCCTGTGGCCGTGGGGCGGCGGCAGCGTCAATTTTCATCCTGACCGCCGGCTGTTCATGCTGCCGCAGCGGCCCTACGTGCCGTCGGGCAGCTTGCGCCGCGCCGTGGCCTATCCGGGCGCCGAAGAGGATTGGAGCGTCGAGGAAATCGGCGAGGCACTGCACAAGGTCGGACTGGATCATCTCAAGGAGAAGATCGAGGAGGACGCGCCGTGGGACCAGACGCTCTCGGGCGGCGAGAAACAGCGCCTCGCCTTCGCGCGGCTGTTGCTGCACAACCCCGACATCATCGTCCTGGACGAGGCCACCTCCGCGCTCGACGAGAAGAGCCAGGACAAGATGATGAAGATGGTGACGGACGAACTGCCGCAGGCCACGATCGTCAGCGTCGCGCATCGCGTCGAGCTCGAGGCATTCCACAGCCGCAAGATCGTGCTGGAGCGCCGCAAGGGCGGCGCGAGGCTGGTCAGCGATGTCGACCTGATCCCGCGCAAGGGCAAGCGCAAGCTGCTGGGCCGCTTCCTGCGCCAGCGCAGACCGGTCGCAACCCAGGAGGCGTGATCCTCTTCAAGATTGGAGTCCGCGGGAAAACCGGCTATGCAGGCGCCGCCTGCAACGAGGACCGCTCTTCGTGACGCCCGACAAGACCCTTTCATCCGCGCCATTCGGCGCCTTTGCGCCGAACCCTGTGCAGGCGGCAGTCATCCGCCTCGTGCAACGGTCCGGACTGAAGCGCGGCGCCTTCCGGCCCTGGATGTCGCGGCTGGTGAACCTGCTGCGCGATGGTCCCGTCGACGTCCAATATCAGGGTGCCTCCTTCCGCCTGTATCATCAGGGCAGCGCGACCGAACGCGGCGCCTTGTTCAACCCCGACTACAATCTCGATGAACTCGATTTCCTGCGACAGCACACGCCGGTCGGCGGCGTGTTTGTCGATGTCGGCGCCAATGTGGGCACCTTTGCGCTCGTGATGGCGCGGCAGGTGGGCCCTGCAGGCAATGTCGTGGCGATCGAGCCGCATCCGCTGACATTCGGGCGGCTCTCGTTCAATCATGCCGCATCGCGAGCGAGTCAGGTTCGTCTCGTGCGAGCCGCTGCGGGCGACAGCGATGGCGAACTGATGATCGAGAGCGGTGGCGGCAATCTCGGCGCCACCCACGTCGTCACCGCCGCCGCCAGCGCCGAGGCGATCAGGGTTCCGTCCCTGCGCCTCACCCGCATCCTCGACGAAGCCGGTGTCACGCAGGTCGATTCGCTCAAGATCGACGTCGAGGGCTTCGAGGACCGCGTGCTGGTCGGCTTCTTCCGCGACGCGCCGCAATCCACCTGGCCGCGCGCCGTTGTGATCGAGCACCTGTCGCAAAATGAGTGGCGGGATGATTGCATCGCCGACATGGTGTCGCGCGGTTATGCGATCGTGCGCAGGACGCGCAGCAACACATTCCTCGCGCGCTGACGCCGCGGCACGCTCCAAGCAGGCCGTCTTGTTCCAGTCTGCCGCGGAACATCGTTCCGCACAGGCCGTTATCGTTCCTTCGAAGCAGGAGAACGACATGGCCAATGATACTGCGGGCGACGTGGAACGTGCCTGGGAGCTGATGAAGAAAATCGGATTCGCGATGCTGGTGACGCATGACGGCGACAAGCTGCGAGCGCGCCCGATGAGTGCCTATCTCGATCGCGAAGCCAACACGATTTTCTTCCTGACCGACGCAAGGCGCCACAAGGACGAGGAAATCGCGCGCAACCCCTCGATCAATTTGTCATTCGCGGATGCCAGCAGTCAGAAATACGTCTCGCTGACCGGCACTGCCGTCGTCTCCAACGATCGCGCCAAGATCAAGGAGCTGTTTACGACGACTGCAAAAGCCTGGTGGGATTCGGCGGAAGATCCCAACATTCGCGTCCTCAAGGTGACGCCCGACGATGCGGAGTTCTGGGATTCGCCGGGAACGGTGATCTCCTACGTGAAGATGGCGGCCGCTGCTGTGACGGGATCGCGGCCCGATCTCGGAGAGAATCGCAAGGTGTCGATGTGATGCCGATCGAGCCACCGGAAATTCCGCCGTCGACGCCGGGCGCTCCGACCGAGCCGCCGCAGGGCATTCCGCCCGGCAATCCGCAGCCCGAGATCGCACTGCCGATGCGCGAGCCAGGCGAATCGCCGCGGCCCGAAGAGCTGCCGGGCAACATGCCGGAGGAGATTCCGCAGCGCGGCCCGAACGGACCGCTGACCCCGAATCCGGCGACCGCGCATGGGCGCAGCTGATACGAAAGGGCAGGCGCGCGATTGCAACGCGCGCCTGAATGCGCAATGAACGTTGTCGTACTGACGTGATTTGCGTGCAGAAATAAATCGGGCTGCGTCCGATGCTCCCGCCACAATGCGGCCTAACGCGTAGCCGTTGATCCCAGTCCTACCATCGACGAAGTACCTTCTTTCGACAAAGTACCTTCCGGGGAATCTCACGATCATGATCAATCTTCGCTTCGTGCTGCTCGCCACGACGGCTCTCACCGCGATGCAACTCGCAAGCTCCGCATCGCACGCGCAAGACGCACCCATCGTGGTGGCGCAGGCCCCGTCGCAAGAGACCGGTCCTGACGGAAAGCCGAAGCAGCCACCGAAGGGACCGCCTGCCGCGCA
>VYLE01000200.1_pt1 | contig 51287 bp, 56 predicted proteins | sample 5114391 | NCBI WGS metagenome assembly VYLE01 (sample SAMN12291771, study PRJNA351875) | freshwater metagenome | isolation source: freshwater lake | place: USA: Michigan, Kent Lake | collected 2013-08-15
CTAGAACGCCTCGCCCCCGGGCGAGATCAAATCGGAGAGGTGGGCGACATCGTCTCGGAATCCCCGGGCGACTTCATATCGGTACACCCGGGCGACTTCGTCGGAATCCGCAGTGCTGCCCTTAATCAGGAGTTCGGCGCCCGCCCTTAGGCTAAATTGCTGATTGCCGTCGCCGAGGATGACTTGAAGCTCAGTGAATAATGCATTTGCCGTCATATAGGCGTTGCGGCAGGTCGACAGCAACAGGGTCGCGCGTTCCTGGCCCTTGCATTTTGTGATAAGCCGATTGAGCGCAATCCAGGAAGCAGCAAACTCCAAATCTGCCGGAGTTGGCTTAAAGGTTCCAGAGCCTTGCATGATGTACCGCTAGTTCAACAAACCGAAACGGCGCATGAGCCCGGTCAGCTCCGTACCCTCCCGCTCTACTACACTGTTTAGCAACATACCGACGTTGCCGCGCTCGAGCGCGCCCGTGGTCAGCGCTGTGTCATAGGCTCCTGACAGCGCGAGTATTGCGTTGATCTTTGCTATCCGAGTGCGCCCTCCTTCAAGGACCTCTGTCCGCTCCACCTCTGGCATTTTCTTGAGCGTGAAAAGGAGACGGGTTAACTCATCGTCCCAACGTGGATTTGCCTCGCCCTTGCGGTACACGCGAGTGCATTTGTCTGGATGCAACGTAAACGTCGGCACTATGGCGCCGTGATCAATGAAGGTATCTAGCAAATCGCTGACGATCAGCTCAGGCAGCCGAGACGGATGCCATACGTCAGAATAGTGCTTGCGGAAAAGCTGAACGATTTCTTCGTATGTGAATCCAAGCCTCAGTCGCAGGTATGGATCACTCTTGATTTCATCCGCGCTGTACGGACGAGACAAAGAGTAGGCGTCAGGGTCATCCGCACCCACAGCGCGGGCAAGATCCTGGATCAGAGCATCCAGACCAAACCTGGACAACCCTTGGCTTAAAAACTCCCGGCAGCGATGAGCTATAGCCGGCTCTTCCACCAAAAATGATGGGGCAGGCGTGCTTCGTATCTCGCTACCGAAATGCGTTTCTAGTTCAGCATAGGTAATTTGTCGGAAATCGCACTTAGCAATCTCCTCGCATCGCTTTCGTGCGGCTGGCCCAAATTGAATGCCGAAATCGCTGACCGAGAATGGCTCAAGCGACTGCTTCTGAAGCAACCCGGAGCACAATTCAAGGAAAGCATCGGAGATAAGGACAGAGTCGCAGAATGTGTTGACGCGAGCGACACCGTCCTTGTTCTCGGGATCCAAGTCTTGCGCTGGCGATTGTTGTTTCTCAAGGGTATTTGAGACCGCGTCAAAAAGAGCCCTCGAGAATGAGCCTTTCGGGTAATCGTTTGCAAGGGACAGACTTGGTGCCAGCGCCATTGGGACAAAGTTGCAGGAACCGGTCTTGAAATCAAAATACAAACGCGCCTTCAGCGTCCAGCCACCGACGCGCGGCAGATTGATGCTGGCGCGGGCGACACCCGCCTTGAGCTGAGCATCATCTACCGTGCTGTGAACGAAATCGCCGAACTTGTCGCTCAGCCATTGCCAACATGTGTGCCAGGAACTGAACGGCGCCCGAATTGTGCACGGGACAATAGGAAAGTCGACGTCGTAGGGTTTCGCAACGCAGCGCAGCGCGCGAGGAACGGCATCAACGAGAATGCGATGCCGCTCCGCTGGCAAGGAGCGTGGAAGCGCCAAATTCACACCAGACTCGAGGGCGGTCTCGGCGTTTTTAGCCGCCAGCGCGAAGAGCTGGACCTCTCGTGGGGCTGCGAGCAGCACGCGATCGCGCGCGCGCAACATCGTTGTGCCGACGTTCCAGATATCGTCGACGATGGCAACCCGAGCTCCCTTGATGTTTTGATGAACGAAAGGGATAGCATGATCGGAGACGCAGACGGCGTAGTCACCGAGCGAGAGGTTGAGAGCTTCGACCAGTCGCGGCATCTTGCGGGCAACGAGAACGACCAGATCCGGGCTGTAATCCCGAACACCATCCACCAGCGCCTGCCATGCTTCGCTATGGAGCGGCTTTAGTGCAGCGTCTACCGTTTCGATGTCATTGCGCATCTGCTACGTCGCCTCCCCCGCCGGAATGCGAAGTCGACCGCCGAAATAGGCGACCGCGTCCTTCGCGAATTTAGGGGCTAAACTCGAGAGCTCTGGACAGTTGTGATGGCTGCGCGGCACCACTAATGGTGGACCGTCTGCCGGGCAATTCCTTAGCCCCTCAACTGGCAATTAGCAAGGTTCCGGCCAAAAAGGCGTCATAAATATTGATTGGCCCCACTCTTGGGTAACCGGTAAGCCCGCACTCAGCGCCATAAGAGATTGAAAAATCTGCGGTTTTAAAGCGAGTGTAAGTAGCCAACTGGCGTAACCGGACTCGGCCCTGGTCGATCCTTTTTGCCCGGCGCAAGCTGCAATCTCAAAATCTCCGATAAGATCGCGCTCCATCCTGGGGATATTGTATTCCCTCAGCCCAGCAAGATCGAAGCGCGCTGCGTGTACTGTAAGCTAAGCACCTGGTGAGCGAAAGCCTTGTTGTGCGCAAGGGATCGATCGAGAAGCTGCTTTGTCAGGCCTAGATTGATCCGCTGCTGCGCATCCAGTTCCTGTCGTATCGAGTGAAGCTTTCTCGTCGCAGTAGATCGCGTAGACGGCGTCGACCTCGGTTAACTCGTGCAACGCGATATCAAATCTTCGGGTCGCGTTTACGTCGATCATCTTCGCACTTGGGTTGGGTTGAACAGCGGCCTCTCGCCACCGCAGAGTTCGCAGTAACTGGATTACGACGCAACCCCATCTTTCGATGCGAGCATCTCGCCTTGCCTTGCTCAGTCGTCAAATCCTTACAATGCCCGCGCGGGCAATTCGCGCCGGCTTGTTCGCTCGAGCTTCAATGTCTGAACGGCGCCGGATCGATTCATCGAGCGTGTCGGGCTTGTCGAGCAACAGCCCGCCATCCGCGGCCGGTCTCCAAGGGATTCGCAGGTTACAAACATCTTGTCGTCCTTGGCTTCAGACTGGCGCTGAGCTTGTCGTCCTTCTGGCGCAGGCGTGAAGTACAGGTGGAAAGTTCGGACACTGCAACACGGCATGATGGTTCAAGGCGATCGAAAACGGATCTTAGCCATTTACGTCAAAAAGTCGATCCTCCCGCATTGTCGCGACAGGAGTGTCTGGCAGCGACGTCAGCTGCCTACCGGTCCGACTCGTCGCTGGGCGACGGATTATTGAGCGCTTAGCGCTCTTGTTCCCGCAATCCAATACGTTCGCCGCTTTGGCTTCGGAGAGGTGCCTCCTTCGAGCGAACGGATTGTTTATTGCGGTCGCGGACAGGCTCGATGACCGTCGCTCGCGCAAATGATTGCCCTTTTTCCAGATGCTGGGCTATGCGCTCCTTAGCGAATGCCATGATGCTCTGGCGTGCATTCTCATCGTTCGGCAGAGCGCGTTCGACAAGCTTTTTGATGACAACAATCTGGGACTGGGCCGCAAGCAGGTCCGAATCATGCGCGGCCGCCGGCCGGTCTGCATGGCGTTCCTCCACCGTTACACTCCACGTATTGCGCCACATCTGGCGCCGTTCAATACCAGTCACTCCTGTGGCGGCGTCTATGGCCTTAATCGCCCTGATGACGGGTTCTACCCCATCCTTACGCAGGGAAATGCGGTCACCAGGCTTGGCGCCACTATCTGCGACGTCCGTTACGATGCCGACGCCCCAGACCTGGTGTCGCCGGCCATTGTCCAATTCGATGGCTACATAAGTTGACGGCTCCGCGTCGGCGCGGTTGCGATACGGGCCAAAACCGACCTCCATCAGACGTCCAGAAACGCCCTTGTCGTAATCGAGCCTATCCGCCTGCAATGACTTGTCGGCAGCCGAGCGAGCCTTGGCATCATTGGTTCGGGCGTGAGCTCGATCCCAGGCGGCTCGCCGGTCAGCGAGCGCCTGTTGATCGAGTTCGTTTGGCTGATAGCCCTGTACTTTTATTCCGCGTGCGCTTGCCTCGAGCCACGCTTCGCGTCGGAACTCGACAGAGCCACGAGCGTGAAGCGCCTCCCATTGGCGATGTTGCGCCACTCTGACCATGTCCCGGATCACTTCGGCGGCAGCCAGGCGGGTGACCAGACGATCGTCGGTGGCCTTGAACGCGAGGTATTCTCTCCGCTCATCGGCATAAAGCCGCGCTTCGTGGTCCGATCCATCTTTCCCGGCGTCATTGGCCACCACGTAATATTTTCGACGGATACGGTCCGGAAAGGTGCTAACTGTAACCTCCGCGGAGGAAGGCTGACTGGGCGTTGTTGCCCTCGTATCGTTGTCTCCTTTTTCCCGGGCGGACGCGGGCCCGGTGCGACGTTGCCGCTCCAGGCTGAATTCCTCGCTCGCCTCATGCCTGTCGTTCATGACGCTCACTCTTCTGCTTGCGGCCGGCCCAAGGTGTCGGCTGAATGACCTGCGCGTCGATGTATTTCAGGGTCCAGGCTTTCAGATCTTCTTCGGACAAGCCTTCCAGATCCACGTCGACCCCGCCAAAATCGAAACTGACATTGTCAGGTATCGTCGAAGGATCTGCCACCTCCTCATCAGTCATTGGTCGCGATCGAAATATCGCGCGAAGCTCGGCGACTGCGGAACGAAGCTCTTTGATCTCAGCGTCTAGGAAGGCGTTCGAGATTCCCTTCGACGGAACCTGAACAGGTGCAGGCAGCAGACGTTGAAGAAAGGCTTTATCTTCATAGTAGATGAGCTTGTCGGCAATCAGCGGTGGGACCGCGGTTCCGAGGATGAATGCCTTGGACCTTGGCAGCAGCTTCAATTCTTGGGGCAGCATGAGAGCTCGTCGGTGCTCTGACACTGTTTGACTCGTTGATCGTGCAGAAAAGCCCCTAGGTCCACTTTGGCTGCGAGCTTTCACCGTGTCATAACCGATACGCTCCGAAAGCTCATTCGCGACGTCTTGCTCTTTCGGAGCAAAGACGACTTCCACGGCATGATTGGTCATGAAGTTGCGCGCGATGTCGGCGCCGTAGATTGCGCGTAGTTGCGCCGGGCTTTGGACAACCGTGAGAAGTCGGAGCCCATACCCTGCAACGAACGCGACCGATTTCGCCAGAACGTTGACGTTGCCGAGCGCTGGGAATTCGTCGAGCAAGAGAAGGACCTTGCGATTGAGCTTTGAATTGTTTTCCGGCAGTTCACGGGTATTGAGATCGACGACCTGCTGAAAGAACAAGTTTAGAAGTGGCGCCATGCGATCGAGATTGTCCGGCGTGACGCCGAGATAGATCGACATCGGCTGTTGCCGCAGCTTGCGCAAGTCGAAGTCATTGGCCGACGTCGCGTTGTCGATGCGGGGGTTGAGCCAGAGCCCAAGCCTTGCTGTCACGGTCTTGCGTACCGAATTCATGGTGTTTTCGGAAGCCGCTAGGAAGTCATTCAATGCCGTGATGCAGGAGCGCGACAACGGCGAAGCGCTCGACCTTCGCGCCGCGATGATCTTCTCAAAATGCGATTTGACATCGGAAACAGCAGAAAGCTGGTGCAGGATTTCACCGATCGTGAGAGGCAGGCCGGGTGTCTCCGCAATGTAGCCCCCGATTGCCACGAACGCTGTGCGCGCAGCTTCAAACCAGAACGGATCTCCGCGGCTCTCGGCCGGAAACAGCATGACCGCGATGCGCTGCAAGTCATCATAGAGGTCGGCTGGATCGCTCCGCACGTAGCCAAGAGGATTATATCGTGCCGTATAACCGTTTTCATCGAGCGGGTCGAATAGGTGGACGGCTTGCCCGTGGGCTGCGCGGAAACCTGCCGATCTTTGCCAGTTCTCCTTTTTGACGTCCAGCACGACAACCGAATCCGCCCAGTTCAGAAGATTCGGAATGACATAGCCAACTCCTTTGCCTGCCCGGGTTGGTGCATAGACCAGGACATGTTCCGATCCACCAAAGCAGAGCATCGCGCCGTCCTTACGCCCAAGCAGAATGCCATCTTTGGATCGGAGACCCGCAGCCTTGATCTCTTTCTCGGTCGCAAAACGCGCCTTGCCATGGAGCGGCAACGGTCGCTGCCGGAGGAGGAAACCGAGGAGGCCAAAGACCGCGATTGTGCCGGCGAGAGTGGAGAGCGTCAGCCAGCGGTCGAACCGTGGGTCGGTGCCATAGCGGGGCCAGCCGCTCGCGATCTCGATCCAATGAAATCCGCCGTCGTGAACCCGGAGCCCGAGCAGCAGGACGTTTGAGGCGACCAGCAGAAAGAGCGCTCCGGCGCAAAGTGCGAGCGCCGTACCACGCGCGGCCTTAGCGGGCGTGATCGCGTTTGCGGATGGGATCATAATAGATCTCAGAGATACGGTAGCGGCCGTCGCGCTTCTGCATTTGGACGACGACATCGACCAAGTGAAGCAACAGCGAGCGGATGTCGTCGCGATGGAGATCTCGTCCTTCCGCGCTCTCTTTCACCAGAAGGGTCATTTGTTCGAAGGCGAGCCGCGCGCTATCGGCGTGAACGGTGGTGATCGACCCCGGATGCCCTGAATTGACGTTTCTGAGGTAGAAAAAGGCCGTGCCATCCCGTAGTTCCTGTAACAGGATCCGGTCGGGCCTCATGCGGAGAGTCGATTCCAGAAGCTCACGGGGCCCGATCTTGGCAACGCCCTGCCCGTCTTTGGCATAGAGTAGTCGAACAGAATTCTCATGGGGGATCGCGAGCTCGATGGTGTCCTCAATGGTGATGAGCCGCTCATGCGCCGGGATAGCCGCGATCAACGCTTTGGAGAGCGTCGTCTTTCCTGATCCGGTCGCCCCCGAGATCAGGATATTGCGGCGCGTCCTCACCGCAAGCTCCAGGAATTCACGCCAGAGACCGGCTTCTTTCAGAGCGAGTAACCGGTGCTCGTCCGGATGGAGGTCATCCCCGGCTGATCGGATCTCGTCAAACAGCTTCGTCTGCTCGAGGGCGACCAGGTTCATGGTCAGTTTCGACGGCTTACGGATCGTGAGGCTGACCAGACCGGTCGGGACGGCCGGCGGCACCACGATCTGGCAGCGCTCTTCCCCGATCAGGCTCGTCGACACCACGGGAAATTCTGGTCCGACATCTTGGCGCGTATGCCCGGCAGCGGCGGTCGCAAGGTGAGAGAGGTAATCGTATGTGAGCGCTGCCTCCGCATGTCGGCTCCAGCCCTCGGGCCCTTCCACAAAGACTTCGCCGGGCCGATTGACCACGATCTCAGTCAGGGATTCGTCGGCTAGATAGCGGTTCAGCGGCTCAAGATAGCGGGCCAGCACCAAACGGCCGCCATTCTGCTCGATTGATGTGGCCTGTGTCATTTCGTGATCTCTGCTGGGCCCACGGCCGCGCCGCCGACCGTGCGGTCGAAGATCTGGCTCCGTGTTTCAACCCGCTTCAGTTGATAGACCGACGAGAAATCAAGGTCTCTCGCAACGAAGATATTGACCAGTTCGCCCTGGTTTTTGTTCAGTGTTGGGGGAATATTGATCGATTGCTCAACAGCAATGCCAGCGGCGGTATTTGCTGAGCCAGTGGTATTGTTGATCTGGATCGAGCTGTCCTGAAGCTGCTGACGCGCGATAGATCCTGCATCCCCCACGACCGAGAGCAGCAGCGCCGACCCAAATCGCTCCCAGAAATGCGTGTCGATGTCGCCGTCAAACCCCGCCCGGCCAAGCGCATCTGTGGCCGGAGAGGCGAGTGCGACGATGACTCCCGTCGGGGTCTTGGCACGGGACCAGAGAACGAACATGCGCTTTGAACCGCGTCTAACATTGCCGCGGTATTCGCCGACCACCTGGGTGCCTTTTTCCATAAGTACCACGTTGCCGGAATCGGAGATGACGTCCCGCATCACGACGCAGGATACGAAGCCTGCGACGTCCGACGACATGGCCGTCTCCAGTACACATGGAATGGACGTGCCCTGCGTCACCAGCAGATTTCGGTTGGGAAGCCGCGCGGCGCGGACGCCTTCGATCGCCGTCGGCTTAAGCTTGTCGGCCAGCTCATTCGGCGGCTCCGCCCGTCCAAAGGCATATGGATCAGTAGCGCCGGTTCCCGCAAGGCCGGTGTGGGCTGCACGTCCGGTCGAGACCGGCCGGTTGTAGGCCAGGACCGGCGCGCGACGAGCGCTTTCGAGCATCTGATCTGGTACAGGCGGGGCGGCCGCCGGCGAAGCTGTGATCGTTGCGGCTGGAATGGAAGCTGTGGTCAGTGGAGCGGCGGGCGCCTCCGTGGCCGGCTCGAACGCGGCCGCCTGGCGGATCATAAGCTTGCGACCGGAGTCGTTGAGCGGCTTATCGCCTTTCCATGTGCTCCATATGATGAGAAAAGCGAAAGCGGTGAGCCCGAGCGCGCCAAATCCGCGCTTGAGCATCGTCGTCCGTGCGTGGTCGGCTTGGCCGACCGGGGTTATGCCGCGATCGCCTTCGATTGTTTCGTTATGCAGTTCGGTCATATCGGATCGGCCTATCGGGGTTTTACGGCTGGAGCTGACTTCCTGGCGCGCCGCTCAATCGAGGGACTTGTGGTGTTCGTGCCGGGATTGATCCCAACCGGGTCGAAAGCTTCATTGAAGATGCAGAGCACCACGGCCCCTTTGCGCAGCCGAAACTCGCGGGCTGTGGCATGGACGACCACAAGTTCGCCGCGGACATCCTTTGGCACCAGGCTTTCCGAGCCATCAGAATTGATCAGGTAAATCGCTGGGACTTCGCGGTTGCCTGCAAAGCGAAAGGTGGTCTCCTTGCCGTCGTCGAAGACGGCTTCAGGCTCGAGATCGACGGAGCCTTGGGCCGAAAAACGCCAGTTCCGTGCACCATAGGCATGATGAAGATCAAAGGTCTGGTCGATCAGAGCCCCTTCCCGCTCAACGCTGCGGGCGGCTGCCTCCGTGCGCCGTCGTTCGATCTCGTCGCCAGGATAGGCGAAGCGAACGACGAAGTAGCTGTCGGCCAACGTGGTCTCGGCGATCGACAGCTCAAACTGATAGGAGCGCTTTCGGCCATCCGCGCGTGTGGTGACGACCTGAAGATTGGTGGGCGGGTGCTTCTCACGCGGCTTGAGAAACAGGATCGAGCCAGCGGGCGCGACCTCCCATGCAACTGAATCGCCGATCGCGACATGGGCGACCTCTTCATCGTCACCAAACATGACCTGGGTCGACGCGCGAATGACCCCGTTGACCCGGACGACGTTGGTTGGGTCATAGGTGACAGTGCGCACGCGGGCGTCATGCTGACCCGGTGACGGCTGTTGCAGCGCCAGGACTGGGCCTGCAAGCGTGAGGGACAAGGCGATTGGGATGATGAGACGTTTCATGGCACGACCTCCGGATCGGCGCGATATTCCGAAACCTGAAAGCCGAGTGGATTGACCAGGCGATCGGCGGAGGACATCGGCGCATTGGCATAGGAAAACGTCAGCGTCGAAACCCAATGCGTGGTGCGGGTCTCTTCACCCTTTCGGCTTTCCTTCATGAAGCGAACGGAGGCCACGTTGTCGGCCAGAAGCGAGATTGCCTTGATCCGGACCGTCGCAACGCCAAACCGCCCTTGGACAACCTGCGGGCTTTCCGGGTTGGAGCCGCGGTACCAGGCCGCGAAACGGGCCTGCTCGCCTGATCCCGAAAGCAGAGAGATTGTCCGAAAATTGGTCTCCGCCTCGGGATAGCTGTAACCCTCGCGCGCGCGAACGTACCGTCCGAGAAAGTATTTGGTGACCGCCTCATCATAGCGCGCCGGTGTCGCCGTCATTGCCGAAACCGTATCGACGATGCCGGTGGCATTATCCACCCGAATGACGAACGGTTCGACCGTCTTCAACGGCGCTAACGCGGCGACCGCTCCAACAGATGCGACCGCCAATGCGCAAGCGGCTGCCGCGATGAACCATGCCGTTCGTCGTGAGCGATGAGCCGATAGCAACAAATCCTGCTCCCATCGCCGCGCATTCTCGAAATATGTCTTCAGGTCGTCGGGGCCGACCATCTCATGCCTCCTTGCCGCAGGGGTGGTAGGAGACGGCGACGTCGATGTGGCTGCGGGAAGCGGCGGAGCGTCCAGCTGACCCTGACGAGCCCGCATCCCCCTTTCGGATGAGGGGATCCGAGCCAATTGGCGGGGCTGCCTGTTCCGGGGCCGCCAGCGGCGTCCCGTTCTCCCAGTCCCACAGCGAGCGATTCAGCGGCCGTCGTGCCGAGCCGTCGCATGACGGCGGTGCTTTGGACCAGCTTGCACAGCCGCCAAGCCCGCACGCCATCACGGAAACCAGCAGCACGCGGGCGACCCATCGCGAGATATTATGCGTCTTTCGGCTCATGCGGCCTTGCTCCCCTGCGATTGAGTGCGGCGGAGGCTGCCGCCCTGGCGGCTCGCACGTAAGGCACTGAGGCCCTGGCTGGCGGACCAGCGGGCGCCAGCATAGGCGCCGCTCGCCGCGGCTGTGGCATTGGCAATGAGCGGGCTGGTTACCAGCCTGCTCGCGAGCGAGGCGCCGCCGCCAGCAAGGCCACCGGCGATGACCGGCAGCTGCAACGATATGTAGCCGGACAGGCCCAGAACCGCGCTGATAGCAACCGCAGCTACGACCATCTCTCCGGCGGTCCCGGCGTTGGTGCCGAACCGGTCGATGAAACCCGTGACCGTCGTCAGCATGAGGCCGACAAGAGCCACGACCAGGACCAGCAGGATCACAAAGTTTGCCACCTGCCGCAGCCAGGCCTCCGTAAAGGGCCTGGTCGCTTCAAAAAGCGCCATTGCGATGAAGACGGGACCAAGCGCGATGACGACGCCAAGTCCGACCTTGGCATAGAGCAGGATGGCAAATTGAAGGAAGGAGCCAATTGCCACAAAGACTAGAAGGATGGCCGCAATCAGCGCAGGCGCGATATTGGTCAAACCAGCTTGCTTATAGATCTTGTTAGCGACGTCGATACCCTTGGTAAGCAACTGATCGAACGGCGCTCCCGAATTGGTGTTCAGGCCGGAGCCCGCCAGCGCATTACCGATCTCCTTAGGAAGGCTGTCGAAAAATAGGCTCGTGACATATTGTTGGAACGCGCTCGAATTGGTTGCAAGCAAGACGACGAGCACAATCCGCATGGCGCGCCAGGCAAACTCCATGATCGGCCCGGAGATCGATCCGCGCATCACGGCAAAGCCGTATAGAACGACGTAAAGGGTCACGCCGACCCTCAGTGGGCCGTCGATGTAGGAAGCCAGATTTGAAACCGACGTCGATACAAAGGCCGTGATTGGCTGCTCAAATTCTTTTAGGAAGGTGTCGAAGACGTTTATTGACATTGTCGATTCCCTATTTCAGCGCGTCTTCCATTTCTTGAACGGTCAGCTTGTTGCGCGCTTCATTTGCGTTGACGCACTGCGGCGTTCGGCCGAGCTCTCCGGGATTTTCGCCACAGGCGTTGAGCACAGTGTCCAGTTCGTTTCGGTGATCGAGAAACCAGCCGACCGTCTTTGTTTCGGTTTTGGACGTCTCTTCGCAGCCGGATAAAGCAATGGCGAAGGCTAATAGGAGAGCTGGAGGTCTCATTCTCATTTCAGCGCCGCCTGTATCTCATCAACGAGCTGCTGTTCTTTTTCCCGCTCGCGCTGCCGATCCATGTCCGTGCGCGCCTGCTGGATCATCGCGAGCCCCTGCATCCGCAGCACGTCATTCTGGAGTAGCGCTTGTTCCGCCTGAAGGCGCGCGGAGAGATCGAGAACCTCTTTGACGTCGCTCGCGGAGCTGATGCGCGTTCTGAGCTGTTCGAGCGCATCGATACGCTGGGACGCCGTGTCGTAGACGGCCTGGCCGAGCGAGTGCTTCGCCCCGGTCTGACGGGCGATACGGTCGAGCTCGCCCTGATAATAGGAGTTGCCGCTATTGCCGGAGTAATACCGATTTTGTGAAAGATAGTGGTCGATGGCTTCGGCGAAGTTGCCGCTCCCCTGCCCCGAGGTCAGGCGTTCGATGTCCGAAAACTGCTGCGGCAACACCTTACGGAACTGGGGCGTATTGAGGAGCGTACCGATGTCGTTGGCGTTCGTGAGCTTGTTGAAGCTGTCGTAAAGCTGCTTTGCTTGCTTGAGTTGGTCTTGGGCCACCGCCAGCTGCGAGGTCAAGGTATCGACCTGCTTCTTCATTTCCATGAGTTGGTCGAGTTGCCGTGCAAAGACACTGGGATCAAACACAATGTCAGCGGCAACAGGGGAGACCATCGCCGACCCCAGCAGTGACAGCATGATGGAAGCAGAGAGAGCGCGTCGATGGATCATTTGGCGGACTTTCGTTGTGCATAAAACAGGGGGAGCCAGCGCGCCGGGTCTTCACCCGCCTCGCTGCGAATGCGATCGAGCAGTTCGACGGTCTCGGTGCGTCCCGACAGCACAGCCAGGGCATCGTCGAAACCGCGAAGATCGAGCTCGGCGACGACGGAGTTGTGGCCCTGCTTCACCAAGAACCGGTGGCTTTCGGGGGTGAGTTCTTCCTTGATCAGGCGAAACTCTGTGTCCGTCAAATGGAAGCCTTCGACATAGTCGGAGCGTGTGCCTCGCGCGTTGGGCAGGAATATCTGCGTCGGACACTGCTCGACGATGGTGTGCGCAATCGGGGATGCGAGGGCGTCGCGCGGCGATTGCGTGCCGAAAACCATCAACGCATTCTGCTTGCGGATCGTCTTGAGCTTGTTGTTGGCGAGATCCCGAAAGGCGTCATCGCCGAGCGCCTTCCAGAACTCGTCGATGTCGATGATCAACCGCCGCCCGTCGATCAGTTGCTCGACACGGTGAAAGAGATACATCATGAGCGGCGTGCGGACGGTCTGATGGTCCAGGAGGCTCGTCATGTCAAAGCCGATGGACCGCGCGTCCAACTGGATATCGTCCTGCTCGCTATCGAGCACCCAGCCAAATGGCGCCCCGCGGCACCACTGCTCCAGCCGAGCACCGATGCCTTCTCGATCCTGTTGACCCAGAAACGTGCGCAGGGCGCCAAACGAACGTTCAGCCCGCCGCAACTGACCAAGTGCGCGCAAGCCGGAGTCAATCCGCTCTCCTTCGGTCACGGAGAGTGGACGATTGCCCGGCGTAACGAGCTGCCGAACGAGCTGTCCGAGAAATGAGAGGTTTGCCGGCGTCAGCTCCATTGCCTTCAGGGGAGCGCAGCCGGTCGGGGTGCCGTTTTGAAGGGTTAGATACGTTCCGCCGGCGGCCCGGACAAAGATCTCCGCACCCCGGTCCTTGTCGAAAAAGACGTAAGTTGCGCCGAGCCGTTCGGCCTGCGAGAGCAAAAAGTTCTGAACGACGGTCTTGCCCGACCCCGACGGTCCGCAGATGAACGTGTTGCCGAGGTCGCCGTGGTGAAAGGAGAAGTAGAATGGCGATCCCGATGCGGTCTTGAGCATCGCAACCGCCGGTCCCCAATGGTTGCCGGCCGGTTTTCCGGTAGGATACGTATGAAACGGACAAAACGCTGCGAAATTGCGTGAACTAACGGCTCCGGAGCGGGCACGGTACTTGAATAGGCCCGGAAGCTGAGCCCAATAGGCCGCCTCAAGCCCTAGGTCCTCGCGGGCGACAACGGCGCCTGCATCTGCCAAGGCGCGTCGGGCCACGCTCATCTGGTTCTGCAGCTGCGTAGGCGTCTCGGCATAGCTCAGCAGCGAAAGATGATGGTCGCCTAAGACAAATCGATTGGACTCGAGATCATCGAGTGCATCGGACAGTTCGTCGATTTGCGAGGCCGCCGGGTCCTGCGCGGACACCAACTGGTTCTGTTTCCGCGTCAGAACCGTCTTGGCATCGGCTTTCGACAGGAACGCAAAGGACTGTGTGAGGATCAGCTCAAACGGCGCCGAAAGCAGTGTGTTGAGCAAGCCCGGCCGTGTGGACGCCGGATATTCCTTCATCCCGAACATGCCGGCGAAGCGCGATCCGCCGGTCCGTCGGATCTCGAGGGATTCGCGACCGAAGATGATTCGATTGGAATAAAGCGCCGGTCCAATCGGCCCCTGCGGCAAAGGCATCGGCATCCACTCGCTGGAGGCGATGCCGTGGAGCAACTCCATCGGCTCCGAGAACACGATGCCGTCGCGCTCGATCAGTCCAACAACACGGCTTCCATACCGATCGAGCGCCGCGGCAACATCGCGCGTCGCATCGTTCAATCGCTTCAGGGCATCATGATCGACTTCGGTCGCGGATCGAGTGCTTCGGCCGAGACGCTTAAAGAAGTCGGCCGCGACATCCGTTTTTCCCCGTCCGGGATGAAATACAAGCGTCAGGTAGAGATCATTGCGGAAAAGTGCTTCCTTCTGAAGCCGATCTCGGTATTCGGCATTGAGATCAGCAGCAAAGGGCGAGCGGAATACACCGTCCGGGTAGTCCGCCGTGCGCCGCCGCACCAGATGGGTCCAAAGCGCCAGCCGTGGATCGGCGATGTTGCGCAAGGTCAAGTTCAGCTTGGCATGCAAGTCATTCAGATTGGCCGTCTCGGCCGTCTCGAACGAGATGCCGTCGATCCGGATCACCGTGAGCAGCGCCCGGGTGGTGAGGCTGACGACCGTATCGGTCACGTGACGGCCGAACGGCAGGTAGGTAGCGGGCTCGATCTCCCGGGCCTTCATAGCTGACTTACGCATAGCCGAGGTCCGCCACTTGATGCCGCCGGATGAGCCGGAGCGGCGTGCAGGATGATCCGCCCCAGAGTTGAGAGTTCCGGGCGCGGCCCCGCGTCTCCAACCAGGCAAGCAGAATTCTGAACATGTTGGGATCACGCTGGCAGATGATCCGGCAGAGCGTGTGGATAGGAAGTGCGACCAGAGCGTAGACGATGCTTCCCGCCGCAAGAAAGAGAATGCAGGAAAACATGACGTTGAACGCCATAGCTTCCACAGTGACGCCGGCGATCATGGCGGGACGGGTGCACGCCAGGAACAACGTGTCTTCCGTCAGACGTGTGGCCTCAAACATTAGTGGCCGCCAGTCAGGGTCGAGACCACCTCGGACGCGCCGAATGTGATGGCGACTCCGAGCACGACATAGGCCGCTTTCCGCAGATCGAGGTAGCCGAACATCCAGGCGATACCGACGATGATCACCGCCAGCGTGGCCAAAAGGCGGGCGACGTTGCCTGTGAGCATATTGACGATGTTTTGCAATACGCCTTCAATGTTTGCTGTTTGCGCCATCGCCGGCTCAACGAGGGCGATGCTGAGGACGGCGGCCATCGCCAGCAGCGCGCCGGAATTCTTAAGACGAGAAACCATGTATGGGCTCCAATTGCAGTGTTTGTTGGAAAGGCTGGTGTTCGCGACACCGGTCGAGATGAAGCAATGCATTCAGCGCTTGTAGACGAGCGCGGACTCGCCGATGCCGGCGCGATAAACATCCCAGCGCGGCGCATCGTTAGGTCCGGCGGATGTCTGCATCGTCGCCTTGGAGGGGTCGGGAGAAGGACTAGCACTGACCGATGTACGCGGCTCAGTGCGAGACCTCGGCGTGGCGATCGCTGCGGTCGCAAAGTTGGCGATGACGCTGGCAACTGCCCGGTCGTGATCCGGCTGCTTCATTTCCGCGGCCCGCAATCGCGCATCAAATAGTCGGCTCAGGCCGGCGATATGCTTGCACGCATCAAAGGTCGTGGAGATCGAGAGGCCCGCTTCCTGCATGTCCTTGCCATCGAGCTGCGCGAGCCCGATGCGAGTGGCTTGGCCGCTTGAAAACGCCTCGGTCGCGAGTTCAATGGCCTCGCTGCGGTCCGACGCTTGAATCGGGACTGGTCTAGGCTGAGCAATTGTGATGAGCAGCGGCTCATAGGCGCTTGCTCTCTCCACGATCGTGGTCAACGGCTGAATGTACGCTGTCGTCGGAGCGCACCGTTCGATCATTGCTGCGAAAGCTGTGGGATCCATTCTGGAACCTTTGGAGCGGGTATCGGAGAAAAAGGAGCCGCGAACAACTATGCTGCGAGCGCGATGTTTGCCGGCGTGATGATTGCGCGCTCGTGGATATTCCCCGTTGCCTGAACAGCGCGGAGAGCATCGTCTGTAACGGGCAATAGACCAGCGACAGCCTTGGTGCTGCCGATCTGCCTTGGAGAGCCGAGGCGATCCAGATGCCATCCTGCTCGACGCAGGATGCGTTCCATCCGCAAATCGGTGACAGTCGCAATTGCGTGGAGGTTACGCTGTAGCCCCCAGTCGATCATCGCAGCGAAGAGAAGAAACGTTGCGCTCTTCAACCCATTCATAGTTGGAGTTTCTGAAGCCTGCGCGTCGACGCAGAATCTTGAGCTCTCCCAGATCGCCGGGCTGTTCGGCGCGCCTCGCCCATCCAAAAGAACCGGGAATGTGTTTGCCAACATGTTGTGGCCAGTAGTCGGCAGCAAACGCACACAGCCGAGCACATTCCGTTGATCAATAGCCAAAAGATATTGGGGCATAAGATCATCGTATTGATCGATCTCGAGACCGTTCGAAATCGACACGTCCCACTCCAAGCGTTCGCCAAAAACGCGACGTCGGAGGCTGTGCATTCCGAACATTAAATCAGAATGGTTCAAAAGAGCAGAACGTGAGAGGGCGACGACTTTCATCTTAGTTCTCCAACTCCGAATCAAACGGCGTTGAAGCCAACAAAGCAGCGGTGATCGCGATCCGGCTCTGTCAGTTTTGACAGGGTCATTTCGAAGCATGTCTCGCCCCAAAGCTGCCGCAACCATTTCATACACGTACACACGCAGCGCGGGAGATCGTGCCTAAACCAAACAAAGAACCTGATGACGGGGTGTGATGAAGAAATACGTTGAACGAACATGCAGTGAATTTTTGGAAGGGCTCCAAATTGCTGTCACCGAGGACGACTTCAAGCGCGTTGCGGAGCGAACGGCTCATGCGCTGGGGTTCCGTTGGTTCGCGTATTTTGTGCGCCACGCGCATGGAGCGCACCTAATCTCGTGTTATCCGAAGAAGTGGACTGATCATTATTTTCACGAGGGCTACGACCGGATCGATCCCGTTTTGCAGAAGCCGCAGGTATTCACGCCTATGACTGTGTGGGATGGGCGAAGTGCGCGAAGCGCAAAATCACCAAAACAGCGCCGCATGTTCGACGATGCATTGAACTTCAGAATCCGGACAGGGCTGACGCTTCAGATTCCAACCGGACAGAGTCAGTTCGCGGCGTTTACATTAGCTGTAGACGATCGCAGTCTGGGGCTCGACCGCTTCATTGAGGCCTCGCAGGATCTTCTACATATGGTAGGGATCAATTATCACGCGCATGTCCGTGCAAAGGTTGATCTTACTGACGTCAGTAGTCGGAAGGAAATTCCGCTCACGCATCGTGAACGCCAATGCCTCGCCTGGACGTCCGACGGCAGGACGATGCAGGACATCGCCGACCTGCTCGGAGTGAGTCCGCGGGGTGTGAAGTTTCATCTGGACAATGCGAGACGGAATCTCTCTGCACTTACCCTTCCGCATGCTGTGGCGCTCGCCCTGCGGCAAGGTTTGCTTTGAGAATCACAGAATGAAGCCGTTAGGCTAGTTTGGCGGGCTCAACCTCCATGCGTCCGCTTGCTGGCCGTCGTGGGTTGAATGTCGGATAGGGTGCTGACTCGACGGAGTGATTGTTCAGATCGAGTCAGGATGTGTCAGGCGTCGCCCTGACGGGCCGGGCTGTCGGCTTCGCTGAAGCCCGCAAGCGGTCTTCCCCCTCGCGGGCGTCCATCCCTGACGCAAGAAGTATGGGCGGAGGTAGGCTGCTGAAATCCGACGACGGAATGTTCACATCCTCAAGCAGCAATTCCTTCGCTTCTTCTATTTTTACGTAGCGTGCGTTCCGTCGTCGAAACTTCATCTGTGCCTTACCGTGCGCCCCCCGCTCAGGGCCGACACGTGCGCCTGGCAGTACAAAGCAACAGACTCGCTCGCAATCTGGCTGAACTCTTTCGCTGACAAATCTCTGTTTCTGAAATGATGAGGACCGCGAACCGCGGGGTATCCACGGTAGCTATGACGTTCTGCGTCGGGCTTCCGGGGGAGCAACACCCCGCTCTCGAATGGCTGTCCTTGTTTCGGGTGCGGCCTTCTACGATCAACCCGCGAGGGGTTCGCTACGCAAGCGTGCGACCTCTTCGGCTGCGCCTGCGAGGTGACCGCGGCCACTCCCGAACACTTCGGCGCCGCCGAGCGGGGATGGTCCCTGCTCCGAACGGGAGCCGCACATGTCGCACAATCTCACCTTTGCTCAGGATCAAGCTTTCGATCTCGCCCGCACATTGATGGTCCCAGTCGTTCTCTTCCAAATCGATGACGAATTCGGCGTCATGATTTCAAGCGAATACGACGGCGAGGAGGGAGCCATCGTGCATGAGTACGACCCGTGGTGCCCGGCTCATTGAACCGGGCAACCGCTGTGCCGCTGGCGCCATGCCGGCGGCAAGGGAGGCTTCGCCGCGGCCTAACCTGCCACATTGGACAGCTGGTCAACGCGCCCTGGCCTCCGGCGAGGCTCCGCGGCCGGCCAGTTCCGTTCCGAAATTGCGGATCAGAAAAACTGAAGAAGGGACCGGGTGCTGCGTTGAGCGCGTTCGGAGGGAAATATGGAAAAGAAGGACATTGAAGAGTTGCGCAGCAAGGTGGTTTGCGCGGCCGTACTTGAACGCGAGGGATGGAAAATCGACCTGAAGGAAAGTACCCGGCGTGCGCTCAAATACCGTAGCGGTGCCGACATCATCATCGTCATCCACGAAGGGCGCGGCTGGTTCGATCCTCTCTCGCCTGCCAAAGGGGACGTCTTCGATCTCGCAAAGCATTTTGGCGCGAATGGATTCCCGGAGGCCTGCGATCGCGTCGCTGCGCTTGTCGGCTTCGTTGTGACGTTGCCGGTCTGGAAGCGAGCGCCCAAACCGGCGGCGACGGCGTCCATCGCCAGCAGATGGTCCCGCCGGCGACCGCCAAGGCCTGGCTCGGCGACCTGGAACTATCTCGCCGAACAGCGCGGCATTCCCGACAGCATTATCGCTGTCGTGGTTGCTCGAGGCGGGCTGCGGGAGGGCCTGCAAGGTAGCATGTGGGCGGCACATGACGATCTTGCCGGCCGTATCATTGGCTGGGAAGAGCGTGGTCCGCATTGGCGCGGCTTCGCCACCGGCGGGACCAAAGAACTCTTTCGTTTCGGGCCGACGGACGCTGAGCGGATTTGCATCACCGAAGCTGCGATCGATGCCATGAGCCTGGCCGCGATCGAAGTGCAGCGCTCCCACACGCTATATGTCAGCACTGGTGGTGGCTGGTCGCCGGCCACGGAGCAAGCCATCCGCTGTTTGGCTGAGCGCGCGAACGTTCGGCTTGTGGCTGCGACCGATAACAATCGGCAAGGTGACGTCTACGCCGAGCGTATTCGCAAGATTGCCGGCGAAACCGGCATTGAATGTACGCGATCACGACCGCGAGCCGGTGACTGGAACGAAGATCTAAGAGGTCTGCTCGGCGGACCGGCCTATGGGCTGCTCGCGACCATTCAATGATTACCGTGATGTCCGGAGAACTCGGCCCCGGGTGCGTCGTGCGAGGCCGAGCAGGCGGATGAGAGTCCGAGCGCACGGATAAAGGAAAAGCGCGAGAGGGAAACACGAAATGAGAAAGGAGGAATGACGTGCCGCATGCCCGGCCGGCGCGTCAAGGGAGGCTTCGCCCGCTCCGCGGCCCTTGACCCTCCGGACCGGAGAGGCGGCCGCGAAGAAGGGTCAAGGGCTGAAGAAGATGGCGAGCCAAAGGGTAAGCCGCGCTTCAGTCCGACTAGGCTGAAAGGAGCCCTCCCATGATCCCCTCTCCGATCCGCAAGGTCTATCAAGGCATCGCCGACCGCCGGCAGATGTTCCGGATGTTCGATCGACATTCGCAGAGGCCGAACCGCCCCGAAGTCGATGCGACCGCGCTCTATTCGGGCGAATGGTTTGAGATTGGCCAAATCGAATACGACTACATGCTCGAGATCCTGCCACCACTTTGGATGCGCAGTGGGATGTTCGCGATGCGCGAATTTCTCACCGGCAACGTCACCAGCGTCTTCTTCGCGCTAACGATCGGCCGTCGCGTCCGTCACTTCCACGGCTATTGTAATCTCTTGGAGCGCTCTTCGCCCGACCGGCTGCGCACCGCGATCGTCGAACGAGAATCGCAGCCCGTGATGGCGATGTCGCGTGAAGAGCGGGTTGAGCACATCTGGTCAAGCACGCACAACGATTACCGCGGCTACGCTGGCGAGCGATGGGCCCATCATCAATGTGGCAAGCGCACGGTGCTGCTCTACGGTGGTCAGCGCGGCACTGTGCTGAAGCTGCTCGACCAACTTACCGACGCGGAGATTTCAGCGAAGCTGCCGGTGCACCTGCGCTACCTGCCCGACGCGATCGCGGCGTGAGGGAGAGCGCAATGTTCACATTCCCCATCCCCGCCGTCCGCAGGGTTATTGAACGTGGAAAGTCCGACGCCGCCGCCAACAGCGGGTTCCGCAATCCCTATTACGGCCAAAAACCGGGTAAGGGCGAGAAGCCTGGGCTCTGGCTTGTGGGTGACAACGGCGTTTACATCATGTCGAACGGCAAGCTCGGTGACGGTGATCGACCACTCGTGGTCTATTCCGAGGAATGCCATCCGGTCGGCAATCCGGACTGGTTCGATTACAAGCGACGCCATTTCGGCGGCGATGACAGCATCGAGTTCATCGAGACCGAGCGGTTCGTCCCGCTCATCAATCGTGATTTTCGATACACCCATCTGCGGGTGCAGCTGAGCGAGACAGACATCTCGCTGTCGCTCATCATCCGCTAGCGCCTCCCATCCCTATTCACCGGACCACCCGCCGAGGCAGCTCGGCGGGACGACGGCACGTGCCCTCATCTCAAGGACAATTTCCAATGGCTCAAGACGATCCCTTCACCCTCGACCTCTTCAACAGTTCCGCCCTTTCCTCTGGCCTCGGCGTCACCGCCTTCGCCGACGGCATCACCGACGACCCGGACGAAGGCGAGGATCCTGATCCGTCGACGCCGGCCCCATCGCTTCCGGTCGCGGCGGTCACACGCTCTGCTTCATCCGCTCCGCGAGAGCGCGAGACGAACTTCCATCTCGCGGGTGAGCGCGCCCTGGCCAAGGGATGGAAGGAGCGCGCCCGCGACAACATCGTGGCGATCCGGCTCGCCGCGGCAATCGAGGCCGATGGGCGTGCGGCGACTGTCGTAGAGCAGGAGCGGCTGATCCGCTTCACCGGCTTCGGAGCCTCCGACCTTGCGAACTTCGTGTTCCGGCGCCCGGGCGAGGCGGAATTCCGCAAGGGCTGGGAGGCGATTGGAGCGGAGCTGGAGGATGCCGTCGGCGATCTCGACCACGCCTCGCTCGCGCGCTGCACCCAATATGCGCACTTCACGCCCGAGTTTATCGTCCGTGCGATCTGGGCAGGCCTGCGGCGCCTCGGCTGGCGCGGCGGCCGCGTGCTCGAGCCCGGCATCGGCACCGGGCTGTTTCCCGCGCTGATGCCGGAAGGACTTCGGGACGTCTCGCACGTCACCGGTATCGAGCTGGATCCCGTTACGGCGCGCATCGCGCGCCTGTTGCAGCCGCGGGCGCGGATCGTGACCGGAGACTTCGCGCGCACCGAATTGCCTGGGAACTTCGATCTCGCCATCGGCAATCCGCCGTTCTCTGACCGCACCGTACGCTCCGACCGCGCATATCGGTCTATGGGGCTGCGATTGCACGATTATTTTATTGCGCGTGCGATCGACCTTCTGAAGCCGGGGGCGCTGGCCGCCTTCGTCACCAGCTCGGGCACGATGGACAAGGCGGATGCATCGGCGCGCGAGCACATCGCGAAGTCGGCCGACCTGATTGCGGCGATCCGGCTGCCCGAGGGGAGTTTTCGCGCCAGCTCCGGTACCGACGTCGTCGTCGATATCCTGTTCCTGCGCAAGCGCAAGATCGGAGATCCGGAACGAAGTCTGTCATGGCTCGATGTCGACGAGGTGCGGCCGGCGACAGAAGACGAGAGCGCGATCCGCGTGAACCGATGGTTCACGAAGCATCCAGAATTCGTGCTTGGCACGCACGCTCTCGCCTCTGGTCCGTTCGGCGAGACCTATGCGTGCCTGCCGCGCGAGGGCGAGGATCTCGAAGCGGCGCTGACGGCTGTAGTCGGTCTCCTTCCCGAAGACCGCTACGACGGCGAGCCCGATGTGATCGAGCTCCATCTGGAGGATGCGGATGATCAGAGCGTCCTAGATCTGCCGTCCGATCGGCATGTGCGCGAGGGCAGCTATTTCTTCGACAAGGCCCACGGCCTGATGCAACTCCTCGACGGCGTGCCTGTCGCCGTGAAGGCCCGTAAGGGGCGCATGGCCGAGGGCATTCCCGAGAAGCATGTTCGCGTCATTCGGAAGTTGATCCCGGTCCGCGATGCAGTCCGTGAGGTGTTGAAGGCGCAGGAGCTCGACCAGCCGTGGAAAGACGCGCAGGTCAGGCTGCGCATCGCCTGGTCGAACTTCGTCCGCGACTTCGGCCCGATCAACTTCACGACCGTCTCCATGACGGAAGACGAAGAGACCAGCGAGGTGCGCGAGACGCATCGCCGGCCGAACATCCAGCCCTTCCTCGATGACCCCGACTGCTGGCTCGTCGCCTCGATCGAGGACTACGACCTCGAGACCAACACCGCGAAGCCCGGTCCGATCTTCACCGAGCGGGTGATCGCGCCGCCGGCTGCACCCGTCATCGGCAGCGCGGCCGATGCGCTGGTCGTCGTGCTCAACGAGCGCGGGCATGTCGACATCGACCACGTCGCCGAGCTGCTGCACCGAGAATGCGACGACGTCGTCGCCGAACTCGGCAGCGCGGTCTTCCGCGATCCTGCGGACGGCTCGTGGCAGACGGCCGATTCCTACCTCTCCGGTCCCGTCCGTGACAAACTGAGGGCTGCGGAGGCCGCGGCTGCGCTCGATCCGTCCTACGAACGCAATGTCACGGCGCTGCAAGCCGTGCAGCCCGCCGACCTCAAGCCGTCCGATATCACTGCGCGTCTCGGCGCGCCCTGGATTCCGGCCACCGACATCGTCGCCTTCGTCAAGGAGACGATGGACGCCGAGATCAGGATCCATCACATGCCGGAATTGGCGTCGTGGACCGTGGAAGCCCGGCAGCTCGGATGGATGGCGGCCGGCACGTCGGAATGGGGCACGGACCGCCGGCACGCAGGCGAGTTGCTCGCCGATGCACTGAACAGCCGCGTGCCGCAGATCTTCGACACAATCAAGGACGGCGACAGCGAGCGGCGCGTGCTCAACGTCGTCGACACGGAAGCAGCAAAGACTAAGCTGCAGAAGATCAAGGATGCCTTCCAGCGCTGGATCTGGTCCAACCCCGATCGCACCGACCGGCTGGCGCGCGTCTACAACGACCGCTTCAACAACATCGCGCCCAGAGCGTTCGACGGTTCGCACCTGAAGTTACCCGGCGCCTCTGGCGCCTTTGTTCTTTATGGGCACCAGAAGCGCGGTATCTGGCGCATCATCGCCGCGGGCTCGACCTACCTCGCGCACGCCGTCGGCGCCGGCAAGACTATGACGATGGCCGCCGCAATCATGGAGCAGCGCAGGCTCGGCCTCGTCGCCAAGGCGATGCTCGTCGTGCCCGGCCACTGCCTGGCGCAGGCCGCCCGCGAGTTCCTTGCACTCTACCCGAACGCGCGCATCCTGGTCGCCGACGAAACCAACTTCACCAAGGACAAGCGGCACCGCTTCCTGTCGCGCGCCGCGACGGCGACCTGGGACGCGATCATCATCACTCATTCGGCGTTCCGCTTCATCAGCGTGCCCTCGGCCTTCGAGCAGCAGATGATCCAGGACGAGCTCGAGCTCTACGAAACCCTGCTGACCAAGGTCGAAAGCGACGATCGCGTCTCGCGCAAGCGCCTCGAGCGCTTGAAGGAGGGATTACAGGAGCGGCTAGAATCGCTCGCAACCCGCAAGGACGACCTTCTGACCATCTCCGAGATCGGCGTCGACCAAATCATCGTCGACGAGGCGCAGGAGTTCAGGAAGCTCTCCTTCGCCACCAACATGTCGACGCTGAAGGGCGTCGACCCCAACGGTTCGCAGCGCGCCTGGGACCTCTACGTCAAGTCGCGCTTCATTGAGACGAAGAACCCGGGCCGTGCGCTGGTGCTCGCTTCCGGTACGCCGATCACAAACACGCTCGGCGAGATGTTTTCGGTGCAGCGCTATCTCGGACATGCCGCGCTATCGGAGCGCGGGTTGCATGAGTTCGATGCCTGGGCGAGCACGTTCGGCGATGTCACGACCGAGCTCGAGCTCCAGCCCTCCGGCAAATACAAGCCGGTCACGCGCTTCGCCACCTTTGTCAACGTGCCGGAGCTGATCGCCATGTTCCGCTCCTTCGCGGACGTGGTGATGCCTGAGGACCTGCGCCAGTACGTGAAGGTGCCAGCCATATCGACCGGAAAACGGCAGATCCTGACCGCGAAGCCGTCTCCGGCGTTCAAGCGCTACCAGACCCTGCTCGGTGAGCGCATCAAGGCGATCGAGGAGCGCGACCGCGCACCAGAGCCCGGCGACGACATCCTGCTGTCGGTCATTACCGACGGCCGCCACGCGGCCATCGACCTGCGCCTGGTGGACCCGGACAACGACAATGAAGCCGAGAACAAGCTGAACCTGCTGGTCGGCAACGCCTTCCGCATCTGGAGCGAGACGGCCGCGAACAACTACGTGCGCACGGACGGAAAACCCTTCGAGTTGCCCGGCGCGGCACAGATGATCTTCTCCGACCTCGGCACGATCGGCGTCGAGAAGAGCCGCGGCTTCTCCGCCTATCGCTGGATCCGCGATGAGCTCGTCCGCATGGGCGTGCCGGCTTGCGAAATCGCCTTCATGCAAGACTACAAGAAGTCCGAGGCGAAGCAGCGGCTGTTCGGCGATGTGCGCGCTGGCAAGGTCCGCTTCCTGATCGGCTCCTCCGACACGATGGGCACCGGCGTCAACGCCCAGCTTCGCTTGAAGGCTCTTCACCACCTCGACGTGCCCTGGCTGCCCTCGCAGATCGAGCAGCGCGAGGGCCGCATCGTACGGCAGGGTAACCAGCATGACGAGGTCGATATCTTCGCCTACGCGACCGAAGGCAGCCTCGATGCGCAGATGTGGCAGAACAACGAGCGCAAGGCCCGCTTCATCGCTGCCGCGCTGTCCGGTGACACCTCGATCCGCCGGCTGGAGGACATGGGTGAAAGCCAGGCCAACCAGTTCGCCATGGCGAAGGCGATCGCCTCTGGCGACCCGCGCCTGATGCAGAAGGCTGGCCTCGAGGCCGACATCGCGCGGCTCGAACGGCTGCGGGCTGCGCACATCGATGATCAGCACGCGGTGCGCCGGCAGATGCGCGATGCCCAGCGCGACATCCAGCTCTCGGCCCGCCGCATCAGTGAGATCGGCCAGGACATCGAGCGCCTCACACCGACCGCCGGCGATGCGTTCAGCATGTCCGTGACGGGAACCCCGTTTATGGAACGCAAGCTCGCTGGGCGCGCATTGATGAAGGAGATCCTGACGCTGGTGCAGCTTCAGCAGGAAGGCGAGACCGTCATCGCCTCGATCGGGGGTTTCAACGTCGCGTACAGTGGAGAGCGCATCGGCCGCGACGGCTACCGCTACACCACCATGCTCCAGCGAACCGGCACCGAATACGAGATCGAGTTGCCGGTGACGGTGACGCCGCTCGGTGCGGTCGCCCGCCTCGAGCACGCGCTGGGCGACTTCGAGGGCGAGCGGGAGCGCTACCGCCAGCGCCTCACTGAGGGTCGCCGACGGCTCTCCTCCTACGAGTCCCGCGATGGCGGGGACTGCGCATTCTCTGGCGAGCTTGCCGAAAAGCGCCGGCAGCTTGCTGAGGTGGAAAAAGCCTTGGCGGAAGACGGCGAGAGCGCCGGCCAGCTGGCTACGGCCGCCTGAACGAAAGAAGGGGAGCGAGGAAGGAAATAGGCCGGTTCGCAGATCGGGCGGGCCGCCGACGCTATCGCTCAACCGGCGCCTGCGCGATCCCAGCCCGTCGTCCTGCGCAGGGCTTTGGCCCTGCTGGTCCTGCCGGGCAGGGATGCTCGGCCGCAGTTGCACCGGCCCGTCCGCTCCGCGGGGCCCAGGGGGGTCTTCGGGAAGAAGACGAGAAAGGACCGGCGTTGCCGGTCCGCAAACCCCAAAAGGATCCATTCCCATGCAACTCATCAAGGTCGATCCGCGCGCGCTGAAGGAGAACCCCGACCGCATGCGCCAGACCAAGTCGACGCCGCAAGCCGACGCGCTGCTGCTCGCCACGATCAAGGCCGTCGGCATCGTGCAGCCGCCCGTTATCACGCCGGAAATCGGCGGCGGAAACGGCTACTTGATCAATGCAGGCCACCGCCGCGTCAAGCAGGCGATCGCCGCCGGCCTCGAAGAGATCGACGTGCTGGTCGACGAGGCGGCGAACGACAACGGCGCCATGCGCTCGATGGTCGAGAACATCGCCCGTGAGGCGCTGAATCCGGTCGACCAGTGGCGCGCAATCGAGCGTCTGGTCGCGCTCGCCTGGACAGAGGAGGCAATCGGCGTCGCGCTCGCGCTGTCGGTGCGTCAAATCAGGAAACTTCGTTTGCTGGCCAATGTGCTGCCAGCGATGCTCGATCACATGGCCAAGGGCGACATGCCCGACGAGCGCCAGCTCCGCACGATCGCTGCCGCATCGCTCGACGAGCAGAAGGAGGTCTGGAAGAAGCACAAGCCGTCGAAGGCCGATCCGCAGGTCTCGTGGTGGAGTGTCGCTCAAGCGTTGCAGAAGACCCGGATGTTTGCTCGGCACGCCAGCTTCGGCGACGACCTGGCCGAGGCCTACGGCATTCATTGGGTTGAAGATCTCTTCGCGCCCGCCGACGAGGACAGCCGCTACACGACGGACGTCGAGGCTTTCCTCGGCACGCAGCAAGAGTGGATGACGGCCAATCTGCCGAAGAAAGGCATCATCGCCGAGACCACCAACTACGGCGAGGTGAAGCTGCCGCCGAAGGCCGAGCGCGTCCACGGCAAGCCGGTGAAGTCCGACTGCACGGCGATGTATCTTGACCGCGATGGCCGCGTGCAGACGGTGCACTACCGCATGCCTGCGCCGAAGAAGCCGAAGGGCAAGGGCGCGACTGGTTCGGACAACGCTCCGGACGACGTCGGCGAGATCTCCAGGCCCCGTCCTGACGTGACGCGCAAGGGCGTCGAGATGATCGGTGACTATCGCACCGACGCGCTGCGCGAGGCGCTCGGCCGCGCGCCGATCGAGGACGACACGCTGATGGCTCTTCTGGTCCTCGCCTTCGCGAGCCAGAACGTCTCCGTGACGACGGGAAGCGGTGGAACCTATTACGGCCACAGCCGCCTGGCGAAGAACGCAGCGGTGCTGTTCGATGCCGACGGCAAGCTCTCGTTCGACATGGATACGCTTCGTGTCGCGGCGCGCACCATGCTGGTCGATGTCTTCTCTTGCCGGGAGAACGCCACCAATAGCGGCATCGTCGCCAGGATCGCCGGCGTCGTGATCGGCGCGGATAGCTTCCTTCCGCACATGGGTACGGAGGACTTCCTCTCCTGCCTGTCGCGCCCTGCCCTTGAGGCATCGTGTAAGGACACTCCTGTCCTGCCACGCCAGCGCGTGAAGGACACGCGTGCTGCGCTCGTCGAGCACTTCAAGGAGGGACACTTCGTCCATCCCTCCGCGTTCTTCGCGCCAGACGCCACGAAGCTTTCGCAATGGTTGTCGTCGAGCGCGACGACGGGAGATGCCGACGAGGCTGAAGAGGAGACCGCCGGCATCGGCGATGACCTGTCTGACCAAGAAGCCGAGGCATTCAGGGAGGCGGCCGAATAGCGGCACGCATCCTTTCTTCCGAACGGTCCACCGCCGCCGGTCATCCCGGCGGCGGTTTCTTTTTCACGCATGCGCACACAAGGAGGACATGATGTCCGCGCACACCATCATCGACAACGCTCCCATCGGCTCGATCGTCGCCTGGTCCGACGGAACGCCGCAGCCACCGGCGCGCTTCAGGAAGAAGCTCGCCGCGTGGCAGACCAACAACAGCAGAGGCCGCCTCATCCGCAAACAGGGTGGACGGGACATCGGGAATGTCTCGCTATCGGCCTGTTTCACCCTGCATGAGACCGATTATGGCGCCGGCGGCGTCGTTGCCGTGCGTGTCCATCGGACATTCTCGCTGAAGTCGAAGCTCCACTTCGCCATCGTCGAACGTCCGGCGGTCGGCTCGATTCGTGTGTTTGACCGCGCCGGCGACGACGCCGAGCTTGTCCAACTCGCGACCAACGAGCCCGATGCGACGGAGTGGCTGACACGCCATGGCTATCCCCACGCCGTGCTGGAGGAAGTGACGGCCAACGAGATCAGCGCTGACACCATCGAGGGGAGGACCGCGGCATGAACGCGTCATTTCCTCCTCCCGACGACGTCGCTTTTGGTCGCAGCGCTGACGGCCTTCTGGTCGCGCTCGTCGGCGAGACGGCTTTCGCCATGGTTCCGGCCGGCGATGGCCGGCATTTTCTCGCGACGGGCTGGCGCATCAACCGCCCGATGGGCGGATGGACGCGCGGCGACTTCTACGGACATTCCGGCGAGCTCGCCGATGAGGCGGCGTTTCGCAACGCCGTGCTCGAAAACGCCGAGCATCAAAGCGAGCGCAAGCTGCTCGGCCGGATCGAGGAGAACACGGGTATCAATACCCCTTGGGGACTCTCGCAGGGCTCGACCGTCTATGCCGAGGGCGTCGCGTCGCACTCCACTGCTGGCCACGGCGGTTTCAAGCTCTCGGCCGAGCGAAACCGCATCATCCACCCCATGCTGCGCTCAAAGGGTGGATGGTACGAGGAAGACGCCGAATGGGCGATTGTCGCGATCACCTTCCCGGATATCTTCACGGCGTTCGAACGTCGTTGCGCCGCGACGACGATCAAGGACAGCTGGCCGGACGCCTGGGAGGCGATCTCCGGCACAATCCTGCAGCCGGGCGAATCCCGCGAGAAGGATCGCCGCGGCTTCGACCAGGTGCATGTGCGGGACTGGATCGTGGTGTCGGCGATCACGTCCAAACATGCGAGCGGCTTCGTCGAAACCGTCGCCACGCTCGGCGGGAAACGCGGGCCTGGAACCGAGGAACGCCGCTTCCTCGTTCCGTCCAACGAGTATCACGTCGGCCGCTTCGGCTTCGTGATCGACGAGGCGCGCCACCAGCTCTACGGCGGCCCCTCCGACTTCGTCGGATGGAGGTGACCCATGCCCTGGCGCCTCATTGCCAAAGCCTTCGGCTGGCGCACGGCCACTGACGAGGACGGCGAAATGCCGGTCCTCGTCGTCTGGCATCCGCGGCTCAGACGGCATTTCACCGGCGTCGACGCCTGGAAACACGCCGTGCGCCTGTCTGTGCACGCGCCGCGCCAAGACCCGGCCGGCGCCGACAGAATCCAGTCATGAAAGCGTATCTCGTCGCCGTGAACCTCCCGGTGCATGCGCACAACAACCCAGAGAGCGCCGTCGCCTGGATGACTGCCGGCGACGACCTCTCCTCCATAATCGCATTCTCTCTTCCGCACGACGACACGCCAGACAAGTTCGCCCCGCCCTTGTGGCCTCTCGGGACGGTGCGATGATCGAGCCCCTGGACCGACGCCTCCTGCTCGCGCGCATGGAGATCGCGCAAGCCGAGACGCAGCGCCATTTGGGCATCATCGAGCGCCAGATCGCGGCACGTGCCGAGCGGATGACGATCACCGATCGGGCGAAACGCCGGCCGCACGGCCGAAGCGCCTCGAGCTGGACGAACGCGGACGAGCGGCTGTTTCAGCAGCATGTCGCGGAGCTCGCCCTGGCCCACCGCGGCGAGATCGACGCTCTCACGCTAAAGCTCGATCGGCAGGAAACGGCGATCGCCGAGTTTCGGGCCCGCGGTCGCGCTTCCCCCGCGTGGCGGTGAACGACGGAGGCCGTGACGAATCCCCGCGCAAGCGGAGCGTAAGATCGTTCGCGACGTCGAGCGTGGCGCGGATTGACCTCGATCTCCCGCGGTTTCAGAGGCGGACTGCCCCTTGGCCGTCACTCCCTCGGTTTGTGCTGCGGTCTGAACCGTCCGCGGTCCGCTTCAAGGGCAAGTCGCGAAGCGATCGGCGGCCGCCGTCTCGCGATGGGGGGCCGCGTCCTTCGCAGGCCCGAGGGCCCGCTTGCCCGCAACCCGCCCATGCTCGCCCTGGCAGCCGCCGCCCCCTGAAGCGGCCCGCTGGGGCCGGTTCTGGTCGACCGCACCCGAGGGAGCAACGGCCAAAGGCCCGACCGCTTCCCTAGGTGAAACCGAGAAAGGATCTCATCATGACCAAAACCGCCCGCTCCTCTCGCGCCACAGCCCGCGTTATTCCGCTTCGCCGCGGCGCGACGCTCGAAATGGTTCGTCTCGCCTGTCCCGACTCCGCGCAGACATTGCGCATCTCCGAGAGCTTCGGCCTTGCGGTCCTCGACAGCGACGGCATCCGTGAGCTGCACGAGCGACTCGTGATCGAGACCGCCGACGCCCTCAAGGACGGCCTCAGCGAGCGTGCGATGGAAATCCACCTCCAGCGCATCGTCGGCGCTTACGTTGGTTCGGCTCACGGCGCCGGCCAGTTCTACTCCCGCGCCGTGACCGAAGCGCGCGAAGCCACCGCCAAGCTCGCCAACGACGCACGCGATGAGGACCTCGACGGCCCCGTCGGCTTCGACAGCCAAGCGCAGCGCAAGCGCGAGTTCGCGGCCGACATGGGACTCCAGGCGCACGCGCTCCGCATGGCGGCCGAGGGCGCCGTCGCCGCGTACGAGCAGGTCATCGGCGAAGCCTGGAAGCCCTTCGAGCGGCAGGCCGAGCACGCCGGCGAAACCGTCACTAAGAAGGCCGCCGCGGCCCAGATAGCGGCCTTCGAATAGGCCTCAAGGCGGGGCTTCGGCCCCGCCTTCCACATGTTGCCGCTGTGAAGGCTGGTCGCGAGACCGGCCATTTTTTCGTGTCGCCGGCAAATCCAACAAGAAAAACGGCGCGTCGCGCCAGCGTGGCCCCTCCCGGTCGGTGGTCCGTGCGACGGATTCGGCGCCCGCGCAACGGCTGCGCCGTCCTCCGCTGCGCTGCGGCCCGGCCGGGTGCGCGAGCGCGTGATGCCGCCGCGGCGGACGCCGTGAGGGGCCGCGACAGGCGCGGCCTCCGAACGGAGGTCATTGAAATGAGCAGGAACGAAGGAAAACCGCGCGCCGACATCTACGCGCGCATCACCGATCGCATCGTCGCGGACCTGGAGCGCGGGGTGCGGCCGTGGATCAGACCTTGGAATGCGGCCAGCGCGGCTGGGCGTATCACGCGGCCGCTGCGCCACAACGGGATGCCTTACCAGGGCATCAACGTCGTGCTGCTGTGGTCGGAAGCCCTGTCGCGCGGCTTCACGTCGCCGATTTGGATGACATTCAAGCAATCTCTCGAGCTCGGCGGCCACGTCCGCAAGGGCGAGAACGGAACGATGGTGGTCTACGCAAACAAGATCACCAAGACCGAGACGAATGACAACGGCGACGACGTCGAGCGGACAGTGCCGTTCCTGCGGGCCTACACCGTGTTCTGCGTCGAGCAGATCAACGGCCTGCCCGACCACTACTATGCGCGCCCTGCTCCGAGCGCGCCGCCGGCGCAGCGCATCGCGCACGTGGACGCATTCTTCGCCAACACCGGCGCGACCATCCGGCACGGAGGCGACAAGGCGTTCTTCGCGCCATCGCTCGACCTCATCCAGATGCCGCCGTTCGAGACCTTCCGCGACGCCGAGAGCTATGCGGCCACGCTCGCGCATGAGTGCGTGCACTGGACGGCGCCGGCGCACCGCGTCAATCGCGATCTCAGCCGCTACGCGAAGGACAGCAGCGAGCGCGCCCGCGAGGAGCTTGTCGCCGAGCTCGGCGCCTGCTTCCTTAGCGCGGACCTCGGCATCGTACCCGAGCTCGAGCCGCGTGCTGACCACGCGAGTTACCTTGCGTCGTGGCTGGAAGTGTTGGCCAACGACAGGCGCTTCATCTTTTCGGCGGCGGCGCACGCGCAGCGCGCCGTTACCTATTTGCACGATCTTCAGCCGAAGCCGGCCGAAATCGACCAAGCGGCATGAGCGCGACGCCGTCGCGTCTAGCCCGTGCTCTTAGCCTTTCACGAGCTCACCAAAGCCCTCGCCTCGCGGCGAGGTCCTTCTTGCGTGCCCAGTCGTGCGCTTGCGTCTTCCGAAGGCGGAGGCACTTCCCATAACCTCGTCCAGCGCGGCGGGACCAGCCGCGTGGGCCGCTGTGATCCCGAAATGTCTGTCGATTCGGAATGGGTGACTTCCCGCGGCAGCGTGAAAGCGGCCATCACGATTGCATTCGTCCGGGATCGCACTCGCGGTGACTCTCGAAAGAACCCTTCAGGGCCCGGCGAGTCCCTCGATCAGCTTTGGCTCCGTCGTTGTCGTGCGGTGCGCGGCTGTCACCAGTCATATCCCCTCGGTCGGCCTGACGCGCCCAGTGCGTCCTCGATTTGGCATGTCTAACCGAAGGCCGTCGTCGCTGCGCTCCGCCTCGATTCCATGACCGCAACGTCCGTTCGCGACTTTCTTCCCCTGGCCGCTGCGCGCCCATTCCTCGCGAGACAAGAAAGCCTCGCCCTGGCCGCCCTCCACTGCGTTGCGGCCCTTCGGGTGCGGTCCAATCGCCTCCGGTCAACGTCAGCCATCGAGGTCGCGGTGGTCGCGGCCCGAGAACCGAAGAGGATACGAACATGGCTACCATCGGCAACTTCACCGTGAATGGCAACGGCTTCGTGGGCACCGTCAAGACTCTCGCCCTCGGTACCGTGAAGGCCAAGATCGTCGCGGCCGACCGCACCTCGGAGAAAGCCCCGGACTACCGCATCTTCGCCGGCACCATCGAGTTCGGCGCCGCGTGGAAGAAGAAGTCCCAGGAGCAGAACCGCGACTACCTCTCGGTCAAGCTCGACGACCCGAGCTTCGCGGCGCCGATCTACGCGACGCTGGTCGAGATCGAAGGCGAGGAAGGCCACTCGCTCATCTGGTCTCGCCCAAGCCGCGACTGAAAGCCCGCGCAAGAAGGCCTCGCCAGTGGCGAGGCCTTCGCCTGCCGAAAGACAGTGTCAACGATGAAGGTCTTGAACGCGCGTATGTCGGCCGACCGCTCGATCGCGGTGCGATCTGTCTCGGCCGACCCAGCAAAGGGCATGTCGCTCTGCCCGAGGTCTCTAGAGGATTCCCCACGCCCGGTACCGCCCTCGCCCGGTAGCCTCGCGCAGGCCGAGCTCGATTACCAGGCTCAATGCTGCGCGTGACGTGATTCCCAATTCCTCAGCGATCATGCCGGCAGACACAACCGGGCAGGTTAACACGTAGTCGACGAGCGCCGGCAGTTTGGAAGTCGACCGGCGGCCTGTTAGTTTCCGAAGCAGTAGCGTGCGCTGGTTGAGCCAGCGATCGTGCGCCTTCAACCCAGCCTCGGCTGCAGCCGTGATCGCATCTAGCTCAGCGACAAGCCTCGTCGCGGTGTCGCGCGACCGGCGCCGCTCGCGCGGGATGGTTTTCAGTCCGTCGTGCAGGCAGGCGAGATGCGAACGTGTTTTGCCACGTTGACGCAACAGCGCAGCCGCCAGCAATTGGCCCAGCCATGGCCTATGCTGCAGCGGTTCGATGCTGCGCCATGCGTCGGCCGCGATGGCCGCTGCGAGCGTTGGCGGCAAGCTGCGGGTCTGATCGAGGTTGGTGCGCCAGGCGGTGAGGCGGGTGTCCTCGTCCCAATCGATGTCGTAGAGCAGCGGATCGCGATCGGTCGCGTGACGTAATTGACTCGGGCTATCGCTGGCGAGGGCGCGATCGGTCTTGGCCATCGCGGCATCGACGGCAGCGAGCGCCTCAGACAGCCGATCGTCATTTGCGGTTAGTGCGAGCCCTGCCTCCAGCACATCGCCGGCCTCCTTCGCATCGCAATCCCCTGCTCCACCCTCTTCCCGCTCGACGCCTGCCCCTTCCAGGTCGCCCGTCCCGTCGAGGCCGCGCAAGGCGCCAAGGCCGACCGGCGACAACGCCCAGTCGGGCTTTTCCCGGTCGATGCGACGGCGGGCGCGCAGCACGGCGCGTGCCCGAGTCAGCTCATGGGTCGGTGCGCGGATATCCATGCCCGCGTCATGGAGAACAAGATCTTCGACGTGGACGAGTTCGCCCTCTAGCCATAGACTGGCGCAGGCGTCGGTGAAGTGGTTGCGGCTGATCCACCCATCCCGAATTGGGCTCTTTGCGAGGCGTTCGTCGAGGCGGGCAAGCGCGTCCTCGGCGGTCGCAAGGGGTGTCGCTTTCACTTCCCGATTTCATCAGCGCAATCCTCATATGTTGTTTAGGTTTAGGGGCTAAAACGAGCCGAATTTTCCGCTAACGATTTCAGCGACCGCTCGATTGCCGCACCGACCGCAAAGCAGAACAACCGCCTCTGCGTTGGCGCCCCCGTCGGAGGAGGCGTGGCTGGCGGCGCGCCGCGTTGCGCGCGAACTCGACGGGATCCTTGATGAGGCGGGTCCGCATCGGCAGGCGGTCGATCGGGCGGCCGCCGAGCTGCGCCTTTCGACCCGGCAGGTCTATAATCTGCTGGCGCGCTATCGCGTCGACCGGCGGGTATCGTCGCTGCTGCCGCGTACGAACGGCGCGAGAAAGAAGCGGCTCGACCATGAAGTCGAGGACATCATCGCGGCGACGTTGCGAGCGCAATGGCTGACGCTGGAGGCGCCGCCGCTTGCGCCGGTCGTAGCCGAAATCCGCGCCCGTTGTGAGGAGGCCGGACTCGCCGCGCCCTCCTATGGCGCTGTCGACCGCCGCATTCCCTCGCTGTTCAGCCCTGAGGAACTCGCCAGGAAGCGGTCAGCGAACCCGAAGCATCTGCTGCGGCTCAAACCGAGACCCGGTTATATCCGCGCCTCGAACCCGCTCGAGGTTTGTCAGATCGATCACACGCCCACGGACATCCAGTTCGTCGAGGTGGTGGAGGGCGAAGGCGTCTTCGTCGGAAGGGCGTACCTGACCCTCATCGCGGACGTGGCGACGCGCTGCATCCTCGGCTTTTGTCTGACCCTCGAAAAGCCTTCGGCGCTGTCCGTCGCCCTATGCCTCGCGCAGGCGATGTGTCCGAAGGAGGCGTGGTTGGCCGCGCGCGGCATCGAGCATCGCTGGCCGATGTTCGGGCGACCTCGGCTGCTCGTCACCGATTCCGCGAAAGAGTTCAAAGGGCGCGCCTTCCAGCGTGGTTGCGAGGATTATGGCGTCCGGATTCGTTATCGCGATCGCGGCCGGGTCCATGAAGGTGGCGTGATCGAACGCCTGCTCGGGAAGCTGAACAGCGTTCTCGCGACGCATCCGGGATCGACGGGTCGATCGGTGGCGGACCGCGACAGTTATCCCGCAGAGCGGCGCGCTCGCCTGAGTTTCGCCGATCTTGAGCGATGTGTGGCGCTCGCCGCGATTGATCACAATCTGCAGCAGAACGCGAAGACCCTGAAGACGCCGGCGGCGGAATGGGCGCGACACAGCCGGGATCTTCCTCGTTTCGAGGACGACCCGGCGCGGGTCGTGCTGGCGTTCCTGCCCGGGATGGAGCGGCGCCTTTCGCCGCAGGGCGTCAGTCTGTTCGCGTTGGACTATTATTCGCCGTGGCTGGGCGGCCTGGTCCCGCGGCGCGACCGTCTGGGTCGGCTCGAGGTACGATACGATCCTCGCGACATCAGCCACATCTATGTCCGGGATCCGGAAACGAGGGAGTTTCGGTCCGTCGGACGACGCGATGGGCGGCTCGCGTCGTTAACGCTGTGGGAGCACGAAGGCGACCGCGCGCGTCGACGCGCCGCGACCGCGCGCTCGGACACGGAGAAGGTGAAGTTTCAGCGCCAGATCGCCGAGATCGTCGGCGGATCGAAGCCATCGAAGGTCGAACTGCGCGACGCCGTGCGCCGGAGTCACGCGGCGGAGGCCGGCAAGCTCTATGAGGCCATGTGCCCGACTGCGTCGGAGGTTCCCGCCGAGCGCCCGGTCCGCGAAAAGCGCCGGCTGCCGGTCGAGGATTGGTGAGATGGTCGACCATCTGCTCGATCATGTTCGCCCGTATCTTGGCCGCAGTCTGGAGGATCGGATCGCCTACATCGAGGCGCCGCGATGGATCGGACATCACCTCGCCACGCAGGCGCTTGAGCGGCTGAACGCATTGCTGTCCCGGTCGCCAAGTTTACGCACGCGCGGTCTGATGCTCGTCGGCCCCTACGCCAACGGCAAGACGATGATCGCCGAACGGTTCGCCGTCGCGCATTTGAAGGCCTGCGAGACGCAGCGGGTGTGGGTGGTCCAGACCCGCGAGGGCGCAGGACTCGCCCATTTCTACGCAAGCATTCTGCGTGCCTTCCGGGCACCGACGGGAAACAGCCGGGACGTCGGCCGCAAGGCCGAGCAGGTCGATCATCTGCTCGACGGCCTGAAGCCGAGAATCCTGATTTTCGACGAGTTCCACAATGCGCTGCGCGGTCGATCGCGCGACGTGGAGGCGGTGCTGGCGTTCCTGCGGCGGATCGGTCGTCAGTTCGACATATCGCCGGTTTTGATCGGCGAGGTCGCGGTGTACGATTTCATCAACGCGACCGACGAAATGGCGAGCCGGTTCGAACTGCTCGCCGCGCCGCGATGGCGTTACGACGACGAATTCCTCACGTTGCTCGACAGTCTCGAAAGCGCCCTGCCGCTCGCGCGCCGCTCTGATCTTTCCGACGAGCAACTGGCGCGTGAGATCTTCCGGCTTTCGGAAGGGTTGATCGGCGAGATCGTGGCGGTCGTCACGGCGGCGGCGGTCGCGGCGGCGAGGTCCGGAGCGGAGCGGATCACCCGGTCCTCGATTGACGCGCTGGATTACGTCCCGGTGTCGCGACGCCGCGGTGCGCGGCTGCGCGAGGGTCTGCTGTGAGCCAAGTGACGGGCTTCGCGATCGAGATCCGCGAACGATACCAGGATGTCGCCGGGGATCGGTGGCCCGCCGCCGTCGACCCGCAACCCGACGAATTGCTGTCGAGCTGGCTTCATCGCCTCGCGATCGCGAACGGCGTCGCGCCGCGGTCGTTCGCCGGCGGGCTCGGGCTGGGAGGAGGCATGTGGTCGCCTCGCCTCGACGCGCGGCTCCCCGAGGACGTCGCGGCCTGGCTCGGCATTCGGACGGGGGTCGCGTGCGAGGCGATATCGGCGATGGCGATGACGGATGGAGCGTTGGCGCCGCTTTGGCTGCCTTTGCGCGAGACCGCGCGCCGGAGCCGTTCGACCTGGATCCAATATTGCGCTGTGTGCCTCGCCGACGATAGCGCCCCCTATTTTCGGCGGTCTTGGCGACTGGCGTCGCGCATTTCCTGTTTCACGCATCGCTGCGGTCTGCGTGATCGATGTCCCGCCTGCCGCGCCGGGATCGTTCCCTTCGCTCAGACGGAATTAGTCCCGCAATACGTCTGCGTGCGCTGCGGTTTCGATCTGCGCGGCGCCGCCAAGATATCGGTCGGGCTGGCGGCGCGGCGGCTGGAACGGTCGATCGACGATATCTGCAAGGCCGAAATCGCCAAGGGATCGCCGACGATCCACGAATGGGTTGCGCGCTTGCTGCGCGTTCCCGTCGTCGTCGGCGTCGTCGGGGCCGGCCGGCCGCTCACCAGCCTGCCGGCGTCGGCGCGCATCCGTTGCTTCGAGCAGCTCGCACAAAGGGCCGACGATGAGCGCGTCGTCGCTGCGGACCGCGCCGTTCCCCGGCGATGTCGAATTGCCGCGACCACCGGCGGCCGTGACGGGTTGATCACGCGTTTCGCGGATTTCCTCGACGCGCATCAGAGATCGCCGCGGTTCGCGCGAGCGCAACCGCCTGGCGTCGACCTCGCGGCTTTGCTGGCGGCCTATGGTTGCGCCGTTCGCCGCGGCTCGCGCTCGACGCGTCGCGGCGCCGACGACGGCGCACGCAAGAGTCTGGCGACCTGATCGAAGACGACGCCGGGCGCGTCGCGGGGCGCCGGCGCGAAGGGAGTAGGATCCCGCGCGCTCACAAGACGCCCCACGCCCGATACCGTCCCCTTCCGGTCGCCTCGCGTAAGGCGAGTTCGGCGACGAGGTTCTGCGCGGCGCGTGGGGTGATCCCGAGCGCCTTGCCGATCATGCCGGCCGAGACCAGCGGTCGCGAGATCACGAACTCGATCAGCTGGGGCAGCCGCGAGGTGGAGCGGCGGCCGTCGAGTTTTCGGATGAGCAGCGTGCGGGCGAGGAGCCAGCGGTCATGCTGCTTGAGGCCCTCTTCCGCCGCCGCGGCGATGGTTTCGAGCTCGGCCACGAGACGCGTCGTCGCGTCGCGCGCCCGGCGGCGTTCCCGCGGCACGGCTTTCGCGCCCTCGGCCAGACATGGCAAATGGGCGCGGGTCTTATCGCGGTCGCGCAGCACAGCGGCGGCGAGCAGGCGGCCGAGGCCGGACGCGCGCTGCAGCGGCTCGATCGCGCTCCAGGCCTCGTGGGCGATCGCAGCGGCGAGAGTCGGCGGCACATTGCGGGTTTCGTCGACGATGGCGCGCCATTGCACGAGGCGCGCGTCCTCGTCCCAGTCGAGGTCGTAAACGAGCGGATCGCGCTCGCCAGCCGGCGCGGCCGGGAGCGGCCGTTCGCTGGCGAGGGTTCTGTCGGCCTGGGCAATGGCCGCGTCGACCGAGGCGAACAATTCGGCAAACTCGCGGTTCCCGGCGAGCGGCGGCTCGAACTCTGGATTCGCTTCGTCACCGTCGTCGTCGGGCTCCGGGTCTTCGACCTGGGGATGCTTTGGGTCCGACTCCCCTGCCCTGCGCCGCAGCGCCTCGAGACCGGTGGGTGACAGAGCCCAACCGGGCGCGGCGTCGGCGATGCGCCGGCGCGCGCGTAACACCATATGGGCACGCGTGAGTTCGTGGGTGGGCGCGCGGATGTCCATGCCGGCGTCGTGCAGCACAAGGTCTTCGATATGGACGAGCTCACCCTCGAGCCAGAGCGCGGCGACCGCGTCCGCAAAGTGGGTTCTCGCGATCCAGCCGTCGCGGATGGGGCTCGTTCGCAGCCGCTCGTCGAGCCGCGCCAGTGTGTCTTCGGCGCGTGCGAGCGGTCGGGCGAGCTCGCGCCATGGCAGCGGATCGGGGAGGCGGGCGCTCAAAGGGGGCACCGGGCGGCCGGTTTGGAATTGTGAGGATCGGTCACGACGGTCTTTCCGAGGGTTCCGAAGGCCCGGGTCGAAATATCTGTTGGATCAAAGCGCTGTCGGACGGCTGCTGAAATCGCAAGCGGAAAAGCGTGCACCGATTTTCCGCTAAGCGTTGCAAATTGAAATCGATAACAGAAAGCGACAAGCGGCCCAACGAGCTGGGCCCACGGCAGCGGATCGGGGATTTTGTAGCTGGGTGGCAAGGTCTTGATAACCTTAACAGGAATCGACGAAACGGAAGCTAACACACGAATGGCTTCCGTCATGGCGATGCCGGTTCCGGATGGCTCTTACTATCGATAACCAGCCCTCATCGATGGTGTCGGGGGAATCGCGTCCCCGGGCCCCTGAGGTCCCCCTCCTCTTGCGGGGGAGCCTGCTTCCCGGATGTCCTATCATCTCGAATGCCCGCTGGGCGCCGACTATGATAGGCTGGCGTTGCGATGTCGAGGTCAAACGCATGAATGAGTTTAGGCGAATTACGCAAGATCCCGCCGTGATGGGCGGGAAAGCCTGCATACGTGGCCAGCGCGTCACCGTCGGCATGATCGTGGGCCAGATCGGTGCCGGCCGCAGCATCGATGCGCTGCTTGCCGACTATCCCTATCTCGCGCGCGAGGACGTGCTCGAGGCCTTGCGCTACGCCGCCTGGCGCGCCGAGGAGCGCGAGGTCGATCTGCAGCGCGCATCCTGATGCGATTCCTGATCGACATGAACCTGTCGCCGAGCTGGGTTCCTTTCCTCCAGAACGCGGGGTTCGAAGCGGCGCATTGGTCAGCGGTGGGTGCTGCGGACGCGTCCGATCGCACGCTGATGCAATGGGCGGCCGCGCACGATCATGTGGTAGTGACCAACGACCTCGATTTTTCGACGATCCTGGCCGCGACGCAGCGCCGCAAGCCGAGCGTCATCCAGATCCGCGCCGATCTGCTGACGCCAGTGGCGATCGGCAGCGCCGTGCTCCGTGCAATCGCACAAACCGAGCGCGAGCTCGCCGAAGGCGCCCTGGTCTCCATCGATCCCGACCGGGCGCGGGTGCGAATTCTCCCGCTCGGGTCGTAAACTTCACCGTTTATCGACAGGGTCGGAAATCAACCCGCAAATCGGCGATTCTGGCGGCTAGGCGCCTGCAAATCCCGCCGCCCGGTCCCCGGATGGACGAGAGACCATGCCAGCCCAGCCCCCCCCTCGCCCCTTCCGCTGTCTTTTCGGTCTGCGCCGGCCGTCTGCGCGAGCGCGATCGTGGTCAGGCGTCGTCGAACAGACCGTCGCGAAATACCTTATCGGCAGCCTTTCCCCCCGGCGGGCATTGCCGCGGGCACGCAGCTTCCGGCCAAAGTCGACACCAACATCGAGCAGAGTCACCCCGGCCTCGTTGAACTCGGCGTTGCATCCTCGTACAGGCCGTCGCGGAACGCCTTGTCGGCAGGTTTGCTGCTCTGCGGATCGGCCTTTGTCCTCAAATCGCGACAAAATTGGACGCCTAGGTCGACCAAGGACGGCCTGCGCTGCTCGCGCTCAAGTTCATGGGCGAGCGCCGTGTGCACGGCCTCGGTCAGTCCGATTTTCTTCAGCGCGGCGACCCTGCGGGCCAGCGCGTCGGTCTCCGGATTCTTGATATGGAAGGCCATGAGGCGCTCCTCTAGCGTGTATCGTGTATCTTTATACAACATTCCGGATACTTCTCGTGAAGGCCGGGGATTCTCGCCAAATCTGATGGGAAAGCTCATAAGAACTCGGCGGAGGCCAAAATTTTTATGGTTAACATTCTATGAGCGCCACCCCTCTTCGCATTCCCGATGCGGCCTCGATCGAGGCCGTTCTGGCAGGACTCGATCCCGCCTCGGCCGACGCGGATCTCATGCCCGCGCTCGCCGCAGCCTTTCCGAGCTTCGATTTCAGCCTGGCCCGCGTCGACGATGATTATTGGCGCGACACCCGATCGGTCATTCGGCCCGACTGCACCCGAGCCGGGGAGCTGCGGCAGTGGATGACGGCCGAGCTCGCCAAAGATGGCGGGGATATCAAGGGGCTCTGGACGCGCCTGAAAGACACTGATCTGCAGATCACCGAGTGGCGTGGGACCAGCGCCTTCGTCTTCGCCCCGACCGGGCCCGGGGCCGCCGATTATATCCAGATCGGACTTGGCCGAGAAATCGAGTGGCGCGCTGGTCCGATCGTCAATCCGGACTATCGACCTTGGGGGGAAGAGGATCTGCTCGATCCCAGCTGGCTCCGCCAGTCCCTGCCCGAGACGGATCGCCTCGGCGGCCCGGTCTACCGCCTGCTCGACCGCGCCGGCGGCGCATTCGTCCATATCCGCAGTTTCCTCGATCGCTGCAGTCGAGCGCGACAAGCGGGAGGCCAAGCGGCCCGAGATGGAGCGGCGCGTGATCCGCGAAGTCGGGCCGCAGGGAACGCGCGAAACGCCATTCCTCGAGGCGGTCCCCGACTGGTTCGACTACGTGCCGCGGGAGGTGCGCTTCTTTCAAGACTGGGAGGGATCGAGTGCCCGCGCCCATCGCGTCTTTGAGCATTGGGCGCTCGATGTTCGTGATTATACCCACAAGGGCGAGCGCGAAGTCGGTTTCATCCCCCGGCCGCTGAAGCCCCCCAAGGAGCGGCTGCTCACGGCATCGGATGTTTCGGTGCATCTGCTGATGGATCGGATTGAGGCCGTGGACAGTGAGGTCGGCCTGTCCTTCGGCTGGTTCTTCCTGATGACCCACGGGCATTGGGTTGATCCCGACATCGGCCTGGCGATTGCGCAAGGCCTGAAGGCGCAGCGTGTTCGCCTGCCCGATCCCGACGCTCGCGTGCTGCTGCGCTGGGCGGATCGAAGCTACGGCTTTTGATGGCGCCGCCCACGGACGATTTTACCTGGCGCGCGCTGGCTTTCCGACACCCAAACCGGTGCGCACCGTAGCTTGACGCGCTCTCGCTGATCCCGCCGATGGAGAGGCACGATCAGCTACGTCGACGGTGCTTTTAGGCCCGGGCTACACAACATTTCGCTTTGGCGCAGCGATGACGCGGCGAGTTGCGCAATGGGACCTTGCACCGGCGGAAGGGCATGAAGCTATTGGCGTCGCCAAGCCTGCGCTCGGCGCGAGGCACCTAGATTCGGTTTCCTGCGAAGCAGAAGAGGGTAGACTTCATAGAGGCCGATTCGGCCCAACTGGAGAAAGTTGACCGCGGTCAACTTTTCCATTTGCGCGAGGCAACCGGAAATCACCGTTAAGGATTTGTTTACCCTTTAATTGTTGCGCGACCGCTCAGAATCGGGCCTAGTTAGCCACGCTTTGCGCATGTCCTGCATCCGAAATTCGTAACTACGCGAGAAAGCCGTGGCCCTGAACGATCAACAAGCGATGGCGCCAATCCCGTCGGCCGCGCCCCCGGCGATCCACGATACGATCGCGGCCGACGCGCGGGAACTCTCCGCGAAACTTCATGCCCACCGAACTAAGTTATTCCCGCCGAAAGCCCGCAAGCATCTCCGCCGGTTCACATCCGGCGAAGTCGCTAAACTCGTCGGTATTAATGACGGCTACCTCCGCCAATTGTCGCTGGAGGGAAGGGGCCCTCAGCCAGACACCACTCCAACGGGTCGAAGGTCGTACACATTCGAGGACATTCAGAGCCTTCGTGCTTATCTCGACGAATCCGGCAAAGGCGCTCGCCGATACCGACCGCATCGCGTCGCGGGCGAACAGTTGCAAGTCATCGGCGTCGTCAATTTCAAGGGTGGATCGGGTAAGACCACTACCGCCGCGCATCTCGCTCAACATCTCACGCTGCAGGGCTATCGAGTGCTCGCGATCGATCTCGATCCGCAGGCCTCGCTCTCCGCGCTGCACGGCTATCAGCCAGAGTTTGACGTTGAGGAGAACGGAACTCTCTACGGCGCCATCCGCTATGACGACGCGCGTCGCGAGCTGAATGACATCATTCGGCAGACTTACTTTTTGGGGCTCGACATCGTTCCCGGCAACATCGAGTTGATGGAATTCGAACATGAAACCCCGAAAGCGTTGGCTATGCGCCAGTCGGGTGACCCGCTGTTCTTTGCCCGCGTTGCCCGTGCCCTCGCCACGGTCCAGGACCGTTACGACGTCGTCGTAATCGATTGCCCGCCCCAACTTGGGTTTCTCACGCTCTCCGCGCTCTGCGCAGCAACCGCAATTCTGATTCCCGTGCATCCGCAAATGCTCGATGTCATGTCGATGTGCCAATTCCTGATCATGACATCCGATCTCCTTGCCGTCGTAGCCAAGGCAGGCGGCAACATGAATTACGATTGGATGCGCTATCTCGTCACGCGCTATGAGCCCGGCGATGGACCGCAGGCCCAAATGGTCGGCTTCATGCGCTCGCTGTTCGGCGATCGCATGCTCACCAATATGATGCTGAAAAGTACGGCGATCTCGGACGCCGGCATCACGAAGCAAACGCTCTATGAGGTCAGTCGCGATCAGTTCACACGCGCTACCTACGACCGCGCGATGGAATCGCTGGACAGTGTCAATGGCGAAATTCAAAGCCTCATCCAGGCTGCATGGGGGAGGGCCTAATGGGTCGCAAAAACCTGCTTGCTGACCTCATGGACGACAAGTTGACCGCGGTCAACGAACCGCCGTCAGGTGAGCTAAGCGACAATCGGAGACCATCCCAACCAACACTCGGTTCACGCGGGGCAGTCGGTGCCATGAGCCGTTCGCTCGAGATGCTGTCCGCAGAGCGCGACGCCGCCAAGGCCTTGACCGAACAACTCACCACCGGTCAAACCGTCGTTGAAATCGCCCCAGGTTTGATTGATGCCTCGATCGTCCCGGATCGCATGAAGAGCGTCGACGAGAAGCACTCCGCTCTCGTCGAATCGATTCGCGCCAATGGGCAATTGGTTCCGATCCTCCTTCGCCCGCATCCGACCAGCCCAGGCCGGTTTCAGATTGCCTATGGCCATCGTCGCGTCCGTGCGCTCGCCGAACTTGGCCATCCCGCACGGGCCGTGGTCCGTGACCTCAGCGACGAAGACCTGGTGGTGGCACAAGGCAAGGAGAATGGCGAGCGGGAGGATCTGTCCTTCATTGAGCGGGCAACTTATGCCACCGCGCTCGAGGATCGTGGATTCAAACGTGAGATCATCATGGCGGCGCTCAGCGTCGACAAGACAGAGCTCTCCCGCCTCATCTCTGTCACGCGGACCCTGCCACGGAGCCTAGTCGATGCGATCGGGCCAGCGCCCAAGACCGGCCGCCGGCGCTGGATGGAGCTGGCAGAGCGGATGGTGGGTCGCCACGACCAAAAGGCATTAGCTGACAGCGTTGCTAGCGATCGTTTTGTGCGTGCTACTTCCGATGAACGGTTCGCGATCGCGTTCGCCGCGCTCGCGCCCCGCAAGCCCAAAGCCCCGCGGCCGACGACCTGGGCCGATGACGACGGCAAGAAGATCGTGAAGATTGAACGTCGCGCAGATCGCGTCACGCTAGCGCTCGATGAAAAGGCAGCACCAGCGTTTGGGGATTTTGTGATTTCGCGGCTGCCTGAACTCTACCGATCTTTTCGCGAGGGGCGCACCGATGAATGACATCGCGCGTCTTGCCGCTTTGGATATGGCGTCGTCCGGACCTCTCATGATCGGGCGATGCGATGCGTACCCGCGTTTCCGTTCTCTAACCACAGGAGCATAGCGGAAAAAGAAAAAAGGCCCCCGGAACGTCTCCGTCCGAAAGCCTTCTCTCGTCACGTTTGGCGACTGACAGAGAATCACTTTCGCGAATCGCAGTCAAGCGTCTTTAGCAACGGCGCCGTTTTGGCGAGCAGATTTTCTTTGCCCGCATGAGGCAAAGACATGCAGTCACACTCTCCAACGACGCCCTTTGGGCGGCGATCGCTGATGCTTGCCCATGTGGCAAGCCAGATGGTCGCAACCGAACGTCCCCCCGAAAAGATCGTGCACAAATGGAAGATCTTCCACGCCATCTGCACGGCACGGCCACGTATTGGGGTGTCGGAGCGCTCGCTCTCGGTGTTAAACGCGCTCTTGACCTTCCATCCTGAGACGGCGCTGACAGGAGAGGATGATCTGATCGTCTTCCCATCGAACCATCAGCTCAGTCGACGGGCGCACGGCATGCCGGCATCGACGCTACGGCGTCACCTCGCTGTGCTGGTCGACGCGGGATTGATCGTTCGGCGCGACAGTCCGAATGGGAAGCGGTATGCCCGGAAGGACGATGCTGGCGAAATCGAACTCGCCTTCGGCTTCGATCTCTCGCCGCTCGTCGTGCGCTCGGAAGAGTTCGAGAGCCTGGCGGCCGATATCGAAGCCGAAGCCCGCGCGCTCAAGCTCGTGCGTGAGCGGATCACGCTGTGCCGGCGCGACATCGCGAAGATGATTGCAACTGGCATCGAAGAAGGCGTCCCGACGCGAAGGGCAGGGCAGGGGCCTGCCGATTGGCAGGAGGTGCATGCCGCCTTCCGCACGATGGTCGCTCAGATTCCGCGCACCGCGACGCGCCAGGAGCTCGAGCCGATCGCCGACGAGCTGTCGCAACTTGCTGACGATGTGCTCAATCTGCTGGAAGCGCACATCAAATCCAAAAATCCGAGCGCCAATGAGTCCCATTCTGAGCGCCACATACAGAATTCAAATCCAGACGCCCCTATTGATCTTGAACCTAGCCTTCAAGAAGGCAGGGCGGCGAGAGCTGAGCCAAAACCTCAACCATCGCGAGTCGCCGAAAGTTCGTATCCGTTGGGAATGGTCCTGAGTGCATGCCCGGACATCGTCGATTATGCGAAGGCTGGGATTTCGAATTGGCGCGATTTCCTGGCGACGGCGGCGGTCGTTCGATCCATGCTTGGGATCAGTCCTAGCGCCTGGGAGGAGGCGCAGACCGTGATGGGCGAGACCCAAGCTGCGATCGTGGTCGGCTGCATCCTGCAGCGAGGGGACGCGATCCGTTCCGCCGGCGGATATTTGCGCGGCCTGACACGAAAAGCCGAAGTCGGCGAATTCTCGCTCGGACCAATTCTGATGTCGCAGATCAACTCACGGCTCCATGAAAAACGAACGGCCTGACGGATGGGTAAGAGTCTCTTTGCGCCACCGCCTCGGGCTGATGCGTGGTCTGAGGCAGAATTTCATAAGGCCTTGGCTACCGCGTCAGATCCAATTTCTCTCATCAGGGCGCCGCGCAGGAGACTGGCGACCCCGAGATCGTCCGTGCGGCGATTGCGTACCCGGGCGTCATGCGCGGGCGGCCGGTCGGATCGAGGGGGCGTTTTACCGAGGGATCGTATCCTTTGGGAATGGTCCTCGACGCGTGTCTCCCGACATCGTCGATTACGTCAAGGGCGGCGGGATTTTCTCGCGACTGCGGCCGTCGTTCGATCGACGCTCGGGATCAGCCTAGTGCCTGGGAAGCGGCGCAAACAGACATGGGCGAGGTGCCCGCCGCCGTCGTCGCGTGCATCCAGCAGCGCGGGGCCGAGATCAATTCCGCCGGCGGCTACCTGCCGCGGTCTGACGCGAAAATCCGAGTTCGGCGATTTTTCGCTTGGCCCGATCCTGATGGCGCAGATTAATTCTCGGCGGCAGAACAAGAAGCGGGCGTGAGACGAGGAGGCGCGCTCCCAGACCTTGCCTTTTTCGTGTGATCGAAGGTGCCCGCGCTGACCCGGCTGCACTGTGTCGACGCAAAGCTGTTCGGAGAGATCGTCATGGCAAAATGCACTCCAATCAACCTCACGCCGTTCTTCCAACTTCGCGATGAAGACGCCGTGGAGCAACGGATGTACGTGGCAGGGTTCACCGACGAAGCGGGCGAGGCCTGGGGAACGCTGATTCCGTTGGATGCGGAGATGGTCGAGGGCGCCGTTCTGGGACAGCAGATATTCACTGCCTGGTGCAACTCTGACGGCCGTATCCAACCACAGCCGAACAGCGATGGCCTGTTTGAAGAGCTTCTGGAGAAGGGCCGATTGAAGGAGACACCCCTCGATGAACTCGTTGCTGAAGCCATCGAGCAGGGCAAGAATGAACCGAATGATGACATCCTCGATATGTTCGAGACCCTGCATGAGCGGCTGGTGCGGGCGCAGGGCATGGTCGCTGACGAGATTGCGCGGCGCAGGCGATGATTCGTCGCACCGCGTCTGCACTGGCGCGGTTCAATGCTGCAGGGCTGACTCGTCGAGAGAGGGCGGTGAAGAACCTTCGGTGGCGTTGGCGCGACGTCCGATAAGGCTCCGCTCTCGGGAGCGTGGTGCCGTTCCAACTTTTCCAGCATCAAACAGCGGCCGATGCCCGATACCGCGATTACTTCTGGGCCGCTAGATCTTGGGCAGCCGAGAGGCGTTGCGCCTCTTTTAGTGCGGCAGTTTTTGTCTTGAACGGACCGATGTCGTTCTCTCCAGTGTCAGGCAGCCAAGCGGGGAGGAACCACCACCCGCCGGGCTTCCCATAGCTGGCCGTGCTTCGGATCGATCCGACGCCTTCGGCGATGAACCAGCCAGGGTCGATTCCGTCTCGTTGCCATGAGATTTCCGACATCGTCTGTGTCCTTCCTCGATAGGAGGTGCAGATCGACTTTAAGTCACATCCCCGAGTTCTGCGACGATACACCGGGTCGATGACCGGCCTGTCCACTCCCGCCAGTACTTTTGACGTCTCGCAGGATGGGCGGCACGGATGCGGAGGGCGATGTTGCATCCACAGGGCGGACACATCGCTGGCCTCGTTATCAATCTTGCGATGGCAACTTCGACCGACGCGCCGGGTTTGCTGATAGCGACGATCTCCATTGCGAGTGACGACGCGTGGTCTAGGTGCCTGGCTAAGGTGAACTGCGTTTTGCTGCTGCGCCCGTTGCCTTGAGATCCGAATGGCTGAACCGATTAGGACCGCCCGTCTTCATTCCATGTGTTTTCGCGACGGGCGCACCCATCTGCGTCCTCGATAGAGGCTGGTCTGACCGAAGGCCGATCCCGCTTCGCGGGCTCTCGATCTTGTCCCCGCAACGTCCGTCCTCGACTTTCTTCCCCTGGCGCTGCGCGCCATTCCTCGCGGTTCAAGAAAGTCGCTGCCGGCCGCCCTCCATTTCATTTCGGCCCTTTGGGTGCAGGTCGATCGCCTCCGGTCTCACGACCGCCATCGAGGTCGCGATAGGCGCGGCCCGAGAAAACCAAGGGAATGAGATAATGGCTACCATCGGCACCTTCACCTCCACGGGCAATGGCTTCTCCGGCGCGATCAAGACGCTCAACCTCAACGTCAAGGCCAAGCTGATCCGCGTCGAGAACCCGTCCGACAAAGGACCGCACTTCCGCATCTACTCGGGCAACGTCGAGTTAGGTGCGGCCTGGCAGAAGACCGCCAAGGACAGCGAGCGCGACTACCTCTCCGTCAAGCTGGACGATCCGAGCTTCCCCGCTCCGATTTACGCCACTCTGACCGAGGTTGAGGGTGCGGAAGGCCTCCAACTGATCTGGTCCCGGCCGAACCGGGACTGAGGCCCAGCCAGTGGGCTCCGCCGCAAGGCGGGGCCTGCTCCCTTCGACAGGAGATGCGATCATGACCATCGACACCATTGAAGAATTGCGCGCCGAGCTGCGCGAATGCGTATTCACGCCGGCGGAGCGCAAGGCGCTCGAACGCGAGCTGGCCGAACTCATCCGCCGACGCAACGAAGCGCTCGCAGCCGAGGAGCGGGCATAAGCCCCTTGTCTTGCGACTTACGATGCGCCGTCGCTCGGGGCCGCTCCTCCGTTCAGAACATCCTTGATGGCTTTGGCAGGCGTAAAGGTCAGCTTCCTGGAAGCTGCGATCGCAATCGTTGCGCCGGTGGACGGATTGCGGCCCTCACGAGCGGGGCTATCCTTGACCTTGAACTTTCCGAAGCCTGGAAGGCTCGTCTCGGCCCCGCTTACGGCCGCATCAGCGATCGCCTTGAACACGCTATCGACGATGGTTTTCGCCTGAGCCTTCGTCAGGTCGTTCTCGGCCGCAATCTTCTCGGCGATCTCATTGGCAGTCGTCATGGGACGAGCTCCGTCTTGTTTCGATTTTGCTCGTCTGACATCAAAGCAGTGGAACAGATAGAGCCGACATCACAGGCGGAGCCGCAGTCCCCGAAAAATTGTCACTATGACAGCTTTCCGTCCGCTGCAGCGTAACCGCGCCTCCGCTTGGCACGCTCGAGCCGTCCGAACGCTTCGACCGCCTCTGCACTGCCGTCGAAGGTCTGCACCATGGTCTGGCCATTCGTGCCGATCCGGCCCCAATTGCGGATCAGCGACGTTTCTCCGAACAAGGTCGGCTGCGTGGACAGCGAATAATACCGCCGCATATTGCGCGCGGCATCGATGCGGCGCAGATGAAGCGGTTCTGGTTCCAGTTTCGGCATGGGCGGATTCTTGCTTCCCTCGCAAGCTCCGTCCAATGAGTTTTATGAATCGATGGGGCAGGTCGATTCATTTTATCGATAGGTCAATTTCGCCGGAAATTGCGCCGACCCGACGTGGGATTAAACCCTTCCGCGGCGGAGACTTCGGTACCGGGATGCCCGCGTCGCAATGCCGAGCTTGCAATTGCGACGGTCTTTATTGAAACAGCCGGTCGCAAGCGATCGGTCTTTGATCTAAAGCTTCCTGCGGCCAATTCGACAGGGTCGGCACATTGTCGTTGCACCGACGCATTCGAGGCAGGCGACACCAATCTTTCTCGCGATAGGTAAAACGTATTCCCATCGATGCAGATAGCTATCCCATAGAGAAATCGTATCCTGCGGGTCCAGTCTTAACAGTGTGCGCTTGGGCGATCCCCTCCGGGGACGGCTCTACTCGCGCCGCCGCGGCGACGCTCCCGGAGCCCACAAGCGGTCTCCGCGCATTCGCGTGACGATCCTCTCGCGATCGTGTCGCTGTGGTCCAGCAACAATCACGATCTCGGTCTGGCTTCTAGCAATTTGCTCCTCCCGATGGCTCCAGACGGACCTGACTCTTATGACAGGGGATTCGCCGAACGAATTTCAGGATCGTTCCGGTGATTAGATTCGCAATCGTCTGTTGGTTCAAACCAACATCCCTCAGGACATGATGGACAAGGACATGACTCCCGCGCCGTTGGACCGATTTCGGGCCTCAAGATGAAGACAATTGTCATCAACAATCAAAAGGGCGGGGTCGGCAAGACGACTCTTGCTGTACATTTGGCTTGGTTCATGGCGGAAGCAAATCTCCGCGTTCTCATGATCGACGTTGATGCGCAGAGCAATGCGACGGATACGTTGAGGCATTACGCCGGTTCAACGTTAGCCGCGGATTTGTTCAAGCCGGGGATACGGGTCGTACCTCGAGACGACGAAGGCCTAACGCTCGCGCCGGCCGATAGCTCACTGACGGATCTCGATCGCAGCAATGCAGCCGCCATAACGGCTCTGCAAGAGAACCTCGCTATCGCGTCGGATCAGTTCGATGCCTGCGTCATCGATACGCCCCCTTCACTTGGACTTCGCAGCGTCGGCTGTTTGGTTGCAGCGTCGCATGTGCTGGCTCCTATTTATCTGGAGGACTATTCGATCAAGGGCGTCAAAGGTCTGATGCAGACCGTGATCGGTGTGCAGAGGCGTTATGGCCGCCAGGATACGAAGTTCCTCGGGTTGCTGCCTTCGAACTTCAACACGAAATCGCCCCGTCAAAGGATGCATCTGGAGCAGCTTGCGGATTCCGACGAAGTCGCCCGGGTGTACCGATATGAAGTCGCCCGGGGATTCCGAGACGATGTCGCCCACCTCTCCGATTTGATCTCGCCCGGGGGCGAGGCGTTCTAGC
>VYLE01000201.1_pt1 | contig 50950 bp, 44 predicted proteins | sample 5114391 | NCBI WGS metagenome assembly VYLE01 (sample SAMN12291771, study PRJNA351875) | freshwater metagenome | isolation source: freshwater lake | place: USA: Michigan, Kent Lake | collected 2013-08-15
CGGCGCAGGCGGGGGCGGCCTATCCGCCCGCAGGCGCGGGGCTGCGCGGGCAGACGGATGCGGCGCAGAACGTGATGCATGCGATCCGCGATGGCGGGTTCTGGGAGGCGAACCCGGCGGTGGCCGAGACGGGGGAACGCTATGACCTTGTCGTCGTCGGGGCGGGCATCTCGGGCCTTGCGGCGGCCTTCGCCTATCGCCAGCAGGTGCCGGGGGCCAAGGTCCTGCTGATCGATCCGTTGGAGGATTTCGGCGGCCATGCCAAGCGCAATGAATTCACGGCGTCGAACGGGCGGCGGCTGATCGGCTATGGCGGGTCGCAGTCGATGCAGACCCCCAGCTATTTCAGCCCTGCGGTCAACGCGATGCTGGCCGATATCGGGATCGAGCCTGCGAAGTTCGAAACCTATTACGATCAGGGTTGGGCCGAGGCGCGGGGGCTGAACAGTGCCATCTTCTTTGACGCCGCTGTCTGGGGCGTGGACAAGCTGGTCGTGCGGGCGGGCGAGACGAAGGATTGGGTGGCCCAGACGCCGTTGAACGACAAGGCCAAGGCAGACTTGATTGCGCTGATGGATGCGCCGGGGGATTACCTGCCCGGCATGACGCCGGAGGAGCGGCTGGAGACGCTGGCGAAGATCACCTACAAGGAATTCCTGCTGGATTACGTGAAGGCCGATCCGCAGGTGGTGGATTTCTTCCAGACCTCCACCACCGGATATTTCGGGGTGGGGATCGACGCGGTGACGGCGCTGGATGCGCGCGGCAACTGGAACCCCGGTTTCGACGGGATGGATCTGGGCGAGGCGGTGTCAAAGTATCACAGCCCCTCGGGGCGTTTGGCCTTCACCGATCCGGATGCCTACATCTACCATTTCCCCGACGGCAATGCGGGCATCGCGCGGCATCTGGTGCGCGCGCTGATCCCCGGCGCGTTGCCCGGAACGACGATGGAGGATCAGGTCACCGCAGTGGTGGACTACGGCCTGCTGGACCGGGCCGAGAACGAGGTGCGGCTGCGGTTGAATGCCACGGTGGTGCGGGTGGCCCATGACGGCGCGCCGGGGGCGGCCGAGACGGTGACGGTCACCTATGCGGGGGCGGAAGGGCTGGCTTCGGTCACGGCGGGGCATGTGGTGCTGGCCTGCTGGCACCGGGTGATCCCCTATCTGACCGACGAGTTGCCGTCGGAACAGGTGACGGCGCTGAACGATCAGCAGAAGGTGCCGCTGATCTACACCAATGTGCAGCTGCGCAATTGGAAGGCGCTGGATGAGTTGAAGATCGATGGCGCGCGGGCGCGGGGGAATTTCTGGAGCGGGTTCGAGATCGATTTCCCGGTGTCGATGGGGGAATACCGCTTCGCCGATACGCCGGAGGACCCGGTCATCCTGCATCTGTCCAAGGTGATGGTGAAGCCGGGGCTTCCCTCGCGCGAGCAGGCGCTGGAGGGCAAGCGGGCGATGATGGGCCTGAGTTTCGAGGAGATGGAGCGGTCTATCCGCGAGCTTCTGTCCAAGGCGCTGGCGGGGACGAGCTTCGATCCTGCGGTGGATATCGAGGCGATCACCTGCAATCGCTGGAGCCATGGTTACGCCTATGAATACATGCGGCCTTGGGATGCTTTCTGGCCCGATGGGCCGTTGCCCATCGAGGCGGCGCGAAAGCCGTGGGGGCGGGTGGCCATCGCCAATGCGGATTCCGGGGCCTATGCCTATGCCCATTCGGCCATCGATCAGGCGGTGCGGGCGGTGCGCGAGTTGGTGGGCACGCCAGAGGGGGCACCGGCCTTTGCGCCCTTCCCCGGCCCCCCGCGCGAGATGATCGGGCTTTAGGCCCGGTCGCCAGGCGGGGTCAGGCGTTCAGGTCCTGCAAGAGGCGGCCATGCTTGCGCACTTCGACCAGCACCTCTTCGAAGGTGCGGATGTCGCGGCCGCGCAGCATGGTCAGCATCTTGAGGAAGGCATCCGCCGTGGCCACGGCGTCGCCCAGCGCGGTGTGGCGGGCCTCTTCCGAGATGGTGATGCCGAGGCGATGGGTCAGCGCGTCAAGCGAGTGTTCGGCATGCTGGCTGAAGACCACGGCGGACAGGAGCACCGTGTCGAGGATCGGCATGTCGAAGCGCTTGCCGATGGCGGGTTCGGCGCGGCGCAAGAACGTCATGTCGAAGGGCGCGTTATGGGCCACGAGGACCGCGCCTTCGGCAAAGCGGTGGAAGCGGGAGAGTGCCTCGGTCACCGAAGGGGCGTCGACGACCATCGCGTCGGAGATGCCATGCACATCGGAAGAGGCGGCGGGGATCGCGCGGCCGGGATTGACGAGGGTGTTGAAGACTTCGCCTTCCAACCGTCGGCCGTTGACGATGCGGACGGCGGCGATCTGGACGATCTCATCGCCCTGATGGGGCAGAAGGCCGGTCGTTTCGGTGTCAAAGACGACGTAGGTGAGGGTGTCGAGCCCGCTTTTGAGCACATGGCCGCGCTTTTCCTGTGCGAGCAGGTCGAAGTCATAGGTGACGCGGCGGATCACGGGTTCAGGGCGACGGACGGCGCGGCGGGCCTGCAGAATGGGCAGGCAGAGCGCCTCGGTCCCGTCGGGCAGGGTTTCGGGCCAGATGTCGGTCGCATGTTCGGCCAGCACGCTGCGCCCCGTCGCCTCGGGCAGGGTCGGATCGAGCGGGCGGTCGAGCAGGCGTTCCAGTGCGGTCATCGTCAGTTGCGGGCCGGTCCAGCAGAGGCGAAGGGAGGCTCCACCGAATTCCTCATCCAGCCGGAGAGTGAGGCTGTCGGGATGCAGGGCCTGAGCCACGCCTTCGCACAGCTGGGTGACGAAGGTGACCATCTCATAGGCGTTGCAGCCGATCAGCAGGTTAGAGGGGGCGACCGTGACCGCGAGCCCGGCCCCTTCGGCGCGGGCCTTGATGCTGTCAAGCAGATCTTCGCCGCGCAGAAGGGTGAAGGGCAGCGTTTCGGGGCGGCGGTCCTGATTGGTGCTGCCGATTTCGCGCATGGTGGCAACGAGGGCGGCCACTTCGCGGTCGAGCGCCTGCGCGAGGGCCGGTTCGCCGGTTTCGGCGGTGGCGGCGCGCAGGCTTGCGATGCCTGCGACAGAGCGGCCGATGCGTTCCAGCGCCTCGGCGATGAAGGCCTCGCGGCGGGCGGAGACGGCATAGTCCTGTGTCACGTCGCGCAGGGTGAGGACGTAGCCCCCTGCCCCGCCATCGAGAAGCCGCATCCGGCCCGCGAGCAGGACATTGCCCCGGATCGCGGTGCAGAGCAGATCGGAGGCGGCGTCGGGCTGGCCGGTTTCAGTGAGGCGGTGCCAAGCGTCCTGCAGGGGGCCTTCGCGCAGATAGCCGAAGACGCTGCGCGCCAGACCCGGCTGATCGGCGACATCAAGGCTGCCCGCGCCGAGGAATTCGGCCGCCTGAGAGTTGTAGAAGACCAGCTGGTGATCGCCCGCGCAGATCATGACGCCAACGGGGACGTCGGAGAGCAGCCGTTCGAGACGGGCCTTTTCCTGCGTCAGCCGTGCGGTTTCGCGACCGATCGCCTCGGCCAGCGCGGAGCGGGTTTCGGTAAGGCTGGCGGCGGCGGCGGAGGCGGCGGGGGCGAGATCGCCGAGATAGCGCGCGACTTCCAACTCCAGCGGGCGTTCGACATCGGAATGCGCGCGGGCGCGCAGGGCCCCGGCCAAGAGGTCGATGGGGCGGGCGACATTGGTGTCGAAGAGGAACCAGACCCAGGCGATCAGCCCGGTGATGAGGAAGCCTGCGATCAGACCGATCTGAACCAGCGCGTCGACCTCGGCCGCAAGGGCGGGAACGCGTGAGAGTGCGACCCAGATGCCCAGACCTATCGCCACCAGTGCCCCGACCACGAGGGCCGCGAAGAACAGCAGGACGCGCAGGCGCAGGCTGAGGCGGTGGATCACATTCCCTCCTCCGGGGCGACGATGCGCTTGATCTCTCCCCGCAGGGTGCCGAGGTCGAAGGGTTTGGACACGAAGCCATCCGCGCCAAGCGCCATCGCCTTGCGCTTTTCCAGCGCCGAGCCGCGCGCTGTCATCATCACGACCTTTACGTCCGACAGCGTGGGGTCGAGGCGGATCTCCTGACATATCTCGTATCCCGAGACGGAGGGGAGCATGATGTCGAGGAGCACCACCTCGGGGTGGCGACTGCGAATGAAGGGCATGACATCGGCCCCGTCCGCGATACGGGCATGGCCGTAGCCTTCGCGCTTGACCACATATTCCAGCGCGACGGCGATGTTGTCCTCATCTTCCACGATGAGGACGAAAGGTGGTCTGGCCCGTTCAACCATCGTTTGCCCTCCCGCAGGCGACCGTTGCCGAGGTATCGCCTTCGGCCATGGGTGCCCATTCCCCTCCGGTCAGGACGCCGGAGTCGTCGATCTTCATTGCTGCCGTCAGGCGGACCGATCGGTCGGTCGCGCAATCCACCACCAAAAGGGCCTGTTCGATCCCCTGCCAGCGCGCGAAGCCGTAGACTTCGGCGAGGATCAGGTCGGGATCGCCCGGATGGGCGGCGAGCGAGCGGGTGTCCATGGCGAGGAAGCGGCTGGTCATCGGCACTGCCATCGTCCAAGGCCGCAGGGCCTGCGGGCGCTGGTCTTCCCAGACCACGACCACGCCTTCGGGCAAGGCTGCGGCCTGACGGCCAAACCAGCCGTATTCCATGACGACCGCAAAGCCGATCATGCCCGCGCCTGCCGCAGCCGGGACAAGCCATTTCGGCAGCCGTCCCCCCGACAGCTTGCGCAGGAGCATCCCGATGCCAGCGCAGGCGATGGCGGAGATGAAGGCGGCGATCAGTTCAAGGGCCATTCAGGCATGCCTCAGCTTCTGGCGCCGCGGGCCTGACCCACGGCGGATTGCATGGTCCGCACGACGACAAAGGCGTCGCGCAGGTGGGATCTTTCGAAATCGGACAGGTCCGAGGGGGGCAGGAAATTGTCGGGCTTGCGGCCCGCGCGCACCTGCCGCGCCTGATGTTCCAGCCGGGTGCGGGCGATCAGGTCGTAGGCATCAAGCAGGTCACGCGCACCGGAGGGCGAGATTACCCCGGCTTCGGCGGCGGCTTCGAGCCGTGCGCGCGTGTTGACGGCAGGAAGCCGTCCGATCAGCGCATAGACGCGGCCCAGATCGGTGACGGGGACGACGCCGTTATGCTTTAGGTCGATCTGGTGCTTATGTTCGCCCGACCGGATGGTGGCGAAGCCGCGCAAGAGCCCCAAGGGCGGGGCGTGTTTGAGCGAATTTGAAATCATATGCGCCACGAAGATGGAATTCCGCGCGGCCATCTCGAGCGTGTCTTCTTGCAGGCTGCGGAAGAGCGAGGCATCGCCGCCGATCGGGCGCAGGTCGAACATCACGGAGGCGAGCATCTGCGCGGTGGGGTCGGGGGTGGCGACCCATCCGGCGAAATAGTCGCGCCAGACATGGAGCGGTTGGCACCAGCGCGGGTTGGTGGCCATCATGTCGCCGGGGCAATGGACATAGCCGCAGGCATCGAGCCCGTCCGAAACGAAGCGCGCCAGCGCGGCGAACCACGGCATCTGAGCCTCGGTCACGTCGTCGGACAGGATCAGGCAATTGTCCTGATCCGAGACGCCGGTCTGTTCCTGCCGCCCCTGCGAGCCGCAGGCAAGCCAGAGATAGGGCACGGGCGCAGGGCCGAGGTGCCGTTCGGCCAACCACAGCAGGCGGCGCGTCACGGTATCGGCGATGTCGGTGATCAGACGGGTCACCACTTCAGGCGCGTTATGGGCGCCGACGAGTTGCAGCAGCAGGCGCGGGATTTGCGCGGTGACGCGGGCCAGATCCTCTACCCCGTCCGCCGTCGCGGCATCGCGCACGAACTGGGCCGAGGAGACGGCCTGAAAACGGGTCAGGTCGGTCTGGGTGACCATGCCGATCAGGGTGCCGTCCTCGACCACCGGCAGGTGGCCGATGCGGCGTTCAAGCATGATGTGCAGCACATCGGAGCCCAGCGCGTCGGGCGGCAGGCTGATCGGATCGCGGGTCATCACCTCGGCCACTGGACGATCCGGAGAGAGGCCTGCGGCCAGCACCTTGCCCGTCATGTCGCGGGTGGTCACGAGGCCCGCGAAGCGGCCATCCTCGATCACGCCGAGGCTGGACACGCCCCGGTCGCGCATCCGTTCGGCGGCAGCGCGGATCGTGGTCCCCGCCGGGACCGTGATCGGGTCGCGGGCCATCAGGCGTTCCACCTTTTGCGAGGTGAGGTCGGCTTCGCGATGTTCGGCCCCGCGACCACGCTGGAAGAAGCGTTCAAAGGCGGCGTGATCTGCGATCAGGCGGCGAAACTCGGCCACCGGAAGCATCAGGAGGACGGAGGGTTGCGTCGTGCGGGCCGTGGTGACGGCCAGCCCGCTGCGCATCAGCCCGCGTTCACCGAAGCTGTTGCGGGGACCGAGCAGCGAGACAACGCCGCCTGAGGGTTCCAGCACCTCGACCGCGCCGCGCTTGACCAGATAGAGGCCCTTGAGCGGTTCGCCCGCATGGTAGACCTCTTCCCCGGCGGCGAATTCCCTGCGGCTGAAGGAACTGGCGACACGCGCCAACTCGTCCTGCGGCAGGCCATCATAGGGATGCACCGTCTCGAGAAAGGCGATGATGGTCGCGAGCCCGTCATCCATCGCAAATCCCCGCATCCATCCTCGTCATTGAAAAAGGGGGAAGCCCCGGCCACGCGGGCCGGAGCTTCCGATCTTGATCAGTGGGCCTGAGCCGCACCGGCGCCTTTCGGCACGCGGATCGACTGGATCAGGTCCTGCACGTCCTGCGGCGGAGCCTTGGTCATGCCGGACACGATGTAGGCCACCGCAAAGTTCAGCAGCGCGCCGATCGGGCCGAAGGCCGCAGGCGAGATGCCGAGGAAGTGCGCCGCCGGCGTGTTCGGGAACATGTTCGTGCCGGGGATGAAGAACCAGCCCAGGTAGAGGAAGATGTAGACCGAGGTCGTGATCAGGCCGACGATCATACCAGCGATGGCGCCTTCCTTGGTGACGCGGGTGGAGAAAATCCCCATCATCAGCACCGGGAAGATGGTCGCAGCAGCCAGACCGAAGGCCAGAGCCACCACCTGCGCGGCGAAGCCGGGCGGGTCGAGACCAAGCCAAGTGGCCAGGACGATCGCGAAGGCCATCGAGATCCGCGCCCAGAGCAGTTCGCCCTTTTCGCTGATATCGGGCTTGAGAGCGCCCTTGATGAGGTCGTGGCTGATGGCCGAGGAGATGGCCAGCAGGAGACCTGCCGCCGTCGACAGAGCGGCCGCGAGAGCGCCCGCCGCCACGAGGGCGATGACCCAGCCCGGAAGCTTGGCGATTTCCGGATTGGCGAGAACCATGATGTCGTTGTTCACCGTGGTCAGTTCGTTGCCGACGATGCCCTGTTCGGCCAGCGTCTTGCCGCCCAGCGTGGCTTCGGCCAGAGCCGCGTCACGCGCAGCGGTGGCATCGGTCACAGCCTGTTCCAGCGGGGCCTTGTCGGCATCCGCGGCTGCATCGGCCAGGGCTTTCTTCGCATCGCCCAGCGCTTTGTTGGCAGCAGCCAGAGGCGCGGGTTCGTTGAAGTACTGGATGAGACCGTCGCCGTTCTTGTCTTCGAACACCAGAAGACCGGTTTTCTGCCAGTTCAGGATCCAAGACAGTTCCGGGTTGGTGTTGATCTCTTCGACCGAAAGCGCGGGCTTGTCGAAGGCGCTGCCCTCGATCGCACCCGGCCAGAAGGTCGTGGTGATGTTCAGACGCGCCATCGACCCCACCGCCGGAGCGACAGTGTAGAGCAGCGCGATGAAGACCAGAGCCCAGCCAGCCGACGTCCTTGCGTCCGAAACCTTCGGCACGGTGAAGAAGCGGATGATCACGTGCGGCAGACCGGCGGTGCCGATCATCAGCGACATGGTCACGAGGAACATGTTGAACATGTTCGTCGTATCGGCGGTGTAGGCGGCAAAGCCCAGTTCCGTCACGACCTGATCCAGCTTCTGAAGGAAGTAGTCGTCCGGCGTGCTGCTCGGGGCGTAGCCGCCGATCAGGCCGAGCTGGGGCAGGAAGTTGCCGGTCAGCTGCAGCGAGATGAAGAGCGCCGGGATCGTGTAGGCGATGATCAGAACGACATACTGGGCCACCTGCGTGTAGGTGATGCCCTTCATGCCGCCGAACACCGCATAGGCGAACACAACCGCCGAGCCGATCAGAAGGCCCGTCGTCGTCGACACTTCAAGGAAGCGCGCGAAGGTCACGCCCACGCCCACCATCTGCCCGATCACATAGGTGATCGAGATGACGAGAAGGCAGATCACGGCCACCATGCGGGCGGAGGTCGAGTAGAAGCGATCACCCACGAATTCCGGCACAGTGAACTTGCCGAACTTGCGCAGATAGGGCGCAAGCAGCAGCGCCAGCAGCACGTAGCCGCCGGTCCAGCCCATCAGGAAGACCGAGTTGTTGTAGCCCCCGAAGGCGATCAGACCCGCCATCGAGATGAAAGAGGCCGCCGACATCCAGTCTGCCGCCGTGGCCATGCCGTTCATGACCGGGGGAACACCCTGGCTGGCAGCATAGAATTCAGCCGTCGATCCGGCACGTGCCCAGAAGGCGATCCCGAAATAGAGCGCGAAGGACGCACCGACGACGATGAGGTTAAGGGTAAACTGATCCATTTTCCGCTTACTCCTCGACGCCGTGTTCTTTGTCGAGCTTGTTCATCTTTGCCGCGTAGGCGAAGATCAGCACGAGAAAGACGTAGATCGAACCGTTTTGCGCAAACCAGAATCCAAGATCGGCGCCGCCGACCGAGATTCCCGAAAGCGCCGGACGCAGGAGAATGCCCAAGCCGAAAGAGCAGACGAACCAGATCACCATCGAGATGGTGATGACCCGGATATTCGCTGCCCAATAGGCGTTGGACGATGTCTTGTCCGCCATGAGTGCTACTCCCTGAGGTTTCTTTGTCTCCACTTCCGCGCCCCCCTTATTGGCGGGGGATGCGGCCTCCCTTCGTCACGCTGAAACGCGGCTTACGATGGCGGAAAGCGCGCTGCGGATGTCGGCGATGGCACCCATCGCGTCGATCCGTTCCAGCACGCCCTTGCCTTCGTAATAGGCGATCAGCGGAGCCGTCTGGGCGTGATAGGCCTTGAGCCGCTCACGCACCGTTTCGGCGTTGTCGTCGGCCCGGCGCTTGAACGCCGTGCCGCCGCATTTGTCGCAAGTGCCCGCCACGGCGGGCTGCTTGAATTCGTCATGATAGCCTTCGCCGCAGGCGGCGCAGGTGTAGCGGCCCGCCACGCGGGCCACCATCGCCTCGTCATCCACTTCGAGGCTGATTGCGGCGGTGACCTTCTGGCCTGCGGCGGCAAGGAGGGTGTCGAGTGTGGCTGCCTGCCCATCGGTGCGGGGAAAGCCGTCGAGGATAACGCCCTTGGCCACATCGGGGGCTGCCATGCGGTCCTTCAGAATGGCCAGAACGATGGCGTCGGAGACGAGCTGACCCGCCTCCATCACCGCCTTGGCCTGACGCCCCGCCTCGGTGCCCGCGGCGACGGCCGCGCGCAAGAGATCGCCCGTGGAAAGCTGGATCAGACCGAAATCCTCTTCCAGCATGCGGGCCTGCGTGCCCTTCCCGGCCCCGGGGGGGCCGAGCAGGATCAGGACGGCGGGTTGGGTGAGGACGTCAGACACGACCATCAGCTCCGGTTCATCCGGTTGTCGATCAACTCGTCGACCACAGAGGGGTCGGCCAGCGTCGAGGTATCGCCCAGTGCAGCAAAGTCGTTCTCGGCGATTTTGCGCAGGATGCGGCGCATGATCTTGCCCGAGCGGGTCTTGGGCAGGCCGGGGGCCCATTGGATGAGGTCGGGCTTGGCGATGGGGCCGATCTCGGTCCGGACCCAAGCCTCCAACTCCTTGCGGAGCGCTTCGGTCGGCTCCTCGCCCTTCATCAGGGTGACATAGGCGTAGATGCCCTGCCCTTTGATGTCGTGCGGATAGCCCACGACAGCGGCCTCGGCGACCTTGGGATGGGCGACGAGGGCGCTTTCCACCTCGGCCGTGCCCATGCGGTGACCCGAAACGTTGATGACGTCATCGACGCGGCCGGTGATCCAGTAATAGCCATCCGCATCGCGGCGACAGCCGTCACCGGTGAAGTAATAGCCGCGATACTGAGAGAAATAGGCCTCTTCAAACCGGGCATGATCGCCCCAGAGGGTGCGCATCTGGCCCGGCCAGCTGTCGGCGATGCAGAGGACACCATCGGCGGCGGTTTCGGTCTGTTCCTGTGCGGTCGCGGGATCGAGGATGACCGGCTTCACGCCGAAGAAAGGCTTGGTGGCCGAACCCGGCTTTTGCGGGATCGCCCCCGGCAGCGGGGTGATGAGGTGGCCACCGGTTTCCGTCTGCCAGAAGGTATCGACGATGGGGCAGCGGCCCTTGCCGACATGGGTGTTGTACCAGTTCCACGCCTCGGGGTTGATCGGTTCGCCCACCGAACCCAGCAGGCGCAGCGAGGACAGATCGTGTTTTTCCACCCATTCTGCGCCGAGCCCCATGAGCGAGCGGATCGCCGTGGGGGCGGTGTAGAACTGCGTCACCTTGTGCTTGGCGCAAACTTCCCAGAAGCGACCGGCATCGGGGAAGGTGGGCACGCCTTCGAACATGATCGTGGTCGCGCCATTGGCGAGCGGGCCGTAGACGATGTAGCTGTGGCCCGTGACCCAACCCACATCGGCGGTGCACCAGAAGACGTCGCCATCATGATAGTCGAAGGTCATCTGATGCGTCATCGACGCATAGACCAGATAGCCGCCGGAGGTGTGCACCACGCCCTTCGGCTTGCCGGTCGAGCCAGAGGTGTAGAGGATGAAGAGCGGGTCTTCGGCGCCCACTTCGGTATAGGCGCAATAGGCCGAGGTTTCGGCCATTTCGGCCTTCAGGTCGAAGTCGCGGCCTTCGGTCCAATGCGTCTGATCGCCCGTATGCTTCACGACGAGGCACTTCACCCGGTCCGAGCAATGCAGAAGGGCCTGATCGGTATTGGCCTTGAGCGGGGTCTTCTTGCCGCCGCGCGGGGCGAAATCGGCGGTGATGACGACCTTCGCCTCGGAGTCGTTGATGCGGTTCGCAAGCGCGTCGGGCGAGAAGCCGCCGAACACGACCGAATGGATCGCGCCGATCCGGGCGCAGGCCAGCATGGCATAGGCCGCCTCGGGGATCATCGGAAGGTAGAGGACGACGCGGTCGCCCTTCTTGACCCCGTGGTTCTTCAGCACGTTCGCCATGCGGCAGGTCTGTTCCAAGAGCTGGGCATAGGTGATGTGCTGGGCGGGGGTCTTGGGATCATCGGGTTCCCAGATGATCGCGGTCTGGTTGGCGCGGTGCATCATGTGGCGGTCGATGCAATTGGCGCTGACGTTCAGCGTGCCGTCTTCGTACCACTTGATCGAGACCTTGCCGAAGTCGAAGGTGGTGTCCTTGACCTTGGTGTAGTTCTGGATCCAGTCGATCCGCTTGCCCTGTTCGCCCCAGAAGGCGGCGGGGTCGGCGACGGAGGCCGCATACATCCGCTCATATCCCGCGGCATCGACATGGGCCTTGGCAATGAATTCGGCGGGGGCCGAATAGACCCCCGTCTGCTGCACGGTATCCGCCATCTGTGTTCCTCCACCAGCCTTACGGGGCTTGTCGCGGGCCGCTTTCGCCGCCCCACCGATCGCATCCATCACGCCCCCGCGATCAGATTTGATTGCAGTTAATCCACAACAAGCCATTGATGTCCATCAATAATTCTGTAAATAGATTTACGGAAATTGGCGAGTGGAGTAAATTTATTTACAAAACGCCTGTAAGCCGCGCCGGAACCTGTAAAAATTCCGTGAAGGCGCGGCGGGCGGCGGCGGGGCGCGGCACGATTTGTCGCAGCCCTGATGTGCCGCACATGGCCCGTCGCCGTGCCTTGGCTATGCGCGGCCAAGGTGCGGAGCCCGGCGCACGGAGACTGAGTCGCAGCGGCGGCGTCAGGCCCGGTCAACGCGCAGACGGAAGCGCTGGATCTTGCCGGTCTGCGTCTTGGGCAGGGCGGGGGTGAAGACCACGCGGCGGGGGTATTTGTAAGGGGCGATGACCGCCTTCACATGGTCCTGCAGCAGCTTGATCATCAGCGCATCGCCCGCCTGCCCTTCGGCCAGCACGACATGCGCCTCGACGATCTGGCCACGCTCTTCGTCCGGCGCGCCGATGACGGCGCATTCAAGGACGGCGGGGTGGGACAGCAGCGCCGCCTCCACCTCTGGCCCCGCGATGTTGTAGCCTGCAGAAATGATCATGTCGTCGGAGCGGGCGGCGAAGTGGAAACGCCCCTCGTCATCCTGCCAGAAACTGTCGCCCGTCAGGTTCCAGCCCTGTCGCACATAGTTGGTTTGGCGGGCATCGGCCATGTAGCGGCAGCCGGTGGGGCCGCGCACGGCCAGACGGCCCACCTGCCCGCGCGGGAGTTCGGCCATGTCGGGGCCGACGATGCGCGCTTCGTAGCCCGTCACGGGGCGGCCGGTGCAGCCGGGGCGGTGGTCGTCAAAACGGTTGGTGAGGAAGATGTGCAGCATCTCGGTCGCGCCGATGCCGTCGAGCATGGGTTTACCGGTGCGGGCGATCCACTCGTCATAGACGGGGGCGGGCAGGGTTTCGCCCGCGCTGACGGCGGCGCGGAGGGAGGAGAGATCAGCCCCGTCGGCCATCGCCTTGAGCATGACGCGATAGGCGGTCGGGGCGGTGAAGCAGATGGTGGCGCGGTGTTCTTCGATGATCTGGATGAGGTTCGGGGGGCTGGCCTGTTCCAGCAGGGCCGCCGCCGCGCCGAAGCGCAGGGGGAAGATGGCAAGGCCACCCAGCCCGAAGGTGAAGGCCAGCGGCGGGGAGCCCACGAAGATGTCGTCGGGGGTGACGCCCAGCACCTCGCGCGCGTAGCCGTCGGCGATGATCAGGAGGTCGCGGTGGAAATGCATCGTGGCCTTGGGTTCGCCCGTCGTGCCGGAGGTGAAGCCCAGAAGCGCCACGTCGTCACGGCCCGTGGGGGGCGGGGTGAAGCGGACGGGCTTTTTCAGCGCGATGCGGTCCAGTTCGGCATCGTGGTTGGCGGTGCCGTCGAAGCCCACAACCGTGCGGAGAAAGCGGCTGCCCTTCTGGCAGGCCACCAGTTCCTCCATCAGCCGCGTATCGCAGAGGGCATGGGTGATGCGGGCCTTGTCGACGATCGCCGACAATTCGCCCGCGCGCAGCATGGGCATGGTGTTGACGACCACAGCGCCCGCCTTGGTGGCGGCGAGCCAGCAGGCGACCATGGCGGGGTTGTTGGCGGACCGGATGAGGACGCGATTGCCCGGTTTTACTCCGTATTCTTCGACCAGCGCATGCGCTATGCGGTTGGACCAGTCGGTGAGTTCCTTATAGGTGCGCGACCGGCCATTGCCGATCAGCGCAATGCGGTCACCGAAGCCGCGCTCGACCATGCGGTCGGTGAGTTCCACTGCGGCGTTGAGCCATTCGGGATAGGCAAAGCCGTCACGCGGCAGGTCGGGCCATTGGTCCGGCGGGGGAAGTGTGTCGCGGGTGAAGCTGTCTTCGTGGCCCGAGGGGCCGAGGGCGAGGTCGGGCATGGCACACCTTGGCGGAACAGTCGGGATAGGGGGGGGTGCGGGGGGGCGGATGGCCGCCCCCCCGCCTTCGCGAGAGGTCAGGCGCGGTTTTGGCCCATGCGGGCGAAGCTCGCGGGATCGGCCTTTTCCAGCCGGAGCGCGGCCAGCCAGCCCACCAGCGCGGCCAGTGGGATGAGCGCGGGCAGGATCCAGCTGAGCCCGCCGCCTGCCGTTCCCGTCAGATCGCCGAAATTGGCGAAGATATAGAGGAACAGCGCGGCCATGATCACGCCCGAGACCGCGGGCAGGACCAGCGTGGACATCACCGGCGCCTCGCCCGCAGGCTGACGGCGGAAGAAGACGATGACGGCAAGCGAGGTCACCACCATCATCCCCAAGACGCCCAGCGTGCCGACCTGGCTGATCCATGTGAACATGTTCAGCACTGGATCGAGACCCAGCCCTGCGAAGATGGCCAGCACAACCAGCGCGCCGATCGACTGGACGACCGAGCCGATATGCGGGCTGGAATGGGTGTCATGGGTGCGGCCGAAGGCGGCGGGCAAAAGCCCCTCGCGCCCCGCAACATAGCTGTAGCGCGCGATGTAGTTGTGGAAGGCCGAGAGCGCGGCAAAGAGGCTGGAGACCAAGAGGATGCCCGCGATGGGGGGCACGGGGCCGCCGACATACATGTCGGCCAGCATGAAGAAATACTCGGTCGGATCGGCCAGACCGCCAATGGTGGGGATCAGGTTTTCCGCCCCCACACCCGCGATCATCAGCCATGTGGTGAAGACGAAGAAGAGGCCGATCATCAGCACGGACAGGTAGGTCGCGCGGGGGATGGTCTTTTCGGGATCGCGCGCCTCTTCGGCATAGATCGTGGTGGCCTCGAACCCGATGAAGGAGCCGAGGCAGAAGAGGATGGCCGCGGTGAGAGACCCCGAGAAGATGGCATTGGCGTCGAAGAGGTTGACCGACAGCCCGCCCGCATCCGCCGCCCCGCCTTGCGCGAGGATCGCGAAATCGACGATCAGCACGATGAGGTATTCCAGCGCCACCAGCACGATCAGCACCTTGGCCGACAGATCGACCTGACGGTAGCCGAGGATGCCGACAAGGGCGATGGCGATCAGGCTCCAGCCCCACCAGGGCAGGTTGATGCCGAAGCTGCCGAAGACGCCCGCCGAGATGCCGCCGAGAAGGCCGATCAGGCCGAATTGCATGGCGTTATAGGCCGCCAGCGCCGTGAAGGCCGTGGCCCCTGCCCAGCGCCCGCCAAGGCCGCGCGCGGCATAGGCGTAGAAGGCGCCCGCGTTCTTGACATGCCGCGACATGGCCACGTAGCCCACCGCGAAGGCGAGCATGACCAGCGTCATGAAGAGGAAGGTCGCGGGCACGCCCGTGCCGTTGCCGATGAGGAAGGCGATGGGCACCGCCCCCGCCACCCCGGTGAGGGGTGCCGCCGCCGAAATCACCATGAAGGTGACGGCGAGCAACCCCAGCGAGTTGCGGCGAAGCTGGTTCGCCCCGTTCCCTGTTCCTTGTCCCATTCGTAGCTCCTTGTTGGTTGTGGGCCACGGTCTTTGCGCCGCGTGCCCCAGGGTGACCCCGGCCTCTGGCGGGCCGGTGGATGGTGTGTGTCAGACCTCGTGCCCGGGCAGATGCACCGCCCTCCGATAGGCGCGCTGGCCATAGAGCAGCGCGGCCGGTTGGTCCGACAGGCGGACGGCATGAACCCGTCCGACGATGATGTGATGTGTCTCCCACAGAAGCGCGGTGGCGAGGCGGCATTCGAAAACCGCCGTCGCGCCGGACAGCACCGGCTGGCCCAGCGTGCCGGGGTTCCAATCCGCGCGGTCGAAGCGGGCGGCATGGTCGTTCCCGCCCCGTCCGGCGAAGAGGTCGGACAGCGCCTGCTGATCTTCGGCCAGAAGATTGGCGCAGAAGGCGCGGTTCTTCAGGATCGCGGCGGCGACGGGGCTTTGATGATGGATGCAGGCCAGAAGCGAGGGCTGGTCCCCATCGGCCGCGACGGAGGTGAGTGACGAGACGGTGACCCCTGCCCTACCCCCCTCACCATCGGTGGTGGCGACGGCGACGAAGGTCGCCGCGCGGCTCATGCCTTCCAGAAAGCGGGCGCGCAGGTCATCCATCCGGGTCAGCCCAGATCGAAGAAGCGTTCGAGTTCCACATCGGGAACCTTGCGGCGGAATTCATCGTACTGCCCTTCGCGGGTGGCGGTGAAGGCCTCGACAAAGCGCGGGCCGAGCCAATCCTTGGCGAAGTCGGACCCGCGCAGGCGATCGATCGCCTCGGGCATGGAGCGGGCGAAATCGCGCGCGGGGGTCTGGGCATAGCCCGAGCCCAGCGTTTCGGGATCGGGTTCGACCTGTTCGAGGATGCCCGCCACGCCTGCCGCAAGGGTGGCGGCGGTGGTGAGGTAGGGATTGGTATCGGCGCCCGGAAGGCGGTTTTCCACCCGCAGGCTGCCCGCATCATGGCCCACGACCCGAAAGCAGGTGGTGCGGTTCTCATATCCCCAGGTCAGGCCGGGCGGGGCGAAGGTGCCGGGGGCGAAGCGGCGATAGCTGTTGACCGTGGGTTGGAAGATCAGGGTCATGTCGCCGATGTATTTCTGCAGCCCGCCGAGGAAGTGCAGGAAGGTCCGGCTGATGCCGTTCTTCGCGCCCGGATCGTGAAAGAGCGGCTGGCCCGCGCGGTTCTTCAGGCTGATATGGAGGTGGATCGACTGGCTGTCGGCCTGTTCGTTCCAACGCGGCATGAAGGTCACCGACCGCCCCTGACGCAGGGCCAGCGCGCGGATGAAGTTCTTCAAAAGGACAAGCTGGTCGGCGGGTTCCAGCCCTTCGCCCGCGCCGATACAGGCCTCCATGAAGCCTGCGCCGATCTCCTCATGCATCTTGGCAAGGTCGATTTTCAGCGCCTCGCACATCGCGGCGATGGCTTCGTACCATTCGGTCTGCACGGCCTGATAGATGGTCAGGTCGTGACTGGCGTGCTGGGTCGCGGGTTTGAGGTTGCGATACCCCTTGGCGCGGGCGCTTTCGGGGCTTTCATCAAACAGGGTATATTCCAATTCCATCCCGTATTTCGGGATAAAGCCCGCCTCGGCGGCGCGGGCGAGGACGGATTTCAGGATGGCGCGGGGGCAGAGCTTTGCGCTTTCGCCGGTGAAGTTCGACAGGACCAGAAGATCATGCCCCGGCTTCGACCATGGCAGGCTGCGGGTCGTGGCGGGGTCGAGTTGCAGCGGGTCGTCGTGGAAATCGCCCGTCTCGTCATTCACGCCGGGGATCGTGAGCAGCACGTCGGTCGGGTCGAGCGACAGTTGTGCAGGCGCCATGCCCATGCCGTTCTTGGCGATGCCCTTCAGGCTGCTGACCGACACCATCTGCCCGCGCAGCAGGCCGTTGGTATCTGCCATGGCCACGGTGGCGAAGCGGCTGGAAGGATCGGCGAGGTAGTCGTCGAGTGTCATGTTCCTGTCCCTGTCCTATGGGCGCTTGCAAGCGCCTCTAGCTGTTCAAGATCGCGCGCCGGATCGGTGGAGTAGGCGCGCAGGAAGACGCGCAGGCCGTTGGTGATGTACCGCGCGAGGTCACCCCGCCCCGGCACGGCATCGGGGCGATAGAGTGCCTGATTTCGCGGGGCCGACAGGATCAGACCCCAAAGATCCTGCGCGGCCAGTTCGGGATCGTCGAAGGCAAGGCGCCCGGCGGTGCGCTGGCCTTCGAGATAGGCCATGATGCCTGCGAGCAGGCGGTCCGGGCCGCTGGCCTGATAGGCGCGGCCGATTTCCGGGAAGCGCTGCACCTCGCCGATGATGAGGCGGGCGAGGGAGAGCATCTCGGCGCGCATGACGACATCGGCATAATCCCAAGCGAAGGCGTGCAGGTCTTGGACCAGGCCGCCATCCGAGGGGTGGTCGAAGACGGACATCATTCGGTCGCGCTGACCCAGCATCATGGCTTGGAACAGCGTCTCCTTGCTGTCGAAATACTGGTAGAGCGTGGGTTTCGACAGGCCGACGGCGGCGGCCACGGCATCCATGGTGGTGCCAGAATAGCCTGCCTGCGCAAAGACGCGCAGCGCGCCGTCGAGGATGCGCCGCGTCCGTTCTGCCCGGTTCTGTTCGCGGCGCGAGAGCATGGTCATGCGGGCAGACCTGCGAGGAAATCGGTGAGATGGCGGGAATAGGCGGCAGGCTGTTCAAGGTTGCAGACATGGCCCGCGTCTTCGATCACCTCAAAGCGGATATCGGGACGGCGAGCGCTGTCCCAGATGCGGCCCGCGACGGCGCGGATTTCGGCGGGCGGGGCGAGGCGGTCATGTTCGCCCGTCATCATCAGAACGGGCATAGAGAGGCGCGCGAAGTCAAAGCGTTCGCGCGGGCTGGTGAAGCAGAGGAGCGCGTCGCGATAGGTCGGCGCGGGGATGGCCGACATGGAGGCGAGAAGTTCGGCCCGGACGGCATCGGATGCGCCGGGGCTGGCCAGAACCTTCACCACGGCAGGCGCGAAATCGGCGGGCACCTGACCTGCGTTCAGGGGCACTTCGCGCGACAGGCGGAAGGCCTCGCGTTCCTCTGGCCCCGCCTCGGACATGCCGGTGCAGCCGCCCGATAGGACGAGACCGTCCAGCAGTTCGGGGTGGCGCATTGCGAAGGAGGTGGCGATCCACGACCCGTAGGAGAGGCCCACGAGGACGAGGCGGCGCGCGCCCAGCACCTCCATCACGCGCAGGATGTCGGCGCAGTAATCATCGACGGTGGACCCGCGGGGACCAAGCGTGCTGTCGCCATAGCCGCGCAGGTCCAGCGCGGCGGCGCGGATGTGCTGGCCTGCGGCGGAGAGCTGGGCGCGCCAGTTGCGGCGACCGCCGCCGATGCCGTGGAGGAAGAGGCAGAGGCGGTCCTGGCCAAGGTCGGGGGTGAGGGAGAGGGCAAGGCGGGGGAGATCGTCGATGACCCGCTCTGCGATCGGGATGGGGCGGTGGGGGGGGTCCGGGGGGGTGCTGGGCACCCTCCCGGCCTTGGCCAAGGCCGCAATGCCTGTCTCGAACACCGCGCGGGTGCCGTCGCAGATGGCCTGCAGCCGGGGTTGGGGCGCGGCGATCTGCGCGGTCCACGTGACGGTGCTGCCACCCGTTTCGGAGGGCGTGACGGTCACGCGGGCATCATAGGCCTCGCAGCCCGCAATACCTGCCAAGTGGGTATAGGCCAGTGTGCGGTCGCTGTCCGACAGGTAGGTCCGCTGTTCGCGGTAGAGCGTCGCCTCGCCCTTGACAGTGAAGCTGCGGATCAGGTGCCCCTGCGCGTCACGCTCGGCGCGGATGGTGTCGATCCACGGATGCCAGCCGCCCGCGAAATCGCGCAGCAGGGCCCAGACCGCCCTTGCCTCGGCGGGGAGTGCACCATGGACATGGACGCCCTCGCGCGGCATGGCCCTAGCGCAGCCCCTTGAGCGCGCCCGCATCCCCGCGCCAGAGCGAGTTGCGCGCGCCGCCTTCGTCGCCGGGGGCATCGTCGATCTCGTCCATGTCGTAAAGCGTCAGGATGGACAGGTAATCTTCCATGATTTCCGAGGTATAGGGCAGCATCAGCGCGCCGCAGCGGCTGTCGCGATACATTCTCTCCAAGGGCAAGGAGCGCAGCATGGACTGGCCGCCGCAGGTGCGGATGGCCATGCTTGTCATCTCGGCCGCGCCTTCCATGACGTTATACTGGGCGGCATACATGCGCATCACCTCGGCCTTGGTGGGGAAACCCTTGGCTTCGGAAAAGGCCTGCCACCAGAGCGCGCGCATATTGGCGAGGCGGGCATACATCTTGCCCACCGCGATGCGTTTGGTGGCATACATGCGGCGGTCGATCGGGGGTTGGCCGGGCACCTGCCCCTTGAGATAGGCCACCGTGAAATCAAAGGCCCCCTGCGCGACGCCCATATAGGTGGGCGACAGGGTGGCCATCATATGCGGCCAGTTGGGGAGCGTCTTGCCAAAGATGCCGCGGGGCATCAGCAGGTCTTCCGCCGTGACGAAGACATCCTTCAGGATCAGATCGCGGCTGTTCGTGCCACGCATGCCGAGCGGGTCCCAGTCGCCCTTCACGCTGAGCCCCGGCGCATCCTTGTGGACGACGAAGAGCATCGTGTCCTCGTGCCGGGGGTCGATGCCCTCGAAAACCTCGGTGCAGACGATGGTGTAATAGTCGCAATAGCCCGCAAGTGAGGCGAATTTCTTGAAGCCGTTGATCTTCCAGCCGCCCTCGACCGCGCGGCACTGGGTTTGGTTGGGCTTCGAGGTCCAGTTCTGCCCGCCTTCCGAAATGGGCTGCGAATAGATCGCCCGTTCGGCCACGGCGCGGCGGAACTGGCGTTCGCGGAGGGGGGCGAAGGCGGCCTTCTCCTCGGGCGTCAGATTGGGCATTTCGAACATGAAGCGCGACCATGCCATCGACGAGTTGTGCATGTTGAAAGTGAGCGCGGTCGCCCCGCAATACTTGGCGATCTCGGCCCCGACCATGGCGTATTCCCCCATGGAAAAGCCCATGCCGCCATATTCTTGCGGGATGCAGAGGGTCAGAAACCCCGCCTCGGCCAGATCGCGGTAATTGTCGACTGGGAAGGAGGCCTCGTCATCCACGGCCTTGGCGCGGGCGGCGAAGGTCGCGCCCATCGCATTGACCTTTTCGAGCATCGCCAGCACTTCGGGGCGGATGCGCGTGAGGTCGTAATAGTCTCCCGGATGGCTCATGGGCATGGCGGCGGCGATGGGGCGTTGGTCGGTCATGGGGCAAGCTCTCCTTGCAATGCGCCGTCACGCACGACGACGCGCCCGTCGAGGGCGATGGTGCAGTTGCGCATCGGCAGGTCGAAATGGCCCAGCGTGTAGCGCCCAGCATATTGATTGGCGCCCGTGGACCAGAGGAAGGACCCGGCGATGGCGCGGAATTCGACGGCCTGCATGTCGCGCTTGTCATACATGGCGGCCGAGACCCATTTCGCGCCGTGGTTCATGCCCCAGCCGACATGGGACATGCCGTAGGCGTTCCGGTCACCCCACGCCTCCATGTATTCGCGGAAGTGGAGGGCATCGATGCCGTCGCCCTTGATCGCGGTGACGAAGTCTTTCTCGACGGTGATGTCGATCCGGCTGGTGAGGACGGTCTTGAACGTGAGGTTCATGTCGCCGACATCCATCACGATGCGGCCACTCACCGCCTCCTTCCCCGGAAAGGCGAGGCAGAGGCCACCTGGCCAATGCGCCACCGCGCCGGGCGTGGTGCCGAAGCCAGCCGTCCCGCCGCAGGGCGCGCCGCGCAGATCGACCGTGAGGTCGGTGCCGGCGGCGGAGGTGACGCGCATCTCTGACGCCTCGCGCAGCATCTGGATGCCGAGCTGGAGCTTGATGTTGTCTTCCGCCTTGGGTTCGGTGCGTTCAAGGATTTCGGGATGTTCATTGGTGATGACGAGAAGACGGGTGCGGCCCGCCTCTTCGATCTCGGGCCATTCGGGGGCGTGGATCAGGCCTTCGACGGTGCAATCGACGATGATGTCGACGCGCTTCAATGCCTCGATCACCGCGCGGTTGCCTTGGATTGCCCAAGAGGTGCCGGTGGACTTGACCGGAACCGGGGCGGTCTGCGGCGGGGTGGGCATGGAGATCATGCAGAAGGAGGCGCCAAGGTCATATGCGGCCAGTTCTGACAGATGCACCAGAACGGGGCGCGACTGCGTTTCCGACAGGATTGCGACCTCTGTCCCCGGCCCGATCCCGTTCAGCGCGAAGACACGCCGAAAGGCGGCAAGCCATTTGCCTTCGATGCGTTCCTGAAGCATCGCCACCATCCCTGTTGCATCGATTCGCATGTGCGAATTTCTTAACTTTGGAGTTAAGTTTTCACGGGGGCGCCGAGTCTGTCAACAGAAACTTCAAGCTTGAAATGTCTGCCTGCGGCGCACCCTGCCCCGCCCGGTTGAGGCGATGCGCGGGGCTGGCGGGATGGTGAAAGGGCAGGGCTGGTGCCCGGCCCGGCGTTGGGGTGGCGATGCGCGGATCACGAGGCGAGGCGTGTCTCTTCGACGGCCTCGACAGGTTCGGCGGGCAAGCGGCGGCGGGCGCCGCGGGCCGAGGTCTGGAAGATTTCCGGCCCGCCGATGACCTGGCCCGCTTTCTGTTCGGCAAGTGCATCGGCAAGGGACTTTTCGCCTAGGGTGAAGAAGGCGACCGACTCGCTGAGCGCGCGGGCCTGTTCGGCGAGTTCATGGGCGCTTGCCGAAAGTTCTTCTGCCGCCGAGGTGGCGCTTTGGGTGACGCGATCAAGTTGCTGGGTCGCGGAATGGATCTGCGCCGCACCCACGTTCAACTCGCGCGAGGCGCTGGAGATTTCCGACACCAGCCCGGCGGTGGATTCGATCTTGGGGAGAAGTTCCCCCAGTTCTTCGCCCGCCGAACGCGCGGTCACCGCCGTGCTGGCGGCGAGCGTTGCGATTTCCACGGCAGCGGACTGGCTGCGTTCGGCCAGTTTGCGCACCTCGGCCGCGACGACGGCGAATCCGCGCCCGCTTTCGCCCGCACGCGCCGCCTCGACCGCGGCATTCAGCGCCAGAAGGTCGGTCTGCCGCGCGATCTCTTTCATCACGCCGATCTTGTCAGAGATGATGCCGATGGCCGCCACCGCCTCTTGGACCGATTTCACGGTCTGCGAGGCGCTGGCCGCCGAACGGCGCGCGATCTCTTCGGTGCTGGAGGCATTGCCCGACGCCTGACCGATATTCGCCGTCATCTGCTCGACCGAGGCAGAGACCTCTTCAGTTGCCGCCGCCTGCGTGGAGGCCCCGTCGCTGAGGAGTTGCGAGGTGGTGGAGACCTGCGTCGCCCCTGCCGAAACCGACGCGGCGATGGTGGAGACCTGACCCACGACATCGCGCAGTTTTGTGACCATCTCGTTCTGGCCACGCAGAAGATCGGCGATCTCGTCGCGACCGCGGACGGTGGCGGTCTGGGACAGGTCGCCCGACGCGATAGAGCCTGCGACGCGCAACGCCTCGCGCAGGCCGCGCAGGATATTGAGAGCAAGCAGTGTCGCCGCGAGGACGATCACCACGACCATTCCGACGAAAAGCATCAGCAACAGGTTGCGGGCCTCGACGAAATCCTCATCCGCCTCGACCGAGCCTGCCATGGTTTCTTGGGTCAGGGCGTCGGCCATGGCCGCGCCGGACTTCATCAGGTCGTGCAGCGAGTCATGCAGCGCGCCGTTGTAGAGCGTCTCTGCCTCGGCCAGCCGTCCGGCCTTTACGGAGGCGATCATCCGGGCGATTTCGTCGTTGTTGCGGGCGTCGATTTCCGCATAGCGGTCGAGTTCTGCCCGAAACTCGGGGGTGTTGGCTCGCCCTTGCAGATCGGTGATGTGCTTGTCCTGATTGCCGTTGAATTCGGCCACCTCGGCCTCAAGCTCGGCGAAGCGGGCCGGATTTCGGGCAGGCGCGTTGGAGGCGAGAAGCATTTCACCCAATGAGATGCGGGTGAGCAGTTGATCCTCGCTCAGCCGTTCGAGATCGTTGATCTTGGGCATGGTGACGCGGGCCACCTGATGGAAGTTTTCATTCGCTTCCTTGATCTGCGAATGGAACACGGCGGCGGATACGCCCCAAGCGCCGAGAACAAGCACGAAGGTCGCAAAGATCTTGGCCTTGATCGAAAAACGCATGATGTCCTCAGATGTCTCGCAGGCGGCCGGGAGCCGTCTTGGTTTAGAAGTCAAGGTTGAGATCAACCTGAAGATGATATCCGTGCAACTTCGCATTCGTTAAGAATGGATGCCGAAGGTATGGGATGGGGCCTGTGCCTGCCGCCCCGTCGTATGGGCGGCAGCAGGGCCAGAGCGTCGGGTGGCGGGGTTCCGGTGGCGCCTCCTCGCCGCTGTTGCACGGGCGGATTGGGCGGAACCTTGCCGAAGCGGCGGCCCCGACGCCCGGAACGGAAGCACGACCAACCTGCATCAGTCTGGCGCGCCGACGAAAGGCGCAGGGTCACGACAGGCCAGCGAATACCCGCCGGCCCAAACTGCGCCAGATCCCGAATGTCGCCCTTCCTTTTCCGACGAACCGGCCTTCAGGGCCGGCCCGTCCGGAGCAGGCATGCCGGGCGCTGGCGCCTTGCAAGGATATCGACATGTCCACGAACAACTTCACATCGACCCAAGACCAGATGAAAACCGTCAAGGCAGCTTGGGACAAGGCACCCGCCGGACCGAAGAAGGAAGCGGCGCTGAAGCATTACCAGGCGGCCGAGAAGGCCCATACGGCGAACAACGAGGCTGACTGCGTGAAATCGCTGGATGCCGCGAAGGCCGCTCTGGCGTAACGATCACGGCCCTTCCGCAGCGGAGACCCGCTTTGGGAGGGCCATTTCACTGCAGGAGCGGACCGTCCTGATCGAGATAGTCGCGGTCGAAGCCCGCGAATTCGACGAGGGCCTCGTAATCGTCGAAGACAACCCGCCCCTTCTGGAAGGTCACCAGACCAGCCTCGCGCAATTCGCGCAGGACGCGGTTCACATGCACCGCACTGAGGCCGAGCGCATCGGCCAGCAGGTATTGCGACAGCGGGCAGTCATAGCCGTGGTGGTTCGCCATGCCCACCAGCCGCAGCCGCGCGCCCAGTTCTAGCAGGAAATGCGCCATCCGGACCGTGGCAGAACGTCGGCCAAGATCGACGAGATGTTCGACGACCATCGCCTCGTCCCGCGAGGCGGCCCAGAGCACAGCCGTGGCAAGCCGCGGCGTGCGGGTGAAGGCGTCCAGCAGGTCGCGCTGGGTCACCTCGGACGCCTGCACCGGGGTGATCGGTTCGACATTGTGATCCGAGGTGCGGAACAGAACGGAGCGCAGCCCGATGAAATCGCCGGGAATCTGGAAATCAACGATCTGGCGCGTGCCATCGACGAGGATCTTGTAGGACGATGCCCAGCCAGAGGCGAGGACATAGGCGCATTGATCGGTCTGCCCCTGATGGATGATGTCACCACCGACCGGGAAGTTGCGCCGACGACGGTAGAGGTCCGACATCACGACGAGATCGTCATGCGACAGTTGGACAAAGGCCGAGAGCTTGCGCGCGAAGGGACTGTCCTGCACGGACAGGACGGCAATCTGCTCTTTCATGGCCACGCTTTCCGCAATCGGGCGCGTCATGCGCCGGGCTGTCCCTCCATGATCGGCAAAAGACCGGATGGCAGGCTGATCTGAATCAGTCCCGGAGCCAATAATCCTGCGACGATGACCCTGTATAACAGAGAACCCCCAGAAAGTCGAAAGCCATGACCGACATACCGGATGCTGCAGGACATGCTGCCCTTGCGATCTGCGAGTCGCTGCTGCTTGCCCTGAACGATCGGAACGTTCTCCCCGAGCGTGAGATCGTGGGCATCCTGCGCGACGCGGCCGCCGCGCATGAGCAGGCGCCGCCCGGCGACGGGTTGGAGGAGATGCACAGCGCGGTGGCGGATCTGATCAATCGGATCGTCGCCGGGGGCAATTCCGTCCGTCGTCGGTGAGACGGTTGTCGAAGCGGCGGTGACGGGCCTGCGGGACGCCCGCCCGCCTTTCTGAGCAATGCGCGATGGCCACAGGCATCCGCGCCGGGTGATGTTTCCCCGGTGACCGGATGAGATCGCGCGCCGTCACCGGACGGAGTGGCCCCTGCCCCGGCACGCTTCGGGCGGCCCCGGCGCATCGCTGGTGAGCGGTGGCGCAGTCCCCGAGCCTTTAGCCGAGGCAGGGACCATCGGCCCGCCCAGACAGGGTCGAATCCTCAATCAGGACCGGGCCGGAAAACCGCCCTCGACTGGCGCACATGCATGGATTGTGCCCCATGCAGCGGCATTGACGTCCGACAATGGCAACTCAGCCGAAAAGACAGAACCTGCCCGCAAGGTCGGCGATTGGCGCCGATTGTGAGGAAGGAACATCCCATGAAAGAGGAAACTGCAAACAGGCTGATGCGCGGCCTGCGTCAGGGTGTGGGTTCGCTTTTGCTGGCAACCTCGGCGCTGGCATTTCTGGCGGTCGGCACGGGGATTCATTCTCCGGCAGCCGCCGAAGAAGATGGCGAGGGCGGACAGGGCCAGCAGGGCCAGGCCGAAAGCGGCCAGGGCAACGGCGGTCAGGGCAGCCAGCAAGGCCAGGGCAATCAGGGCGGAGGTTCGGGGCAAGGTGGCCCGGATGCCGGATCTGACGGCAAGGGTCCGCAGGCGGGCGCTCCGTCCTCTTCGGGTGGCGGCAAGCCGGTCTGGGCCCAAGAGGGCATTCCCGCCGTGGAACTTGGCCGTCTGAGCGTCGCCCGGTCGCCCGACAAGGTGCTGGACCGCGCCCTTGCCGAAGCCTTGTCCAACATCAACCCCGACATCGTGAGTTTCTACAACCTCGACCTTGAGACCGCGATTGCGACCCTGTCGATCGAGTTCGATACGGTCACGATGTACGACTCCCCGCTGCAAAGCCTCGCGCTTTTGCGCGATGCGCTGGATGGAACCTCGGTTCTGGCCGAAAGCGGTGTCACGAATGACATCGACACGCTGATGGCGCTGTTCATCGGGGTGGCGTCGGACAAGACGATCCCGATTTCGACCGAGACCGTCATCGCGGTGACCACGATCCTTGGCGCGCCCTTGTCCGATGCCCGGGCCGAAGCCCTTGCAATCGATGCAGAGGCCGTGCGCGTCGCGGTTCTGGCCGGTCACGGCTGACCCGGCGCCATCTGCGGCACCACACCCCCAATCCTTCGGCCTTCATCGGCGGGATCGCACCGCAGGGATGAAGGCCGGAACGGCCAACCCGAACCAAGGAGTTCATCATGAAACGCTTGCTGCTCTTGTCTGCTTTTGCCTGTCTGGCCGCACCCGCGATGTCACAGTCCATCTTGCTCGAGGAATGTCGCAGCGACCTGTATTGCCCCGTGATCGGGGATCGGACCGGAGAGGTCCTGTATCTGACACGCCCTGTCGGGCTGATGGTGACGAAGGACGGGATCCGCCATACGGACGGAAGGGCGTTGGCACCGATGGTGACCGGAGCCCTGCCCGTAACCGATGTCGATGCGGATGAGGATGACGACGGCGAGGACCACGCCGGTGGGCATGGCTGCGGCGGTGGCAAGGGGAAGGGAAAAGGGGGCGGAAAGGGCGGCTCTGGACATACGTCCGGGACCGAGACGGGGCATGAGACCGAAGAAGGTGCAGGCGGCAAGGCCGGCCAGAGCTGCGGGCCGAAAGACAAGGAGGCCGAAGCACCGGCGCTGGAGGCCCCTGCCCTTGGCGGATAGGCCAGCGAACGGCATGACGGGCGCGGTCCCGTCATGCCACCCGGGGGAAAGCGGCGGGCCGCACCGTCGCACTGTCGCAGGTTAATCCATCGCCTCAGGGAATCGGGCAAAGCTGGCGGCATGTGTCGGCCCTTCGACCGACCCCCCCTTTGTTCGAGGAGATGCGCATGGACCTCGCCCCGGTCAGGTCGCTTAGACCAGTGTCGGATTGCGTCAACTGCCATGTCGCCAAGGCTGGCCCCTGCGGCACCTTTCCCGTGGAAACCAGATCGCGGATCGCCGCCGCCAGCTTGCACCGGCAGTTCGCGCAAGGCACCACGATCCTGCCGGGCGGACGGCCCGCCACCCGCGTGGGGATCATCCTGTCCGGACTGGTGAAGGTCACCTCAATGGACGAGCACGGCAACGAGCATCTGCTGCAGCTTCTGCATCCGGGGGAGTTTGTCGGCGATCCCTTCGGCGGCCATCTTCCCTTTTCCTGCGAGGCGGCGACGGATGTCGCGCTCTGCATGACGCCGAGCGTGGTGTTCAGCGAGGCGCTGGACAGCGACCCCGCTGCCTGCGCGGCCCATCTGCGCCGGATGCTGCACCAGCAGAGCGAGCAGCACTGTTTCCATCTGGCCATGCGCGGGCGGTCGTCGTTGGAACGGCTTGCCTATTGGATCGCGGCACAGGCCCCGTTCGGCACGGCGGACCGGGTGATTTCCATCCGGATCCTGCTGTCCCGCAGGGATCTGGCATCGCTCCTCGACTGCACGACCGAGACGCTGTCGCGCAGTCTGCATCGGTTGCAGGACATGGGCCTGATCAAGCTGGTCACGCCCGAGCGGATCGAGATCCGCGATCCTGAAGGGCTTGGCCGGATGGCCGGACCGCAGGAGGGCCTCTGCGCCGCGCTTTTGCAGTTGCGCGCACGGGAATGGGGTGCACGGGCCATCAACCTGCCGCGCTTTCACCTTACCCGACGTAGCGTGGCAGCCGGATAGAGGACTGTGCAGCGCGGCGGGCGCGGGTCTCTTGCCCGATGCGCTTGCGCTAGCCGAGACGGGGGGGCCACCCTCACCGGTCTTTGCTTTGGGTCAGGCGGCCCTTACCCATTTGGGCGCGGCCCGCGCACTGTCATCGACGGCGAGGCGACCGGCCCCGTGCACGGCGCGGTGGCCCATTGGGAGTCGTTCGCCCTGCCCGTCTGGGAACAGAGCCGAACGGCAGAGCCTGTGACGGATCAGGCCGCATCCGCGTCACGCCGAATTCCATTCGGTCGACCGGAATTCACCCGCTTTTCGAGGCATTTTGACAAGGAATTTGGTGCCGCTGAAGGGACTCGAACCCCCGACCCCATCATTACGAATGACGTGCTCTACCAGCTGAGCTACAGCGGCCTGGTGGCGGGCTATTAGCACCGCTCCCGGGCGGTGTGTAGTCCCCTTGGGAAGAAAAATGCAGCTGTCCCGCGAAAGACGGTCAGCGGGTGAAATCGTCGATCACCGCCACACCGGGGGGCATCGGGGCGTCGAAGGCGCGCAACTCGGCGCTGGCCCCGGACAGGGGAACGGTGCGGGCGATGAGCGGGGACATGTCCACCACCCCGCGCGTGATCAGGTCCAGCAGCGACGGGTAGCGCCAGGCGGGCATGCCGCGCGTGCCGAAGACGGCCAATTGCTTCATGTAGACGGCGTTCATATGGATCTCCATCCGCGCCGTATGGCCCGTCGGCAGACCCACCTGCACATGCCGCCCCAGCGGGCGCAGACAGTCGAGCGAGGCATTGGCGGTGGCCGCGATCCCCAGCGCCTCGATCGACACATGGGCACCGCCGCCTGTCGCTTCGACGATGCGCGCAGCGACATCACCGTCTCGCGCATCGAAGGCAGCTTCGGCGCCAAGCGTCAGGGCATGGGACAGCTTTTCCGGCACGACATCCACCACCACGACCCGCGCGCCGAGGGCGCGGCCAAGGATCAGCGCCGAGAGCCCGATCCCGCCCGTGCCATGCACCGCCAGCCATTCGCCCGCCCGCAGATCGGCACGACCGGTCAGCGCGTGCCACGCCGTCGTCACCCGGCAGCCCAACCCCGCCGCCAGCACGGGAGAGATCGCCTCGGGCAGTCGGGCAAGATTATGGGCGCGGGGAACGGAGATATACTGTGCATATGCCCCGGGCTCGCCGAAGCCCGGCACGCGCTGGGATCTGCAGATCGTGGTCTGGCCCGACTGGCAGTCGGGGCATTGGCCGCAGGCAAGTATGAAGGGCGCGATGACCCGGTCACCCACTTGCCAGCGCGCCAGCGGACCGGCTTCCACCACTTCGCCGCAATACTCATGGCCCGGGATTGCCCCCGGCTTCACGCGGGGATGTTCGCCCACCCAGCCGTGCCAATCGCTGCGGCAGATGCCGCAGGCCAGCACCTTCAGCACCACGCCATCCGCTTCGCAGACGGGATCAGGGACGGTGTCGATATGCAGGTCTTCGCGATAGGCTTTCAGAATGGCGGCGCGCATGGGTCTTTCCTTTACAGGAGACCAGCCAAGCACCCTGCGTGGCATCCGGCAAGGCCTGCGCCGACGCCCTGTTGTCGCAAGCGGGCCGCGGGATCAGAGAATCTCGACCCGGTAGCTTTCGATCACGGTGTTGGCGAGAAGCTTGTCGCACATCGCCTTCACATCCGCCTCGGCCTTGGCGCGATCCGTCTCGGCCAGATCAAGCTCGATCACCTTGCCCTGACGCACGCCCTCCACCCCGGCAAAGCCGAGCGTGCCGAGCGCGTGGCGAACCGCCTCGCCCTGCGGATCGAGGACGCCATTCTTCAGCATGACGGTGACGCGCGCTTTCATCTTCATTCCCCGGCCAAGGTTCGATTTTTGCTGCCATAGCGCCCTGCCCCCGCCGGGGCAAGGCATCTGTCAGTTGATCAGCGTGGGCTTCGTCGGATGGGTCACGTTCGAGGGCAGCACGCCTAGCCTGCGGGCCAGCTCTGTATAGACATCGGGGAGCGGACCGGGATCGCGGGTGACGCCTTCGCGTTCCATTGATTCCGCCGCGCCGCGCAGGTCCCACAGGCGGCAGCTGTCGGGGCTGATCTCGTCAGCCACGATCAGACGCATGTAGTCGCCATCCCAGATGCGGCCCACCTCGATGCGGAAATCGGCCAGACGGATGCCCACGCCCATCATCACGCCCGAGAGGAAGTCGTTCACCCGCAGCGCCAACGCAACGATATCGTCAAGGTCCTGCTGGCTGGCCCAGTTGAAGGCGAAGACATGCTCTTCGCTGACCATGGGCGTGCCGAGCCGTTCATCCTTGTAATAGTACTCCACGATCGGGCGCGGCAGCGGGGTGCCTTCGGGAATGCCCAGACGCGCGGTGAGTTCGCCTGCGGCAAAGTTCCGCACCACCACTTCGAGCGGGATGATCTCGGCCATCCGCACCAGTTGTTCGCGCATGTTCAGGCGGCGGATGAAATGGGTGGGAACGCCGATGGCGTTCAGGCCGGTCATGAAGAATTCCGACAGCCGGTTGTTCAGCACACCCTTGCCTTCCACCGCCGCAGGTGCGGGAATGGCGGGCGTGGGGGCGCTGTCATCCTTGAAATACTGGATCAGAGTGCCCGGCTCTGGCCCTTCGTAAAGGATCTTCGCCTTGCCCTCGTAAACCTTCTTGCGACGTGCCATGAATGCTCCGGTCAATGCACAAAGCGGGGCAACCCCGAGGGTTCCCCGCCTGCTTGCTGCGGCTATAGTCCAAGCCGGACCATCCCGCAAGGCGGCAGGCCCCGGTTGCCCCCCGGACAGGCCAGCGTCCGGCGGCACCTCCCCTTGCAGCGGGCGCGCCCTGCGGGCATATGAAAGGATGAGCCAACACCGGATCAAGGGGCCCCCTATGACAACCTTCGACGATCGCGAAAACGCCTTCGAGGCCAAGTTCGCCCATGACGCCGACATGCAGTTCCGCGCCGAAGCCCGCCGCAACAAGCTGGTGGGTCTTTGGGCGGCGGGCCTTCTGGGCAAGTCCGGGGAGGACGCCGCCACCTACGCAATGAGCGTGGTAAGCGCCGATTTCGAGGAAGCCGGGATCGAGGATGTGGTGCGCAAGGTCGCGGGCGATCTGGCAGGCAAGGCCAGTGCCGACGAGGTCCGCGCCAAGATGGCCGAACTGCTGCCCGTGGCCAAGCAGCAGCTGATGGACGAGCTTTGATGTAGGATGGGCAATCCTTGCCCATGCTGCGCCCTGAAAGGCACCCTGCGGGGTGCCTTTTGCATCCCGAGACCGCGATCTTGGCGCCGTCCTCAAGATCATCATGCGGAATATCGAATTGCTTGATGCGCCCCCGCATGGCAGACGGAGGGTGTGACCCCTTGCAGATAGGTGCCCCATGGCCGATGCGCTGACCGAGCTTCTCTCCACCCGCGATTGGCTGATGGCCGATGGCGCGACGGGGACGAACCTGTTCAACATGGGGCTGTCCTCGGGCGAGCCGCCGGAACTGTGGAACGTCGATCAGCCCGACAATATCCGCAAGCTCTATCGCGGCGCGGTGGAGGCGGGTTCGGACATTTTCCTGACCAACACCTTCGGCGGCAATGCGGCACGGCTGAAGCTGCACAACGCACAGGGCCGGGTGCGCGAGTTGAACCGCGTGGGCGTGGAACTGGGCCGCGAGATCGCCGATGCGGCGGGGCGCAAGGTGGTGGTGGCCGGATCGGTAGGCCCGACCGGCGAGATCTTCGAGCCGATGGGAACGCTTACCCACAAGGACGCGGTGGAGATCTTCCACGAGCAGATGGAAGGGATGAAGGAGGGCGGCGTCGATGTCCTCTGGATCGAGACGATCTCGGCCCCCGAGGAATATCGGGCGGCAGCCGAGGCGGCGAAGCTTGCCGGTCTGCCGTGGTGCGGAACGATGAGCTTTGACACGGCGGGGCGGACGATGATGGGCGTGACCTCTTCGGCGATGGCCGATCTGGTGGAGAAGCTGCCCAACCCGCCCATCGCCTTTGGCGCGAATTGCGGGGTGGGGGCGTCCGACCTGATGCGGACGGTGCTGGGCTTTGCCTCGACCGGCACGGAGCGGCCGATCATCGCCAAGGGCAATGCAGGCATCCCGAAATACCATGACGGCCATATCCATTACGATGGCACGCCGGAACTGATGGCGGAATATGCCGTGCTGGCGCGGGATGCAGGCGTACGGATCATCGGCGGCTGCTGCGGCACGATGCCCGAGCATCTTCGGGCGATGCGCGCGGCGCTGGAAAGCCGCCCCAAGGGGCCGCGCCCGACGCTGGACACGATCAGCGACGCGCTGGGCGGGTTCTCTTCGGCCTCCGACGGAACTGGCGACGATGCAGGCGCGCCGCGCCGTGAAAGACGCGGGCGCCGGGGCTGAGGCCACCGCCCACGACCGCCCTTGCGCCCCGCCCCGCCCTGCCCTAAGACGCCCGCGGAATTCGGGCCTTGCGGGGGGGATGCATGCCGCTTCTCGTGATGAAATTCGGGGGCACCTCGGTGGCCGATCTCGCGCGTATCGAGAATGCCGCGAAGAAGGTGCAGAAAGAGGTCGAGCGCGGCTATGACGTGATCGTCATCGTCAGCGCCATGTCGGGCGAGACAAACAAGCTTGTGGGTTTCGTCGAAGGCACTTCGAAACTCTACGATGCCAGGGAATATGATGCGGTCGTCGCCAGCGGCGAGAATGTGACGGCGGGTCTCATGGCGCTGCGGTTGCAGGAGATGGGCATCCCCGCACGGTCATGGCAGGGCTGGCAGGTGCCGATCCAGACGACGGCGCAGCACGGATCAGCCCGTTTCGTGGATATTCCCAGTGCCAATATCGACGCAAAGTTCAAGGAAGGCTTCAAGGTCGCCGTCGTGGCGGGCTTTCAGGGCGTGAGCCCGGAAGGCCGTATCACGACGCTGGGCCGGGGGGGCAGCGACACCACCGCCGTCGCCTTCGCCGCCGCCTTCGCGGCCGAACGCTGCGACATCTACACCGATGTGGACGGCGTCTACACCACCGACCCGCGCGTGAGCAGCAAGGCCCGCAAGCTGGACAAGATCGCCTTCGAAGAGATGCTGGAACTGGCCTCGCTGGGTGCAAAGGTTCTGCAGACCCGATCGGTCGAACTTGCCATGCGCTACAAGGTGCGGCTGCGCGTGCTGTCCTCGTTCGAGGATACCGATGAAACGTCCGGCACCCTTGTGTGCGACGAGGAGGAAATCATGGAATCGAAAGTCGTCTCTGGTGTCGCCTTCTCGCGCGAGGAGGCCAAGATCACCCTCTTCACCATCGAGGATCGCCCCGGCGTCGCCTCGGCCATCTTCGGCCCGCTGGCGGATGCGGGGGTGAACGTGGACATGATCGTTCAGAACATCAGCGAGAAGGACTATGACGACGCCCATCCGGGCGCCGTGACGGATATGACCTTTTCTTGCCCGATCAATCAGGTGGAACGCGCCAAGAAGGCTATGGAAGACGCCAAAGCCGAAGGCAAGATCGGCTATGACGAGCTGATCGTGGATACCGACGTGGCCAAGGTGTCGGTCGTGGGGATCGGCATGCGGTCCCATGCCGGAGTCGCGTCGAAAATGTTCAATGCGCTGGCTGCCGAAGGCATCAACATCAAGGTCATCTCCACCTCCGAGATCAAGATCTCCGTCCTGATCGACCGGAAATACATGGAACTGGCCGTGCAGGCGCTGCACGACGCGTTCGAGTTGGAAAAGGTCTGAGCCTTTTCCAGCCAAATTTCTTCGAAGAAATTTGCAAAAGTTTTCGAAAACTTTTGTCCCGTCCCGGCAGGACGGGACATGGTGCAGTAGCGCCCCATCTGCCTGATGACAGGGGTTCCGCAAGCCCCGGACCTGTGGTCTAAAGATCGGGACAGGGGCAAGAAAAACCATGCCGGAACGGACCGAAAGCGAAAGCCGCAAGCTGTTGCGCAGGTTGCGCGACACGCTCGCCACCACCGGCGGCGGGCAGGATCGGCTGGACCGCATCACCCATCTGATCGCGGATTCGATGGGGACCGAGGTTTGTTCCATCTACCTGTTCCGTGATGCCGATACTCTGGAGCTTTGCGCCACGGAAGGGCTAAAGGCCGAGGCCGTGCACAAGACGCGGATGAAGCTGGGCGAAGGCCTTGTGGGCCGCGTGGCGCGCAGCGGCCTGCCGGTGAACACCGCCAATGCGCCGCAGGAAAAGGGCTTCCGCTACATGCCCGAGACGGGGGAAGAGATCTATTCCTCCTTCCTTGGCGTGCCGATCCAGCGGGTGGGTGAAAAGCTGGGCGTGCTGGTCGTGCAGTCACGCACAGCGCGCGAATTCTCGGAAGACGAGATTTATGCGCTGGAAGTCGTGGCCATGGTTCTGGCCGAAATGACCGAGCTTGGCGTCTTTGCCAGCGACAGCGACGGGATGCGGGCGCTGCACAAGCAATCTGTGATGATCCGGGGCGGCACTGGGCAGGAGGGCGCGGCCGAGGGCCGGGTCTGGCTCCACGAACCGCGCGTCGTCGTCACCAACCCGGTGGCAGACGATCCACTCACCGAGATTGAGCGGATCCGTGAGGCGGTGGGCAAGCTGCGCGTATCGGTGGATGACCTTCTGTCGGCAGAAAGCCTCGACAAGGATCAGAAGGCGGTGCTTGAGGCCTATCGGATGTTCGCCAATTCGCGCGGCTGGCTGAAGCGGATGGAGGATGACATCGCGCGCGGCCTTTCCGCCGAGGCGGCGGTGGAGAAGGAACAATCCGCCACGCGCGCCCGTCTGGAACAGGTGCCAGACGCCTATCTGCGCGAGCGTCTGCATGATCTTGATGACCTGTCAAACCGCCTCTTGCGCATCCTGACCGGGCAAGGGGCGGATACCGGGGCCATGATGCCGGAGAACCCGATCCTTGTTGCCCGCAACATCGGGCCTGCGGAACTTCTTGAATATGGGCGCAAGCTGAAGGGTGTGGTGCTGGAAGAAGGGTCGGTCGGCAGCCATGCCGCCATCGTGGCCCGCGCTTTGGCAATCCCGCTTGTGATCCATGCGGACCGCATCGTGACCGAGGCGCTGAACGGCGACCCCATCCTTGTTGATGGCGATCAGGGGATCGTGCATCTGCGCCCCGAGGAAACCGTCGCCCGCGCCTTCCGCGACAAGATTGCCATGCAGGCCGCCGCGCAGCAGCGCTATGCGTCCTTGCGCGGCCAGCCTGCGCAGTCGAAGTGCGGCACGGTCACCACGCTGATGATGAATGCGGGGTTGATGGCCGATCTGCCCAGCCTTGACGGGTCAGGGGCCGAAGGCGTTGGACTGTTCCGCACCGAACTGCAATTCCTCGTCCGCAACAAGATGCCCCAACGGGCCGAGTTGGCCGCGCTCTATGCCCGGGTGATGGATGCCGCGCATGGCAAGCGGGTGGCCTTCCGCACGCTGGATATCGGGTCGGACAAGGTTCTGCCCTATATGAAACCGCAGGACGAACCCAACCCGGCCATGGGCTGGCGCGCGATCCGCGTGGGGCTGGACAAGCCCGGCGTGCTGCGGATGCAGTTGCAGGCGCTGATCCGGGCGTCGAAGGGGCGGCCCCTGACGGTGATGTTCCCCTTCATCACCGAACTGTCGGAGTTCACCACCGCACGCGCGCAGGTCCTGCATGAGTTAGAGCGGGAAAAGGCCCTAGGCCACCCGATCCCCGCGCGGGTGGAGATCGGCGCAATGCTGGAAACGCCCAGCCTTGCCTATGCGCCGCGTGCCTTTTTTGAGCTGACGGATTTCGTGTCGATCGGGGGGAACGACCTCAAGCAGTTCTTCTTCGCCGCCGACCGCGAGAATGAACGGGTGCGCCGCCGCTATGACACGTTGAACGTGTCCTTCTTGAACTTTCTGTCGCAGATCATCGCCCGCTGCGCCGAGACAGGCACGCCCCTGTCCTTCTGCGGCGAGGATGCGGGCCGCCCCATCGAAGCGCTGGCCTTTGCCGCGCTGGGGCTCAGGGCGCTGTCGATGCGGCCCGCCTCCATAGGCCCGGTGAAGGCGCTGCTGCGGCGGGTGGACCTTGGCGAGGCGCGCGTGGTGATCGACCGCGCCATCGCGCAGGGCGCAGAAAGCGTGCGCCCCGCACTGATGGACTGGCTGGCGGACCAGCCGGAATAGATCCTAGCTGCGCGCCGACCGGATCAGATCGAGGATGCGGCGCGCCGCCTCGGGGATGTTGGTGCCCGGGCCGAAGATCGCCTTGACCCCGCTGTCATAAAGGAACTGGTAATCCTGCTGCGGGATGACGCCGCCGCAGATCACGAGGATGTCCTCCGCCCCCGCGTCCTTAAGCGCCTGCACCAGCTTGGGCGCAAGCGTCTTGTGACCCGCCGCCTGACTGGAAATCCCCACAACATGCACGTCATTGTCGATGGCATCCTGCGCCGCCTCTTCCGGCGTCTGGAACAAGGGCCCCACATCGACGTCAAAGCCGATATCGGCAAAGGCCGTGGCGATCACCTTCGCGCCGCGGTCATGGCCATCTTGACCCATCTTCACGACCAGCATCCGGGGGCGCCGTCCCTCTGCCTCGGCAAAGGTCTCCACGTCCTTCTGGATGCGGGCAAAGCCTTCGTCGCCCTCGTAGGCTGATCCATAGACCCCGGCCAGCGTCTTCACCTCGGCCCGATGCCGCCCGAACACCTTTTCCATCGCGTCCGAAATCTCCCCGACCGTGGCCCGTGCGCGGGCCGCCTCCACCGCTGCTTCCAGAAGATTGCCGCTGCTGCCCGCGCGGCGGGTTAGTTCCGCAAGCGCCGCTTGCGTGCGGCCTTCGTCGCGCGCGGCACGCGTGGCCTTCAGCCGCGCGACCTGCGCCTCGCGCACCGCCATGTTGTCGATGTCGAGGAAGTCGATCGGTTCTTCCTTGTCCTTGCGGTACTTGTTCACCCCGACGATGACCTCTTCGCCCCGGTCGATCATCGCTTGCCGACGGGCAGCGGATTCCTCGATCCTCAGCTTGGGCATCCCGGTGGCGACGGCCTTGGTCATGCCGCCCATCGCCTCTACCTCTTCCATGAGCGTCCAGGCCTCTTCCGCGAGTTGCGCGGTCAGCGCCTCGACATAGTAGGATCCCGCCAGCGGATCGATGACTTTGGTCACCCCCGTCTCTTCCTGCAGGATCAGCTGTGTGTTGCGCGCGATGCGGGCAGAGAATTCCGTGGGAAGAGCAATCGCCTCGTCCAGCGCGTTGGTGTGAAGCGACTGGGTACCGCCCAGAACCGCCGCCATCGCCTCATAGGCCGTGCGGATGACGTTGTTGTAGGGGTCCTGCTCTTGCAGGGACACACCGCTTGTTTGGCAATGGGTGCGCAGCATCAGCGAAGAGGCCTTTTTCGCCCCGAAGCCTTCCATGATGCGGTGCCAGAGCATGCGGGCCGCGCGCAGCTTCGCGGCCTCCATGAAGAAGTTCATCCCGATGGCGAAGAAGAAGGAGAGGCGCCCCGCGAAATCGTCCACATCCATGCCCCGCGCCAGCGCGGCGCGGACATATTCCCGCCCGTCGGCCAGCGTGAAGGCCAGCTCCTGCACGAGGTTCGCCCCCGCCTCCTGCATGTGGTAGCCGGAGATGGAGATGGAGTTGAACTTGGGCATCTCTTTCGAGGTGAATTCGATGATATCCGCGATGATCCGCATCGAAGGTTCAGGCGGGTAGATATAGGTGTTGCGGACCATGAACTCTTTCAGGATGTCGTTCTGGATGGTCCCTGACAGATCGGCGCGGGCGACGCCCTGCTCTTCCCCGGTGACGATGAAATTGGCGAGGATTGGGATCACCGCGCCATTCATCGTCATGGAAACGCTGACTTTTTCCAGCGGGATGCCGTCGAAGAGAATCTTCATATCCTCGACACTGTCGATGGCCACGCCCGCCTTGCCGACATCGCCCACCACGCGGGGATGATCGCTGTCATAGCCGCGATGGGTGGCAAGGTCGAAAGCCACGGAAACGCCCTGCTGCCCGGCCGCCAACGCCTTGCGGTAGAAGTTGTTGCTCTCTTCGGCTGTGGAAAAGCCCGCGTATTGACGGATCGTCCAAGGGCGGCCTGCATACATCGTGGCCCGCACCCCGCGCGTATAGGGGGCAAGGCCCGGCAATTCGCCCATCTGCGGCAGGCCCGCCACATCGGCAGCAGTGTAGAGCGGCTTGACCGCGATCCCTTCAAGCGTGTTCCAGGTCAGGCTTTCCGGGTCTGCGCCCTTCAACTCTTTCGCGGCCAGCGCGCGCCATTTGGACAGGTCTTCCGACATCTTTCTTCCTTCCCTCCGGCCATCACGGGCCTGTGGCACATCTCTTGGGTTTTCAGGCCCCTGCCCTATATTCAGGACAAAGGGGAACCGCATGAGAACGCTCCGAACCATCCTTGTCGCGGCACTGCTGCCGCTTGCTTCCCTCGCCGCCGCGCAGGAGACCGGAGCCTTCGCTCCCGATCAGGCGGCGGATGTGGTCTTTGCCGACCTGCTCTATATCAAACGCCCCATCGCCATCTTCGCCGACAGCCCCAACGACCCGAATTTCATCCGGCAGCTGGAGCTTTTGGCCCGCGATCCCGCCGCGCTGGCGGCGCGGGACGTGATCGTGGTGGTGGACACCGATCCCGAGGCGCGCACGGAATGGCGTAAGAAGCTGCGCCCGCGCGGTTTCTCGATGGTGCTTCTGGACAAGGACCTGAAGCCCGTGATCCGCAAACCCCTGCCTTGGGAGGTGCGAGAGATCACAAACGCCATCGACAAATTCCCGCTCCGTCGGCAGGAGGTCCAGCAGGGCGCGGGGCTCGGCACCGGGGGATGACCCGCGCGCCGCCCGGCCTGCCGGGTGCCCTTCCCTCTCCCCCGGGGGGGAGAGGGTCAGGGAGAGGGGGCGCCCGCCAGAGGCACCGCCGCCCGAGGGAAGGGCCCTCGCCATCGGCTCACTCGAACTCCATGATGACGTCGTCCACCTTCAGGCTGGCGCCCGCGCTGGCCGAAATCTTCTTCACCACGCCGCGCCGTTCGGCCTTGAGGATGTTTTCCATCTTCATCGCCTCCACCGTCGCCAGCGCCTGCCCTTCCTGAACCTCGTCGCCCTCGGCCACGTTGATCTTCACCACCAGTCCCGGCATTGGGCAGAGCAGGAATTTCGACGTGTCAGGCGGCAATTTCTCCGGCATCAGCAGCGACAGTTCATGCTGGCGCGGGCTGCGGACGAAGCATTTCAGATCCGCCCCGCGCACGCGCAGCCGGAAGCCCATCGGCACCTTGCCCACCTTCATCACGAGGGGCGTGCCATCCACCGTCAGCCGCGCAAGTTGCTGGCCCGGCGTCCAGTCGCTTTCCACCCGGTGCGTGGTGCCTTCGGCGAAGGTGACGGTCGATCCGGCCTTGTCGGCGGCGATGGTCACGGCAAAGCTTTCGCCCTGCAGATTGACCACCCAGTCATCGCCAACCCGCCGCTGATGGTTGTCCATCGTCCCGGTGATCTTGGTCCGCCGAATCTCTGCCACCCGGTTCATCGCCGCCGCCGCCGCCGCCACGCGGCGCAGCATCGCGCCGTCCAGCGCCACGCCGTTAAAGCCTTCCGGGTATTCCTCGGCGATGAAGGCCGTGGTGATGTTGCCGCTGGTGAAGCGGGCATGATCCATCACGGCCGAGCAGAAGGGAAGGTTGTGGCCGATCCCCTCCACCTCGAAGGTATCGAGCGCGAGACGCATCTCTTCGATCGCCGCCGCGCGGGTTTCGCCCCATGTGCAGAGCTTGGCGATCATCGGGTCGTAATACATCGAGATCTCGCCGCCCTCGTAGACGCCGGTATCGTTGCGCACGATGCCGCCGCGCGGGGTCTTGCCTTCGACCGGGGGACGATAGCGGGTCAGACGGCCGATGGAGGGCAGGAAGTTCCGATAGGGGTCTTCGGCATAGAGGCGGCTTTCCATCGCCCAGCCGTTGATCTTCAGATCCGATTGCCCGAAGGGCAAGGGTTCCCCCGCCGCGACGCGGATCATCTGTTCGACAAGGTCCACCCCGGTGATCAGCTCGGTCACAGGATGTTCCACCTGCAGGCGCGTGTTCATCTCGAGGAAGTAGAAGTTCCGGTTGCCGTCCACGATGAATTCCACCGTGCCCGCGCTGGTATAGCCCACCGCCTTGGCCAAAGCGCAGGCCTGTTCGCCCATTGCCTTGCGCGTCGCTTCGTCAAGGAAGGGCGACGGAGCCTCTTCGATAACCTTCTGATTCCGGCGCTGGATAGAACACTCCCGTTCGTGCAGGTAGACGCAGTTGCCGTGCTTGTCGGCCAGCACCTGAATTTCGATATGGCGCGGTTGCGTCACGAATTTCTCGATGAAGATGCGGTCATCGCCGAACGAGGCAGCCGCTTCGTTCTTAGATGACTGGAAGCCTTCCGCCGCCTCTTGATCGTTCCACGCGATGCGCATGCCCTTGCCGCCGCCGCCCGCGCTGGCCTTGATCATCACCGGATAGCCGATCTGGCGCGAGATGGTCACCGCCTCTTCGCTGTCGGCGATCAGGCCCATGTAACCCGGAACGGTCGAAACCCCCGCCTGCTGCGCCAGTTTCTTCGAGGTGATCTTGTCCCCCATCGCCTCGATCGCCGGAGAGGGCGGGCCGATGAAGATGACGCCTTCCTTTTCCAAGGCGGCGGCGAAATCCATGCGTTCCGACAGGAAGCCATAGCCGGGATGCACGGCTTCGGCGCCGGTCTTGCGGATCGCCTCCATGATCTTGTCGATCACGATATAGGACTGGTTCGCGGGGGGCGGCCCGATATGCACCGCCTCATCCGCCATCTTGACGTGCAGCGCGTTGCGGTCAGCATCGGAATAGACGGCCACCGTCTTGATGCCCATCTTGCGCGCGGTCTTGATGACGCGGCAGGCAATCTCGCCCCGGTTGGCGATCAGGATCTTCTTGAACATCTCTCTCCCCTTCCACCGCATCCGGGCCGGGATGCGGACATGACAAAGGCCACCGGGGCGGCATGCCCCGATGGCCTTGTGATCGTTTCTATCGTTGGTGCGACGCGCTGCCCGAAGGCAGCGGTCAGATCAGTAGCGGCGGCAGGGCGGCAGGCCCGGCAGACCACAAGAGGCCGCGCCGGCGAGTGCGCCGAGGGCCGCGCCCGCAACCATGTTTTCATCCAGTGCGTCGGCAATGGCAGCACCCGCAACGGCGCCGCCAAGGCCGCGCTCGGTCGGGGTGGCCATGCAGCCCGAAAGGGTCGTGGTCGCAAGTGCAAGAAGGACAAGATATTTACGCATGGCTCGATGCCTCTCCGGGTTGTTGTTGCGGCCAACTCTACCGCAAGCAACATAGGTTTAAAGCGGAAAGCGCATCCCGCCAGCGCCCCGCCGATCCCATCGGCAAATCTGCGCGCATCGCCAGACCGCTGGAAAAGGCCCGACCTGCCCCTTTCGGGGACAGGCCGGGTTGAAGGGGAAGGGGTACAGTCACGGCGGCGGGAGCCAAGGGACAGGCGCCCCGCAGAGGGGAAAGATTGGCCACCCGATGCCGCCGTGGCAATGACCTTCGCAGCCCTTCGTGACGGCTGTGCGAAACCCTGCCGGATATGCGGGACGATCGGCGGATGCATGCCTATCTCTCATCCTCGTCGTCGTAATCGTCGCCCAGATCATCGTCATCGAAGCCGAAGTCCGGCGCATCGGCGGCGAAGATTTCGGGGAAGGTCGCCTCGGCCCGCTTGCGATCGATCTTGAGCAGGGCGTCATAGGAGGCAGGATCGAACGGATCCTCCGCCGGGACGACCTCGCGCCCGAAAAGCCAGCTCAGGCGGCCTGCATCCAGATTTCCCCTTTCGAAGGGTTCTTCGCCGAACTGCGCCCAGAGCGCGGCCATGAAGCCCTGATCGGCCATGCGGTCGGCATGCTTGCGATCCTTGAAGCGTTCGCGCCGAACGATCTTGGTCGCGCCGTCCTTCTTGTTGGCGCGGCGGATGGTGAACTGGAAATCGGTGCCGGGAAGGCGGCCCGGAAAGCCGCGATGTTTCAGCATGGTCTGCCCCTGTCGATGCCAAGGGGCGCGTCATCGCCGATCATGAGGCCCGCGTCAAACCGCAGGCCAGACAGAATAAGGGCGGGCCGGGGCGCATCCGCCCCGCAGGCCCGCCCAGATCCCTTACTTGTATTTGCCGGTGTAGGTGGGTTCAACCGAAACCGGTTCTTCCACGTAAACCACTTCTTCCTGCTTCGCGGCGCAAGCCGCGACAAAGGCGACCATGGCAAGGGCCAGCAGGGTCTTCGTGCTCTTCGACATCCTCTACTCCTATTTTCTTGGAGGGTAGGGTCCGGCAACACATCGCCGTCCCGCCCTCGATGCGAGGCATAGGCCGCTTGGGTTCGGCCTGCGGGCACCTTAGCCGAAAAAACCGGGAAAGGACACGCAAGCGGAGCCAAGTTGTCGGCCTGTGGCACTGCTACATCACGCGACGGCGCTGCGGCAAGGGGCTTGGTCTGGGCATCGGCGGACATCAGAACATCTCCCAGAGGCAGGCGCCCTCTTCGATCCGGTAGGATTCGAAGAACTGGACGGCCTCAGGCGCGGCTTCACCGAAGGGCAGCGGCACGTCAGAGAGCGAGATCACGATCTGCGCGGGAGCGGGGCCGAATTCCCCGACGCGAGGAAGGGCATAGCTGTCGCAGAGGTGCTGCAGCGCCTCGTTTGCCGCCTCGAAGGCCAGCGCGCCCCCCGGCGCGACGGCGGGCGAGACGAAGCGGAAGCGCAGGGTCATCCCCTCTGGCCCCGGGACATTGGAGATCACGTCCTGCAGCACCACCTCCTGCCCCGAGGGCAGGACGACAACCTCGCCCGCGCCATCCGTCACCTGCGGCCCCTCTTGTGCGAGGACCGGCAGCGCAAGCAGCGCAGCAAGGGACAGGATCAGGGCGGGCGGGCGCATCTTCAGGCCTTCAGAGCGGGATGTTGTCGTGCTTTTTCCACGGGTTTTCCTGCCGCTTGTTGCGCAGGCTGGCGAAGGCGCGCGCCACGCGGCGGCGGGTGGAATGGGGCATGATCACCTCGTCGATGAAGCCCTTCTCGGCCGCGACGAAAGGATTGGCGAAGCGGTCCTCGTAATCCTTGACCCGCGCGGCGATCTTTTCCTTGTCGGACAATTCGCTGCGATAAAGGATCTCCACCGCGCCCTTGGCGCCCATCACGGCCACTTCGGCCGTGGGCCAAGCATAGTTGAAATCGCCCCGCAGATGCTTGGACGACATCACCACATAGGCACCGCCATAGGTCTTGCGCGTGAGAACAGTGACCTTCGGGACCGTCGCCTCGCCATAGGCGAAGAGCAGCTTCGCGCCATGCTTGATGACCCCGCCATACTCCTGCCCCGTCCCGGGTAGGAAGCCCGGCACGTCAACCAGCGTCAGGATCGGAATCTCGAAGGCATCGCAGAAACGGACGAAGCGCGCGGCCTTGCGGGAGGCATCGATGTCGAGGCAGCCTGCCAGAACCATCGGCTGGTTTGCCACCACGCCCACCGTCTGGCCTTCCAGACGGACGAAACCGGTGATGATGTTGCCCGCGAATTCCTTCTGGATCTCGAAGAAATCGCCCTCGTCGGCGATTTTCAGGATCAGTTCCTTCATGTCGTATGGCTGGTTCGGGTTGTCCGGGACCAGAGTGTCGAGCGATGTTTCCACCCGGTCGGGCGCGTCGAAGAAGGGGCGCACCGGCGCCTTCTCGCGGTTGTTCAGGGGCAGGAAATCGAACAGCCGCCGCGTTTCGGCGATCAGTTCGACGTCGTTCTCATAGGCCCCATCGGCGACCGAGGATTTCTTGGTATGGGTGCTCGCCCCGCCCAGTTCCTCGGCGGTGACCTGTTCGTTGGTGACCGTCTTCACCACGTCCGGGCCGGTGACGAACATGTAGGAACTGTCCTTCACCATGAAGATGAAGTCGGTCATCGCGGGCGAATAGACCGCGCCCCCGGCGCAAGGGCCCATGATGAGGCTGATCTGCGGCACCACGCCGGAGGCCATGATGTTGCGCTGGAACACCTCGCCATAGGCGGCAAGGGACGACACGCCTTCCTGAATCCGCGCGCCGCCCGAGTCGTTCATCCCGATCACTGGCGCACCGTTCTGGATCGCCATGTCCATGATCTTGCAGATCTTGGCGGCATGGGTTTCCGAAACCGACCCGCCCAGAACGGTGAAGTCTTGCGAAAAGACATAGACCATGCGGCCGTTGATCGTGCCCCAGCCGGTGACCACGCCATCGCCGGGATGCTTGGTCTCTTCCATCCCGAAATCGGTGCAGCGGTGCTGCACGAACATGTCGAATTCCTCGAAGCTGCCCTCGTCCAGCAGCAGTTCAATCCGCTCACGCGCTGTCAGCTTGCCCTTGGCATGCTGCGCTTCGACCCGGCGCGCGCCGCCGCCAGCACGGGCCACGGCACGGCGGTCTTCCAGTTCCTGCAGGATATCTTTCATCGGCGCTCTCCCCCCGAATTTCGCGGGAACATAGCGGGGCAGGCGGGGGTGTCCAAAGGGAGTCTGGCATATTTGCAAATTATTGGCAGATCGCGTTAAGCAAAACGCAAATCAGCAAATTTCTCGCCTTCCGCCAGCCTGCGCGGTACAAGCTCCACCGTCATCGCCTACCGCAACCCAACCCCTTCATCTTCTTTGGAAAAACGGTCGCAGGTGGGTCCGAGGATCCGTCCGGGTCGTCCGCCCTCTCAGCGTTCAAAGCCAAGCAGCACCGGAAACCAAGCCACCATGTCGCAGCTTCCTGTCCCCGTCATCACCATCGGCCTTCTGCTGGCCTCCAACATTTTCATGACCTTCGCCTGGTATGGGCACCTGAAGTACAAATCCGCCTCTCTTGTGCTGGTGATCCTTGCCAGCTGGCTTATCGCCCTTCCGGAATACGCGCTGCAGGTGCCCGCCAACCGCATTGGACATGGGCATTTCTCGGCGGCCGAACTGAAGACGATCCAAGAGGTCATCACCCTGACCGTCTTCGCCGTGTTCTCCGTTCTCTACCTAAAGGAACCGTTGGGCTGGAACCACGCGCTGGGCTTTGCCTTCATCGCGCTGGGGGCGTTCTTCATATTTCACAAATGGGCGTGACCTGCCCGAAAAAGCACAGAGACCTGTGCGCCAGCGGCATGGACTTCGCCACCGCAGGGGCGTAGCGCTGACACATCATGACCGGCTCCCGCTTCCTTGACCGCCGCACACCGCCGCATATCACGACCCTGATCCTGATCGCGGGGCTTTCGGCCCTGACAATGAACATCTTCCTGCCCTCGCTACCCGGCATGGCGGAGTGGTTTGACGCGCCCTATGCGCTGATGCAGCTGTCGGTGGCGCTTTATCTGGCCCTCTCGGCTGTGCTGCAGATCGTTATCGGGCCAATTTCGGACCGTTACGGCAGACGCAAGGTGCTGCTGGTATCCATGGCGCTGTTCTTGATCGCGACGGTGGGAACGCTTCTGGCCCCTGATGCAACCACCTTCCTGGTCTTTCGGATGGCGCAGGCCGTGGTTGCGGCGGGGATGGTGCTGTCGCGCGCCGTGGTGCGCGACATGGTGCCCGATGCGCAGGCGGCCAGCATGATCGGCTATGTGACCATGGGCATGTCGATCGTGCCCATGATCGGACCGGTGATCGGCGGCGTGCTGGATGAAACCTTCGGCTGGCAGGCGAATTTCGCGCTGCTGCTGGTCCTTGGTGTCGTCACGTTTGGCCTGATCTTGGCCGATCTGGGCGAGACGGCCACGCCGCGCCGCATTTCTCTCATCGATCAGATCCGCACTTATCCCGGCCTTATGACCTCGCGCCGCTTCTGGGGCTATGTGGGCTGCGCGAGCTTCACCTCCGGCTCCTTCTTCGCCTATCTGGGCGGCGCGCCTTATGTGGGGGATGTGGTCTTCGGCCTGTCCTCGTCGGAAGTGGGGCTTCTGTTTGCCATCACTGCCGTGGGCTATGCGGCAGGAAGCTTCATCGCGGGGCGCTTTTCCGTGCGGGTGGGGATGAATCGCATGGTGCTTTGGGGCACGCTGGTCTGTATCGCGGGCCTTGGGTCGCTGACGCTCGTCACGCTGGCGGGGGTTCATTCGCCTTATGTCTTCTTCGGCTTCACCCTTGCCCTCGGCCTTGGCAACGGCATGACTCTGCCCAATGCCAATGCGGGGATGCTGTCGATCAAGCCAGAACTCGCCGGCACCGCCTCGGGCCTTGGCGGGGCGATCCAGATCGGCGGCGGCGCGGCGCTGGCGGCGCTGGCGGGCGCGCTGTTGACCGAAGGCGCGACGGAGATGCCGCTGGTCCTTCTGATGCTCGCCTCCTCGGTCTGTGCGCTGGTCTCCATCTTGGCCGTGATGCGGCGCGCAAGGGCGCTCGGCCTCGCCCCTTGACGGGAGGCGTTTGCAAAGCTGATAACGCGCTTTGCAAACGGAGGTCCCATGCCCACACAGAAACTCTATGCCGGGGCCAAGCTGCGCGAGATCCGCGCGCGCCTGTCGCTGACCCAGAAGTCCTTTGCCGACAAGCTGGGCGTATCCCTGCCCTATCTGAACCAGATGGAGAACAACCATCGCCCCGTTTCGGCCGCTGTGGTGCTGGCCTTGGCGCAGGAATTCGGGCTGGATGTGACTGAACTGACGGTGGGAGAATCTGAACGCCTTGTGTCGGACATGCGCGAGGCGCTGGCTGATCCCGTTTTCGCCCAGGCCACGCCGCCGCTGGCAGACCTTCGGCTTGCCGCCTCCAATGCGCCCGCGCTGGCAAGGGCCTTTCTCGACCTGCATCGCGCCTATCGGCAAAGCCATGAACGCCTCGCCTCGCTGGACGAGGCGTTGGGGCGTGAGGATGCCTCGCTGCGGCCCAGCCCATGGGAAGAGGTGCGCGACTTCTTCCACTACTGCGACAACTACATCGATGCGGTGGATCGCGCGGCCGAGCATTTCGCAGCCCCGGGCGGGGCGCGGACCGACATCCTCCGCGCCGCCAGCGCCGCGTTGGAAAAGCGGGGCATCGCGCTGGCCTTCACCGACCAGACCGAAACCCGCCGCTATGATCCAGCGACCAAGCGGCTTACCCTGTCCAACCGCACCGCCGCCCCGACCCAGCGCTTTCAGCTTCTGCTGCAAGTGGCGCTGCTGACGCAGAATGACCTGATCGAGGCGACATTGGACCTAGCCCGCTTCGCCACGCCCGAGGCGCGGGATATCGCCAAGATCGGGCTGGCCAACTACTTCGCGGGCGCAGCGCTGTTGCCCTATCGCGCCTTTCAGGCAGCGGCACTGGAGACGCGGCACGATCTGGAACGGCTGGCCGATCTCTTCGGGGCATCGATCGAACAGGTGGCGCACAGGCTGTCCACGCTGCAGCGGCCTGGGGCGAAGGGCATCCCCTTCTTCTTTGTCCGCGTCGATCAGGCCGGCACGATCACCAAGCGCCACTCTGCCACGCGTCTGCAATTCGCCCGCTTCGGCGGGGCTTGTCCGCTGTGGAACGTGCACCGCGCCTTCGAAACACCGGGGCAGTTCCTGCGGCAACTGGCCGAGACGCCGGATGGCGTTCGCTACCTCTGCCTTGCGCGGGACGTGTCGAAACCCGGCGGGGCCTTCCTTGCGCCGGTGAAGCGCTACGCCATCGGTCTGGGCTGCGAAGTGCAGCATGCAGCGCAACTTGTTTATGCCGACGGGCTGGACCTGAAGGGTCATTTCGAACCGATCGGCATCTCCTGCCGCATCTGCGAAAGACCCGCCTGCCATCAACGGTCGGTCCCGCCGCTGGAGCGCCGCCTGAAGGTGGACCCCGATCGCCGCGGTCTGCTGCCCTACGAGATCGCAGAATGAGGAACAGCCCCGGATGACCGGGGCCATCCCTGCCCTGTCATGCGGCTTCAGGCGGCCAGCATACGCCAGATGTCGTCCTTGAGCCGCATCCGCGTCTGGCGCAGTTCCGTCTCATGTTCCGAAGACAAAACATCCACCCGCGTCTCGGCCCGGTGCACGGCGCGGTTGACCGCGTGATATTCGTCGACCAGCCGCGCGAAATGGGCATTGGACGCCTTCAGCGCGTGGATGGCATCGGTCTTTTCGGGGAAGTCCTCGTAAAGATCATGGGGCGTGTTCGACATGGCTCTTCTCCTGCGCGTCGTTTCACCCTGACGCTAGACGAACGGGCCGCCCCCGACCTTGACCTTGGTCAAGTTCAGCGCGCCGCGCGCCGGAAGCCTGCCGCGCGCGCCTCGGCCTCGGTGCAAAACCACCGCTCGCCCTTGCCTTCGTTGATCCGCGTCGCCGCGTAATCCGCCTGCCCGGGCAGGTGGTAGATGCGCTTGCCGCTCTGCCCGATATTGCCCTTGATGAGACAGTCTCCCGAAGGCACCGGGTCCTGCCCTCGCCCTTCGGCGCGATGTTGTTCGGGCTGGATGTAGGTTGAGGTCCAAAGGCCGATCCCGTCGGCCCGTGCCGCCGCTTCGGCATTCACGTAGCGGCCGGAATAGCGGCGATAGGCGATGGCCATGCCCTGACGCACCATGATGGCCGCCACATCCTCACCCCCCGCCAAGCAGGTCGCGACGTTGCGGCCGTAGCGATCGATATCCCGCACCTCGCAGGACAGACGCTGCCTACCCACAATCTCGGCCAGCGCCTTGCGCGCGGCCTCGCCACAGGCCCAGCGCCGCCCGCCCCTCTCACAACTCTGATCCAGCTCAGGCGCATCGATCCCGAACAGCCGCACCTTCTGCCCTGCGACCTCGAGCGTGTCACCATCCACCGCGCGGGCGCGACCGGTGACCTCTGCCGCTTGCGACGGCAAGGGGAGCGCGAGCAGCGCAAGAACGATAAGGGAACGAAGTGTTAACAGCATGCCCCGGTTTCCGTCGCAAGCTGCCGGAAATCAAGGTTAATGTTAACGATTGCTTAATCGGTTAAGAACACAAGGCGAACATCACCGCTGCGCCGTGCGCCAATTCGGGTTGATCCATGGTTCGGCATTGGATCGTGGCAGGGGCGTGCGGCCCAGCAGGTGATCGGCGGCCTTCTCACCCACCATGATCGATGGCGCGTTCAGGTTCCCGTTGGTCACCTGCGGGAAGATGGAACTGTCCGCCACGCGCAACCCTTCCACCCCGATCACCCGGCATTCGGGATCGACCACCGCCATCGGATCGTCGCGCCGCCCCATCCGGGCCGTGCCACAGGGGTGGTACGCGCTTTCTACGTGGTCGCGGATGAAGCCGTCCAGTTGATCATCCGTCTGCACCGCCGCACCGGGCTGGATCTCGTGCTTCACATAGCCCGCCATGGCCGCTTGCCCGAAAATCTCGCGCGTGAGGCGGATGCAGGTCCGGAAATCCTGCCAATCCTCGGGATGTGACATGTAGTTGAAGACGATCTTCGGCGCGTCCTTCGGGTCGCCCGACCGCAGTGTGACCGCGCCGCGCGACTTTGACCGCATCGGCCCGACATGGGCCTGAAAGCCATGCCCTTCGGCACTGGCCTTGCCGTCATAACGCACGGCGATGGGCAGGAAGTGATACTGGATATCCGGGTATTCCACCCCCGGCTTGGACCGAATGAACGCGCAGGCCTCGAACTGGTTCGAGGCACCAAGGCCCTTCTTGGTGAACAGCCACTGCGCGCCGATCACCGCTTTGCCCCAGAGGTTCCAGTATTTGTAAAGCGTGATGGGCTTCTTGGACGCGAACTGCAGGTAAAGCTCCAGATGGTCCTGCAGGTTCGCCCCGACACCGGGGCGATCCGCCACCACGCCCACCCCATGGGCGCGCAGGTGATCGGCAGCCCCGATCCCCGACAGCATCAGGATCTTCGGCGTGTTGATGGACGAGGCCGCCACCACCACCTCGCGCGCGGCGGGGATCACCTCGATCCGGCCGCCACGCTCCACTTCAACCCCGACAGCCTTGCCGTTCTCGATCACCACGCGGCGGGCGAAGGCACGGATCACCTCGACATTGCCCTTCTTCATCGCGGGTTTCAGATAGGCATTGGCGGCACTCCAGCGCTGGCCGTTGAAGATGGTGGCCTCCATCGGGCCGAAGCCTTCCTGTTGCTGGCCGTTATAGTCCCGCGTCACGGGATAGCCTGCCTCTTCCCCTGCGCGGATGAAGGCCTCGAACAAGGGATTCTCGCGCGGGCCGCGCGAGACGTGCAAGGGCCCGTTCGCGCCACGCCAAGACGGATCGCCCCCGTCATGCTGGCCGTGCCAGTTCTCCATACGCTGGAAATAGGGCAGGACGTCGGCATAGGCCCAGCCCTGCGCGCCCATCTCGGCCCATGTGTCGAAGTCGCGCGCATGGCCGCGCACATAGACCATTCCATTGATGCTCGATGACCCGCCGATCACCTTGCCGCGCGGCGTGGCGAGAACGCGCCCACCCAGATGCGGTTCGGGTTCGGTGTGAAAGCCCCAGTCATAGCGCGCCATGTTCATCGGATAGGACAGGGCAGCGGGCATCTGGATGAAGGGACCCGCATCCGTTCCGCCATGTTCGATGACGATCACCCGCGCCCCGCCTTCGCCCAGACGATAGGCCATCGCCGACCCGGCCGACCCTGCCCCGATGATCACGAAATCCGCCGCCATGTCCCCAGCCCTTCCCTTATCCCTGCACCCGCGCCGCCCGGGCGAGGCATTCGGCGAAGCGGTCAAAGGCGATGTTCCCGCCCGAGGCGATGACCAGCACCACCTTCCCCGCCACCGGCACAGCACCCGACAGCACGCCCGCCAGTGCCACGGCACCTGACGGCTCCAGCACCAGCTTCAATTCCTCAAAGGCGCGCGCCATGGCGCGCGTCACCGGCGCGTCGGGCACGGCCACGCCCTGCACGCCGCCCGCCTGACAGGCGGCCAGCGTCACCGCCCCCGGCATCGGGGCCTGCAGCGCGTCAC
>VYLE01000311.1_pt1 | contig 50661 bp, 40 predicted proteins | sample 5114391 | NCBI WGS metagenome assembly VYLE01 (sample SAMN12291771, study PRJNA351875) | freshwater metagenome | isolation source: freshwater lake | place: USA: Michigan, Kent Lake | collected 2013-08-15
CCACGCGCCGAGCAGCGTGGCGAGATCACCAGCGTCGACCTCGCCAGATCCGTCGAGATCCGAAGGCTCTTCGCCCGTCACGGGCCCCCAGGACCCGAGGAGCACCGCGAGATCTCCCGCTGCGACCGACCCGTCGCCATCGAGGTCACTTGGGCAGCAGAGACTCGGGCCACCGGCATGGCTGCGAGCGTTGGTGTGCGACGCCGAGACGAGCACCGCGAGAAGGGTCAGGCATCGAACGAGACGACAGGCGCATTGCATAGGCCACCTCGAGTGATCGGGGAGAAGGGCCGCAGGTCCGTCGAGACGAACCCTGCGGCCACGCATAAGCCCATACGGAGGTTCCGGGACGATTTCGGGAGTACCGCGAAGAAAAAAAAGTGCGCGACGCGTCCGAACCCCACCCTTCGTGTCATCTGCCGAGCAAAGAAAAACCGCGGGTGCCTTGAGGGGCACCCGCGGGGTGATGTGCGGAGATCGATGGGCGAGTGTCGCTCGACTGTCGCTCACCCTTACGGGCAGTTCCCCCACGCGCCGAGCATGGTCGCGAGGTCGCCGCCTTCGACGGTGCCGTTCGCGTTGAGGTCCGCGCTGCCGGGGCCGCCCCACTGTCCGAGGAGAACAGCGAGATCGGCGGCGTTGACCAAGCCGTCGCCGTCGAGGTCACCGAGGCAGGTCGGGGCGCAGGTGATCAGGAAGGTGCCGCTTCCTTCGAAGTTCTCCTGATAGCCGCCGAGGCGAATGCGGTAGCACTGGCCGGCGATGACCGGCACCGTGAGCGTCGAGCAGAAGAAACCGTCAGCGTCGTCGTTGCAGCCGACGATGGTGCTGAGATTGCAGGTCGGGAGCGGGAAGCCGGTGAAGCCGCAGCCGAGATAGACGGCGACCTTCGTATCGAAATCAACATCGGCGATGCCGCAGGTCGTCACCGTCATCGAGCCGGTGCAGGTCGCGGTATAGCTGAAGAAGACATCGTCAAAGATCTGGTCCTCGCCGAAGAAGGTGCACTCGGGTTCCGGCGAGCCGCTCGTTCCGGCACCGACGGTCGTGAAGGGATGGAGTCCGTTGCCGACCGTGATCGGGCCGCCTCCGAAGAGAAGGACGCAGGAGTCGTTCTCGACGGTGCGATAGAGAAACGCCGCACCGGCCGCGGCGAATCCACCGCTGTCGGTCGAGGGCGCACCGACGATCAGGTCGGGCTTGCCGTCCTTGTTGATGTCCTGACTCGCATCGAGACTCTCGCCGAATCGCTCGGCGGTCGAGCCCGGTGCGCTGAACTCGTCGATGAGCGTGCCGTCGGCGCCGGAGAACTGGTAGCAGCGCCCGCGCTCGGTCGCGGAGACATCCTCGTCCGGTGCGCCGACGACAATGTCGGGCTTGCCGTCGCCGTCGAGGTCGTCGCATGCGGCCACGGCGCGGCCGAACTCGCCGCCCGTCTCGGGATCGCTGCTGATCAGCGTACGGATCCAGTTGCCGGTGTTGCCGGAGTGGACATGCACCTGACCGCAGGTGACGCCGGCGCCATTCACCGCCTCGTTCACCGCGCCGATGACGATCTCGCCGCGACCGTCGCCGGTGAGATCGGGAATGCCGGCGACGCTGTTGCCGAATCGACCGTTCAGTTGAGCGTCGGTCGATGCGATGGAGTCGTAGAGCAATCCCGTGAAACCGTTGAAGACATAGACGCGACCGCTTCCCTCCGGTCCACTCGGCGCCGCATCCGGCGCGCCGACGGCGATGTCGCCTCTGCCGTCGCCGGTCACATCGGGCAGGCCAGCGACCGCAGTGCCGAAGCTACTTGGATCATTCGACGGGATCGGACTCGTGAGCGTCTTCCAGAGCAGTCCGTTCTTCGCCTGGTAGACGCGAACGCTCGCATAGTCGCCCGGGCCGGAGTAGCCGATCGCCAGCTCGGGCAGGCCGTCGCCGGTGCAGTCGGGCACGAGCGACAGGCGGCCGAAGGAACGATAGAACCAGCCGTTGAGCTGGTAGATCAGCGCTCCGGTCGCACCGGAATAGACATAGAGATCGCCTTCGACATTCACCCCCTGATTCGGGGCGGCGATGGCGTAGTCGGCCCGGCCGTCGCCGTTGATGTCGGAGAGTCCGAGGACGACCTCGCCGAACCAGCCGACGACTTCCGCAGCCGGCGAGGTGTGGGTTCGGATGATGTTGCCGGTCCGGCCGCTGTAGACATAGACGCGGCCGGCCTCGTCAATCGCCGCGACATCCTCGTCGGGCGCGCCGACGAGGACATCCGGATAGCCGTCGCCGTTGATGTCGCCGACGAGCGCGACGCTGTCGCCGTACTCACCGCCGCCGACCGGATTGGTCGTGGCGAGCGTGGTGATGTCGGCGAACGCCGGCCGGAGAGAGACGCCGACGATGAGCAGCATCAGAGGCGAGACGAGGATACGAGCGTGGGATGGCATATGGGGAGGGTTCCTCTTTGAGACATGATGGATGACGGGTGCGTCGCGAAGGCGCAGCCCAACCCCCACGCCTCGGATCCGAGTGCGAACTTCCCGAAAAAACGCCGTGGAGGCTGTCAGACCCCGACCGCGAGGGCGTCGCGGTCACTGAGCATGCCGCCGTCGGACCGAGCTCGCACCGTGCCGTCTCGCTTCCAACTCCGCTCGCAGCGCGGCTCGGAGCGGAGATCCCGCACCGTCGCCGAGGCGTCGCCAGCGATGGAGGAAGCGAGGTCGACGCGACTCACGCCGAAGAGATCGGGCAACTCGGCCTTCACCGCTGCGAGCTCGCCGCGCGGATCGGCGAGGATCACCTCGGCGTCGAGCGGGTTGTCGATACCCCCCTGCTTGCCCTTCTCGAGCGCCTCGAACGCCGCCGGCCGCGCGGCCATCGCCGCCTGCCACGCAGCGTGCGGCGTCGGAGCCCGCTTCGCGAGATCGCTGAAGGTCTCGAGATGCACACAGCGACCATCCGACTTCCAAAGGGCCCGGAAGGCCTCGTCAGCGGTGTGCGGCATGAGCGGCGCGATCAGACGACAGAGCATGTCGACGATCTCCCACATCGCCGTCTGGGTCGAACGGCGGCGCGGAGCGGCCTTCGCATCGCAGTAGAGTCGGTCCTTCGTCGCTGCGCAGTAGATCGCCGAAAGCGTCTCGTTGCAGAAGTCGTAGATCGCCAGATGGGCGGTGCGGAAGTCGTAGGTCCTGTACGCCTCGCGCACCGTCGTCTCGACCTTCGCCGCCTCGCCGAGCGCCCACGCGTCGATCGACGCCGGATCGATCGCGGCGAGATCGACGGCGTCGCCGCGCTCCTCGTTCGTCCGCGGATGGAAGTCATCGAGATTCGAAAGCAGGAAGCGGATGGTGTTCCGCACCTTGCGATAGCTCTCGCCGGCGACGCGGAAGAAATCCATGTCGACCTTCATGTCATCCTCGTAGGCGAGGCCCGACGCCCACCAGCGAGCGACATCGGCGCCGACCTCCTTGAGGATCTCGTCGACATCGAGGGCGTTGCCCTCCGACTTCGACATCTTGCGGCCATGCTTGTCGACCATGAAGCCGTGGGTCAGGATCCGACGGAAAGGCGGCTCACCGGTCGCGCCGAGCGCGGGCAGGAGCGAAAGCTGGAACCAGCCGCGATGCTGATCGCTTCCCTCGAGATAGAGATCGCAGGGGAAACCGAGCTCGCGGGCCCGCATCACCGAGTTCCATGAGCTGCCCGCCTCGAACCAGACATCGAAGATGTCATACATCTTCGTCAGGCTCGCGACGGTCGTCCCCTTCGGAGCGTCGGCGTCCTTCGACGGGTCGTAACCGGCGAGGAGCTGCTCGGGCGTCTCCTGGAACCAGGCGTCGCTGCCGCGCGCCGCGAAGTTCGCAGCCACCGCCCGCACGCTCGCCGAGGTCATGAGGACCTCGCCGCTCGGTAGGGAAAACGCGGGGATCGGAAGCCCCCACGCCCGCTGCCGCGAGATGCACCAGTCGGGCCGGCTCTCGAGCATGCCGCGCATGCGATTGCGTCCCCACGCCGGCGTGAACTCGACGCGCTGGGCGATCGCATCGAGCGCGGCCTGGCGGAGCGACTTCCCGTCGCGCTTCGCCGGTCGCTCGACGCCGATGAACCACTGCTCGGTCGCCCGGAAGATGACCGGCGTCTTACTCCGCCAATCGTGCGGATAGCTGTGGGTGAAGCGATGGGAATAAAACAAATGCCCCGACTCGCGCAGCCGTTCGGTGACGAGATCGTTGGCCTTCCAGATGTCGAGCCCGCGCAGCCACTCCGGCACGGTGTCGTCGTAGGTGCCGTCCTCGAGCACCGGGCAGTAGATCGGAAGACCTTCCTTGAGGCCGGTGCGATAGTCCTCGGCGCCGTGGCCGGGCGCCGTGTGGACGAGTCCGGTGCCATCCTCGAGCGTGACATACTCGGCGTGCACGAGCTTGCCCTCGCGCGGAGCGCCGGTCGTCGGATCGAGGGCGAAGGGATGGCGATAGCGAAGTCCGACGAGGGCCTTGCCGTCGACCTCGGCGAGGACTTCGACCTTCTCTGCCTTCGCCGCCGAGGTGACCTTCTGCACGAGATCGCTGGCGATGACCGTATCGTTGCCGTCGACGCGCACGAGGCTATATCGATAGCGCTCGTGGATCGCGATGGCGAGGTTCGCCGGAAGCGTCCACGGGGTCGTCGTCCAGATCATGACGGAGGGCGTGACATCGAGCTCGATGCCGAAGGCGCGCTCGAAGGCCTCGCGGTCGGCGCCCTCGAAGTCGACATAGACCGAGAGATCCTCGCGATCCTCGTACTCGAGCTCGGCCTCGGCCAACGCCGTCCGATTCGCGATCGACCAGTGCACCGGCTTCTTGTCGCGATAGACGAGCCCCTGCTCGATGAGGGCAGCGAAGACCTCGAGCGTCTTCGCCTCGTAGGCCGGCTGCATCGTCATGTAGGGATGCGCGTAGTCGGCGAGGGTGAGGAGTCGCTTCATCTGCGTCGCCTGCACCTGGATGAACTTCTCGGCGGACTTCGCGCATTCGCGGCGGATCGCCATGCGGCGATGGTCGGGGGCGAGCGTGTCGAGCTTGGCCGACTTGCCGGCGTTCACGAGCTCGGTCATCACCTTGTGCTCGATCGGCAGGCCGTGGCAGTCCCAGCCCGGGACATAGGGACAGCGCATCCCCTCCATGAGCCGGGTGCGCACGACGATGTCCTTCAGCACCTTGTTCAGGAGGTGACCGACATGGATCGAGCCGTTTGCATACGGCGGGCCGTCGTGAAAGACGAAGCTCGGGGCGTTGCGGCGACTCTCGACCAGCTTCGCGTAAATCCCGATCTCGTCCCAGCGCCGCTGCGAGAGCGGCTCGTTCTGGGCGAGATTGGCCTTCATGGCGAAGGCCGTCTTCGGGAGGTTGAGCGTGGCTTTGTAGTCGGGCATGGGAGTCACCGGAACGGCGGAAAACGCCGCAGGATAGCGGGTTTCGCCTCCCCCGGTGCGTGCCCCGCGGCGGCGGACTACTCGGGATGCTCGCCGGGCTTCACCGTCTCGTTGAGGTACTTCTGGAAGTCGCCCATCTTGTAGCTCACGAAGCAGAAGACATGGTGGAGGGTGAACCACTCGATGTCGGTCGGATCCTTCGAGAGATCCGCGCGCAGGCGATTGAGTTCGGCGAGGACCTTTTCGGCCTTGATGACGGGCTTATCGCTCATGAGGGTGTTCCTGCGGGAAGCGTGGGACGAGCATGATCGTGGTCATGGTGGTCGTGGGCAGGCTCGTCGATGTGCACATGCGAGGCGGCCTCGAGGCGGGCAAGGGCGAAGGCGAAGGCGAGTCCCACGACGAGGGCAGCCGAGAGTCCGACTCGATCATGGCGATGAAACTGGAGCTCCGGAAGAAGATCGCTGGAGGCGATGCAGAGGAACATGCCGGCGGAGAAGGCGAGCGCCCACGCCGCGACGATGCCGACATCGGGCGCGCTCGGGCTCATGGCCCCCGCCCAGAAGAGTCCGATGCCCGCGGGCACCAGAAGGGCGAGGAGGATGTTGGCCAGAAACCGCAGCCGCGGAGCGAGCTCCGCGCGGCGCATGAGCGTCGCGAGCGTCATCGCATCGAAGGGCTTGTGCAGGACGATGACCAGGAAGGTCGCAAGTCCGGCGAACGCGCTGCCGGTCGTCGCGACGACCACGCTCGCAGCGAGTGCCACACCCTCGAGGAGGCTGTGGACGCCCAGGCCGAAGAGCGCGCCGATCCAGCCGATGCGACCGGTCGGATGCGGCGCATGGTCGTGCCCGCAGGAACCTGCGCCGCCGTGGGTGTGGCCGGCAGCATGATCGGCGTCGGCTTCCGGCTCGTGCTGGTGGAAGTGGAAGAAGCGCTCGAGCAGAAAGAGCGTGAGGAATCCCCCGACGGCGAGCAGCATGAGCGGGTCGAGAAGATCATGTCCGACGCCGGGAGCGTGCCCATGTCCGTCGTCCGCTGCGTGGACGCCGCCGGCTTCCGCGATCGCGTCCGCCCGCAGCATGATCGCGTGCGGCAGCATGTGGAAGAAGCCCACCCCGAGCATCACCCCGGCGACGAAGGAGAGGAGGAACTGCAGGCTGCGGTGACCGAGCCGGAGGAGCCCCGGGAGGAGGCCTCCGGCGATCGAGACGGCGACGATCACGCCGGCGTAGAGGATGAGGAGGGAGGTTGGCGACACGGCGGCGAGAGGGGGAGCGTAGCGGGCAGCGGGAATGGCAGCGGGCCAGCCCGTAGGGATTGGCCCGTGGGGATCGGCCCGTGGGGAGCTCCCAGCCGGGGCTGGATGTGGCGAGTTGGGCTTGAGCACGCTTTCGGGCTCTAGCACGCTTGTGGGGCCGCCGATATACTTCCGCGTCCTTCGTCGGGCAGCGGCCCTCGCGGCCGACCGCGCCGGCGAATGAACCTTTGGGGTGGTAGCTCAATTGGGAGAGCGCCTCGGTCGCATCGAGGAGGTTGAGAGTTCGATCCTCTTCCACTCCACTGACCTCTGACTGACTAGGTCACTGACAGGGGCCGCGGCAGACGCCGCGGCCCCTGTCCGTTTTGACCCTCCCCGCCCGTATCCTGCGGCGGTGACCACGGTCGTGACAAGCCGAGTGGCCGGAGCGGATCCGGCGGCGCTGGAGGCGAATCCGCTCTTCCAGACGCCGGCGATGCGCCAGTATGTGCGCTTCAAGAAGCAGCATCCGGAGTGCCTGCTCTTCTTCCGGATGGGCGACTTCTACGAGCTCTTCGATCGCGATGCGGTCGTCGTCCATCAGGCCCTCGGGCTCACCCTGACCGAGCGGACGAAGGGCATGCCGATGGCCGGCGTCCCCTACCACGCCGCCGAGGGCTACCTCCGCCGACTGATCGACGCCGGCTATCGCGTCGCCGTCTGCGATCAGCTTCAGGATCCGAAGGACGCGAAGGGCGTGGTCGATCGCGGCGTCACACGGGTCCTCACCCCGGGGACGCTCGTCGACGAGACGCTGCTCGATGAGGGACGGGCCAACCAGCTTGGGGCGCTGGCGATCGACGGCGAACGGGCTGCGATCGCCCTCGTCGAACTCTCGACCGGCGCCTTCACCGTCGTCGAGGTGCCGACCGCGCGGCTGGGCGACGAGCTCCTGCGGCTCGGCCCGGCGGAAGTGCTCTTCGCCGAGGAAACCGACGGCAGCGTGCCCGCAGCGCTCGAAGCGCTCCGCCAGAACGGCAACGCAGCGCTCTCACCGCGGCCGGCGTGGACCTTTCGAGCACGCGACGCTGCCGACTGCCTCAAGAGCCACTTCGGCGTCTCGACGCTCGAGGGCTTCGGTCTCGCCCCGGATGAGCCGGCGACGCGGGCAGCGGGAGCCCTGCTTCGCTCGGTGCTCGAGGCCCAGGCGAGCGATCGCGCTCCTGGCGAGCCGGTCGCGACGCTCGGACACCTGCGTCCGCCGCGGCGCTTGGCGAGCGGCGATTTCGTCATCATCGACGGCACGAGTCTGCGAAGCCTCGAGCTTGAGCGAACCCTGCGCTCCGGCGGCGTCGAGGGCACCGTGCTCGCCACGATCGATCGCTGCCGGACGGCGATGGGGCGACGACTCCTCCGCCAATGGCTCTGCTTTCCGCTCTGTGAACGCGGCGCGATCGAGCGGCGCCAGCGGCGAATCGGCGCGATCGTCGCCGACGAGCGCTGCGACGACGCCCTGCGCGAGCGGATCGGCGCCGTCCAGGATGTCGCCCGCATCGCCGGCCGCATCGGCACGGGCCGGGCGACGCCGCGCGATGTCGTCGCCCTCGGCGCGTCGCTTGCCCAACTCGACGGCGTGCGCGAGATCCTCGACGCCCGCCCGGCCTTCGCGGAGGACCTCGCCCTTCTCGACGGCGTGCGCTCCGCGCTTGCCCCGCTCGCCGAGCGCATCGCATCGAGTTGCGTCGACACGCCGCCGGCGCACCTCCGCGAGGGCGGACTCTTCCGCGACGGCATCGACCTCATCCTTGACGAGGCGCGATTGCTTCAGCGCGACGCGAACAGTTGGCTTGCCGACTACCAGAAGCGTCTCATCGACGAGACGGCGATTGCCTCGCTGAAGGTCGGCTTCAACCGCGTCTTCGGCTTTTATATCGAAATCACCCACGCGAACGCCGAGCGCATTCCGCCGATCTTCACCCGCAAGCAGACGCTCAAGAACGCCGAGCGCTACATCACGCCGGAGCTGAAGGCCTTCGAGGACAAGGTCCTCACCGCCGAGTCGCGGGCGATCGAGCGCGAGCGAACGCTCTTCCTCGAGCTCTGCACGGCGATCGCCCTGGCCGCCGACGCCCTCGGCCGCTACGCCGACTGCATCGCCGGCCTCGATGTGCTGCGCTCCCTCGCGGAGATCGCCCGCCGCGAGCGCTGGTGCCTGCCGACGATCGCGGACCGACCGCTGCTCGCGATCCGCGGCGGACGGCACCCGGTTCTCGAGGCGATCCTGCGCGAGCGCTTCGTGCCCAACGACTGCGCCCTCGGCGCGGCCGCCGACGGAAGCGGAACGCTCGCCCTCATCACCGGCCCGAACATGGCGGGCAAGTCGACCTTCATCCGCCAGGTCGCCCTCATCGTCCTCCTCGCCCATGTCGGCAGCTTCGTTCCGGCCGAAAGCGCCGACATCGGACTCGTCGATCGGATCTTCACCCGCATCGGCGCGAGCGACGAGCTGCACACCGGCCAGTCGACCTTCATGGTCGAGATGACCGAGACGGCGAACATCCTCCATCACGCGACCGAGCGCAGCCTGGTCATTCTCGATGAGATCGGCCGCGGCACGAGCACGCTCGACGGCCTGAGCCTCGCGTGGGCGATCGCCGAGACGCTCGCTGGCCGCGGCTGCCGCACGCTCTTCGCGACGCACTATCACGAACTCACCTCGCTGCCCGAGCGATTGCCCGCGGTGACGAACCTGCATGTCGCGGTGCGGGAATGGGAAGACTCGATCATCTTCCTCCACCGCATCCTGCCCGGGCGCACCGATCGCAGCTACGGCATCCATGTCGCGAAGCTCGCCGGGATCCCGTCGGCGACGATCGAGCGGGCCTCGCGGCTCCTCGAGACGCTCGCGGTCGAGACCGAGGAGGCGAGTTCGCGGGCCAGGCAGAGCGCGAAGGCCCTGACCGGCGCGCCGGCGAAGCAGAGCCCGCAGCTTTCGCTCTTCACCGAGTTCCTCCCCCATCCGGCCCTCGACCGCCTGCGGGCGATCGACATCGAGAAGCTCACGCCGCTCGGCGCGTTCGACGCCCTGCGCGAACTCCGGGCGACGCTCGAAGGGCCATGATCGCCATCGGAGCCGGTCGGGAAAAGTCGTCAGGTTCGCGGGAGCCGAAACGCTGCCGTCGCGTACCCTGAACGCGTGCACTGCGGTGTCCTCCGAGCGCTTCCCCTCCTGATTGCGACCCTCGGCGGCGTGCCCGACGGTGCGACTGCGGTGCCGCCGGGCGGCGGGCCCACCTCACGAGATGCGGCCACACAAGAGCCAGCGTCAAGCGAACCGGTCGCGAGTCGTCTCGTCCTCGCCGCCGCCCCGCCCCTCGAGCGGGAAATCCTCGATCGCCTCCGCCACAGCCAGAGTTGGGTGCGACGGGCCTTTGCCGCCGAGCGACTCGCCCGCTTCGACTGCACGGAAAGCGCCGAACTCCTCCGCGGACTCGTGGGCGACGAGGCATGGCGGGTCCGCGCCTTCGCGATCCTCGCCTGCGCCCGGCGTCAGATCGACCTTCCCCCATCGACCTTCGAGCGCGAGCCAGAGGTCCGCGTGTTGCGCACCGCGCTCCGCTGTCGCTACGCGCTGCCGGTCGCGCCGCTGACCGAGCTCATCGAGCGACTGTCCGGATCGTCGCGGCTCGAGGAGCAGATGATCGCCCTCGAGTTGGCGGTGGCCTCGCACCTGGACATCGACGGTCGCGACGCCGTCCTCGATGTGAAGGAGTTTCTCGGCGACATCATCATGCGGATGGATCGCGTCGAGGCCGGGAGCCTTTCGCCGCGACTGTCCGCGATCACCGGCGGCAAGGACAGCGGACGCAGCTATCGATGGCGCGACTGGTATCGCAAGAACCGCCGCGATCCGGGGCTTCACGGCGCGTTTCTCGTCACCGCCGGAAGCGAGCCGCGACACCGAGGTCCCGTCGCGGAACTCGCCCTCGATCGCTTCGCCGAACTCGAGCGTCACATGCAGGATCTCTCCGGCCGCGCGATCGAGATCGCCATCGCCATCGACTGCACGGCGAGCATGTCGGGCGAACTGGCCGAGTGCCAGTCGGGCGTCGATGCCCTCATGCTCTTCGCCCAGGATGTGGCCCGTTCGGCGCGGATCGGCATCGTCGGCTATCGCGACGAGACCGATGACTGGGAGACCCGCGGCTGGGATCTGACGCCGTCGATCGACGAGGCCCGCGACGCCCTCTGGACGCTGAGCGCCGACGGCGGCGGCGATCGGCCCGAGTCGGTCCTCGCCGGTCTCCGGCTCGCCTACGGACGGATGAGCTGGACCGAGGCTGCCCTGCGTTCGCTGGTCGTCGTCGGTGACGCGCCGCCGCGGCCGGGCACCGGCGAACAGTCGGTCGAACTCGCCCGCAAGGCGTTCGCAGCCGGGATCCGCACCTTCACGATCGCGCCGCGTGCGCCGACGGAACCGACGCCCGCCAAGGAACCGGCCCCGAACACGCCCTCGCCCACCCGTCCCGACGAGGCATCCCCCGACGGTCGCGGTCCGGCGCCATGGTCGCGCCCGACCTCCCGCAAGCCGGTGAGCCCGTGGCGCCAGAAGCTCCCGCCCGGGGCCGTCGAGTACTGGAAGGAAATCGCCGAGGCGGGCGGCGGGCGAAGCGTCGGTCTGCCCCGCGATGCGAGCCTCATCGCCGAAATCGCCGGGCTCACCCTTGGCGACAGGCACCAAAGCGAGTTTGAGAGCTTCTTCGCCAGCTGGTTCGCGCTCTGTCGATGAGCTGATGGCTCGGTGCAGCGGCCTTCCGAGACCTAGTAGGCCGCTCCGAGAAAAACGAACGACCCCGCCAGAGGACGGGGTCGTTCTGAAAAGCTCCGGGCCCGCCCGGGGGGGGGTTAGTCGAGGCCGGAGCCGAACTGGAAGCGATGAGGTTCCGCGAGCGGCGTCGCTCGGGATTCGCTCGAAGCCGCCCGTGAAGGGCAGCCCGGCGATGTCGATATGGTGGACGCGGGGGTGAAGTCCCCGGTGAATCCGCCATGAAACGCTGCTCATTCACGCAAATTCCTCTTGGCTATAGTGGCGGCATGCGTGTTCTGATCATCGAAGACAACCCCAAGATGGCCTCGGCCATCCAGCGCGGGCTTCGGGAGAGCGGCTATACCGCCGATGTCTGTGCCAGCGGACTCGACGGCGAGGAGATGGCCGCGAAGGACCAGTACGACGTGGTTCTTCTGGATCTCATGCTGCCCGACCGGGATGGCGTCCAGGTCTGTCGGAACCTTCGCCGGCGAGGGGCGACGGCCCGCATCGTCATGCTCACGGCCCTCAGCGGAACCCGCGACAAGGTCGAGGGGCTCGACGCCGGCGCCGACGACTACCTGCCGAAGCCCTTCGAGCTGGACGAACTCCTCGCCCGCATGCGAGCGGTCGTGCGGCGCGGCGCCTCCGGCGAGTCGCGGGTCCTCCGGCATGAGGATCTCGTCCTCGACCTCTACACCCGTCAGGCCACCCGCGGAAGCGAGCGGATCGAGCTCTCGAATCGGGAGTTCTCGATGTTGGAGTTCCTCATGCGGAACCCGAATCGCGTCGTCTCCCGCGCCCAGATCGGCGAGTTCGTCTGGGACATGAACTTCGAGCCGACGAGCAACATCGTCGATGTGTACATTTCGAGCCTTCGCAAGAAGATCGATCGGGCTCATCCGCGCGAGCTCATCCACACCATCAAGGGGGCCGGCTACCGATTCGGCCTCGTCGACTGAGTTCGCTCCGAACGGTTTCGGCCGTCTGATTCGGCAGCCGCGCACTTCACCCATGCCGAGTTCGCCCTCACCGCCGGAACCGCGCCCCCGCCCGGTCGTCCGAGCCCGCTCCCTCCGTCAGCGGGTCACGCTCTCGATTCTGTTCCTGTCGGCGCTCATGCAGGTCGGGCTCGGGATCATCATCGCGGCGTATCAGAACGCCTCGACCGAGCGGCTCTTCAACACCCGCATCGGCCTGCGCCTCGCCGACATGGCGAAGCGGCTGGAGTCGCTCGGGCAGTCGCCGACCGACGCCGATCTGCGGCGCCTCGAGACGGAGTCGCTTCGCTTCATCCTCTTCGACTATGTCTCGATCGCGGTCTTCACCGGCGAAGGCGACCTCATCGCGGCGACGCATCCGCCGAGCGATGCGATCGACCGCGAACTCCTGATCGCCCAAGAGAGCCGGACGCGCTTCCTCGCACCGAAGGCCGAAGTGGCCCTCGTCTCCGGGGAACCGCCGATGCCCGCGCGATTCGGACTCCAGCGGATCCGCCTCGCGAACGGCAGCGACGCGGTGCTCGTACTCGGTGCCGGCGACCAGAATGCCCGCGAGTTCACCGCAAGCACCACGCGACTCCTGAGCGTCGCGATCATCGGCTCGTTGGCGACCTCGGCGATCGCGACCTGGCTGATCGTCGGCAGGGCCCTCGCGCCGCTCCTCCAGATCGGCTCCCTCGCGAAGCTCGTCCGACCGGAACATGTCGTGACCGAGGGCTCCATGCAGCCGGAGCTTCCCGGCGAGCGCTATCTTGAGATCGCCGAGCTGCGGTCGGAGCTCGAGGTCGCCCGCCTGCGACTCCGCGAGGCCTTTGCGGCCCAAGATCGCTTCATCTCCAATGTCTCGCACGAGCTCAAGACGCCGATCGCGGTCCTGCTCACCGAGGCCGAGACGCTGAACCAGTCGGAGCTCGGGCCCGCCGGCGAGGAGTTCGTGCGCTCGTCGATCGAGGAGATGAAGCGACTCGCCGCGATGATCGAGAGCTTCCTGGTGCTGACCCGCATTCGCGTCGGCAAGGCCCATCCGTTCGACAAGCGATTCTCGATCGTCGAGGCGACCGTCGAGGCGGTCGCCCACTGCGAGAAGCTCGCCCGACAGCATGGCGTCTCCGTTCTGCCGATCGCCGCCGAGGGAGCCGACCTCGATGTCGAGGTGGTGGGCGATCCAATGCTTGCCCAGGTGATGGTCGAGGGGCTCGTGCGGAACGCCATCCGCTTCTCGCCAAGCGGCGATCGGGTCGAGGTGCGCGTCGAACGGAGCGGCGATCGCGTGACGGTCCAGGTGCGCGACAACGGTCCGGGCATTCCAGAGGAGATCCGGTCGCGGCTGTTCGAGCGATTCGTCCAGGCCTCCTCGGAAGCGCAGCGTGGACGCGGCACCGGACTCGGACTCTCGATCGCCCAAGGCATCGCCGAGCTGCATGGCGGCATCATCAGCTTCGAGAATCAGGCGCCGATGGGCTGCACATTCACCATTCGCCTGCCGATCGCGGCGACGGCTGAGCGGCGATCGTCCTGAAGCGCGATGGTGTGGACGAACGCGGGTGATGCATCCCCGACGGAGCCGTGAGGCGCGGCGCGACCGCTTGCGCTGCCTCAGTCGTCGCCGTCATCGCCATCCGACGCGCTCTCCGCGCGGGCGTGCGGCGGAAGGCGGCCCGGCGCACGCTCCTTCGCCCAGCCGACCGAATCGACGCGCTCGGTGACCGGCTTCGCGTGGCGAACGGCCTTGGCGTCGCCCTTCAGTTCGGTGACGAGCGACCAGCAGCGCTCAAGCAGATGCTCACGCCCCTCACCCGTCGCCCCCGAGATCGCCACGCAGTCGCTCTTCGTCAGCCGCAGCCGGCTCCTCAGCCGCTTGAGGAGCGCGTCGCGATCCTCCTCGGCCACGAGATCGAGCTTGTTGAAGGCGACGAGTTCGGGCTTCTCGGCGAGCTCGCTCGAGAACGCGGCCAGCTCACCGCGAATCGCCCGGTAGTTGGCCACCGGATCGCTGCCGTCCATCGGGGCGACATCGACGAGATGGACGAGGACGCTCGTGCGCTCGATGTGCTTGAGGAAGTCGTGGCCGAGTCCGGCGCCTTCGCTGGCGCCCTCGATGAGGCCCGGGATGTCCGCCACCACCAGTCGCCGATCGGGGCCCCCGCCGTCGCCGGCACCGGGAAGCTCTGCCAAGCCAAGCTGAGGCGTGAGCGTCGTGAAGGGATAGGCGGCGACCTTCGGGTTGGCCCGGCTGATCGCCTTCAGGAGCGTTGACTTGCCGGCGTTGGGCATGCCGATGAGGCCGACATCGGCGATGAGCTTGAGCTCGAAGCGAAGCAGGCGTTCCTCGGCCTCGCCGCCGGTCTCAAACTCGGTCGGCGCCTGATGCGTCGGCGTCTTGAAGTGATCGTTACCCCGGCCGCCGCGGCCGCCGCGGGCGATGATGAACTCCTGGCCCGGCTCCTGGATGTCGACGATCAGCTCTCCGGTCGTCGCGTCGTAGACGAGGCATCCGAGCGGGAGACGCACGCGGAGATCGGTGCCGTCCTTGCCGTGACACTTCTTCTTGTGGCCACGCTCGCCCTCCTCGGCGAAGAAGTGGACCTTGAAGGCGAACTCCAGCAGCGTGTCGAGATGCGGATCGCCGACGAGAATGACATGACCGCCGCGGCCGCCGTCGCCGCCGTCAGGTCCGCCCTTCGGAATGCCCTTCTCCCGACGGAACGCAGCGCTGCCGTTGCCGCCGCGACCGGATCGGACCGTGATCTGGGCTGTGTCGACCAGCATGGCTGCCCTCTTCCTGACCACTCCCGTTCCGTCGGATCGAGAGAGGCGCATGCAAACGGCGGTTGGCGGCGAGCGCACACCAACCGCCATATGACGATGACTTCACGCGCTTCGCGGCGAGCGCTGCCGAGCGTTCGCGATCAGCCTGCCGCGGTGTAGTGCGGGATGGCCGGATCGGCGGGGACGATGTCCACGGTCGCGCCGCGGAAACGAACCGTTCCCTCGACCAGGGCCATGAGCGTGTCGTCCTTGCAGCGCTGCACGAGGTACCCCGCCTTGTAGCGGGTTCCGCACTGCCGAATGATGATCGAACCGGCCTTCGCCCGCTGACCGCCGTAGAGCTTGATGCCGCGGAACTGCGGATTCGAGTCGCGGCCGTTCTGGGTCGAGCCCTGTCCCTTCTTGTGAGCCATGACGAAATGCTCCGAATCAAGTGCGCCGCAGGTGATCCGCGGCGGGTCCGACGGGACGAGTGAATGTCCGTTCGACCGCTAGGTGATGAAGTGATGCGTGGGTGAGACCCCACGGTCGGCCCCTCGACAGACCTTTCGGCTGCCGCGAAGCGAGTCGGGCAGTATACCGAGAGCCCGAGCCCCTACAAGCTGCCGAATGGCCGTGCGAGGTCGGGGCCCGAGAACTGCCGCCACGGCCCCCCGCTCCCCCTCTGAAGGGGGCGACGCCTGCAGGCGGTCAGCGCCAGATCCACACGCCGACATCGTCGGCCCGTCGCTCGGCGCCTTCCTTCACATCCTGATCCGCCAGCACCGGGGTCACCGGCTCGCTGCCGCGGGGGGTGGCATCACCGGGGACGAGGTAGTTGAAGCGAAGCGTCCAGCGCTCGGCGCGGGGAGCGCCGGTCTTCGGGTCGGCGACCTTCCGAACCTTGCCGCTCACGCCGGTGACGAAAATCGAGAACTCGTTCGTGTCGGCGGGGCCGGCGGGCCAGATCACCAGGCCTTCCTTGGCATGCTCCTCGCCGACGAGGATGTCACCGAGGATCTCGTTCTGGTCCTCGAGCAGCGGGTTGCCGAGCATCGTGGCGACCTCGTCGGTCACCCGGGTCGGAACGGACTTGCCCGAGACCTTGATCTCGCCTTCGTCGGTGAAGAACTCGAAGCGCGGCGCCCACATCCGATCGCGACCCGTGCGGTTCACGACCTTATAGGTGAAGTACCAATACTTCGTCCCATCGACCGGATCGACGAAGAGGCGAAGCGGCCCCGGGTGGAACTCCAACTGCCAGTTCAGGGCCGGAATCGACGAGGAGGTCGTGACGGGTGCTCGACGGCCAGCGCCTTCCCCCGCTCCTTCGCGGGCACCGTCGCCGCCGGCGGGAGCCTGGCCCGCAGCCGACGCCGAACCGGTCACCGCTCCCGCGAGCATGACGGGAACGATCAGCGAGCAGGCCACCGCGAACGCCGCAAGGGGGCGGGCCGAACGGGGAGAAGTGGAAGCCGGGTTCGTCTGGAACATGGTGGTCATGGAGATCGCCATTGAGAAAGCCGCCCAAAGCCGTCGCACGCGGCAGCGCGGAGTCCCGCGACACCGAAGGTCGCAGAGTGTACCGTTCCGCGCCGTGTCGCATAGTCCCTACGCTCCACGGAGCGCTGCGGACGCAGTGCGTTTCGCACACCGTTGTCCTTCGGCATCCGCCCCACAGCGACTCATGCCCTCCGAGCCCTTGAGTTCCTCCGACGCCGACATCAATCAGGCGCCTCGCGCCGAGGCCCCGAAGGCTCTCGGCGAGGGCGCGACGGGCGCTTCCGCGAAGGGCCACGCTCCGTCGATCCTGCGGGTTCCGGAGGATCGGCGCATGGAGGCCGTTCAGGCTCTCCTGCGGGCCGACCGCGGAGGGGCGGAGCGCTTCATCGCCTTCGCCGCCGACCACCGCATCCGGCTCGACGCGATGTGGGGTCGCCTCGACGATCGCGGTCGGATCGGCTGGACGGTGCTCGCCTCGCCCGGTCATGGCCGCACCGCGACGCTCTTCGCAACCCCCGCCCGGAGCGCCGGCGATCTCGCCCCGCTTGCGGGCCTCGTGGCCGCAACGCTCCAGGGTGTGGCCAGCTTGGGCGTCGATCTCGCCCAATCGCTTGTCGAACCGGCGGAGACCCGCCAGCGGGCCCTCTTCGAGGCCGGCGGCATGGAGCGCTTGGCCGAACTCTCCTATCTCGAACGCCCGACGCCGCGCGGGCGGACCTCGACGCCGACGGAGTGGCCATCCGACATCGCCGTCGAGCGTTGGGACGCCGGACCGGATCCGACCGGCGGAAGCGCGGGAAGCGGACAGCGCGGCACGGCCGCCAGCCGCGCTGAACTCATCGAGACGCTCGAGCGCTCCTATGTCGGCACCCTCGACTGCCCGGCGCTGGCGGGCCTGCGCCGCGGCGAGGATGTCCTCGACGGACATCTCAACAGCGGCATCTTCGAGCCGACGCTCTGGACGATCCTCCGCTTTCGCTCGGGTCCGCACGCCGGACGAACCGCCGGCGTCTGCCTCTTCAACTCCTCGCCGCCGCAGAGCGCCGCCGGCGCGAACGCCGGCGGCTCGCTCGAGCTCGTCTACTTCGGGCTCGTCCCCGAGGCCCGCGGTCGCGGCCTCGGGCGATTGCTCCTCCGTCATGGACTTGACGGATTGCGCGGTCGAGGCGAGAGCGCCGTGATGCTCGCCGTCGACGATCGCAACGCCCCCGCGCATGCGCTCTATCGCGAAGCGGGATTTCGCGTGCGCTTCAAGCGAATTGCCCTCATTCGCAGCGTGCGCGCCGCTCCCGTCGACGCCCGGACATGAGGGCGAGAGGCCCCGCCGCGGCGCGCTCGGCGCGCCGATAGTGGAAGTGTCCACGCGATGCAAGCCCGACCGCCGGCGTCACGCGCGGGCGAGTTGTCCACAGCCCAGCCAACCTGCGCTTTCCACATCCCGTGGAGAACTGTTTTTTGAAGCGCGCAAGTCCTCAGTTTTCATGTCGATCCCGCATGTGGATGGCCGTGTCCATGCACAAAGCGACTTGTCGGAAAGCGATCCCGCGGTACAGTTCGACATGCCACGCAAGGACGCGTGGAGCATGCGTCGAATGGAGCGACGCGAAGCGCTTGGCGCGTCGCCGTCTCTCCCCCGAAACGCATGGGCGTCACCAGACGCAGCACGGAGATGCGCGACCCTCGCCGCCGGTACCCGTCCCTCTGCGTCCCCCAATCCGTTCCGGTCCGACCGACACGCGACTCGACATCTCCGATGTCGAGTCGAGCCAGCCCGCTCTGGAGCCCGCTCTGGAAACGGCTTTGGCGGTGACCACCTCGCTTCCGGAGCTTGCTCCGGTTGGCCGAGTTCACCGCGCGACAGCGCCGGTCCACCGGATCGAATCCTTCCGCCTCGCACGCCTCTCCTTCGAATCGTCGGTCCCGTCTCTCGTTCATCGCGTCGTCGAGTGGCTCGACTCGGCTCGGTGCTGCCCACGCATCCGAACCGCCATCGAACGCTCGTGACCTGTCACCCACCGAACTGACTCGCCGCGAGCCCGCTTGGGCCACGGCCAGACTTGCAAGCCCTGGCTTGGAACAGGTCTGACAGCCAGTCCGGCGTCACGACACCATCCCTCCCCCGTGGCGGCTTCCTCCAGACTCCGAGCGCATCGCGCTCGCTGCGGTGGTCGCGCGTCGCAAGGGAGGTGCGATGAACGAAAGCAAGCGGTGACCCTCCCGCCAGCCGCGCCCTACCCCCCACCCCATCCCAATGGAAGTGGAGCGCTCGGCTTCGGCGGATCGGGAGGCGCACCCGGCGGAGCGACCGGGATCGTCGCAGAAGCGCACCAGTCGAGCGACCCACTTGGGTGGGGGGTGGGGGGGGTCACCCAACCGTCCACGCACTCGACCTCTCTTCTCCATCGAGTTCTTCGTGCCCACGACCGATCCCGCCGCTTCCGCGTCCTCCACCTCCGCCTCCCCCGCCTCCGCCCGCGCGGCAAAAACCGCCGAAGGCCGCCGGGTCTCCACTCCGTCGCATGCACGAACCAATCCCTCAGTCGCTTCCCCCGAGCTCACCGGCACTGCCGATTCGAGCTCGCGCATGACCGATGCCTCACCCGCCACGAAGGCATCGGCCGCTTCCGTCTCTCTCTCCCGTATCGGTGCCCGCCTCGGCGAGCGCATCGGCAGCCATAAGTTTGGGCTGTGGTTCGATCGGCAGACGACCCGCCTTCGGGTGGAAGGCGGGTCGCTGCTGGTCGACCTGGCGACGCCCTATGTCGCCGAATGGATCGCACGGCACTTCGCCGACGAACTCGACGCTGCGGCGAAGGACGCCCTCGGCGCCCAAGCGACGGTCTCGCTTCGCGTCGCTCCCGAACTCTTCGGCGGGTCCGCCGATCGCGGCGAGAGTCCCGATGGCCGCGCCGGCACCGGCCACGCGCCAACGCTCGACCCATCGCCGCGCGGCCCGGATGGCACCGCGACGCCGGCAGCCGATCCTCGCACCGCCCGGCGGGGCGATGGCCGCTACGACCCCGACCGGGCCCTCCTCCTCCCTCCGCCCCTTCGCCGCCCCTCCGGCGAGTCGCGACGCATCGCCTTCCGCAAGCTCGATGAGTTCGTCGCCGGTCCCTCCAACCAGTTGGCCTTCGACGCTGCCCGACGGCTCGCGGAAGGGGCACCCGGCGCCACCCATCTCCTCTTCGTCCACGGCGACTGCGGCGTCGGCAAGACCCACCTCCTCCAAGGGATCTGTGAGCGCCGCCGGGCGATGAGTCCGCGATTCCAGGTGCGCTACACGACCGCCGAGCAGTTCACGAACGAGTATCTCGCGGCCCTGCGCGACGGCTCGCTCGAGCAGTTCCGGAAAGCCCTTCGGCGGCTCGATCTGCTCGCCATCGACGACATCCACTTCCTCTCGAACAAGACCGCGACGCAGAGCGAGTTCCTCCACACGATGGATGCGATCGACCTCGGCGGATCGCGCATCGTGCTCGCGAGCGACGAGCATCCCCGCCAGATCAAGAAGTTCAGCCAGGCCCTCGTCAGCCGCTTCCTCTCGGGCATGGTGGTGCGGGTCGATCGTCCCGATCGGCAGACCCGCATCGTGCTCGTGCGGCGGCTCGCGGCCGATCGCGGACTGCTCTTGCAGCCGGCCGCCGAGGAGATCGTCGCCAACCGCTGCGTCGGCAGCGTGCGGGAGATCGAGGGGGCCCTCGCGCGGCTCAGCGCGTTCGCGACCCTCGGCCCCCTCGCGGTGAACGGTGCCGGCGCCCCGACACCCCGCCCGGGCCAGCCGGTCGAGATCGGAGCCCTCATCGCCGAGCGGGCCTTTGAGGAGGAGGCGACCGCCTCTCCGGCGGGGCCGATTCGCGTGGCCGAAATCGTCGAGCGGGTCGCCAGCCGCCTGGGCGTCGAGCGCGAGGATGTCCTCGGCTCCGGGCGCCACCGCCGGGTGGTGCTCGCCCGAAGCATCGTCGTCTATCTCGCCCGCGACCTCACCACCCAGAGCTTCCCGGAGATCGCCCGGGCCCTCGGCCGCGACACCCATTCGACCGCCCACACCGCGAGCAAGCGCATCGAGGAGATGCTCGAAGCGGGCGACCGCGTCGAGACCGGGGATCCTTCGCTCGCCGGCCCGGACGGACTGACGCCGCTGAAGGAAGTCATCGCCCAGCTTCGACACGACATCATCCGCTCGGCGCAGCGTCCCTGACCGTACACTGCGTCGCTCATGGAAACGCGGTCGCCGCAGCACGAACCGGGTGGACGCTCGCGAGGCCGGCGCGGGGCGTTCGTCGTCGCCCACGCCCTCGCGGTCGCGTCGCTGGTCGTTGCAGCGCCGCTCGTCGTCGCGCAGCCGGCTGCTGCTCAGTATGGGTCGAGTACGCCATGGGACGCGTCCCTCCGTGAGTTGCGCAAGGCGACGACCTACGCCAACGACGGTTCGCACCATCCGCGACTGGTCGCCCTTCGGCAACTGAACGATCCCGCGCTGCGACCGCTCTTTCAGTCGCTCGTGCAGGGCAAGCACTGGACGATCCAGATCGACGGGATCCTCGGCCTCGCGGAGCTCGATCCGAAGGGGATGATCGACCCCTTCCTCCTCGACCAGCTCAAGGGCGACACCGATCGCTCGACGGGAATCAGCGCGGCGGTGAGTCTCGACATGGTCGGACGCGAGCAGGCCGAGGCGATGCTCGGATGGGACGATCTCGCACCGCGCGACCGCGTGGTCCTGATGGGCGAACTCGTGCGCCGCGGCGGCTCGCCCGATGCTGCGAAGCTCGCGGCGCTCACCGATCACCGCAACGACGAGGTCGCCGGCATCGCGACGCTCATCCGAGCCACGGTCACCGGCGAAGCGGCCGCACTCGACGCGTTCCGCTCGCGCTTCGGAGCGCTTCCGGCGCGGGAGCGCGAGCGCACGCTCATCGCCCTCGCCAACGCCTCGATGCAGTTCCGCCTCGGCGGCGCGGTCGCCTTCCTCAACGGCTGCCTACAGGATGCGACGCTCTCGACCGATGCGCGCTTCAGCGCGATCGGCACGCTGCTGACCCTCGATCCCGCCGTCGGCGTCGAGGCCTGGAAGCAGGCCGTCACCGCCGATGCGAGTCAGGCGACGCGGGTGCGCCTCGGGCTCATCGCCATCGCCGCCGACGCGACCCTCCCGAAGGGTGCCGGCGCGGCCCTCCGAACGGTGCCCGCGGGCACGGAACTTGATCCGCTCATTGCCCGGCTCGCCGATGTGATCGATGCCCTGGTCCCCGGACCCGAGCAGTCCGCCACGGCGAGTCAGGCGTTCCCGACGCTTGTCGCGACGCGTCATCGTCCGTCGCTCGCGGCGATGTTGGAGGCGGCGAAGCGATTGCCCTCCGACGCCCAACGGGCGACCTATGCGGCGTTCCTCGAGTTGGCGGCGACGAAGGAGCAGAGGGAGCTGACGCCGGCAATCGCCGAGATGGCCGTCGAAGCGGTCAGCCGACTCGGCACCGTCGATGTCGGCGTGATCGAGGAGCGGCTCACGAAGGCGGCCGAGGCGGATGAGACGCGCCTCCATGACATCCTCCTCCTCGCGCTCATCCAGACCAACACGAGCGAAGCCGCTGCCGTCGCGATGCGGGCCCGACCAAAGGCCTCGCGCCGGGGGGCCGCACTCGCCCTTCTGCTCCATGCCCGATTCGCAAGCGAACTCTCGAAGACCGAGATCGACGAGCTCGGCGTCATCGCCTCGGGCGGCTGGACCCTCGATCCCGGACTGGAAGTGCAGGCGGCGTGGCTCTTTGCCCGGCACAGCGGGCGGGCCGAGGAAGCGATCGCGGCGATTCTCAAGCCCTGATCGTTCGGGCCACACCCAGCAAACCTCATCCAGCAAACCTCATCCAGCCGCGAAGTGCCTCAGGCGCCGATGCCGACAAACCCAAGGCGATCGATCGCCGATACAGTCTCGTGGATTCGCGATCCATCGAGCGCTGGACGCGACCGCTGAGGGCCGCCTGTGAGTGAGATGATTCCGCTGTACCTGCCGGACATCACCGACGACGATCGCACCGCGGTCGATCGCGTGCTTCGCGACCGGCGGATCGGCTTCGGGGAGGCGGTCCGCGAACTTGAGTCGCTTTTCGCCGCCCGCGTGACGCGCCCTCATGGCGTCGCGACCGGCTCGCTCGGAACGGGACTGCGGATCGCCCTCACCGCCTGCGGCATCGGGCCCGGTCACGAGGTCATTCTCCCTGCCTTCGCGCCGATCGTCGTCGCCAACGCGGTTGCCTTCACCGGGGCCCGCCCGGTCTTCGCCGATGTCGACCCGCGCACGCTCAACGCGAGCGCGGCGACGGTCGAGCCGCTCGTCACCGAACGAACGCGGGCGATCGTGGCCAGCCCGAACTTCGGGAATCCCGCCGGAACGGATGCGCTGGCGAGTCTCTGCACGAAGTTTGAGATCCCGCTCATCGAGAACGCGACGGACATCCTCGGCAGCACGCTCGGTCGCGAGCCTGCCGGGCGCTTCGGTCGCGTTGCGATCTTCGGCCTGCCGCCGAGCGGACTCGTCTGCGGCGGCGACGGCGCGGTGATCGTCACCCATGACGACATCCTCGCGAACGCCTGCCGTTCGCTGCGCGACGCGGGGCGTCCCTATGTCGATCCCGAGGAGGGGCTGCCCCCCGAGGTCGGCCGCATCTACGAGCATGAGCGCTTCGGCTTCGACAGTCGCCTCGACGAGATGCGGGCTGCGCTGGCGGCGAGCCAGGTGCGTCGGATGGACCGCACGATCGAGCGGCGGGCGAAGATCGCCGATCAGTACACGATGCGGCTCGGCGGCAACCCTGACCTCATCCTGCCGTCGATGCCGCAGGGCTGTGCGGTCGCGTGGCCCGGGTATGTCGTCCGTCTCGGGGATACCTTTGCGGCCGACGATCGCGACCTCATCATCCGCGGTCTCCACCGCCACGACATCGGGTCGACGAATCCCTATCCGATCGCGCCCCTCCTGCCTTTCTATGTCGTGCGATGGGGCCACAAGCCCGGCGATTTCCCCGTCGCCGAACGGACGAGCGCCCGTTCGCTGGCCCTCCCCTTCCATCACGGCCTTGGCGAGCGCGAGATCGAACTGGTCTGCCAGACGCTCGACCTGATGATCAAGCGACAGACCTTTCGGCGCTGAACGGACGCGCGAGGCGCGTCGCACACGCGCGATCTTGACCGACTCAATGCGTGATGCTCGCGCGGCGGAGAGGCTGCGCTCATCGCCGACGATCAGCATGGTCGTGGAGGTTCTCCATGTCCATGATTCGCCGTTCCCTCATCGCGTCCCTGCTCGCCATCCCCTCGCTCGCACCAACCGCCCTCGCGCTGCCGCCGGTCTTCGTCGGCGATGTCGCCCACGATCGCGCGACCTTCACCGTCGATTCCAACGCCGCCGTCACCTTCGAGTGGGCGCTCGCCTCGAACCCGGGCGTGCCGGTCGGATCCGCCCGGGCGACGCCGCCGGCCGTCAACGCTCCGGCCAAGGTGACCGTGACCGGGCTCGTCCCCGGCGCCCGCTATGTCGTCCGAGCGAGCGCCGCCGGCGATGCGTCGCCGGAATCGGCCTTCGCGACGCCGCGGCTTGTCGGACGCCCCGGCCTTCGGTTCGGCGTCTCCGGCGACTGGCGCGGCGAGTTGGCCCCCTACCCGGCCATCTCGAACGCCGACGACCGCAGCCTCGATCTTTTCATTCGCCTCGGCGACACCATCTACGCGGACTTCGCGTCGCCCGATGTCTTCATGCCGCAGTGCTTCTCGCTCGATGAATATCGCCTGAAGTACCGCGAGGTCTACTCGCCGCGCTTCGGCCTCGACGCCTTCGGCGATCTCGCCCGCACCACACCCTCGCTCGCCACGATCGACGATCACGAGGTGACGAACGACTTCTCGGGTTGGGCGCTCACCACCGATCCGATCTATCGCGCCGTGCCCGCGGTGCTCGAGACCCCGCAGTTCACCGACGACGACGCGGGCGGCTCGGCCGACGCCGACGATCCCGCCATTTGGGTCCACCCGACCGACCCGCAGCAGAGCCGCGTCCTCTGCGTCGCGAAGAACGGCGGCCTCCGCGTGTACGACATCCAGGCACGGGAGCTCCAGTCGATCGCACCGGATCCCGAGACGATTCGATACAATAATATTGATATCGTCCGCGGCATGATCCTCGACGGCGTGCCGACCGATGTCGCCGTCGTCACCGATCGCCTGAACGATCTCCTCGTCTTCTTCCGCATCGATCCGGTCACGGGGCTGGTCAGCGACATCACCGATCCGGCAGCGCAGCGGCTCTTTCCCGACACCGATGTGAAGGAGCAGGAGACGGCCTACGGCGTCGCGGGCTACACCGCCAACGACGGCCAGGCGTACGCCTTCGTGAGCAAGCGATCGAACTCGCTCGTGCGACAGGTCCGACTGGTCGCGAACGGATCGCTGGTCGGCTGGGAAGCCGTCCGCGACATCGATCTGCCCGACTCCTTCGAGGGCTGGACGCCCGAGGATCCGCAGGTCGAGGGCATGGTCGCCGACGAGGTCCACGATCTGATCTACATCGGCCAGGAGCAGGTTGGATTCTGGCGGGCGGGCGCGGAACCCGACGCTGCGGATGCGCCGGTGCTCGTCGATCGCGTGCGCGAGTTCGGCGGCGCCGCCGGCCCGGGCACGATCCTCAGCGCCGATGTCGAGGGACTCACCATCGCCGACTTCGGCGCTGGAACGGGCGATCTCGTCGTGTCGAGCCAGGGCGACTCGACCTTCGCGATCTACGACCGCGTGACGAACGCTCCGGTCGGCCGCTTCGCGATCGGCGGCGGTGCGATCGACGCGGTCGAGGAGTGCGACGGCGCCGCGATCTCGACGAACAGCTTCGGCGGCATCTGGCCGGGCGGACTGATCGTCGTGCAGGACGGCAACGATCTTCCCGCGGTGCTTGGCGAGGATGATGGCGAGATCGAGAATCTCGCGACCGCCTTCAAGTTCCTCGGCTACGCCGATGTGCGGGCCGCCGCGGTCGCCCCGCCGCAGCGCGTGAGCGAGACGACCCTCTATGCCAACGGCATCCAGACCTTCGAGGAGTGGAATCCGCTCGAGCCGGCGGTCTGGTCGGGCACCGGCGAGCCCCGCTTCGACGGCAAGCCGGACCTCTACCGAGCGCGAACCTACGGTCAGGATGCGGCGGTCTTCGTGCTCGACGCCCGCAGCTTCCGCGATGCGCCGCTGCCGGCCGCCGACCTGTCGAACCCGGCGTCCGTCCTCCAGTTCCTCATCGCGAGCTTCAACCCGACCCGCACGATGCTCGGACTTTCCCAGCGGGCCAGACTGAAGGCCGACCTCCTCGACGCGCAGCACGCGGGGGTGACCTGGAAGTTCGTGCTCGTGCCGGAGCCGATCCAGAACCTCGGCGTCGTGAACGCGAGCGATCGGTTTGAGGGCTATGCGGCCGAACGAAGCGACATCCTCGGCTTCGTGCACGCCAACGGCATCGAGAATGTCGTCTTCATCGCCGCCGACATCCACGGCACGATCGTGAACAACCTGACGTATCAGGTCGGTCCGGGCCAGCCGCAGATCCAGACCGGCGCGTTCGAGATCACGACCGGCTCCGTCGCGTTTGACGAGCCCTTCGGCCCGACCGTCGTCGGCCTGGCCGCGGCCCTCGGGCTCATCGGCGAGCAGGAGTTTGCGTTCTATCTCGCCGCTCCGCTGCCGATCAAGGAGTTCGTCGTGCAGCAGCTCGTCGCGGAGCAGCTTGCCCTGCTCGGCTACGACCCGCTCGGCCTAACCGGCAGTCCGATCGACGCCACCGTGACCGTTGGCGGACCGACCGCGACGCACACCTTCGGCTGGACCGAGTTCGAGGTGCTGCCCGGCAGCCGATCGCTGCGGGTGACCACCTTCGGCATCGAGCCCTACTCGTGGGCCGATCTCAGCGCCGATCCGGATGCGATTGTCGCCCGTGTCCCGGAGATCGTCAGCCAGTTCGTGGTGCGCGGCACGGGCGTTCCCTGCGTCGCCGACCTTGACGCGAGCGGAACGATCGACGGCACCGACCTCGCAACCCTGCTCGGGGCGTGGGGCACGAACGATCCGATCCTCGACCTCGACGGCTCGGGTGACATCGGTTCGGGCGACCTCGCGATCCTCCTCGGCACCTGGGGCGGCTGTAGCTAACCAGATCGAGCCCCAGATCGAGGCGGACGCGTCCGCGGTCCATGCGAATCCCTATGCGACACCGGCGGCGCCGCAAGGCTGCCGCCGGTGTCATTTTTGCGAACGCCGCTCGCTCCCCCCACTCACTCCCACTCGATCGTCGCCGGGGGCTTCGAGCTGATGTCGTAGACGACGCGGTTGACGCCCTTGACCTCGTTGATGATGCGGTTCGAGATCGTGGCGAGCACGTCGTAGGGAATGCGGGCCCAGTCGGCGGTCATGAAGTCCTGCGTCTCGACCGCGCGGATGCCCACAACCGAGTCGTAGGTGCGGCCGTCGCCCATGACGCCGACGGAGCGCACGGGCAGGAGCACCGCGAAGACCTGGTTCGTCGAACGATACAAATTATTCGCGACGATCTCCTCGAGCAGAATCTCGTCGCAGTCGCGCAGGAGATCGAGCTTCGCCCGGGTGATGTCGCCGATCACGCGCACCGCGAGACCGGGGCCCGGGAAGGGATGCCGCCAGACCATCGCCTGCGGCAGGCCGAGCACCTCGCCGAGGGCCCGCACCTCGTCCTTGAAGAGGTCCTTCAGCGGCTCGACGAGTTCGAAGCCGAGCTGCTCGGGCAATCCGCCGACATTGTGGTGGAGCTTGATGTTCGCTGCGGTGCCGGCGTGGCTCTGGCCGCTCTCGATGCGATCGGGGTAGAGCGTGCCCTGGGCGAGGAAGGCGATCGGCCCGTGTCCGTCGCGCTCGACATCCTTCGCGGCCGCCTTGAAGACATCGATGAAGCGATGGCCGATGCGCCGGCGCTTCTCCTGCGGATCGGTGATGTCGGCGAGATCGCCGAGAAACTCGCGTTCGGCGTCGACGACGCGCAGATCGATATCGAAATGGTCGCGGAAGGTCGACTCAACGAAATCCCGTTCCTTCTTCCGAAGCAGACCGTTGTCGACGAAGATGCAGGTGAGCTGCTTGCCGATCGCGCGGTGGATGAGCGCCGCCGCAACCGCGCTGTCGACGCCGCCGGAGAGGCCGCAGATCACCCGTCCCGAACCGACCTGCCTGCGCACGCGATCGCATTCCGCCTCGAGGAAATCGCTCATCTTCCAGGTGCCGGTGCAGCCGCAGACGCCGAAGAGGAAGTTGCGCAGGAGATCGACGCCGTGCGGCGTGTGCGTCACCTCGGGATGGAACTGCACGCCGAAGAATCGCTTCGCCCGATGCCGCACCGCAGCGAAGGGGCAGGTCGGCGTCGAGGCGAGCGGCTCGAACACGCCCGAGAGGTCCGTCACCTGGTCGCCGTGACTCATCCAGACGCTGGTGTTCGCGGGAATGCCCTTGAGGAGGTCGCTCGCGTCGGCGATCGCGAGCTTCGTGCGGCCGTACTCGCGGGCCGGCGCTTGGGTCACCGTCGAGCCGAGCATCTGACACGCGAGCTGCATGCCGTAGCAGATACCGAGCACCGGCACATCGAGCTCGAAGAGCCGCGGGTCACAGCGGGGCGCGCCGCGCTCCGTGACGCTCGACGGGCCGCCGGAGAGGATGATCCCCTTCGGCTTCAGGGCGCGCAGGGTCTCAAGCGGCGTGTCCGGACCCATCAGCAGGCTGAATGCCCCGGCCTCGCGCACGCGTCGGGCGATGAGCTGGGCGTACTGACTGCCGAAATCGAGAATCAGGATCGTCTCGGGGGTGGTCGCCTTCGTCGTCGGATGGGTCGAATCCTGCTGAACGGCTGCGGTCATGGCGAGGAGCACCTTCGATGCTGGGAGCCGAGCCGAATCCCCCGACTTCGCGTGCCTGGGGAGTTCGGGAAAAGGGAGAGACTGTACCAGAGCCCGCCACGGGCCACGGGCGTGCGAGTCGCCATGGACGGGCCTGCGGAGAACGCTTGGTATGCTGGGCCTCGTGGAGGCAGAACGAGCCGAATCGCCGTCGCAGAGAGCTCGCCGCCGCAGCGGTGGTCCGGCGAGCGCGCGTGGATCGGTTCTCTGCCTTGGCCTCTGCCTCGTGCTGGTTTTGGCCGCTTGCGCCGGCGAGCGCGAGGGCGGCTTCGACAGCCCGGTGCCCGGCGCGCGCCTCGAGGCCATCGAAATGGCTGCCCAGGATTTTCGCAAGACGGGCCGCGTGCCCGAGCGACCCATCCGCGAAGAACTCGTCGAGTGCCTGCACGCCGACGATCCGCTGGTGCGCTTCATGGCCATCGGCACGCTTGAGGACATGGCCGGCGACGCCAAGGGCTACCGGCACGATGATCCCGAAGCGCTGCGACGGCTGGCGATCCCGGCGTGGGCGGCGTGGGCCGTCTCGCCGGACGCTCCAGCCACTTCAGCCCCCCCGTCAGCCGCTGCCGCCCCCGCTGCCCCCTCCGAGCAAACCGTCCAGCCATGACGAACGATCGCCGCCATCCGCCGTCGGACGCCCCCGCCTCGGTCGACGCACCAGCGGGCGGCGGCGCGAGCGGACCGTCCAACGGCATCGAGCTGCGCTGCTGGAGCAAGGCGGAGAACCTCTGCGCGATCCGAGCCTGCGTCGAGCGTTTCGCAGCGAACGCCGGCTTCGATGAGGAGCACCAGGGACGCATCGCGCTGGCCGTGGACGAGGCCGTCGCCAACATCATCCGCCACGGCTATCGCGGTCGCGACGACGGTCCGATTCTGCTGCGGCTCCAGACGCTTCACGGCGGCGGCATGCGCGTCGAGCTCGAGGACGAGGGCGAGCGCTTCGATCCGGCGGCCATCGCGCCGCGGGACCTGAGCGAGGTCCGTCCCGGCGGACTCGGCATTCACATCATCCGCTCGACCTTTGAGCGATGCTCGTGGAAACCCCGTCCCTTGCGCGGCATGAGCGCAACGCTTGAGGTTGGTTTGCACGCCCCACTCCCGACGCTTCCCGCGGAAGCCCGCCGCCCGCGCAGCTGATCGCACGCGACCGCGCAACGCGGCAACCGCACGACACGGCCCAGCACTCTTTCGATACGCTTCTCCCTTCCTCCACATGGCCTCCACGCTCACGATCACCCAAGCACGCGTCGCCGATGGCGTCACGATCACCCTCGTCGGTGAAATCGACCTGGCCCGCTCGCCGGAGCTGCGACTGCGGCTGCGCGAGGAGGTCGATGGCGGTCCGCGCCGCCTGGTGATCGATCTCGCCCGCGTGACCTATATGGATAGTTCAGGGGTCGCGACGCTGGTCGAGGCCCTTCAGCGGTCGAAGGCCCGCGGCTGCCGGCTCATCCTCTCGGGGCTCCAGCCGAAGGTCCGTTCCATTTTCGCGATCTCCCGTCTGGACACGGTCTTCGAAATCAAGGCGACGCTGGACGAGGCGACGACGGCGTAGACAACCGATCCCCGAACCGCCGAATGGGACGCCCCACAGGAAGCCTCCGCAGCGCATGGCAGAAGCCCGCCCCATCCCCTCCCGCACCTCGCTCGCGACGACGCCGCTCCGACCGATCGCGATGCTCCTGCGATTCCTCGGCGAGATGGTCTACGCGACGATCGAGTTCGCCGGCAGCCTGACCTGGCTCGGCTATGACATTCTCGTCTGGCTCCATCGCTCGCTCATCCAGCGGAGCGTCCGCTTCGGCAACGACGCCTTCATCGCCCAGATCGTCCGCGTCGGCGTGCGCAGCGTGCCGATCGTCATGCTCGTCTCGGGCTCGATCGGCGTCATTCTCGCGCTCCAGACCGCGCCAAGCCTCGCCCAGTTCGGCCAGACCGACAAGGTCGCCAACCTCGTCGCCGTCGCCGTCTTTCGCGAACTCGGACCGCTCATCGCGGCGATCGTCCTCACCGGCTTCGCGGGCGCGTCGATCGCCGCGGAACTGGGCACGATGGTCGTCGGTGAGGAGATCGAGGCGCTCGAGGCGATGGCCCTCCATCCGGTGCGCTTTCTCGTCATGCCGCGGGTGCTCGCGACGACGATGAGTCTTGTTCTCCTCGCGATCATCGCCGATCTCACCGCGGTCATCGCCGGCGGCGTGACCGGCGTCTACGGCCTCGACATCGCCTACGAGGTCTACCGCGACAACACCCTCGACCAGCTCAAGTCCGCGGACTTCATCACCGGCCTCATCAAGGCCGGCGTCTTCGGACTCCTGCTCGGCCTCATCGCCTGCCGCAACGGACTGCTCGTCCGCGGCGGCGCCGCCGGCGTGGGCAAGGCCACGACCGACACGGTCGTCCAGACCGTCGTCACCGTCGTCCTCGCGGACCTGCTCTTCACCGCGGTGTTTTACGCGATCGGCTGGAACTGAACGAAGGGCCGCATGGCCGCCGTTCGTCGCCCGCTCAGATCAGTCGGCGCGGCCGAGGCTCGGCCTCTGGCTCTTCGGCCGCATCGGAGCTTGGACCGATCGACGCGAGCGGGCTGTGCGTCGCCATCGCGAAGCCGGCGGCGCTCCGCGAGACGGCGAGCGTCGGTCCCTTCTTGGCGACGGCGGTCGCGTCGCGATCGATCTCCGGGTCGACGGCCAGCGACTCGGCGGCAAGCAGCTCGGCATGCAGCGCTTCGCCGCAACGCCAAGCCAGCAGCACGAGGCCACCGACGGCAAGCGCCGGAATGACGACATGCACGATGAGTGCGGCGAAGCTGAAGGGGCCCGAGGTCGCGCGCAGCGCCTGCGTCTCGGTGACGAGCGCCGCGTAGGAGACGAAGAGGCCTCCCCACGGAACCTGCGGCCAGAATGCATTCCACGGCAGGACGAGACCGAAGAGGAGGACCGCCCACAGAATGCCGGCCATGGTCGCGTTCGCGGCCCGCGGGGCGCGCACGAGTGCGGTGACGAAGGCGACCGTGAGCACGATCGGCAGGAGTCCGAGTGACGCGACGCCGATCACGGTCGAGATGCCGGTCGAGAGGGCGAGGATCGAGTCGGCCGTGGAGGCTTCGGCCGTCGGACCGCCGTCGGAGGCGGTCTCGCTCGCTTCGCCAGGATCGCCCGGCGCGGCACTCGCAGTCGGCGCATCCGCCGCATCGGTTCGCACCGAGACGATGCTCCCGGCGGCGACGACGGCCTGCTCCGCTTCGACGACCTTCTCCGGATGGGTGACGGCGGCGAGCCCGTGCGAGCGGACTTCCGTGAAACAGAGCGTCGCCCAGACGCAGGTCTGGACGACGATGGCAACTCCTCCCGCCAGGCAGAGCGTCGCAAGCGAACGCACCAGCCGGGCGAGCACGGGGGCCATCGAAGCATCGGGAGCGCGGCGCCGTTCCATCACCGCCAACGATCGGTTTCTGGGGCGATCGGCTCGACTCCGGACCTGAAGCCTTGCGCAGACCGCCGAAGGAACCCCCAGCCAGCCGCTACAGCCCGCACAATGCGTCGATCCGGTTCCGGCGGACGCCGTCGCCGGATACCCTACAACGCTTCGAGCCGGACCTGTCCGCCGGTGCGCGTCGCGCCATCGGCTCGGCGTCCGCTCCCGCCCCTCCGAACGAGTTTGCCATGGCCAACACGACGGTCTCCGCCCCCCTCTCCAACGCCATCCCGAACGCGCTCACGAGCCCGGTGACCCGCACCGCAAGCGGACGCGTCTTCAACTTCTCCGCCGGCCCCGCGTGCCTGCCGGAAGAGGTGCTGAAGGAGGTCCAGGCGGACATCTGGGATTACCGCGGCACGGGCGTCGGCATCCTCGAACACAGCCATCGCGCCGCGACCTTCGATCGCATGCTCGCCGAGACCTTCGCCGACTGCCGCGAGGTCGGGGCGATTCCGAATGACTTCGACATCGTCTTCATGCCGGGCGGCGCGACCCAGCAGTTCGGCCTCATTCCGATGAACTGGCTGCACCCCGGCGCGACCGCCGACTACGCGGACACCGGCGTCTGGGCATCGAAGGCGATCGCCGAGGCCCGCATCTGGGCGAAGGTCGTGAACGCCTCCATCCATGTGACCTTCGAGGGCAGCGCTCATCGCTACGCCCATGTGCCGTCGGCGAGCGAGATGACGCAGTCGCCGAACGCGGCGTACTTCCACTATTGCTCGAACAACACCGTCTACGGCACCCGCTGGCCCGAGCCGCCGGTCACGAAGGCGCCGCTCATCTGCGACGCGTCGAGCGAGACCTTCGCCCGTCCATTCGACTGGTCGAAGCATGTGATGCTCTACGCCGCCGGCCAGAAGACGCTCGGACCGTCGGGCATGGTGCTCGTCGTCGTGCGCAAGGACTTCGTCGCGAAGACCCGCACCGACCTGCCGAGCATGTTCGACTACCGGGCGTTCATCGCCGGCGAATCGAGGCCGAACACGCCGCCGGCGTTCGGCATCTATCTCATGGGCCAGATGTTCAAGTGGATTCGCGCGCAGGGCGGTCCGTCTGGCCTCGCCGCGAAGAACGCCGAGAAGGCCCAGATTCTCTACGACGCGATCGACGCCTCGGGCGGCTTCTATGTCGGGCTTGCCCGCAAGGACTCCCGCTCGCACATGAATGTGAGCTTCCGGCTCGCGACCGAGGAGTTGAGCGCGACCTTCGCCAAGGAAGCGGCGGCGCAGGGCCTCGATTGCCTCAAGGGCCACAAGGACGCCGGCGGCATCCGGGCGTCGATCTACTCGGCCTTCCCGAAGGCCGGATGCGTCGCCCTCGCCCAGTTCATGCGCGAGTTCCAGCGCGTTCGCGGCTGACGGACTCGCCTCGCTCAGCGCCGAGTCGCCGAAGGCTGTTCGTTGCCAAGGCGGTGCAGACCGCTCGCGAGCTGCTCGCGCACGATGTCGGCGAGGCGTCGGGCGGCCTTCGGTTGGCTGCGGTCCTTGCGCCAGGTCACGGCGATGGAACGCTCGACCTTTGCGCCGCGCACGCGGAGATAGCGACGGCCGGGCCCGCGATCGGCGGCGGCGGCCATCTCGGGGATGATTGAGATGCCGACGCCGAAGGAGACGAAGGCCTGAATCGTCTCGAGCTGCGTCGTGCGGCAGACGATGTGCGTCGCGACGCGCTTGGCGGTACAGAACTGCTCGACCTGCGAGCTCAGGCAGTGCATCTCCTCGAGACGGATGAGCGGACGATCGCGGAGCTCGGCGAGCGTGATCGTGCCGAGGCTCGCCGCAGCGCGGCCGTCGGCCTCCGAGTCGGGCACGATGACGAGAAGCTCCTCGCGGCCGATTTCCTCGGCGCGAAGAAGCTCGTGGTCGATCGGCAGGCTGGTGATCGCGCAGTCGAGTTCGTTGTCGAGGAGCGCCTCGACGAGCGTTTCGGTGAAGCCCTCCTGAATCTGGATCTCGCAGGAGGGAAGCTCGCGACGAAGCTGGCTCACCGCGGGCGGCATGAGATAGGGAGCCATCGTCGGGATCGCCCCGATGGTCAGAAGCCCCTTGCCCTCGTCGACATCGCGCTCGAGATTGGTCTCGGCATCGTGGATCTCGGCGAGGATGCGCCGCGCGCGTGGCAGAAGCGCCCGTCCGGCGTCGGTCAGGACGACGCCGCGAGCCTGTCGATCGAAGAGCTCAGCCCCGAGCGTCTCCTCCAACCGACGAAGCTGTTGGCTGAGCGATGGCTGGGCGACATGGCAGCGAAGCGCCGCACGGCTCACGCTGCCCGCCTCTGCGGTCGCCACAAAGTACCGAAGCTGATGGACTTCCAAGCGTGCCCCCGTTCGACGCTGCGTGGCCGGAATCGGCGCGGGACCGGTGCCATAGCCATTGTCTATGGGAGATGCTGCCAGAAAGTCTTCGACAGGTCTAGCTCGGCGAAGTAACTTTCTCCTGTCGAGGGGTGCCTGCACAGCACCTCCCGATAACTGATCCGACATCCGGATTGTGCGTCTCCGCATTGGGCGTGTGGGGACGCCATCCCCCGTTGGGCGTGTTGTGGGAATCGTCTCGCACAGCCGAGTCCCGCTGGACCGCATGCCCGACAGCGAATCGACCGCTTCGCGTACCTCACGCGAAGCGGTCGTTTGCGTTGTGGCTCAACCAAGACTGAGGGCGTCGATGGCGATCAACGCTGCGTCTCGCCGCTGCGACGCCGACGACGCCCGAGGAGCGCAGCGCCTCCGAGCGCCGCGAGCCCGCCCGGCCCGGGCACCGTGCCGCCGAACCCCGATCGACTGACGACCATACGGTCGAAGGGGATCGTAGAGATGGCGCCGACGAACGGGTTCAGCCCAAACTCAGGAGACGAGTAGATCAAGCTCTCGCCGGAGTACAGTCGAAAGAAGTGTCCCGATCCGAACTTGAAACCGATCGCCGACTGTGGCTGGGAGAAAAGGAAAGTCGTCTGAAGATCACCCCAAGTGTCACGAAGAAACCACTTGTCAGACGATCCGCTCGCCTGCTCGACATAGCTCACGAAATCGTCGCCATCCGGAAAGGTCACTCCCAGCGACTCATACTGATTCGAGAGGATCTGCGGCGAGCCGAGGTTGAAGTCCAGCTCAGCGAAATCGCCAGCTTGCGCTGACCATGCCGAGAAGTTCCCGGTCAGGGTCACCGCCGCGTGCAACGGTTGTGCCGCACATCCGATGATCGATGCAGACACGCCGAGCGGGAAAATGAAGTTCATGAGTCACCTCCCGCATTCGCGGCTGCATTCGCCGCGTTGGCGAGTGCGTCGATGGCGATCAACGCTGCGTCTCGCCGCTGCGACGCCGACGACGCCCGAGGAGCGCAGCGCCTCCGAGCGCCGCGAGCCCGCCCGGCCCGGGCACCGTGCCGCCGAACCGCCCGGCCCGGGCACCGTGCCGCCGAACCAGACGGTATCGACGAGGGGACCTCCACCCGATCGACTGACGACCATACGGTCGAAGGGGATCGTAGAGATGGCGCCGACGAACTGTGTCGTTCCGAATTCGGGCGATGAATACAGCATCGTCGCCCCAGAGTAGAGCTTGAAGAAGTGTCCTTGACCGAACTTGAAACCCACCGCCGTCTGGGGCTGGGAGAAAAGGAAAGTCGTCTGAAGATCACCCCAACTATCACGAAGAAACCACTTGTCAGACGATCCACTCGCCTGCTCAAAATACGCCACGTAGTCGTCGCCATCTGGGAAAGTCACGCCCAGCGACTCATACTGATTCGACAGAATCTGCGCAGATCCGAGGTTGAAGTCCAGTGCCGTAACATTGCCAGCCTGGCTCTGCCAGTTCTGATAGTTCCAGGTGACCGTCACTGAGCCGACCGCGGGCCCGGTGATGGAGGCCACGAGCGAGACAATCGCACATCGGCGGAAGTTCACGATCATGCGTCACCTCCCAACTGTGCGGCCGCCGCGAGCGCCTCCAGCGCCGCCAAGACGGAGGGTTGGTCCATTCCTGCGGCCCACTCAGCGAATTCATCTGCAGAGTTGAATCCGATCGCACTCAAAGCGAACGAGAGCTGGAGATCCACTTCTTGGTTGCCCTGCGAACGATCGGACCCGCTTTCACCAATCCCCTCAGGAGCTCCATCGCCACAGTTGCAGAGCCTGACGACGCATGGGTCAGAGCCCGACCATCCGCCAAGGGCGATCGCAAGGTCAAGTGAGTCGACAGCATCGTCGGCGTTGAGATCGGGCAGATTCTGGTTCGTCCCCCACGCGCCAACGATGATCGCGAGATCGATCGCGTTGACGCGGAAGTCTGAGTTGATGTCTTCGGCGGCGGTGAGGGCGATTGCCTCGCGCTGAAAGAGGACGGGATCGCCACCTGATTCGACGGTCGCTTCGATGATCATTGTCCCAATCGCCTGGCCGAAGGAGTTGACATCGTGCAACTCCTCCAAGATCCAGCGCCCGTATGGCCCCGTCGGGTCATCCGGAAGTGCGGAGCAAGAGAAGTCCGATCCACCGCTCCCCGTCTCTGGGTCGGCATCCCATCGGACGAGTGCGGCGAGATCGACCGTCGACCAGGAGCTCCCGCTTCCGCACCAGAGCCCAGCGATGCGATTATCAACATCGGGTTCGCGCACGCCGACGATTGCGCCACACGCTTCTCCGCCGACCCGTTGGATCGCCTCCGCGCGGCTCTGAACATCACCGGCCAACGCCCCGAGATCGATCGGCAAGACGCCCGTGTCGTCCCAATACAACGCCGTCGCCTCGCAATCTGGAAACGGCCCGACAAAGGCATGCCCGACGGCCCGCTGATCGTCGAGGATGTCACGAACAACGCTATCGATGCTGGCATCTCCGCCCGGTCCGAGGTACCCGAACGGCGGGTCGCCGACACCCGGCGGGGTCCAGCCGGGCGGATGAAGTCGGACGAGCCGAATCGGTCGGTCGCACAAGCCGCCAGATTGACCAAAGGATGGTGCCAAGACGCTACCTGACATCACGGTCGCGGCGAGCACTGTGCCGCGAATCGCGAGTACCCGCGAAGGCCGACTGGGGACTGGGGACTGGGGACTGGGAATTCATCATCTTGATCCTCTTCCTATGGGGGGGCTGATCACGATGCCCCGGCCAACGAGAACGAGTGCCGGTAACGATCGCGATGCTTCCAGACATCTCCGACCGGCGAACCGGGTCGGCTCGCCCAAGGCAAGCATCGTGCAAAGCGCTGATGCGGCTGGCTATGCCAAGACTTCCCTTGCGCAATCGCTTCGGCTCACCTCCGGCCGACGGCGTGTCTGGCAGTATTACGGAGGTGCCGCCCGGATCAAGACTGGAATGTGCGCAATTCTTGGAAAGAACATGATGTGCCCCCAGCGTTTCCGACGCCGGGCTCGATTCTTCCAGAAGGGAGGAAGGAAACGAGACGAGGATGCACGCGACATGACCCGGCGCGACCGCCGTCCGCCAGCGAGCGTGATCCGGGGCCCGTCACGCCCCCATGACGCCCCCGTTACGCACCGATCGCGAGGCGATGGGCCAGGAGATCGGGCAGGCCAGCGCGACGCATCTGACGCTGGGCTTCCTCGACCGCGTAGGCGACCCGACAGAGTTCGAAGGTGCCTTCCTTGAGGTCGAGGAGGGCGAAGCTCGCCCGCGGATCGCCGTCGCGCGGCTGACCGACGGAACCGGGATTCAGGATGTGGCGACCGACCGGGCGCAGCTCGTAGGCCTCGTCGTCGTGGAGGATCGTGGCCTCAACATCGCACGGCCCGAGGCGATCCTCACATCGTTCGCTCTCGGTGTGGAAGGCCATGGGCACATGGGTGTGACCGACAAGACAGACGCGGGCGTCGACGCCTCGAAACGCGAGGCCCGCGGTCAGCGGGTCACCGACATACCCGGTCGCGCTCGGCGGAACGGGCGTGTCGTGCACACACACGAGATAGGGCGAGCGATCGAAGACGAGTCGCATCGAAGCGACTTCCTGGGTGTGCTCGCGCGACAGCCGCTTCCGCGTCCACTCAAGCGCCGTGCGGGCGATGGGATTGAAGGTCTCGGCGATCGATCCGTCGAAGAGCGCGTCCTCGTGATTGCCGCGCACGGTGACCATGCACGCTCCGCGCAGGCGATCGAGACACGCCTCGGGCTGCGGGCCGTAGCCGATCACATCGCCGAGACAGATCATCTCGCGTACGCCACGCCGGTCGAGTTCGGCCAACACGGCGTCCAATGCCGTGAGGTTGCCGTGAATGTCGGAGATGATCGCGATGCGAGCCATGCTGCGATCCCTTTCTGTTCACGACGAAGGTCGGAACGCCCACCACACACGCAACGATTCAGAAGTCCCACATGCCGCGTCTGATGCGTCCCGAGCACCCACGCAACCCGAGCAGCAAGCGATGGGGCCGCGCTTCATGCGCAGCGATCGGTTGCCTCTACCGACAGGGGTCGGTTGGGTTCCGCTGACCGCCGGTGCAGGACACCGGCGAAAGCGTTGCCCAGCGGGCATGGCAATGAAACAGAGGATTCGAAGCCCACGAGGATTCGAGTTGTTCCCGCGCGTCAGTCCCGATCGGTACGCCGATTTGTCGCCCGATGGGAAGCCAAGCATCCGACCAAGGCGTCGACAGGCGTGACCTTTGAGACCGCGACGGGAAGAGGCCGATGGAGCGACTCTCCATCGGCGATTCTCTGGATTCTTGCATCCTTTCTTTCGCGCGGAAAGCCCTTGTCTTCGTCAATCTGGCGCAAAGCCGCGTCTGTGGACAGATCCGGCATGACCGATACGGTCGACCACCGCGGCCGCAGGAAACGCGCGACCGAGACGCCGATTGCGTGCCGCTGACGACGACAGCATGGCGCCACGATGCCGCGATGCCGCCGGGGGGGGGCGGCAAGGCCGAGATGATCGGGCTGAGCATTCAACAGCAGGACAAGTGTTGAAACGATTGTTCCATTCGTCACAGAGTCGTATCGAGGTTCTGGCGCAGCGCCGTGCGACCAGATCACGCCAACGGATCGCCTCGCATTCCACTCCAGACGCGCCGCGTGCCATTTCGCGCAGCCTGCTCCAGCCGCGGGACTTGCAGCGCCCGCGTCGACCCCATCACACCCCCGCCATCGTGATCGTTCGGCGCTCTCAGTGGGCCACCTCCTTTCCCCGCCGCGTACCGCTCTTCTTCCCGCAGCCTGACGCCAACTTCACAGATCCGAGAAGCGATGCTCGTGCCTCCCACGCCCCGTCCGGATCGCGGCGAAGGTGACCCGCTAGCTCCAGGAGCGTCATGGCAGCCAAGACGGCCCCGCCCTCGTGTTCGCCGGCGAGCGACGCCATGAGCAACTCGGTGGTGCGAGCCCGGCCATCGGCGAGGAGCGCAGCGATCGCCATCGCGACCGCCGAGTCCGCAGCGGATGTCCCCTGCTCTCGTTGCCCCAACGCCGGATCGGCAGCGCTCCGCGCACCGACAATCAGGTGCTGCGGTGCACCTCGCTCGCGCAGGTGCTGGATGACATCGCTTGTCGATGTCACAAGCGCAGCCCAACCCTCCCGGATCGCCCGATGCGTCCCTTCGCTCGTGAGACTGTCCACCCGCCCCGGTAACGCGAGCGCCTCGCGACCGAGGTCCTCGACGGCGATCCGCGCCGTGATGCTCGCACCACTTCGCGCTCGCGCTTCGATGAGGAGCACCGCGAGGCTCATGCCCGCGATGATCCGATTCCGCCGCGGAAAATACTCCGCCCGCGCCGTCACGCCCGGAGGATGCTCGCTGATCACCGCGCCTCCCGCGGAGCGGATCTCGTCGAACAGCCGATGGTGCTCGGGGGGATAGGGCTCGTCGATCGCGGATCCCAGCACCGCAATCGTGCGACCGCCGGCCCGAAGCGCTGCCCGATGCGCCTCCGCGTCGATGCCGCGGGCTCCGCCGGAGACGACCGTGTGCCCATGCTCCACGAGTCCGCGGCTGAACGCCCCCGCCTGATCGAGGCCGTACGCCGACGCGCGACGCGAGCCGACGATCGCCACCGCCCAGTCGTCAACCGCTGCGAGCCGCCCCGCGACGAAGAGGACCGGCGGCGGATCGGGTGCAGCCCGCAGAAGCGCCGGATATCCGGCGTCATCGAGCCCGATGACCTCCATGCCCCGCGCTGTTGCTCGAGCGATGACGGCGTCGGGATCGGCGGCGCGAGCGGCCCGGAACGCCGCCTCTACCCGACGCGGGGCCATGCGAAGGGTCGAGCTCCACGCTTCGGGATCGGCGGCGAGAGCGGCCGCTGCACTTCCGAATCGCTGACGGAGCAATCCAACTGAAACGCCACCGATGCCCGGCGCGGCGACGAGCCGCAGCAGCGCGCAGCGCTCCTCGACAGGACGGTGCGCATCGATCGCCACGCCATCGTCTGGCCGCCCCGTCGGCAGAAGCTCGGATTGATCTCGCCTATCCATCGCGGCCGGGAAGGTACCGACGATTTCAGGCGTTCCGAATTGACAGCCCCAATTTTCGCGCACATCGCGCAATTGACAGGGGCGCGCATCGAACGCGCCTCGCTCATCTCACGATGCGCTGCGATCACGCCCGCGGCGTGCGATCGTCATCGTCACCATCATCATCATCATCATCGGCCTCGTCGACGATCTCACCGCTCGCGTCGTCCTCATCGAGGTCGCCATCGAACTCGCCATCGATCTCGCCATTGATCTCGGCATCCAGATCGTCGTCCGCCTCTTCCTCAAGCCCATCCTCAAGCTCATCCTCAAGCCCGTCCTCGAGCTCGTCCTCCAGCACCTCCGCATCGATCTCTTCGTCGACCTCCATCGCGTCGTCGACGATCTCCACATCGATGACCGACGCGTCAGGCGTCTCAACGGCGATGCGCGATTCGCTGGCGAAGGTCGCGACCGTCGGTGCTTCGCGCCCAGCGGTCGCCACAGTCGAACCCTCCGGTCCGCGTTCGTCTGCTTCGCTCTCCCCGTCCTCGTCGGCCGCGCTGCCAAACACCGCGGGAAACACGCCAACCGCCGCTCCCGCAGCCGCACCGCGCGCCACAGTCGATGATGCAGATGACCCACGCGGGGACGCGCCGTCGGTCTCTTCCGCAACACCCCCCGCTGCACCCTCGCCACCCTCGTCACCGCCCGATCCGCCACCCAACCCGCCGCGGGCTCGCTCGCCGAGGGGGCGCACGGGGTCCGGGCCGATGAGGAGACCGACGAAGAGGAGGAAAGCGGCCGCGGCGAGAAGCCAGAGTCGCTTCGGTCCGAGAGCCAAACGCCCGAGCAGCGTGTCCGGGTAGGGCTCCGGCTGGAGGGTGACCGGTGGGACGCTCTCGTCGATCCACTGGGCCACGGTCTGGTTGAGGCCCGGCGTCAGGAGAAGCGACTGCTCCCCCTTCGGCACGATGTTCAGTTGGGCGATGGCCAGACGCCGCACCAGATCGGGATCGCCGGCGCGGAGGTCGTTGAGGAAGCGGTCATACGACTCCAGCCGGGCGTAGAGCCGCACTTCGTTCGCCTCGACGAGCTTCTGCTGACCGCGCAGTTCATGCAGCTCCCGCTGGGCCGGAATCAGGACGCCTGCGATCAGCAGGGCCAAACCAGCGAGCACGAAGGGCCACCCGGGATCAATCCGGAAGAGCGGTCGGTAGAGCGAGTGGGGCGAGTCAGACACGGACAACCTCAGCCGAAGGCGAATCGCCCCAAGACAAAGGCGAATCGCAGGTAGATCGGCAGGAGAGGCGGATCGAAGCCAAAAACGATCCACCCGGCATCTCTGTCGGATGGCGAGCGGCGGCGGATCGTAGCGGGCGAGGGCGACGGCCCCAAGCGCGTGACCTGCCACGAGCGGACACCACCGGGTGTGACCCATCCAGTCCGAACCGGACGCTCCCCTCTCGACCCTTCCTTTCGGGGAAGCCCTCAACCACCTCACCCGCCGGACCGATCGACCAACGGATCGGCCCGCTCGCGGCACTGCGCCGCCCTGCGCGCCCCTTCCGGGAGATCCTCATCCGTGCCGCTTCAAGCCTCCATTGACGCCGTCGCCAAGGCCGTCGCCCTCACCGACGCGTCAGACCTTCCCGGCCTCGTCGCCCTCCAAGAGCTTCTCCTGAAGCTCGCCTCCGAAGCCTCCGACGCCCAGCTCAATCGAGCGTCGGATGTCAGCGCCCAGGCGGCCGAGCTCGTCGAGCACATCGTGCTGCGCGAGATCGAGGACACCACGAACGCCCTCCGGACGCTCGGGCAGGCGGTCGAGTTCGTCCAGCGCGTGCATGAGGCCGATGAGCGCGGCGACACCGTCGGCGACATCCCCTCGCCCTTCGACAATCCGATCCCGGCGCCGGCGGATGCCCTGCCGCAGGGTCGCGGCACATCGGCCGCGCCCTCGAGCGGCGCCAACTCGAACGAATGGCAGGCCCAGCTCGCGCTCGTCGCCGCCGGCGTCGCGCGACACTGCTCCGACGCGAGCCCCACCTGTGACGCCGCCGCCGCACAGTCGCTTGCGTCGCTCTTTGCCGACCTCGCCCGCTTGAGCGATGCGTGCGGCATGAGCGAGGCCGCGTCGGTCTGTCGAAGCGTGACCGGCACCATCCAGGCGACGCGCGACGCATCGCGGCCGATGCCCGTCCAGTCGATTCGCACCGCCCTCGACTGGCTGAACGCAGCAGCGGATGTCGCGGGATCCAGCGCGGCGGCGGCCCCGGCCGCGCAACCGCGCGGCGAGCCCGACGACGCCGAACCGGTCTCGATCGGCGCGGACTCCGACGAGACGCTCAACGAGTTCCTCACCGAGGCTCGCGAACACCTCTCGAACGCGGAAGGCGCAGCCCTCCAGCTCGAGCGGAACCCGGACGAGAAGGAAGAGATCAACACCGTCTTCCGCGCGTTTCACACGATCAAGGGCGTCGCCGGATTCATGGCCCTGACCCCGATCGTCGAAGTCGCCCACGCGGCGGAGACGCTCCTCGACAAGGCCCGCAGCGGAAGCTACCGCATCGGGCGCGACGGTCTCGATCTCATCCTCGCAAGCTGCGACATGCTCAACCGCATGGTCATGCAGATGCAGGGTGGCGATCCGCCGACCAGGGGCGAGATGCGCCGACTCGTCGAGCGCCTCGCAGCGGCCGCCGAAGGGCGTTCGGTCGCCCCGGCGCACGCTGCGCCACGAACGGTCGCACCCGCCTCGGCGGCGTCCGCGGTCGCCGTCGCACGGGCCAAGGCGGCCGAACCAAGCGCAGCAGCGGCCGATGAAACCGATTCCTCGGCGCCTCCGCCATCGACGCCGACCGCCGCCGAGGACGCCGAACAGGCCCAGCGCAACCATGCCCGCCGCGTCGACCAGACCGTCAAGGTCTCGACCCATCGCATGGACAGCCTGCTCAACATGGTGGGCGAGCTCGTGATCGCCCAGCTCATGGTGCAGCAGGATCCGGTCATCGCGGGCGTGAGCGAGCAGCGCGTCCAGCGGAATCTCGGACAGATGGCCAAGATCGTGCGCGATCTCCAAGAGGTCGCGATGAGCCTTCGCATGGTGACGCTCAAGGCGACCTTCCAGAAGATGTCGCGGCTCGTGCGCGATGTCTCGATCAAGGCCGGCAAGCGCGTCGAACTCGTGCTCGAGGGCGAAGACACCGAACTCGACCGGAATGTGGTCGAGGAGATCGCCGATCCGCTCGTGCACATGATCCGCAACGCCTGCGACCACGGCATCGAGCCGGAGTCGGAGCGCATCACGAAGGGCAAGTCACCCGCCGGCACGCTTTGCCTGCGGGCCTTTCATCGCGGCGGCATGATCGTGATCGAGGTCGCCGACGACGGACGCGGCCTCCAGCGCGAGAAGATCCTGAAGAAGTGCGTGGAAAAGGGACTCATTCCCTCTGATCGCGCCCTCGACCAGATCCCCGATTCCGAGGTCTACAACTACATCTTCCTGCCCGGCTTCTCGACCGCCGATCGCATCACCGACATCTCCGGGCGGGGCGTCGGCATGGATGTCGTGAAGCGCAACATCGAGGCCCTGCGCGGCAAGATCGAGATCCGCTCGACCCCCGGGCACGGTTCGACCTTCACGATGCAGCTCCCGCTGACGATGGCGATCATCGACGGCATGCTGGTGCGCGTCGGAAGCCAGCGCTATGTCGTCCCGACGCTCGCCATCGAGCGCTCCTTCCGCCCGAAGCCCGAGGAGATCCACACGCTTCTGGGCAAGGGCGAACTCGCGATGGTGCGCGGGCATCTCCTTCCGATCCGCAGGCTCAATCGGATCTTCGGCATGCGCGAGGGTCTCGACGAGATCTGCAAGGGTCTTCTCCTCGTCGTCGAGAGCGGCAAGGAACGCTGCTGCCTGCTCGTCGACGAGATCCTCGGCCAGCAGCAGGTCGTGATCAAGAACCTCGGTCTGAACCTCGGATCGGCGGACGCGCCGCATCGTCAGCACGGGATCTCCGGCGGAGCGATCCTCGGCGACGGCCGCGTCGCGCTGATCGTCGACATCGGCGCCCTGCTGCAGGACGCCGGCCTCGCCTTCGCCGCGTGAGCCGCGACCGCGCGTCGCACCAGCACCACACACATCATCTCCACTCTTGGATCTCTCACCCATGGCCATCTCGAACAGCACCGTCAAGGGCCCGCAGCACTCCCGCAGCGCGAACAGCAACGCGCACAAGTATCTCACCTTCTGCCTCGGCAGCGAGCAGTACGGCATCGAGATCCTGCGCGTGCGCGAAATCATCGGGCTCATCGCGATCACGCCGCTTCCTCGCACGCCCGATTTCGTTCGCGGCGTCATGAACCTGCGCGGACGCATCATCCCGGTGATGGATCTACGCCGGCGCTTCGCTCTCCCCGACGCCGAAACGACGAAGGAAACCTGCATCATCGTCGTCGATGCGGCGAATCCCGAGAGCGGCGAGCAGAATCTCACCGGCGTGATCGTCGACAGCGTGCGCGAGGTGCAGGACATCCCCGCCGATGCGATCGAGCCCGCGCCGGAGTTCGGCATGGCCGTTCCGCTCGACTACATCCAGGGCATGGGCAAGGCCAAGGACAAGGTCGTCGTGCTCCTCAATGTGAGCGAGGTGCTCGATGCCCGCAGCGCCGTGCCGAACGATGTCATGGAGAGCGCCGAGCTTCGCAAGGCCGCGTGAGCCGCACGCGATTCGAGCCGTACCGAAACGAAAGCAAACGAAACACGGACCAAGCCCACCGCAGAGGTAGGCGGAAGCGATAGGAGAGCATGATGCGTTGGACGATCGGTCGCAAGCTTGCATTCGGATTCACCGCCGTCGTTGCGATGATGGTGGTGAACGCCTTCCTGACAAACGCCAAGGTCTCGAAGCTCTGGGAGCTTCAGGACCATGTGCTTGAGAACACGCTGCCGAGCATGATCGCGCTCCAGAGCGCGATCGGCGCAGCAGATGACCTCGCCGCCGGATCCGACGATCCGCCGGCTGCGCTCGCCAGCTTCAACGAGCAGGCCGAGCTCCTCACGACGCTCTCCGCCCACTGGGGCCATGAGGCTCGGGAAGTGCTGCCGGATCTTGAGGCCGTCATCAAGGACATGAACGCCGCGACCTCGGTCGAAGGCTGGCATCCCGCGATGGAACGGATGGATGTCGTCGGCGAGACCCTCGGCCAGATCTGGGATCGCGACGCGGCCGGCGTCGCCCAGGCCTTCGACGACGAGACCGCCGTCACGCGCATCACGCTCGCCTCGACGGCCGGCGTCGCGGTGCTGCTCGCCATCGTCTTCGGCGTTCGGCTTGGTCGCACGCTCAGTCGCGGCATCAACATGGTCTCAGACCGCGCGCGGCGCATCGCCGACGGCGACCTGACCGGCGAGCGGCTCTCCTTCCACAGCCACGACCAGATCGGTGAGCTCGTGAACGCCATGAACGACATGAGCGACCGGATTCGCAAGATGGTCGTCGAGATCCACTCCGGCTCGAAGCAGATCGACCTCGGCGCCGAGCACATCTCGAGCGCCAGCCAGAATCTTGCCCAGGGCTCGAGCACCCAGGCCGCGAACATCCAGCAGGTCAGCGACTGCCTGCGATCGATGTCGGCGGCGACGCAGCAGTCCGCAGCGAATGTCGAGCAGGCCAACTCGCTCGCTGCCGAGAGCCGCGGCGCGGCCGTCAGCGGACAGGGACAGGTGAAGGAGATGGTTCAGGCGATGGGCCAGATCCGCCAGTCGAGCGCCGAGATCGCCAAGATCATCAAGCTCATCGACGAGATCGCCTTCCAGACGAATCTCCTCGCCCTCAACGCGGCCGTCGAGGCTGCCCGCGCCGGCGAGGCCGGCAAGGGCTTCGCGGTCGTCGCCGAAGAGGTTCGCAATCTCGCCCAGCGTTCCGCCGAGGCGGCCCGCAGCACCTCCTCGATCATCGAGGAGAGCTCGCAGCGCGCCGAACGCGGCTCCACGCTCGCGGACCGCGTCGCGAAGAGCTTCGAGCAGATCACCTCGGGCGTCGACCAGGTGAATCAGCTTCTCGCCCAGATCTTCGACGCATCGAAGAGCCAGGCGAACGAGATCGCCGCGGTGAACGAGAGCATGAGCACGCTCTCCAATGTCACCTCGTCGGCGGCCGCCAACTCCGAGGAACTCGCGGCCACCGCCGAGGAGACCGCAGCGCAGGTCGCCAGCCTCAACGATCTCGTCCGGCAGTTCCGCTTCGAGACCGACGCGGCACCGTCAAACTATGTCACGCGCCGCGACGGCGGCGGCACAGGCGAGACGGCAGCGGCCGCCAGCCCGCGCTCGGCGAAGCCCGCAGTCGCGGCGACGGCCAAGCCGAAGCCGAAGCCCGCCGCCACGAAGGCCTCGGTCGCGCCGGCGCCCGCGGCGGCGAAGGACGCCGACGACGACAAGCTCGGCGACTTCACCCAGTTCTGAGTCCCGAGCGGACCGGTAGGTTCGGCACCCCATGCTCGAAATCGCACCCGATGTCTTCCAGCGGATCGTGACCCTCGCCAAGGCGCGGTGGGGCATCCATCTCACCGACCGGAAGCTCCCGCTGGTGACCAATCGCCTGAACACGCATCTGCGGAAGACCCAGCGCTTCGCGACGATCGCGGACTATGTCGATCACCTTGAGCGCGAGTGTGACGAGGAGGACATGCTGGTCTTCTTCGACATCCTCTCCACCAATGTGACGAGCTTCTTCCGCGACCCGCAGCACTTCCACTTCCTCGAGCGCGAGCTCTGGACGCCGCTCGTGCGCGGCGCGATCCCCTGCCCGGGACGGCGCGTCCGACTCTGGTCGGCGGCGTGCTCGATCGGCTGCGAACCCTACTCGCTGGCGATTCAGGCGCTCGAGCTCGTGCCCGACATCGACCGGTGGGACATCCGCATCCTCGCGACCGACCTCTCGACCAAGGCCCTCCGCGGCGCCCGCGAGGGAACCTACCCGCAGCAGGTCGTCGAGAAGCTCGACGCCGGCGTGCGCGACCGCTACTTCGAGCGCATCGACGGCGCCGACACGCCGCGCTATCGCGTCTGTCAGGCGGTGCGTGACCTCGTCACCATCAATCGCCTGAATCTCATGGAGCCCTTTCCGTTCAAGGGTCCCTTCGATGTGATCTTCGTGCGCAATGTGATGATTTATTTCGATCGCGACACGCGCGAACAGCTCGTGCGACGGCTCGCCGAGTATCTCCGCCCGAACGGCATCCTCACCGTCGGAGGCGCCGAGACGCTCTCCGGCCTTGATGTGCCGCTCACCGGCGCCGCCGCAAGCGTCTATCGACGGTAGTGCAAGGACCGCGCACCGGAGAGGGGGCACGGCCCCCGCCCAAGGATCGGCACAAGCAACCCGAGCAAACCATCGTGACCGCTCCGCCACCCACTTCCCCCTCCGCGTCCCAACCGCAAGGCGGCCCACCGAAGCCGCTCGCTCTCGGCGATCCCAAGATCGTCGTCGGCGTCGCCGACCTCGCCGTCGCGAAGGACCCGACCAAGTCGATCGTCACCTACGCCCTCGGGTCATGCATCGGCGTCACGATCTTCGACCCGGTCTCGCGCGTTGGCGGCATGCTGCACTTCATGCTGCCGGAGGGCAAGACCAGTCCGGAGAAGGCCGCGGCGAATCCGGCGATGTTCGCGGACGCCGGCGTTCCGCAGCTTTTCCAGCGGGCCTACAAGCTCGGCGCGGAGAAGTCGAAGCTGATCGTCTGCGCGGCAGGCGGTGCCGAGATCCTCGCCGAGGACGGACACTTTCGCATCGGCTCGCGCAACCGAACGATGCTTCGCAAGATCTTCTGGCAAAACAACGTGCTCCTCTCGGCCGACGACACCGGCGGCAACCATAGCCGCACGATGACCCTCTCGCTGAAGGACGGCACCGTCTCCATCCGCTCCCAGGGCAAGGAGGCCGTCCTATGGGCTCCGGCGGCGTAAACGACATCGGACACCTGCTCGCAGGCCTCGAACGGCTCCCGGCGCTTCCCGCAACCGCCGCACGGGCCATCTCGCTGCTCTCCCAAGGCGGTTCGTCCGCAGCGGAGATCGAACGCATCTTCCGCGCCGACGAGGGTCTCGCCGCAGCGACGCTTCGCCGCGCAAACTCGGCGATCCACGCTGCCGGCGCCCATCGCTCCTTCGGACTGAAGGAGTCGATCGCCCGACTCGGCAATCGCGTGCTCACGCGCATCGCCCTTGAGCAGCAGGCTTCGGGAACGCTGCGCGACGGCGGACGATCCTACGGCCTCGAGCGCGGCGCGCTCTGGCGCAGCGCCCTCGGCGGCGCGGCCGTCGCGGAGCGCCTCGCCCAGGAGAGCAGGAGCGCAGACCCCGATCTCTGCTTCTCCGCCGCGCTCCTGCGGGACATCGGCAAGCTCGCCATCGACGCGCTCGCCAACGGCGACCGCGCCCAGGCGTGGGAGCACCAGTCGTCCGCGGAGGGAAGCGTGCGGCCCTTCATCGAGGTCGAAAGGGCCCGATTCGGCGCCGACCACGCCGAGATCGGCGGACTTCTCGCGGAGCGCTGGTCGATGCCGCAGGAAATCGTCATCGCGGTGCGTCACCACCATCAACCACCTGAACAGCCGACGAGCTGGATCGCCGACATCGTGCACTGCGCAGACTGCGTCGCCCGCTGGGCCGGACTCGGCATCGGCGACGACGGCATGTGCCATCCGCTCTCGCCGCGGGCGCGCGATGCCGTCGGCATCCATCGCGAGCGCGTCGAGTCGCTCGTGGCCCACGCTCTCGACTTCGTCACCACCATCGAACGCGATCTTGGCGCGAAGCCCAACGCTTCGGGCTCGCCGTCCACTGGGAGAAAGTGCGCATGAAGTGCAATGTCCTCATCGTCGATGACTCGCCCGTCCTTCGCGGGGCGATTCAGAAGGTGGCCCGGCTCGCGGGCGTACCGGAAGACCGCATCCACACCGCCGGCAACGGCAAGGAAGCCCTCGCGGTGCTCGAGACGACCTGGATCGATCTCGTGCTCCTCGACATCAACATGCCCGTGATGGATGGAGAGGAGTTCACTCGCGAGGTGCGGCGCAATCCGACCTTCGCGGACCTCAAGATCGTCGTCGTGTCGACCGAAGCCAACGACGACAGGCTCCAGCGGCTGCGCGCCATGGGCGTCGTCGAAACGCTCCGCAAGCCCTTCCAGCCCGAGGATCTCTGCCACCTCATCACCAAGCTCCTGGGAGTCACGCCCTCATGCGCGAGCTGACCACCGACGCCCTCATTCGACTCACGGCGATCGCCCTCGAGCGCATCGCCTTCCTGATGGCGGAACCGGCAGACCCGCCCTCCGGCGGTGATCTCGCCAGTCGCCTCGCGCCTCCGCTCCCTGCCGCATCCTGCTATGCCCGCATCGACTATCGCGGTCCCGAGCGCGGCGAGGTCGTGCTCGCGGCGAGCGATGGCTTCGCCCAGAAGCTCGCCGCCGGACTTCTCGGCGTCGACACCGATTCGCCCGATGCGGCAAGCGCCGGACGCGATGCACTGCGCGAGCTTGCCAACATCATCGGCGGCTCGCTGATCTGCGAGCTCGGCGGAGCGCGCTGTCCCTTCTCGATCGGCCTGCCGACTGGATGCGACGCCAGCGCCGTCCCGACGAGCCCCACCGCGGTCGCGACGCTCGATGTCGAAGGCGAGCGGCTCGAGGTGCACTGGACCCGCACCGCGATCGCCCAGGCGGCGTAGGCGGCGGCGCGGCGGGTTTCGACTGTCAATCGTTCAGTTGCCGAAGGGCGCACTGGCACAAACGACCCGACGACGGGTCATGCAAGGGATGTGTGGCAATGAGCGGAAAGATTGGCGTCCTCATCATCGACGACTCCGCCATCACCCGATCGGTGATCGCCCGCGAGCTGGCCAAGGCCGGCGACATCGAGGTGGTCGCGACGGCGGCCGATCCGCTGACCGCCCGCGATCTCATTCTCGAGAAGCGCCCGGATGTGATCACGCTCGACCTTGAGCTGCCGCGCATGGACGGACTGACCTTCCTGCGACGGGTTCTGAAGTATTCGCCCGTGCCGGCGATCGTGTGCAGTTCGCTCACGCCAGCCGGATGCTCGAAGGCGATGGAGTGCCTTGAGG